>Ga0310039_10000033_pt1 | contig 172878 bp, 161 predicted proteins | sample Sb_taG_4_FD_200460 | JGI IMG/M metagenome (GOLD analysis project Ga0310039, IMG submission 200460) | Peat soil microbial communities from Weissenstadt, Germany - Sb_50d_6_BS metaG (v2) (version 2) | ecosystem: Environmental > Terrestrial > Soil > Wetlands > Peat | place: Germany: Weissenstadt...
GGAAAATCAGCGCCCGCTGGCGCTGTGCAGATATTTGAAGAACTCGCCTTCCGGCGCTATGACCAGGATATCGCCGTCGAGTCCCAGGGTATTCTTGTACGCCTGCATGCTGCGATAGAAGGCGGCAAACTCGGGATTGCGTGCATACGCCCTGGCATACGCGGCGGTGGCCCGTGCATCCGCCTCACCGCGTATGTGCTGCGCTTCGCGGGTCGCACCGGCCAGAATATCGGCGCGCTTGCGCTCGGCATCGGCGCGGATCTTTTCGGCATCCGCGACGCCGCCCGCGCGCAGCTGCTGTGCCTGCGCAATCGCGCTCTGCTGCATGCGCTGGTACACGGCGGTGGCCACGTCTTCGGTCAGATCGATGCGCTGCAGCTGCACATCGATCAGTTTGACGCCGAATTCCCTGGCGGCAGCGCCGATCTCGTTGAAACCGGCATCGCTCAGCGTACCGCGCGGATCGGCGATCACTTTAGTCAGCGGCTGGCTGGCGACCGCGCTCTTGAGGCGGTCGCGCACGACGTCCGCCAGCCGCAGCCCAGCCATATCGTCGTCACCGCCGGTCGCCTGGAAGACACGAGCGGCGTCGAGCAGCTGCCACTTGACGTAGAAATCGACGCTGAGCGCCTTCTGGTCACGGGTCAGGAAGCTCTCGCCAGCAAAGGCGCGCGTGAGGATGCGACGATCGAAAATATGCACCTCGTCCAATGGCGATTTCAGATGCAGTCCCGGGCCGTACTGGACGCCGTCGATCTGGCCGAAGCGCGTGCCCAGCGCAGCCTCACCCTCATTCAGGATGAAAGCCGAGCGCCACAGCAGCAGCGCGGCCAGCGCGACGCCCAGCGATATCAGCAGACGCGCAGCCATCACTGATCTCCCCGCTCGCGGCCGCGTTCGGGCTGGTCGGCGCGCTCGCTGTTGTTGGCACCCGCGGTGGGTCCGGCGCCGGCGGCGGCAGCGGCACCGCCGGCGGCTGCGGAGCCGGCGGCGGGTGTCGCGCTCGGCGTCGCGGCGCGTACCGCCTCGGCGAGCTTGTCAAGCGGCAAATAGATCATGCTGCCGCTGCCATTCCTGGCGTCGATGACGATCTTGCGCGAGCGCGACAGGATGGTCTGCATGGTATCGATGTAGAGGCGGCTGCGCGTCGCTTCCGGCGCCTGCGCGTAGGCGCCGGCGAGCTGCGTGAAACGCTCCGCTTCTCCGTCCGCGTTCGCGACGGTCTGCGCCGCGTACACCTGCGCTTCCGCCAGTTGACGCTGTGCGGCGGCTTGCGCCTTCGGCAGGATGTCATTCGCATAAGCCTGTGCGTCGGCGATCGCTCGCTGGCGATCCTCCGCCGCTTTCTCGGCATCACGCTGCGTGGACAAGGCGGCGTCGGGCAGCTGCACGTCGGTCATGTTGACATTGGTAACGGTAATGCCGGCGCGGTAGGCATCCATAGCCTGCTGTATGCGCCCGCGCGCCTCACCGGTGACGTGCCCACGGGCATCGCCGGTCAGCAGTGCCGGCATGTCGTACCGCGCCACCACCTCGCGCAGCGCCGTCTCGCCGCTCTGGCCCAGGGTCAACTGCGGCGCGCGCACTTGAAACAGGTACTGCACCGGATCGTTGATCCGATACTGCACCGACCAGTGGATCTCGATCAGGCTCTGATCGGCTGTCAGCATCAAAGCCTTGGACTCCAGCCCCTGGATGCCGGCGACGTTGACTTTCTGCATGGTCTCGATCGGCCATGGCCAGTGCCAACCGTGTCCGGGCTGATCGATTGCGAGGAAACGGCCGAAGCGCTGCACGACGCCGCGCTCGGACGCGTCGATCTGGTAGTAGCCGCTCGCGAGCCACACCGCTGCGACCAGAAACAGCAATGCCAGGGCCGCGGTGCCGCCGCCGCTGCCCGGCCGCCACAGGCGCTGCACTCGCTGCTGCCAGCGCCGCAACATTTCATCCAGCGACGAATCATCCGGAGCGCCGCGGGACGGCGGCCTCTGCTTCTCTTCGCCGGGCTGATTCCATGCCATATCGGGAGGGCCGTGCCGGTATCGGATGCAGTGCGGTCAGTAGCGCACGGTCGCGGCTTGCGGCGCTGCGACCGATTCTAGGTAGGGCTCCTGTCGGGCACAAGCCGCCGGCGCGGGACGCGGCTGCGCTTCGAGCAACTGCACGCCGGGCTGCGCCGCCCAGGCCGCCAGTTCCGCCGCGGGCAATTCGACCAGCAGTTCGATCGCACCGTCTGCCAGCGCGCGCTCATCGCGCACCACGCTCGCCGCGTAGAGCCGCGCCCGCATCGCGCCGGCGGCCGGCGGCAGATGCATCCACAGACGCCGGACGTCCAGATCGAGGCGTTCGGCGATGGTCTCGCGCAACAGATCTATTCCGTTGCCCGTCGCCGCACAAATCCACACCACGCTGGGATGTCCATCCGCACCGCGCTCGAGCTTCGCGTCGAGCTCGAGCCGATCGATCTTGTTATAGACACGCAACTGCGGAATCTCGCCGGCGCCAATCTCATCGAGCACGGTATCGACCTGCTGGATGCGCTCATCGCGTCGCGGGTCGCTGGCGTCGACTACATGCAGCAGCAGATGCGCTTCGCGCGCTTCTTGCAGTGTCGATTGGAACGCAGCAACGAGCTCGTGCGGTAACTCGCGAATGAAGCCCACCGTGTCGGCCAGCACCACCGGCGCGCCTCCGGGCAGACGCAGACGACGCACGGTCGGATCCAGCGTGGCGAACAGCTGGTCCGCGACGTAGACCCCACTGCCGGTCAGTGCATTGAACAACGTGGATTTACCGGCGTTGGTGTATCCGACCAGCGCCACCGATGGCACCGGAATCTCGGCGCGCGCGCCGCGGCCAGTGTCACGCTGTTGTTTGAGACGCTCGAGGCGGTGCGTCACCGAGCGCACGCGGGCGCCGAGCAGACGGCGGTCGGTCTCGAGCTGCGTTTCACCAGGGCCGCCGCGCATACCGATACCGCCTTTCTGTCGCTCGAGGTGGGTCCAGCCGCGCACCAGACGGCTGGACAGATGCTTGAGCTGCGCCAGCTCGACCTCGAGTTTGCCCTCGAAGCTGCGCGCACGCCGCGCGAATATATCCAGGATGAGCCCGCTGCGGTCGAGCACGCGCACCCCGCTCAGGCGCTCGAGATTACGCTGCTGGCTCGGCGACAGTGGGTGATCGAACAGAATGAGTTCGGCATTCTCGGCGCGCGTTGCGCCGGCGATCTCCTCCGCCTTGCCGCTGCCCACGAAGTAGCGTGGGTCCGGGCGCTCGCGTCGGCCAGTGATGGTAGCTACTGGATATGCGCCCGCCGAACGCGCCAGCTGCTCGAATTCCTCGAGGTCCTCGCGCTTGACCGGCATGCCAAGCCCGAGGCGCACGAGTACGGCGCGCTCACCGGCGCGCGGGCGTTCGAACATGCCTCTGTCCGCTACGGCGCATCATTCTGCCGCGGGCTCGGTGACGCTGCCCTCTTCGACGGCGAGCCGTACGGCTCGCGCGGGCACCACCGTGGATATTGCGTGCTTGTAGACCATCTGGCTAACGGTGTTTTTGAGCAGCACCACGAACTGATCAAAGGAATCGATCTGTCCTTGAAGCTTGATGCCGTTGACCAGGTAGATCGACACCGGTACGTGTTCTTTTCTCAACGCGTTCAGAAATGGGTCTTGTAAAGATTGGCCCTTGGCCATGAGATTTCTCCTTATTTTTCAACTGTTTTGCTTTTCAAATGGGTCGGTCTGTGAATCGGGATCTGCGTCAGAGCACTCGATCTGACAAATCCCGTGGGAAAGAAGCATATCTCAAGCCATTCTATCACCGCGCTCACAGGCGGTCATGCCTGAGCAGCGGCGCGTATGCTCCGCGCCACAGTTTCCGCAAGTCCTACAGCGTGCGCCGGCAGCATCGTCATTTCCTGCTCGCGCCGCAACCAGGTCAGCTGGCGCTTGGCCAGCCGCGTGGTGGCGATAATCGCCTGCTGCAACGCCTGGTCGAGACTGCAGCTTCCGGCGAAGTACCGCCACAGCTGGCGGTAGCCGACCGCACGCACCGATGGGTGCTGTTCGGTCAGATCACCGCGCGCATACAGGGCACGAACTTCCTCGAGCAGTCCAGCACGCAGCATTGCATCGAAGCGCCCGGCCAGATGCCGACGCCAGTCGATGCGCGATGTCGGTAGCACCGCATAGCGCAACCAGCGGAATTCCTCGCGCGCGCCATGCGTGCGGCGCTGCCATAGCGAAATCGGCACGCCGGTGAGTCGGTGCACTTCGAGCGCTCGCTGGATGCGCTGCGCGTCTGTGCGGGCAATGCGCGCCGCCGCTGCCGCATCGACCCGCTCCAACTCGGCGTGCAGCGCCGGCCAACCGGCTCTCGCTGCCCGCGCATCGAGTTCGAGCCGCACCGCCGCCGAAGCGGGCGGCAACACTGCCAGACCATCATGCAACGCTCGCAGGTACAGCATCGTGCCTCCGACCAGCAGCGGCAATCGACCGCGCAGCTGGATGGCCGCGATGGCCGCACGCGCATCGCGCACGAACTCGCCGGCCGAATAGCTCTGCGCGGGGTCGCGGATATCGATCAGGTGGTGCGGCACGCGCGAGCGCGCTCCCACACCCGGTTTGGCGCTGCCGATGTCCATGCCGCGATACACCAGCACTGAATCGACGCTGATGATCTCCACGGGCAGCTCCGGCTGCAGATAGCCGGACAGCTCCAGCGCCAGATCACTCTTGCCGCTGCCGGTCGGTCCCGTGAGCACCAGCAGCGGCGGCAACGGCGCCGCGCTCGCATTCACGCTCAGCGTCCCCGCAAAAACAGCTGATCGATCTCGCGCAGCGACAGGCGCATCCAGGTCGGCCGGCCATGATTGCATTGGCTGGCGCGCTCGGTCTGCTCCATCTGCCGCAACAGCGCATCCATCTCTCCCAGGCTCAGGGCCCGCTGGCCGCGAATCGCCGCGCGGCAGGCCATGCTGCCAAGGATGCGATGCGCAGCACCGTCGAGGTGATGCGTGCCCGCCTCGCCGGTCAGCTCGCGTCCCAGTTGCGCGATAAGGCCCGCGATATCGGTGCGTGCCAGCAACGCGGGCACCCGCCGCACCGCGAGCCGTTCGGGTCCATGGCGTTCAATCTCGAAGCCGACGCGCTCGAACTCCGCGCCCTCCGCGAGCAGCGCGTCGATTTCGTGTTCGCCGGCCGCCACGCTCAGCGGCTCGAGCAGCATCTGCGAGGCGGGCGCGCCGGCCTGATACAGTGATTTCAACTGCTCATAGATCACGCGCTCGTGCGCCGCGTGGGTATCGACCACAACCAGGCCGTCACGGCTCTGCGCCAGAATGTACAGACCGTGCAGCTGCGCGATGGCTATGCCGAGTGGCCGCTGGTCGTCGTGCGGCTCGGCAGCGGCCAGTGCCTGTGCGGCTCCGAAGCTGCTGCGCGAATACGCGTAGTCGAGCTTCCGGTCGGGCAATACGTCGAAATGCGGCACAGCACCAGCCGGTCCTAAAGCTGCGTCGAACTGCAACGCTGCGCTCGCGGGCATCGGTGGCTCATCCTGGGCTGCGCCGGGAAGCGTCTGCGCCGGCTTGGTGGCCGCGAGCGAGCGCTCGATACTGCGAAACACGCCGTCGTGCACCGCGCGACTGTCGCGAAATCGCAGCTCGAGCTTGGTCGGATGGGCATTGACATCGACCTGACGCGGATCGAGCGTCAGATACAGCAGATAGCTCGGATGACGACCGTGATAAATCACGTCGCGGTAGCCGAGGCGCACGGCATTGGCGAGCACACGATCGCGCACCGCGCGCGCATTCACAAACCAGAACTGCAGGTCCGCCTGCGCGCGCGCCGCGGTCGGCAGTCCGAGCCAGCCCGACAGCCGCAACGGTCCGGCGGCCTCGTCGATGGCAAGCGCCTGGCTGCGGAATTCGGCGCCGATAATGCGATCGATGCGCCGTTCGAACGCCATGTGCTCGTCGGCGGCCGGCAGATCGAGGATCTCGCGGCCATTGTGCCGCAGACGAAAGGCCACACCCGGCTCCGACAGCGCCAAGCGTTCGACCTGCCGCAGGATGTGACCGAATTCGGTGCTCTCGCTGCGCACGAACCTGCGCCGCGCAGGAACGTTATAAAACAGATCCCGCACCTCGACGCTGGTGCCGATCGGATGTGCCGCCGGTGCCGCGGCCGAGCGCATACCGCCCTCGACCTTCAATTCATTGCCCTGCTCGAGATCACGGCTGCGCGAGACCAGCCGCAGTCGGGCCACGGAGCCGATCGACGGCAGTGCCTCGCCGCGAAAGCCGAAACTCGCGATCCCCTCCAGGTCATCGAGCGTCGCAATCTTGCTGGTGGCATGACGCTCGACGGCGAGCGTCAGATCGGCCGCGTCGAGCCCGCAGCCGTCGTCGCGCACACGGATCAGTCCCAGACCGGCGCGCTCGATCTCGATCTCGATGCGCCGAGCGCCGGCGTCGAAGGCATTCTCGATCAGCTCTTTGACGACCGAGGCGGGACGCTCGATGACCTCGCCGGCCGCGATCTGATCGATCAGATTGGGAGACAGAACGCGTATCGGCATGCGCTGAAGAGCCCGGCTCGTACCCACGGCTGCATAGGCCCGCAGTGTACACACTGGAGCTATTCCGGGCGCACGCGCCCTGCGCCCATGCGCGCCAGCCGCGCCAGCCGCGCCTGCTTGTCCACCCACCGGTGCTCGAGCGCCCAGCGGCGCGGGCTTAGAAGCCGCTGCGCGCTAGCTCAACGCCGTTGTCTACCTCATCGCCGTGACCGCGGGCGTACTGGCTGCCGTCGGGCGGGAATTTGCGGAAATAGCTGTCGATACCGCTGAAGATTGCATCGGCCAGGCGCTGCTGCTCGGCGGGCGTGCGCAGCTTGCGCTCCTCGCTGGCGTTGGAGATGTAGGCCGTCTCGACCAGCAGCGAGGGAATATCGGGCGACTTGAGCACCACGAACGCCGCCTGCTGCACTTCACGCTTGCGCACGGCGCCGACGCGATCGAGCGCACCCAGAACCCGGTCCGCCGCCTCGACGCTCTGGCCGATGTTCGCGCTCTGCGCCACATCGAGCACCACCGAGCGCACGTCCGGACGTTGGTCGGCGAGCGAAATACCGCCCTTAAGATCGGCCGCGTTCTGCTGCTCGGCCAGCGTTCGCGCCGCTTCGCTGGAGGCCCCGCGTTCGGACAGGATATAGACCGATGCTCCGGAGACCCCGCGGTCGCGTACCGCGTCGGCGTGGATCGAGACAAACATGTCGGCGTGAGCGGCGTGCGCCCGATCCATGCGAGCGCGCAGCTCGACGAAATAATCGCCATCGCGCGTCAGCACCGCACGCATGCCCGGCTCGCGATCGATGCGCGCCGCAAGAGCACGCGCAATCGCCAGCGTCACCACCTTTTCATGGGTACCGGACACGCCGGTGGCGCCGGGATCGTCGCCGCCGTGGCCGGCATCGACCGCGACGATGATGTTGTGCTCGCCCTGGGGTGCGTGGGCCGCGCGCACGCTGCGGGGCGCTTTCGGCACCGCCGCCGTCACTGACCCGACCGCCGAGGCGTTGATGCCATCGTCCGCAGCCGCTCCCAATGCGATGCGCAACTGGAAGCCGTCAGCGCCCGCAATCGGCTGCAGCTGCGGCTGCATTGGCGCTCGCAGCTCCACCACGAGCCTGAGCGCGTGGCCGTCGCGCACGCCCGAGCGCACGGCCGCCACGACGCAGCCCTCGGGCGGCTGCGGCAATTTGGCCCGGCGCCGGGTGTCGGGCAGATCGATGACCAGCCTCTCGGGATTTTGCAGACGGAAGATATGCTGCGCGACCGGCGTGGACAGCGACAGCGTCAGCACCGCACCACCCTGGTGGTCCGCTTCCAGGGCGATCCGGTCCAGCTCCGCGCTCAAGCCTCGGCTCGGCGTGGCGACACCCAGCACCGCCATCGCCGCGAGGGCGGCGACGATAGCGCTGCGCCTGAGATGGATACCGTGATCGTGGTTCAAGCAGTGGTTCCGCGCAATTGGGCCCGGGGACTCTATGCCGACTGTGGACACATTTCAATGTTAATTAGCGAGATACGCGCTTAAGCTCAACTCAGATCTGGTTCGGCAGTCCGGCGCTGGTCAGCGCCAGCCAGGCCTCGCCGACGCTCGATCGCGCCTCGACGCAGCCGTTCCTGCCGGAACCACCATCTTCGGCGGTCGTCTCGAGCCGCACTTCCAAGTCCGCACGCGGCAGCGCGCCGCCGGCGCGCTCTGGCCATTCGATCAGCAGCAGCGTGCGCCCGTTGAGGTAATCGCGCAGACCGAGTTGCTGCAGTTCCTCGGCGCCATGCAACCGGTACAGGTCTATATGTACCGCCTCGCCGGCGCGCGCCGCGTAGGTCTCGATCAGCGCGTAGCTGGGGCTGCGCACCGTCTCCTCGACACCGAGGGCCTGCAACAGGGCTGCGGCCAACGTGGTTTTGCCCGCACCGAGCTCTCCGGACAGAAAAATAAGTCGCGGCTCACGCTCGTCCCACGGACAGTTGCGCGCCAACGCCACCCCCAGATTTTCGGTCTCGCGCGCGCTTGGCAGCCGCCATATCGCCTTCATCGGTACAGATTCACCCAGCGATTCAACGCATCGGCGAGCTCCAGGGCCAGAATGCCGCGCTCGCGCTCGCGCGCCAGGTCATCGCCCGCCAACGCATGCGCCATCACGCCGGCGCGCGCAGCCAGCCAGGGCTCGCGGCATTGCCCCAGAATGCCGGCAATCGCGCCGGTCAACACATCGCCCATGCCGGCCGCCGCCATGCCTGGATTGCCACGCTCACAAATGGCGGGCGTCGGGCTCGGCGGATTTACACCGGCCATGCCGATCAGCGTGCCCGCCCCCTTGAGCACGATCACCGCGCCCGGATGACGCAGCGTGAGTGCGCGCAGCGCCGACATGCGATCCGCTTGTACTGCCTCGGTGCTGATCTCGAGCAGCCGTGCGGCCTCTCCGGGATGCGGCGTCAACACCGACCCCGCGGGGGCGATCTGGCCGCTCTCGGCCAGAAGATTGAGGGCGTCGGCATCGATCACCAGCTGCTTGCCGCAACCCAGGGTGCGCTCGAGTATCGAGCGTGCCCAGGCCGAGCGGCCCAGGCCGGGCCCGATCGCCACGACGTCGGCCGCAGTCAGCAGCAACGACAGCTCCTCGGGCTGATCAACGCCGTGCACGATCAGCTCCGGGCGACCCGCGGCAATCGCGAACAGGTTCTCGCGTGCGGTGGCAGCGATCACCAGCCCGGCGCCGACGCGCAGGCAGGCCTCACCCGCGAGTCTGACCGCACCGGGCATGCCGGCACCACCGCCCACGATCAGCACGCGGCCGAAGTCGCCCTTGTTCGCCTGCCGCCGTCGCGACGGCAGCGCCTGGGCGATCTCGCCCTCGCCCAGCCGCTCCAGCAACGCTGTGAAACGCGCCTCCGGCGGCGGCGCTACCTCCAGATCATCGAACAGCAACCGCCCCGCATATTCCGGCCCCTCACCCAGAAACAGACCAGTCTTGAGCGCCACAAAGCTGATGGTGCAGTCCGCGCGCACCGCCACGCCCATCACCGCGCCGCTATCGGCATTCAATCCCGAGGGCAGGTCGAGTGCGAGCACCGGACGAGTGCAGGCGTTGATGGCCTGAATCGCCTCTGACAGCGGCGGCCGGACCGTGGTCGTCAGACCGGTGCCGAGCAGTGCATCGACGACCACGTCCGCCTGCGCCAGCAGCAAAGCGGAATAAGTGACAATGTGCCCTCCACTCGAACGAAAATCCTGCCAGGCGATACGCGCATCGCCGGTGAGCTGATCCGGCGTAATGACGGCCAGCACCGTGGCCGACAGCCCGGCGGCCTGCGCGAAGCGCGCCAGTACGTAGCCATCGCCGGCGTTGTTACCGCCGCCGGCGACCACGGCAATCTCCAGCGCTTTGGGCCAGCGGCTGCGCAAGCCCCGTAGCGCCGCTTCGCCCGCGCGTTTCATCAGGGTGTAGCCGCTGGTGCCCTGCGCGATGGCGTGAGCATCGAGCGCACGCACCTGCGCCGCGGAATACAGCAGACTGGGAGCAGACATCGTCCGATTATACTGAGCCCACGAAGCCCGCCATGCACGAGCCATCTGCAGCCGCGTCCGCGGCAATACCCACGGCGCGCGCGTTGCGCGAGGCGATCGCGCGTGCGGCCCGGGAGCTCGGCCTGGATGCCATCGGCGTCAGCGAAGTCAACTTGAACGAGGACGAGCGGCACCTGGAGCGCTGGCTCGAGCGCGGCTGGCACGGCGAGATGCACTATATGGCCCGCCACGGCCGCAAACGCAGCCGTCCGACCGAACTCGTACCCGGCACCCTGCGCGTGATCTCCGCGCGCATGAATTACCGCGCGCGCGAGGCCCGCGCCGCCGCGGCGGTGTTGCGCGAGCCGGACAGTGCGTATATCTCGCGCTACGCGCTCGGCCGCGACTATCACAAGGTGATGCGCCAGGCGCTGCGGCAACTGGCCGCGGCCGTGGGCGCGCTCGCCGGCCCGCACGGCTATCGGGTATTCGTCGACAGCGCCCCGGTGCTGGAAAAGGCGCTGGCGCGCAATGCCGGGCTCGGCTGGATCGGCAAGCACACCAATCTGATCGCCCGCGATGCCGGCTCGTGGTTCTTCGTCGGCGAAGTCTTCACCGACCTGCCGCTGCTGCCGGACACGCCGGCCGGCGCCCATTGCGGCAGCTGCTCGGCCTGCATTCCCGCCTGCCCCACCGGCGCGATCGTGGCGCCATATCAGCTCGACGCGCGCCGCTGCATTTCATACCTCACGATCGAACTCGAGGGCTCGATTGCGCCAGCGCTGCGTCCGGCCCTGGGCAATCGCATCTATGGCTGCGATGACTGCCAGCTGGTGTGTCCCTGGAACAAATTCGCTCGCGACGCGTCGCACCCCGATTTCCGCGTGCGTCACGCTCTGGATTCGCCGCGATTGACCGAACTGTTCGGCTGGAGCGCCGAGAGCTTTGAGCAACGCATGCGCGGCTCGGCGATCCATCGGATTGGTTACGAGCGCTGGTTGCGCAACATTGCCGTCGCATTGGGCAACGCCAGCACCTCCGCCGCCGTGCTCGCCGCGCTCGAAGCGCGCTGCGAACACCCGTCGGCGCTGCTGCGTGAGCATGTGGCTTGGGCTCTGCGACAACACCGCGACCGGGCCGCCGCACACAGATCGTGAGCGGCCGCCTGTACGCTTGCCCTGTGCTGGCCGTGCTCGTGCCGCGTGCTACGGTCTGTGCGCAGGCAAATTGTCGATTAATCGCGCCCGTCCCAGCCTCACCGCCGTGAGCACCACCAGGTCGGTCGAAGCGGCAGTGGGTTCGGTCAGGTCCGCGGCATTCCTGATCGAAAAATAGTCCACGCTCATGCCGGCCCGCTGCAGCATCACGCTACCTTCGCGCTCGAGCGCGGCGTAATCGGTGCTGCCGCCATAGATAGCGCGCGCCGCCCGGCTCAACGACTGATGGATCGCCGGCGCGCGCGCGCGCTCCTCGGCGCTCAGGAAGCGATTGCGTGAGCTCAGTGCCAACCCATCGGTGGCGCGCACGGTCGGCGCACCGACGATTTCCACCGGCAGCGCCAGATCGAGCGTCATGTGTCGAACCACCAGCAGCTGCTGGTAGTCCTTCTCGCCGAACACCGCGACATCGGGCGCGACGATGCCGAACAGCTTCGCCACCACGGTCGCGACGCCGTCGAAATGGCCCGGCCTGAAGCGGCCGCACAGGATGTGGGACAGGCCGCGTACCACGATCAGTGTTCGCTGGTCGCCGCCATGCGGATACATATCCGCCACGCTGGGGGCAAACAGCAGATCACAACACGCTTCCTGCAGCAACTGCTGATCCTCGAGCAGCGTGCGCGGATAAGCCGTGTAATCCTCGCTCGGCCCGAACTGCAACGGATTGACGAAGATGCTTGCCACCACGCGATCGCCGCGATAACGCGCCGCCGCGAGCAAGCTCATGTGGCCGGCGTGCAGATTGCCCATGGTCGGGACAAAGGCCACGCGCAGCCCGGCGGCGCGCCATTGCAGCACGCGCGCCCGCACGGCATCGACCGTCGTCACCGTTTCCATCGCGCCTGCGGGCTCAAAAGCAGTGTTCCGGCGCCGGATACTCGCCGGATTTGACGGCCTGCACGTAGCGCGCGACCGCGGCCTGTGGCGAATCGCCGCCGGTCATGAAATTGCGCACGAAACGCGGTTTTCGGCCCGGAGTGATATCCAGAATATCGTACAGCACCAGTATCTGGCCGTCGGTATCGGGCCCGGCGCCGATGCCGATCACCGGCACTTTGAGAGCCTGGGCAATGCGGCGGCCGAGCGCGGCCGGAATGCACTCCAGCAGCACCAGATCCGCGCCCGCCGCTTCGAGCGCCAGCGCGTCCTCGAGCATGCGGCGGGCGGCCTCGTCGTCGCGCCCCTGGACGCGAAAACCGCCGGTCTTGTGGACCGATTGCGGCCTTAGCCCGAGGTGCGCGCACACCGCGATGTCATGTCTGGCGAGGAACTCGACGATCTCAGTCTGCCCCTTGCCGCTCTCGAGCTTGACCATGCGCGCCCCGCCCTCCTGCATGAGCCGCACGGCATTCGCCAGCGCCAGCTCGCGCGAGGGATAGCTCATGAACGGCAGATCGGCTATCAGGAAAGGCCGATGCAGACCGCGCGCGACCGCGGCGCTGTGATACACCATGTGATCCATGGTGACCGGCACGGTGGTGTCGTGCCCCTGAATCACCATGCCCAGCGAGTCGCCGACCAGCACCACGTCGACGCCCGCGGCATCCAGCAGCGCGGCGAAACTGGCATCGTAGGCGGTCAGACAGGCGATCTTCTCGCCGCGCTGCTTCATCTGCTCGAGCGTGTTGAGCGTAACCGGCGGACGATCGGAGTCACGCAGTTGTAGCTGGGTATACATGGATAGCTCCTATAGCGCCGCGTGCCGTATCGGGTTGTAGTAGAGGCGACCCCGACGCAGGCGCCGAATCGCCGCCAGCAGCTCCTCATAGTCCTCGGCCGTGTTGACCGGGTCGATGGCGGCTGCGTTGACGATCAGCAGCGGCCCCGCATCGTACTCGTGAAAGAACCGCGCGTAGGCATCGTTAAGCCGCTCGAGGTACCCACGATCGATGAATTGCTCGTGCTGGTTGCCGCGGCGGCTGATGCGCGCGAGCAGCACATCGACCGGTGCCTGCAGATAGATCACCAGATCGGGCTTGGGGGCTTCGATTGCCAGTTTGGCGTATACCTGCTCGTATAGACCGTATTCCTCCTCATCAAGCGTGGTCCGCGCGAACAGGCGGTCCTTGTCGATCAGGTAATCGGCCACTCGCAGCGGCGCAAACAGATCGTGCTGCTTGAGACCGGCGAGCTGTTGCGCGCGCTGAAACAGGAAATACAGCTGTGCCGGCAGCGCGCCGGCGCGCGGATTGCGGTAGAAGCGCTCGAGGAAGGGATTCTGATCGGCGCGCTCGAGGACCAGCTCGGCCGCCAGGGTTGAGGCAAGCTTGGCCGCGAGCGTGGTCTTGCCGACCCCGATCGGTCCTTCGATCACAATGAAACGGTGTGGCAGAGTTTCAGGCGCCATGCGTTATCGGTCTATTGTCCAGACGCCAAATACCCGCAGGGTCGGCACGGGCGGCAAGCTCGGCAACACGCCCGCAGCCCGGCACGTTCAGCTCGGGCGCCACCTCGAGCAGAGGATACAGAACGAAGTTACGCTGCACTATCCCGGGATGCGGCAGCGTGAGCTCGGGACTATCGAGCCGCTGCGCGGCGAACACCAGCAGGTCGAGATCGATGCGGCGCGCTCCCCAACGCACGCGCGGCGGCTCGCGGCCCAGAGCAGCCTCGAGCGCGCGCAATGCGCTGAAAAACGCGGCCGCCTCGAGCTGCGTGAGCAACGCCGCCACCGCGTTGACGAAGTCCGGCTGCCCCGCCGGGCCCAGCGGCTTCGACCCGTAGAGCGAGGAATTCAGTACCAGGCGCGTCTGCGGCAGCTCAGGCAAAGCCGCGAGCGCGCGCCGGACCTGCCTCGCGGGCTCATCCAGATTGCTGCCAATGCCAACATAGGCCGCACGCCACAGCATTCAAGCCGAACCCGGAAAACCGCGCCGACGCCGGCGCCGGCGTCGGGTCCGGCGCCCCCCCGTGCCTGCCGCGGCGCCGGCCTCGAGCGCTTCCGGCCCTGGCGGCGCTCGCGGCGGCGCCGGTCCAACCGGCGCATTGCCGGTCTTCTCGGTGGCGCGATCTCTCGGCAGCGCGTCGAGCATGTGCAGGCGCTCTTCCGGCGACACCTCTTGCAGCCGCGTCCACCAGGCCGCAATTTCGGCTGACGCTAGGCCCAGCCGCGCGCGCAGCGCCAGCAGGTCGAAGGCGGCACGGAAACGCGGCTGCTCGATCAGGCGCAAAGCGCGCTTGCCGCGAGGCTGCTCCAGCCGGGGCTGAAACGCATACATTTCCCGCAGTCCGAGCGCTACCCGCCGCGGAATCGTCACGCGCACCGAGGCCTCGCGCAACGCGCGATCACAGGCCTCCACAATCGCGCCGATTTCGTGCCAGCGCTGCGGCGGCAGGGATTCGATCGCCTCGGCGATCGGCCCATAGAGCAGCAGCGCGATCAGAAACGTCGGTGTCACCGGCTTGTCCAGCGCGACGCGCGCGTCGGTATTGCGCAGCCCCTGGCGCAGCAGCTGCTCGACCAGACCGCCAGGATGTTTCGCCAGATAGCGCTCGATCGCCGGAAACAGCACCTCGAGCAGCGCGCGCCGGCGCAGCACCTCGAGGCTGGCCTCACCATGACCGGTCAGGAACAGCTTCAGCGTCTCATCGAACAGTCGCGCGGCCGGCACGCCGGCCAACAGTCCGCGCAGACGCGGTATCGGTGCCGCGGTCGCGGGCTCGAGCGCAAAGCCAAGCTTGGCTTCGAATCGCGCGGCACGCAGCATGCGCACCGGGTCCTCGCGATAGCGCGCTTCCGGATCGCCGATCATTCGCAGGCGATGCGCCGTGAGGTCCTCAGCACCGCCCACATAGTCCCATAATGAAAAGTCCGCAATATTGTAGTAGAGCGCGTTGACGGTGAAATCGCGCCGCCAGACATCCTCCTCGATGCTGCCGTAGACGTTGTCACGCAGCAGGCGGCCATGCGTATCGAGCACGCGCTCATTGTCGATCGAATCGAGCTCGGATTCTTCGTCGAGTTCCGGCGCTTCGCCCTCTTCCGGATCCGCCTCCGGTACCGGCTCCTCACTCGGCGACGGCGCCGTGGCAGCGCGAAACGTCGCGACCTCGATCACCTCGCGGCCGAACACGATATGGGCCAGGCGAAAACGACGTCCGACCAGGCGCGAATTACGGAACAGCGACCTGACCTCATCCGGCAGCGCGTTGGTGGCAACATCGAAATCCTTCGGGTGCCCGCCGAGCATCACATCGCGCACGCAACCGCCGACCAGAAAGGCCTGATAGCCGGCTTCCTTGAGGCGGTAGAGCACGCGCAGCGCGTTGCCGGAAATATTCGAGCGGGAGATGTTGTGGTCGGCGCGGGCGATGATGCGCGGTGCGGAGCCGATGGCGACTACTGAGGGGGTATCGTTCAAATCGTCCAATCCGCTTGAGCAATAGAAACGGACGTCTATAATACCGCGCCTCTCCACAGCCTCCCCGCTTCCGCTGCTCCCTTCGTCTAGAGGCCTAGGACACGGCCCTCTCAAGGCTGGAACACCGGTTCGAATCCGGTAGGGAGCGCCATCCGGACACCCACACCCTCTACCGCCAATAATCTTAGGCGCGCCGCCACTGCCGGCCGGCGCCGCGGGCGATCGGCCAGGTCAGGCCGGTTTAAAGCTGCTCCAGCGTGGCCGCGGATGGCGTCTGTTGGCCAGAAAGGTCGAAATCAACCCCGGCAGCACGAGTATCAGGCGCGGCGCAGCCACGATGACGGCCAGCAGTACCGGCCAATGCCATACGGTCATTGCGCCGAAAAAGACAGCGATCTGCAGCGGCAGCATGAATCCAAACAAGAGCAGCCCCACTGCTACCGGGATAGCCCAGACCACGCCGATGACGGAAGCCAGACCGAGCACGGCAATCCAGACACGGAGCAGGCCGAATGCCGCGAGCGTGGCGAGCCCCACGATGCGTATGAAAATTCCCATTACGGCGGTATGACCCCTGGTAGCCAGGCCCTGCGCGCTCGGGCGCGGCGCCGCCGGCCGGCCGAGTATCTCACGACCGCGGCCGCGCGCAGCTTTGACCCACCCGTGCCGCCATCGCCCGCGGCTTCGGTGCATAGAGCCGCTCGCCCAGTCGCATCGCCTTGGTCCGCAGCGCCCGGCGCCGTCGCTCGATCGCCGCTAGCAACGGCTCACTCACCGGTTCACGGCGCCGCCCAAAAGCGGCCACGGTCGATTGCAGCAGCGCGAGGTCGTGCTCCTCGCCTAGATAATCCGAAAGCCGGCGCGCCGGACCGGCCAGCTTCGGAGGCGCCTTGGACTGCAGCGGCCTGAGTATCTGCAGCGCATGCCAGAGGTACTGAACCTGCTTGCGCCACTCGTGCAGCGTTAAGGCATTGGGCTGGCGGTGCGCGACGCGGCCGGCGCGGCGGCCGGCCCGGTAGATACGCTGGAAACCGGGTGCTAGCCTCGGCCAGCCGTGCTGGCCGACACGCCAGCGATGCGCACGCAGTTGCACCTGCCGCAGCGTGGCACGAACGCCCGCCAGCAGCTCGCGCCGGTCACGCAATTGACGCTGGGCCTGGGCCTGGCTCCGGTGCAGCATCCGCGACAGCGCCGCGGCCGCCTTGTCCTTCCCGAGTGCGGCGCTGCCGCGGCACAGCGAATCGAGAGTGCGCACCAGCACCCTGGCATCGCGCGCCGCATTGAGCACGTTGGCCGCCCGGTGCAGCGCCGTGTTCTCGCGCCGATACGTTGACTCAGCCAGCGCCGCCCGCAACAGACGCAGCGCCGCGCGTGATTTCTTGATCTCCTTGCGCGCGTGGTGCACGTCGACGTCCGTCGGACGTGAGGATCCCAACGCACGCTCGGCGTTCTCGGTGTGACGCAGCGCAGCGCGGCGCACCGTCCCCGTTGCGGACCCATCAGGGCGGATGTTCTGGCCGGACATGGCGCGATGCTACGGCAGCGGCGGCGCCTGAGTCACGAGGCGGGCCCTTGGCCGCCCCGAGCCGCTGTTGCCGCTGGCGGTCAGCCTCAGGATCGCGGTCACCGCAACCGCGGTGCGAAAATGAGTCGTTTCCATGCGCTTAGCTCCAGTATGGCCGCCACCAATAGCGTCCTTCGGTGCCGCTGGGCCGTCATTACCGACCGCCGCGACAATGATGTGGCCGCGCGCGATCATCTGCCTCACCAGTTGCCGGAAGACCATATTGTCCGGGCCGACCAGGCTGATGTTGACCACCGCGACCGGATTCGCGTCCAACCAGCCCAAGGGCGCCGCGATCGCATCGACGGCACGGCCGGTCGGTTTGCCGCAGCAGACATCAGCGGCGTAGAAGCTGTGCGCCTGGCGCCGCGCCCTGCAACCGCCCGGCATCGCCGATCAGCCGCGCCGCCCTCATAGATATTATCGTAATCAAACACCGCACTCGGCTCGAGCCCGCGCAGTTCCCGCGGCGATGCGCTCGAGTGCCGCGGCGCTGAGATCCAGCGCGATCAGTTGGCAGCGGTGCGAAGTCCCATAGCGCTACGTTCTTGCTTAACGATGCTAGCATTGATTCAAACGAACGCACGGCTCCGTTTCATGCCGCCCTCATGAAAGAAATCCCTGCCACAACATGGAAGATTCTCCCATTCCAGCGCGTTTAACCCGAGAGAGCATGAGCAGCCCAGCCGACCTGCTGCAGTGCCGGATCATCGGGCTGCTGCCGACATTGCGCCGGTTCGCGCGCAGCCTGACCCGGAATCCCCATGATGCCGACGATCTGCTGCAAGGGGCGCGCGAGCGGGTGTTCGAGGGGGCCGAGCAAGCCGATGGCCTGCCCGACCATCGAGGCGACGCCAGTGGCACCTTGTCGGTCGAACAGGCGCTGGAGCGCTTGCCCGAGGACCAGCGCCTGGCCGTGGCCCTCGTGCTCATCGAGGGCTTGCCCTACAAGGAAGCCGCGCAGATCATCGGGGTTCCGATGGGAACGCTCACCAGCCGATTCGCGCGCGGACGCCAGGCGCTGCAGGAGTTGCTGGGGCCGGGAGCTTGCGCATGAATATCTCGGATGAATTACTAGCCGCCTATGTCGATGGCGAACTCGAAGGCGCCGCGCGCGCGCGCGTCGAACAGGCAATTTCCCAGGACTCGCAGCTGGCGCAACGCGTCGCGCAACAGCGCGCCTTGCGCGAACGGCGGCGCGGCGCCTTCGACGGCGTATTACGGGAAGCCGTGCCAAAACGCCTGGCGCAGGCCGCCAAGCTCGCCGCCCCGTCGGGCCCCGCCCAGGTGATCGATCTGGCCCGTGTTCGCGCCGAACGGGCGCGCCGCGGCGGCCAGCGCAGCGTGAAAGTGCGTCGTTTCACGATCGCAGCCAGCCTGATGGTGGGATTGATGGCGGGAGTTTTGATCCAGCGCCTGTCGACCCCCGGTGCCTTGACGGAGTTCCACGACGGCTCGCTGCTGGCCCGCGGCGCGCTCGCACGGGCATTGAGTGAGCAGCTTGTCGGCGCCGCGCCCTCCGGCGCAAAGGTGCGCGTCGGACTGACCTTCAAGGCCAGGAACGGCAATTACTGCCGCACCTTCGCGCTCAGCGGCAATCGCCTGATCGCGGGTCTGGCCTGCCGGGAGCAGGAGCAATGGCAGGTGTTGAACCTGGTCGGAACCGAGGGTGCGGGCGTCACCGCCAATGGACAAAATCTACGCATGGCCGCTTCGAGCCTGCCGCCGGCGCTGCTGCAGGCGGTCAATGAGCGCATCAGCGGCGAGCCGCTGAACGCAGCGGCCGAAGCCAAGGCGCGCAGCAATGGCTGGCACTGAGGCTTGAGGAATCGCCCTAGAGCTCGACCATCTTGGCCGGCTTAGCCGCCGTGCCGACGAGCTCGCCATTGCGCACGCTCTCGTAACGCCGTCCCAGCAAATAGGCAATCGGGAACCAGACCGCCGAAGTGATCACGCCGAAGATCGCCAGTCCGGTCACGCCGTGCGGCTGAATCATGGCACTGACCCAGGCGTTGCTGAAATCGCCGAAGCGATACACCACCGTATCGATGACATTCTTGGCCTTGTACCGGCTCTGCTGGTCGACCACGGTGAACAGCATCTCGCGGGTCGGTTTGGCGAGCGCATATTCAGCCACACGCCGCACGATCTGAATGCCGCCCAGTATCAGCAACACCGGCGAGAACGCGATCGCGAGGAAGGCGATCACCATGATGATCGGGTTGAGCAGCAGGCCGGCCTTGACGCCAAAGCGCGCGATGATGCGCCCGGAGCCAAACAGCTGGATGATGACCGCGATACTGTTGACCGACAGATCGATCATGCCGTAGGCCTCGGTGCGGGCCTCGCGATTGGGGAAGGCCTGCGTGATGAGATCACCGAGCTGGAAATAGACGATGGTCGAAATCCAGGTCATCAGCAGCAGAAACAGCGCGAGCAGCGATAGATAGCGCGATCGGAGCAGCAGCACAAAGCCGTCGAAGGGATTGCCTTTGAGACGATGGTCGAGGCTGGTGTGCTGGACTTCGACGCCGGCCGCCAGCAGCCGCTGCTTTTCGTGCGCCAGCATGCGCACCAGCACCGCGGTCACCACAAAACCTGCGGCCGAGATCAGCATCAGATTGTTGTTGCCCAGTCGCTTGGCGAGGAAGGTCGCAATCGTCGGCCCGACGATGCTGCCGACGGTGCCGCCGGCGGCAATGAAACCGAACAGGCGCTTGGCCTGGGTGCGCGAGAAGATGTCGGCCATGAAGGTCCAGAACACCGAGATGATCAGCACGTTGAAGGTGCTGACCCAGACGAAGAATGCGGCCGTGATCCAGCGATCCTGGTTGTTGACGCCGACAAACAGCGCGTAAAAGGCGATGATTGTGACCGCGACGAAGCCATAAACCCACGGCAGAAAGGTCGACAGTTTGATGCGCGAGGCGAGGCCCGAATACAGCGGCGCGAATACCAGGCTTGCGACCAACGTCATCGTGAACAGCTGCTGGTAATGCTCGACACCGAAAACCGTTCCCATGGCATCGCGCACCGGCTTGACCACCGAATAACTGCCGAACAGAAAAAAGAAATACAGCATGCTCAGAACAACCGCTTTGACTTCTTGGGGGTCGATCGCGGCGACGGACTTGAACAGCCGGGTCAACAGCGCCGGACGCTGCGGGGTCGATGGCGTCGATGGGGTCGATGGCGTCGATGGCATGGAGGGACTCATGCTACTGCTCCTGACGAATCTCTTCGTAGCGTCGGCCCGCATACCGTGCCACCCCTCCCCACGCAATGCACGCGCCGATGCCCACCACCACCGCGCCGCCGAGGCCGAATCCGGCCGCCCGCAATCCGGCCTGCATCCATGCTGAACTGACGTCACCGAAGCGGTAGATCACTGTATCGATGACGTTTTTTGCTTTGTAGCGGCTGCTCTGCTCGACAACCGTGAAGCAGATTTCCCGACTGGGTCGGGCGATGGCGTATTGCGCCACGCGACGCACGACCTGTAGACCCTGAATGATGATCAGCGAAGGCGATATCGCAACGACGAACAAGGCGATCAGCATGATGAGCGGATTGAGTACCAGCCCGACCGTCACGCCGAATCGCTGCACCAGGCGCCCGAGGCCGAAGATCAGGATGAGGGCGGTGGCGATATTGACCACCAGATCGATATCGGCGATTGCCTGTGCGCGGCCTTCCACGGCCGTGAACGCGTGCGCGATCACATCGGTCTGCAGGAAATAGGCGACGGTATTGACCCAGGTCATCAGCAACATGAATGCGGCCTGACTCATCAAGTAGCGCGACTGGAACAGCCGACTGAAGCCCTCGAAGGGGTTGCCCGGCAGTCCGTGATCCAGTGTCGTCCGCTGCACCTCGTCGTGGCTGTCGCGCAGCCGTTCCTTCTCGCGCATCAGCCGGTATACCAGCAGGATGACGACCAGGAAACCCGCGGCCGCCACCAGCAGCAGACCGCTGAGTCGCAACCGGCTGACCAGCAGTCGCGTCAACAGCGGCCCGGCGATCGCGCCGATGCTGCCGCCGGCGGCAATCAGCGCGAACAGCCGCGTCGCTTGGGCGGCGGTGAAAATATCCACCATCAGGCTCCAGAACACTGAGATCATGAACAGGTTGACGACGCTGAACCAGACGTAATAGGCCGCCGCAACCCACAGATTCTGCGGTGCCAGCTGAAACCACAGTTGGAACAGCAGCACGCTGCACAGCCAGAACCAGAACGCGCCGGGTAGCAGTCGCGTGAGCTTGAGCCGCGAGGCCAGCATCGCGTAGATCGGCGAGGCCACCAGCGTGCCGACGAAGGTGGCCGTGAACAGATTCTGCAGCTGCCCGACGCCGATGACGGTCGCGACCGTGTCGCGCACCGGGCGCAGGATGTAATAGCTGCCGAGCAGGGCGAAATTGCACATGAACGCGAGCACCACGGCCCGACGCTCATGCGGGGCGACCTGCGCGGCGACATCGAGCAACCGCGCCAGCCACACGGTCAAGCCCCGGGATGGCCGCTGCATGGCGGCTAGCGCACGCGCCAGATCATCGTCGTCGTGATCAACGCCAGCAGCCCTGTCGGCACCCACGCCAGCAGCAGTGGATCCAGGTTGAACACCTGCGTGCCGCTCTCTACCAGCCGCTGCAGAAACACGTAGACAATGCCGAGCGCCACGCCGAATGTGGCGCGAGCGCCCAGAGACGCTGTGCGCAGCGAGCCGAATCCGAACGGCAAGGCGAACAGCACCGCCACCAGAATGCCGACGGTGCGCGCCACCCGTGACCAGAACGCGATCTCGTACTGCTCGGACTCGAGATTATTCGCCCGAAGATAACGTATCGCCTTATATAACGTACGCAGCGACAGCTCCGACGAGTCGCTGTTGACCAGCCGCAGGAAATCCGCGCCGGCGGCGGTATGCAGCGATTGCTGCGCCACCCGCAGACTCGTGACCGAGTCGTCGACGAAGCGCGATTCCACATAATTGCGCAGCTGCCATGATTGCGATCCGGCCGCGGTCGCATGCTCGGCACGCGCGATTGCGGCCAGGCGATTATCCGGCGTGAGCTCGAAGATCAGCATGCCGCCGAATTCGGCCGCGCTCGAACGGCTTTGAACGTTCAGGATGGTATCGCCATCGCGAATCCAAGCGCCGGCCCCGGCGAAGCTCATGTTCGAGTACTTGGCAATGGCCTTTTGCTCATCGGCCAGTTGGCCCAGCGGCTGCGCCAGAAACTCACCGATCAGCAGCGCGATCGCAACCAACAGCGCCGCGCTGATCAGTACCGCGGCGCTCAGACGCAGCTTCGACATACCCGAAGCACGCATTACGGTCAGCTCGTGACTGCGCGCGAGTATTCCTATGCCGAGCAGCGCGCCGATGAGCGCACCGGCCGGAAAGGATTCGAGCGCGAATTGCGGCAGGATCATGGCGGAGTACAGCAGTGCATCGAGCATGCCGTAATGGCCGACGCCAACATTGCCCTGCTCGCCGATGAATACGAACAACAGGCCTAGCATCTGCAGCGCCATCATCACCAGCGCGACCGCGGACAGCAGCGTGCTCGCGATATAGCGATCGAGCAGTGTCATCGCGCACTCCGCGCGCGCCGCGCCCGCAGCAGCCCCGGCCCAAGCATCGCAGCCAGGCTCATGGCGAAGAACAGCCCATGCACCCACCACAGCCCGAACGCGGCCGTGATCACGCCTCGTTCGAGCCAGGTGCGCGCCGCGAGTGCCAGGTTCGCGTATACCGCGAACACCAGCACCGCGGCCCAGACATGGGCATAGCGTCCCTGGCGCGGGCGCAGTCGTCCGAGCGGCACGGCCAGTGCGGTCAGCACCAACGCCATCACCGGCAAGCCGAGGCGCCATTGCAGCTCCGCCTGCAGCTTGATATCGCGACTTCCGAGCAATGCCGTCGTACTCAGCTCGCCCACACGTGGTGCTCGCGGGGCGGTCTCGGGCGTCTGTACCGGAATCAGCTGCTGCTCGAAACGCATGATGCGGAAGCGATAACTGCCGGGGGTGCCTTCGATGCGCTCGCCATCGTAGAGCGTAATGGTCTCGGCCGCGCCCTCGCCCGACCCGGTGTAGTGCGCGCGCCGCGCCACCGTCGTCTCGACTGTCGGGCCTTCGCTGCGCTTTACGAATACATCCGTCAGATCGCCGTTGCGCTCAGCCGCGCGCGCATAGACCACGATGCGCCCGCCGCTGAAGCTGCGAAACTTCCCAGGCTCGAGCGGCGCGTTGATTCCTGCGCGTATAGCCTCATTGCGCAGCGCGGCCTCGGCCGCGGCGGCGCGCGGCGACAGATCGAAATTGAGCCAGGCGATCAGTCCGGTGACGGGCAATGCCAGCAGCCACACGGCCACCGCCACGCGGGCGACGCCGACCCCGCAGGCCTGCGCCGCCGCCATCTCGCTGTCATGGTAGAGCCGGCCGAAGGCCAGCACGATCCCGACCACCAGTCCGAACGGCAGCAGGATCGCCACATTTTGCGCCGCGCTCAGCCCGATTAGCTCGAGCACGAAGCCCTTCTGGTATTGCAGCTGAGCCGCGCGCGCGAGCACCGAGCCGACCTGGTTGACCAACAGCAAGGCGAGCGCTATGAGCGTCACACCAAAAAAGTTGACGGTCATTTCCCAGAGCATATAGCGCTGCAGAATTCGCAACGGACCCTCACCTCCAGGCGGCTTCGGCTACACTTGCATCGGACTATCGCCGCCGCGCGCAAGCCGGCGTATCCGGTCAATACCGCCGAACTGTGGGGTTTACGCCGCGGCTGACGCTACGTTATACGAATATTTCGCGGGCAAACAAGGATTAACACGATGCGATTCGAAGCTTTCAGCCGCCGGGCCGCCGTTCAGCGTGGCGATTGTCTGGTAATAGGCGCCTTCGAGCACAGCGAACTGGGCGCCGAGGCTTCGGCGGTGGACCGCAGCCTGCGCGGCCGCGTACGCCGCCTGCTCACGCGTGGCGATTTCTCGGGCCGCACTGGCGAGACGCTGCTGCTTCCCGAGGTGGCCGGACTCGCCTGCGGGCGGCTGCTGCTGGTCGGTTTGGGCACCAAAGGGCAGTTCAACCGGCGCAGCTGGCGCCGCGCACTGCACACCGCGATCACCGCGTTGGCTCGTACGCGAATCGCATCGGCGGCCATCGCACTCGAGCGGCCGGGCGCAAGTGAGCTCGATAACTATTACTTCGGGCGCTGCGCCGCGGAAATCGTTGGCGCGAGTCTGTACCGCATCAATGATCTCAAGACCGGGCGTCATGCGCGCGCCCCGGCACTGGCGCGGATTCTGCTCGGGCCGGTCGACGCCGCCGCCATCGCCGACGTACGGCGCGGACTGGCCGCGGGGGCGGCCGTGACCGAGAGTGCGAAGCTGCTGCGCGATCTGGGCAATCTGCCGGCCAACGTTTGCACACCGCGCTATCTGGCCACGCAGGCGCGCAAGCTCGAGCGCAGCTATCGGCGCCGCGTGCGCGTGCGCGTGTTCGACGAGGCCGGAATCCGGCGCCTGAAGATGGGATGTCTGCTCGCCGTGACCCGGGGCAGCGCCGAGCCGCCGCGTTTCATCGTGCTCGAATACCGCGGCGCGCCTCGCAGCCGAGCACCCCTGGTGCTGGTCGGCAAGGGCGTCACTTTCGACACCGGCGGCATCTCGCTGAAGGACCCGCCGTCAATGGACGAGATGAAATTCGACATGTGCGGCGCCGCCACGGTGCTGGCGGCAATCGATTTCGCCGCGCGCACCGGGCTCAAGATCAATCTGGTCGGCCTGGTACCGACCTGCGAGAACATGCCCGACGGCCGCGCCGTGAAGCCAGGCGATATCGTTACCAGCGCCTCGGGGCAAACCGTCGAGATTCTCAACACCGACGCCGAGGGTCGGCTGATCCTGTGCGACGCGCTGAACTATGCGCGCCGCTACAAGCCCGCGGCGGTGGTCGACTTTGCGACCCTGACCGGCGCCTGCATCATCGCCCTAGGCAATTACCACAGCGGCGTGATGGCGAACGACGATGCTCTGGCACGCGAACTGGTCGAGGCCGGAGTGCGCACCGACGATCGCGCCTGGCAGCTGCCGCTGACCGAGGATTACGCTGAGCAGCTGCGCAGCAACTTCGCCGATATGGCGAACATCGCCGGCCGCGAGGGCGGCGCCATCACGGCCGCCGCATTCCTGGGCAAGTTCACCCAGGGTCTGCGCTGGGCGCATATGGACATTGCCGGCAGTGCCTGGGCTGGCGGTAGCGCCAAGGGCGCCACAGGTCGGCCGCTGTCATTGGCGGCCGATTTTCTGACGCGCCGCGCTTCCGGGTCAAGGCCGTAGGTGTCGGCGGCGGCGACGCCACGCGTCGACTTTTACGTGCTGCCGGGCACCGAGGCGCGTGCGCGTCTCAAGTTCGCCTGCCGAATCGCCGAGAAGGCCTATCTGGCCGATCAACTGGTGTTCGTCTGGCTCGACGACACCGCCGAGCTGCAGAGCTTCGATGAGCTGCTCTGGACCTTCGCCGACCGCAGCTTTGTGCCGCACGAGGTTTATTGCGACGCTCGGCAATGGCAGGACACGCCGGTATTGCTGGGCTGCGAGGCGCAGCCGCAGCAGCCCTTCGACGTGCTGCTGAACCTCGGCAGCGAAGTGCCCGCGGCTGCCGCACGCGCCGGCCGCATCGCCGAAATCGTGGACGCGGAGGAGCCGCGGCGTCGCGCCGGGCGTAACCGCTTTCGTCATTACCGCGACCTGGGGCTGGCGCCTGAAACGCACCACATCGCGGCCGAAGAAACGCCTTAAGCCTTCGCCTTAAGCCCTATAATTACGGGGTTTCTGGCCACATCGTTCCCGGATGGAAAAAGTCTACTCGCCCGCCGAAATCGAACAGCGTCTGTATCAGCGTTGGGAGGCGACCGGCTATTTTGCCCCGCGGCCGGCGCAGCGCAGCTACTGCATCGTGATTCCGCCGCCGAACGTGACCGGCACCCTGCACATGGGGCACGCGTTCCAGGACACGATCATGGATGCGTTGATACGGCAGCATCGCATGCGCGGCGAGCAGACCCTGTGGCAAGTGGGCATGGATCATGCCGGCATCGCCACCCAGATGGTGGTCGAGCGGCAGCTCAACGCCGAAGGCAAGCGGCGCACCGAGCTGTCGCGCGAAGCCTTTGTCGAGCGTGTCTGGGCCTGGAAGCAGCAGTCGGGCCGCACCATGGCGCAGCAGTTACGGCGCCTCGGCGCCTCGGTGGATTGGACGCGCGAGCGCTTTACGATGGATCCCGATCTGTCGCGTGCAGTCATTGAAGCCTTCGTGCGGCTGCACCAGGAAGGCCTGATCTACCGCGGCCAGCGCCTGGTCAACTGGGATCCGGTGCTGCGCACGGCGTTGTCGGACCTGGAGGTGCTGTCCGAGGAAGAGGACGGGCTGCTGTGGCATCTGCGATATCGGCTCGCCGACGGTAGCGGACAGGTCGTCGTAGCCACCACCCGCCCCGAGACCTTGCTGGGGGATGCCGCAGTCGCGGTGCATCCGGAAGATGAGCGCTACCGCCAGCTGATCGGGCGCGGGCTGCTGCTGCCGCTGAGCGGACGCGAGATCCCCATCATCGCCGACAGCTACGTCGATCCGACCTTCGGCACCGGCTGCCTGAAAATCACGCCGGCGCACGACTTCAATGACTACGCGATCGGCATGCGCCACGCCCTGCCGCTGATCAACGTCTTCACGCCCGACGCGCGCCTGAACGACAACGCGCCGCCGCATCTGCGCGGCCTCGATCGCTTCGAGGCCCGCGAGCGCATCGTGGCCGAACTCGCAGCGGCCGGCCTGATCGAACGCATCGAGCCGCACAAGCTGATGATCCCGCGCGGTGATCGCACTGGTGCGGTGATCGAGCCGTATCTGACCGATCAATGGTACGTACGCATTGCGCCGCTGGCAGCGCCGGCCATCGCCGCGGTCGAGTCCGGCCGGGTGCGCTTCGTGCCCGAGAACTGGGACAAGACCTACTACCAGTGGATGCACAACATTCAGGACTGGTGCATCAGCCGCCAACTGTGGTGGGGCCACCGCATTCCGGCCTGGTACGACGAGGACGGTCAGATATACGTTGCGCGCAGCCAGGCCGAAGCCCACGCCCAGGCCCGCGCCCGCCACGGCCGTGAGGTAGCACTGCGCCAGGACGACGACGTTCTCGACACGTGGTTCTCAGCGGCGCTGTGGCCGTTTTCAACCCTGGGCTGGCCCGAGCACCGCCCGGAGCTCGATCGCTTCTATCCGACCAGCGTGCTGGTCACGGGCTTCGACATCATATTCTTCTGGGTCGCCCGCATGCTCATGTTCGGACTGAAGTTCATGGGCGAGGTGCCATTCCGCGCGGTGTACCTGCACGGCCTGATCCGCGATGCCGAAGGGCAGAAGATGTCCAAGTCCAAGGGCAATGTCATCGATCCGCTGGACATCATCGATGGCATTGACCTCGAGGCGCTCGTGGCCAAGCGCACTTCGGGACTGATGCAGCCGCATCTGGCCGCCGGCATTGAAAAGGCTACGCGCAAACAATACCCGCAAGGCATTGCGGCCTACGGCACCGACGCACTGCGCTTCACCTTCGCCTCGCTCGCCACGCAAAACCGTGATCTGCGTTTCGACCTGGGCCGCGTGGCCGGGTATCGCAATTTCTGCAACAAGCTGTGGAACGCCGCGCGCTTCGTGATGCTCGCGCTCGACGAGGCACCGCCGCCGCCGGCGTCCAGTGCGTCCACTGCGTCCACCGCCGCGAGCGCCGTTACCCGCGCTTCGGCGCCGGCCGATCGCTGGATCCGCTCCCGCCTCGGTGCCACGATCAGCGCGGTCGAGCGGGCGTTCGACGAGTACCGTTTCGATTTCGCCGCCAGCGCGCTGTACGAGTTCACCTGGTATGAGTTCTGCGACTGGTACCTCGAAATCGTCAAGCCGGTGCTGCAAAGCTCCGACGATCCAGCCGCGCAGCACAGCGCACGCCGCACCTTGCTGGAGGTGCTGGAAACGCTGCTGCGCGCGCTGCATCCGCTGATGCCGTTCATTACCGAGGACATCTGGCTGCGCGTGGCGCCGCTCGCCGGCGTCACCGGCCCGAGTGTCATGCTGGCGCCCTGGCCGCAGGCCACGCAGTTCGAACGCGATGCAGCCGCCGAAGCCGAACTGCGCTGGGTCATGCAGGTCGTACTCGGCATCCGTCAGATTCGCGGCGAGATGGATATCAGCCCTGCCCGCCGTCTGCCGCTACTGCTGCAGCACGCCAGTGCGAGCGATCTGCAGCTGGCACAACGCCATCATGCATTGCTCGCGCACCTGGCCGGTCTCGAGACGCTGCGGCCGCTCGCGCCCGGCGAAGCCGCCCCGCCCGCGGCCGCGGCGCTGGTCGGCGAGCTCAGCCTGCTGGTGCCGATGGCGGGACTGATCGAGCCAGCGAATGAGTTGCAGCGCCTCGACAAGCGCCTGCAGAAAATCGAACAGGAACTGACAAAATCGCGCGGCAAGCTGGCCAACGACAACTTTGTGAGCAACGCGCCGGCGGATGTGGTCGCACAGGAGCGCTCGCGGCTGGCTGAATTCGAGCGCACACGCGCCGGACTGACGCGGCAGATCGACCAGGTGCGGGCACTCGCCCAGGAGCGTGTTTGAGCCGTCTCAACGAGACCGTGGCAGCGATCGAGCGCGTCATCCTCGGCAAGGGTCAGCAGGTGCGACTGTGCCTGACCTGCCTGCTGGCGCGTGGTCATCTGTTGATCGAGGACGTGCCCGGCGTGGGCAAGACGACGCTCGCGCACTGCCTGGCGCGCGTACTGGGTCTGGAATGGACCCGCGTGCAATTCACCAGCGACATGCTTCCAGCCGACATCATCGGCGTGTCGATCTTCGACCGCGACACACACAAATTCCAGTTCCGGCGCGGCCCGGTATTCACCCAGCTGCTGCTGGCCGATGAAGTCAATCGCGCCAGCCCCAAAGCGCAGAGCGCACTGCTCGAAGCAATGGAGGAGCGTCAGGTCAGCGTCGATGGCGTGACCTACCCGCTGCCCGAGCCATTCTACGTGGTGGCGACCCAGAACCCGCACGAGCAGGTCGGCACCTATGGTCTGCCGGAGTCGCAACTCGATCGATTCCTGATGCGCGTGAGTCTGGGTTATCCGGATCGGGCCTCGGAGCGGCGTGTGCTGCTGCAAGGCGAGCGGCGCGAGTTGCTGAACGACACCCCGGCCGTGATCAGCGGCGCCGAAGTGCTGAGCCTGCAGCGCCAGGTGCGCAGCGTGCATGTGGCTAATGCGCTGCTTGATTACGTGCAGGCATTGGTGGCGCGCACACGCCTGGAACTGGCCCTCGGCCTATCGCCGCGGGCCGCGCAGGGACTGCTGCGCGCAGCGCAGGCCTGGGCCCTGATCCAGGGCGAGAGCGCCGTGCTGCCCGAGCACGTGCAGACGGTGTTTCCCGCGATCGCGGCGCATCGCCTGGAGACGCGGCAGGGCGACGGGGCCGCTCATGGCAGCGAACTCGCCGATGCGCTCATCAAGGCAGTTCCGGTTCCTATCTGAGCCGCGCGCCGCGCTCGCGGCGGCGCTGGCGCGCTGGGCGCGCGCGCGTCAGGGCGATGACACGCCGCCGGTGACGCTGCAGGCGCGACGAATCTACATCCTGCCGACATCTGCCGGTCTCGCGGCGGCGGCATTGCTGTTTCTGATGCTGCTCGCCGGCATGAACTACGACAACAGCCTGGGACTGCTGTTGTGCTTCATGCTGTGCGGCGTGACGCTGGTATCGATGCATGAATGCCATGGCATGCTGTCGGGTCTGAAGCTGCTGCGCGCCGAAGCCGAGAACACCTTCGCCGGGCGACTGGGCGACTTGCAGCTCTACTTCGAGAACGCGCAGACACGCGTGCGCGGTGGGCTGCAATTGCGCTGCGCCGGCTGCGCGCCGAGCCGCTTCCAGTTGCCGCCGGCCAGCACGCAAGTTGTGCGGCTGACGTTTCAGGCCGGCGTGCGCGGCCGGCAGCGCGTCGATAGGCTCGAGCTGTCGAGCGGCGCCCCCTTGGGGCTGTTTCGGGCCTGGACCTGGCTGCATCTGCCGCTCGAGGCCGTGGTGTATCCCGCGCCAGGCGGGACGCGCGCGCTGCCCGCGCGGCGCGGCGAACCGCGCAACGACGAGCGGCGATCGCGAGTCAGCGGCGAGGAAGAATGGGCCTGGTTGCGGCCATTGCAGGACAGCGATCCGCCGCGCAGCGTCGCCTGGAAAGCCTACGCGCGCGGCGCGCCGCTGCTGGTCGCGCACTATGATGCGCCCGCGGGCGTGCACCGCCCACTCGATTTCGCGCTGCTGCAGGGGCTACCGCTCGAGCAGCGACTCTCGCAGCTGACGCAATGGGTACTCGAGTGCGAGCGCCTCGGCGAGACCTACAGCCTGCAGTTGCCGCAGCGAGCACTGCCGCCCGGTCATGGAATCGCACAGCAACGCGCCTGCCTGGAAGCCCTGGCGCTGTACGGCCTGTGAGCGCGCGCGCCGCCATCGCCGATCAACCGGCAGCACTGCCACCAAATACCGTCTGGCTGCTGCTCGGCGGCTTCCTCGGCGCAGTGCTGCTCAATGCGCACCATACGGCGCTCTGGTGCCTGCCGCTGGCGCTCGGCGCCGTCGCCTGGCGGGCGCGCGGCATGCGCGTGCCACTGCGTCTGCCCGCCCTTTACCTGCGCATCGGCGTGGCCGCGCTGCTCACGCTCGCGGTGCTGGTCGGCTATCACACCCTGAACGGCATCGAAGCTGGCTCCAGCCTGTTGGTGGCGATGGCGGCACTGAAGCTCACCGAGACCGTGCGCCGGCGCGACTGGCTGATCGTGTCGGGCGCGGCGCTGTTTCTGCTGCTCGGCGCCTGCCTGGACGGCCAGGCATTGTGGCGCCTACCGCTGTATACGGCCGAGTTGTGGCTGTTGTGTACGGCCCTGTATGGACTCGGCGCCGGCGCCGATGCGCCGCCGACTGCGACGCTGCTGCGCCGCTCGGCACTGAGCCTGGCTGCGGCGCTGCCGTTTGCACTGCTGCTGTTTTTATTTGTTCCGAGACTGCCCGGCTCCTTCTGGGCGTTGCCACAGCCTAATGAGGCGTTCACCGGCCTCGGCGACGAGATGAGTCCCGGCAGCATCTCGCAATTGACGGAATCCGGCGATGCGGCGCTGCGCGTGCGATTCGACGGCGCACCGCCGCCGGCCGCCGAGCGTTATTGGCGCGGGCCGGTATTGCATGTTTTCGACGGCTACACCTGGCGCCGCCGGCATGCAGAGGTGGGCCGCGCGCCGCGCCTGCAGTTTCAGGGCCCGGCCTTTAGCTACGAAGTCACGCTGGAGCCGAACGAGCACAATGTTCTGATCGCGCTCGAACTGCCGCAGGGCCTGCCGGACACGCTGCCGAACGCGTTCCCGACTTTCGATTATCAGCTGATCGCGCCGGCGCCAGTGAGCCGCGCTGTCAGCTACCGGCTGCAGTCTTATCCGCAGCACCGCAGTCTCGACCCGCTGTCCCCGGCCGCACGGCGATTGGATCTGCAGTTGCCGCCGGAGCGCAATCCACGCAGCGTCGAACTCGCGCACTCGCTGCGCCAGCGCGCGGGCAGCGAGGCCGCCTACATCCACGCCGTGCTCGATTACCTGCGTCGTGGCGGCTTCAGTTACACGCTCGAGCCGCCGCTGCTCAATCTCGATTCGGTCGACGACCTGCTGTTCCGCACGCACGAAGGCTTTTGCGGCCACTATGCCTCGGCCTTTGTCACACTGATGCGCGCCGGTGGCGTGCCCGCGCGCGTCGTGACCGGCTACCTGGGCGGCACCTGGAATCGCTACGGCGGCTACCTCGACATCAGCCAGTCCGATGCCCATGCCTGGGCCGAGGTGTGGCTCGAGAGCCAAGGCTGGGTACGAGTCGATCCGACGGCGGTCGTGGCCCCGGGGCGTCTGACCGAAGGGCTCGACGAGCTGCTGCCCGGCTCCGGCGGCGGTGCCCGGCGGCTGCTCGCCGCCCCGTGGATCGCCAACGCGGTGCAGGCCTGGCGGGGGCTCAATGCCTGGTGGCAGGACGAATTCATCGGCTTCAATTTCGCCAAGCAGCTCGGCCTGCTCGACCGGCTCGGTTTCAGGAACCACGAGCTGCAAGTCCTCGCGTTGCTGCTGGCAGCCGGCGCAGGCATTTGGTTAGCTTTGATCGCCTGGGGGCTGCGCCCGCGTCTGCAGGCTCGTGCCGAAGACGGCTTGAGCCGGACCTGGCGCGCGTTGGAACGCAAATTGCGGCACGCCGCCGCGCCACGCGCGGCGCACGAGTGCACCACGGCTTACGCCGAGCGCGTCGGCCGCGCCCACCCCGAGTTGTCCTCCATGGTCACCGCGCTGGCGCGGCGTTACGCGCGACTGCGCTACGGGCCGTCGGCCAGTGCCGCGGAGCTCGAGCAGTTTCGCCGCGCCGTGCGCCTGCTGCGTGCGAACTACCGCGCCGGATCGGGGTCGCGCACGCGCGCGAGCAGCACAGCTCCGCCGATGAAGAACACTTCGAGCACCAGGATCGACAGCCGCTGATTACCGGTGGCGATCGCGACGATGCCCATCGCCAGCGGCCCGAGCACCGCCGCGAATTTGGCCAGCATGTTGTAGAAGCCGAAGTACTCCCCGGCGCGTTCGCGCGGAATCAGCCGCGCAAAGTACGAGCGTGACAGCGCCTGCACGCCGCCCTGCACCGTGCCCACGACCGCGGCCAGAACGTAGAACTGACGCTCGGTCTGCATGAAGTATGCGTAGCAGGTCACGGCCACGAACACCCCGAGCCCCAGGTAGATCGCACGCCGCGTGCCGATGCGATCGCCGAGCCGGCCGAACAGCAGCGCAAACGGGAAGGACACGAATTGCACCAGCAGCAACGCTTGAATCAGCGCGTTGGACGAAAAGCCGAGCTTGATGCCGAAGTCAACCGCCATCTGCTGCAGCGTTCCAATCGCGTCAATGTAAAGCCAGTAGGCCAGTAGGAAGTTGAGCACCGGTCGGTCGCGCAACACGCCGCGCACGGTGGCCCACAGTTCGCGCCAGCCGGTGGTCTTGGCCGTCGGCGGCGCCTCTGCCACGTACCGGAACAACGGCAGCGAAAACACGATCCACCACACGGCGACGTCGACGAACGCGATGCGGATCGCAGCGCTGGCGCTGGCGATATGAAACCACTGCGGCTTCTGCACCATCAGCACGTTGAACACGAACAGCAGGCCACCGCCGAGATAGCCCAGAGCAAAGCCCAGCGCCGACACCCGGTTGCTCTCCCGGTCATCCGCCACCTGTACGATCAGCGCGTCCTGAAACGACGAGCCGCCCCAGAAACCGATCGAGGCCAGTGCGAACACCATCAGCGCCCACGACCAGTGGCCCGCGCCTATGAGCGCCAGCACCGCGGTGGCCGGCGCGCCGATTGCAGTAAAGATGCCGAACCACAGTTTCTTCTGTCCGCGCCGATCGGCCAATGCGCCTAGCCAGGGCGCGAGCAGCATGACGATGAAGCTGGCGCTGGAATTGGTCAGCCCGAGGTAGAACGTCGAGGTCGTGCCCGGCAGCCTGGCAGCCCAATACTGATCGAAAAAAATCGGAAAAAAACCGACCAGGACGGTGGTAATGAAGGCGTGGTTGGCCCAGGCAGTGAGCGCCCAGGCCCACTGGGCGGCGCGTTTGGAACTCAATGCGTACTCCCGGCCTGCGGCGGCGCCGGCTATCCTATTGTGCCGGCGCCCCCTGCCGCCAGGCAGGCCCCTGCTGCACTGCTGGCATCTACTCCACCAGGTGCTCGCGGGTCGTGTGGAATCCGATGCCCGGCCAGCGCTCCTGCGTGAGCTGCAGGTTCACCCGCGAAGGCGCCAGGTACACCAGCGCGCCGCCGTGATCGAGCGCCAGGTGCTCGTAGGCCTTGACCTTGAACTCCTCGAGCTTGAGCGTATCCGCGGCGCTGACCCAGCGCGCCGTGTGCACGGCGATATTGTCGAACACGCACTGCACACCGTATTCGTCCTGCAGCCGGAACGCGACCACTTCGAATTGCAACTGGCCGACGGCGCCCAGGATCAGCTCGCTGTTGCGCAGCGGCCGGAACAGCTGCGTCGCGCCCTCCTCGCACAGCTGGTCCAGGCCCTTGGCCAGTGCCTTCATGCGCAGCGGATCCTTGAGCACCGCACGGCGGAATATTTCAGGCGCGAAATTCGGTATGCCGGTAAAGTGCAGCGGCTCGCCTTCGCTGAAGCTGTCGCCGATGTTGATGGTACCGTGATTGTGCAGACCGACGATGTCGCCGGCATAGGCCTCTTCGGCCTGCGCGCGGTCCGCGGCCATAAAGGTCAGCGCATCGGCGATCTTGAGCTCCTTGTTCAGCCGCACGTGCCGTATCCGCATGCCACGCTGGTAACGCCCGGAGCACAGGCGCAGAAATGCGATCCGATCGCGATGGCCGGGATCCATATTCGCCTGGATCTTGAACACAAAGCCGCTCAGTTTCGGCTCGGTCGCCTGCACGCTGCGTTCGCGGCAGGCGCGGGGTTGCGGTGCTGGTGCGTGCGTCACGAATGAGCGCAACAATTCCTCGACGCCGAAGTTGCTGATCGCCGAGCCGAACAGCACCGGGGTCTGACGCCCGGCGCGATAGCTCTGAGGATCGAATGCGGCGGTCGCGCCCCGCACCAACTCGATCTCAGCAGCCAGGCTGCCCGCGTCCTCGCCGAACAGCTCGCGCGCCGCGCTCGAGCCCAGTCCGTCGATCACGCGATTGCCGCCGACGCGACCGCGCTCGCCCGCCTGGTAGACGTAGATCCGGTCTTCCAGCAGATGATAGATGCCCTTGAGATCGCGGCCCATGCCGATGGGCCAGGTGATCGGGGCGGTCTGAATTTTGAGCACGCGCTCGATCTCATCGAGCAGTTCGATCGGCGCGCGGCCGTCGCGATCGAGCTTGTTGATGAAGGTCATGATGGGCGTGTCGCGCAGCCGGCATACCTCCATCAGCTTGATGGTCCGCTCCTCCACACCCTTGGCACAATCGATCACCATCAGCGCCGAATCGACCGCGGTCAAGGTTCGATAGGTGTCTTCGGAGAAGTCCTCGTGCCCCGGGGTGTCGAGCAGGTTGATGATGTGCTCGCGATAGGGAAACTGCATGACCGAACTGGTCACCGAGATACCGCGCTGCTGCTCCAGCCGCATCCAGTCCGAAGTCGCGTGGCGCGCGGCCTTGCGGCCCTTGACCGTGCCCGCCATCGCGATCGCGCCGCCGAACAGCAGCAGCTTCTCGGTCAAGGTGGTCTTGCCGGCATCGGGGTGCGAAATAATGGCAAAGGTGCGCCGCCGCGCGATTTCCTGCTCGAGCGTAGTCATGAAGAACGGCTGGTGATCTTAGGTAAAAAGGCGCGCGATTCTAATCGATGCGGCGCTTGAGCACGATTGCATCTTCGCGACCGTCGATGGCCTGATAGTAGCCCCGCCGCATGCCGATCTGCGTAAACCCCAACGACTGATAAAGACGGATCGCGGAAGTATTGGAGGGGCGTGCCTCGAGGAACGCTTCCTTGGCACCGGCGCCGCCGGCTGCCAGCAGCAGATGCGCCAGCAGGCGTCGGCCGATACCGCGGCAGCGGTAGGCATCGGCGACGCAGAGATTGAGCAGATGCGCCTCGCCGGCAGCCACGCTCAGGATCCCGTAGCCGACCGTCACGACACCGATCTCGGCGACGCGGCCGGTGTAGTGGACTCGCAGACAATCGCGGAAAATCCCCTCGGTCCATGGAAAAGCATAGGAAGCGCGCTCGATACGCAGCACCCCGGCAATATCCGCCTCCTGCATGGCGCGGATATCGAGCTCGGGGATCCCGATCGCCTCTTGTCTCACGACCGCCATAGACGGATTAATTACGCTCCGGGCCGCTCGCCATCAAGCCCCCGACCAGGTCGAACCCGGGTGCGCCAGCTTCGGGTGCGCCAGCTTCGGGTGCGCCAGCTCCGGCCGCACCAGCTCCGGCCGCAGCTGCTCCGCCGGCAGCGGCGCGCGCGCGGGCCAGCTCGGCGCGGACGAATTTCAGATCGCCCCAGGCCTTGCGTTTCTCGCTCGGACTGCGCAGCAGATAGGCCGGGTGGTAAGTCACGATCAGCGGGGTCGCGCGCGTGCCGAAGCGATGCACGTGGCCACGCAGGCGGCCGATCGGGGTGTCGGTGGCGAGCAGGTTTTGCGCCGCAATGCGGCCGACCGCGAGCATCAGCCGCGGCTGGATCATATCGACCTGCTGCTGCAGATAGGGCAGGCAGGAAGCCACTTCCGCGGGCCTTGGATCGCGATTGCCCGGCGGCCGGCATTTGAGCACATTGGCGATATAAACCGTCTCTCGCGGGTTTCCCATCGCCCGCAGCATCGAGTTGAGCAGTTGCCCGGCGCGGCCGACGAAGGGTTCGCCCTGGCGGTCCTCGTCGGCTCCTGGCGCCTCGCCGATGACCAGCAATTCGGCGCGCCGGCTGCCGACGCCGAACACCGTCTGCGTGCGCGTCTTGCACAGCTCACAGCGCGTACAGCCGCTGACCTGGGCGCGCAGCGCCTCCCACGCCGCCTCATCGGCCGGCCCGATCCTGGAGGCAGCACCCACGGCAGGCGTCACCAGCGGCTCGTCCGGCACCACGACCGGTTCGTCCGGCGCCGCCCGGCGCAGCCGCGGTTTCCAGAGCTCGATCCCTAAGGCTTCGAGATATTGCTCGCGCGCACTCATGCAGCACCGTCCCCGGGCGCTTTGCGCTCCAGACGCTGCAAGCGGCGTATGCGCCGCCAGATCCACACCAGAGGCGACCACAGCGCGTAGCCGCCGAAAATGATGAGCAGCACGATGGCCGGGGCCGGCGCGATGACGATGAAGACCAGCGCTACGCCCACAAGCCAGATGAAGCGCACCGGTCGCGTCAAATCAAAGCCCTTGAAGCTCGAATAGGAAAAACGGCACACCATCAGCGCGCCGGCGGCAGCCGTGATCATGAATGCGAGTATCAGTCCAGGCAGACCGGGCTCGCGCCACTCGCTCGACATCCACAGGAATGCAGCCACCACAGCGGCGGCCGAGGGGCTCGGCAGTCCTTCGAAATAGCGCTTGTCCTGCACTCGTGAATTGAATTTCGCCAACCGCAGCGCCGCCGCGACCGCATAGAAAAACGCCGCCAGCCAGCCGAAGCGGTACCAGGCCTTGCCGTACTCGGCAATGCGGGCTACGCCCCATTGATAGGTCACGATCGCCGGCGCCAGGCCAAAGGCGACCATGTCGGCGAGGCTGTCATACTCCTTGCCGAAGGCAGTCTCGGTGCTGGTCAGGCGCGCGACACGGCCGTCGAGGCCGTCAAATACCATGGCGATGAACACCGCCACGCCGGCGCGCTCGAAGTTGCCATCGATCGCAGCAACGATCGCGTAGAAACCCGAGAACAGGCAGCCGGTCGTCAGCAGATTCGGCAGCAGATAGATGCCGCGCGACTGTCGGCGTACGGGCGGGCTGGCGGGATCCATGAGGGCGGCATCATAGGGTGAGTCCCTCCCGGTCACAACCAACCGCACCAACCTGCGCTAACCCTTCTGTTAACATTGCGTTTTTATGCAACCGCCCCGCCCGCTGCATGCGCCTGTCGCAATACCCGATCAATACCGTCAAGGAGACACCGTCCGAGGCTGAGGTCATCAGCCACCAGCTGATGCTGCGCGCCGGAATGATCCGCCGCGTCGCGGCCGGGATCTACAGCTGGCTGCCGCTCGGCCTGCGCACGCTGCGCAAGGTCGAGACCATCGTCCGCGAGGAGATGAACCGGGCCGGAGCGCTCGAGTTGCTGATGCCGGCAATCCAGCCGGCCGAGCTTTGGCAGGAATCGGGTCGCTGGAACGAATACGGCCCGGAGCTGCTGCGCCTCAAGGATCGCCACGAGCGCGACTTCGTGGTCGGGCCCACGCATGAGGAAGTGATCACGGATATCGCGCGGCGCGAAATCAAGAGCTATCGCCAACTGCCGGTCAACTTCTACCAGATCCAGCTCAAGTTCCGCGACGAGGTGCGGCCGCGCTTTGGTGTGATGCGCGCGCGCGAATTCATCATGAAGGACGCGTATTCCTTCCATACCGATGAGCGCTCGCTGGCCGAGGGCTACGCCCTGATGCGCCAGGCCTATACGCGCATGTTCCAGCGCATGGGACTCGTTTTTCGTATGGTGCAGGCCGACACCGGTACGATCGGCGGCAGCGCCTCCGAGGAATTCCAGGTGCTGGCGGCCTCGGGCGAAGACGCCATCGCGATCTCGGATGCCGATGATTTCGCAGCCAACGTCGAACTCGCCCCGGCGCTGCCGCCGGCAGCCCCGCGCGCCGCCCCGGGAGCCGGTCTCGAGCGCATCGCCACCCCCGGGGCGCGCACCATCGAGCAGCTCAGCGCGCTGCTGCAGGTCCCGCCCTGGCGCTGCCTGAAAACCCTGATCGTCGAGGGCAGCGACGGGACACCGCTGGCATTGTTGCTGCGGGGCGATCACGAGCTCAATGCGCTCAAGGCGCAGAAGCTGCCGGGGGTCGCCAACCCGCTGCGCATGGCCAGCGCCGCCGCGGTGCAGGTCGCGACCGGCTGCGCGCCCGGTTCCATCGGGCCCTTCGGTCTCAAGGCGCTGCGTGTCTATGCCGATCATGCCGCGCTGGCGATGGCCGATTTTGTCTGTGGGGCCAATGAGGAGGATATGCACTTCAGGGGCGCGAACTGGGGCCGGGATCTGCCGGAAGCCCCGGCCGCGGATCTGCGCAACGTCGTGCCGGGCGACCCCAGTCCCTCCGGCCACGGCAACCTGCGGATCGTGCGCGGCATCGAGGTCGGGCATATCTTTCAGCTCGGGCGCAAATACAGCGCCGCCATGAATGCCACGGTGCTGGATGAAGCCGGTACCGCGATTGCGATGCTGATGGGCTGTTACGGCATCGGTGTGACGCGCATCGTGGCGGCCGCGATCGAGCAGAATCACGATCAACGAGGAATCATCTGGCCGGATCCGATCGCACCGTTCCATGTGGCATTGGTGCCGCTCAATCTGCAGAAGTCCTCGCGCGTGCGCGCGGTGGCCGATGCGCTCTATGCCGAACTCAGCGCCGCCGGCATCGAGGTACTGTACGACGATCGCGATGCGCGGCCCGGGGTCAAGTTCGCGGACGCCGAGCTGCTCGGCATTCCGCATCGCGTGGTCGTCGGCGAGCGCGGCCTCGACGCCGGCACGCTCGAATACCGCCATCGCCGCGCCACCGACAGCGAGGACTTTCCGCAGCATGCAGCCATCGAGTTCATCCGTTCGCGCCTGCAGTTCGCGCCGCTGGTCTGAGGGTTGCCCGTGAGCCGCGTGCTCCACGGCAAGCTGCTCGTCCTGGTCCTGGTCGGCGCGCTGCCGCTGGCCGACGCCGCGCCGGCCGCGCAGCGCGATCCGGAGCTGCGAGCGGTCGTGCAACAGGCGATCGGCCAGGCGCAGTGCTTCGCCGACCAGTACGATTCAGCGGTGTGGTATACCCTGATGGAGCCGAAGCTGCGGCGCTTCGTCAAGGACGACAAGGAGCGGCTGGAGATTCTGCAGACGGTCTACTGCGAGGCGCATCGAAACGGGACCAGCGTGCTGCCGCCCGGACTCATTATGGCGGTGCTCGATGTCGAGAGCGGCTTCGATCGCTGGGCGGTCTCGAGTGCCGGGGCCGTCGGTCTCATGCAAGTGATGCCGTTCTGGCCCGAGCAGCTCGGCATGCGCCGCTACGAGCTCACGCGCATCGTGCCGAATCTGCACATGGGCTGCGCGATCCTGCGCTTCTATCTGGATAGCGAGCGCCACGACGTGCGGCGCGCGCTGGAGCGCTACAATGGTACCGTGGGACGACGCGACTATCCCGACCGCGTGATCGTGCGCTGGACCACGTATTGGCATGGCGCCGACGACCTGGGGCGCGCGCCGGTCAAGCCGTCCTGAAATCCGGCGGTAGCTGCGCCGGGTGAATCTCGATGATTTCCACGGTCACGTCCGTGACCTTGGCGGCGGATGGACCGATCCACAGCCAGTCGATGAACTCGAGCACCAGCCGCTCCTCGCCGTAAGCCAGCACCTCGACGCGACCATCCTCGAGATTGCGCGCGTGGCCGCCAATGCCGGCGGCACGAGCGCGCTGCTGGGCGCTGGCGCGGTAGTAGACACCCTGCACGCGTCCTGAAACGAGGCAGCGGCGCGCGACGTGTCGAGCTCTGGATTGCGAGTCTGCGCTCATAGCCCATGATTTCCCGGCGCGGCGCCTGCGGTCAACGGCTGGCAGCCGCGGGCGTTGCACAGACCGGCTCACGGCGGGGTGCGAAGCGGTTAGACTTCCACCGATGGCTGAGGTACTCGTGGTGTATTACTCGCGCGACGGCAGCACCGCCGAGCTGGCAAGGCAGGCGTGCCGCGGCATCGAATCCATCGCCGGAGCGACCGCGACGCTGCGCACCGTGCCCGCGGTGAGCGCCAGCAGCGAAGCTGCGCCCCAGGCGGTGCCGGATCGGGGGCCGCCCTTTGCAACGCTCGACGAGCTGCGACGCGCCGATGCACTGATGCTCGGCAGCCCTACGCGTTTCGGCAATATGGCCGCACCGCTGAAATACTTCATCGATTCGACCTCGAGCCTGTGGCTCGATGGCGCGCTCGCCGGCAAGCCGGCGGCGGTATTCACGGCCACCCAAACCATGCACGGCGGGCAGGAGACCACGCTGCTATCGATGATGCTGCCGCTCCTGCATCACGGCATGCTGCTGGTCGGATTGCCCTATACCGAGCGCGCGTTGGCCGCGACCCGCAGCGGCGGCTCGCCCTATGGAGCCTCGCACGTGGCGGCAGTCCAACAGGATCTGACCGAGCACGAACGCGTGCTGGCGCAGGCACTCGGCAAACGTGTCGCGCAACTCGCGGTTACTCTGAGTCGCCGGGGCAGTGCTGCGCGAGTACCTGGCGGATAAACGGCACCGTCAGACGCCGCTGCGCCTGCAATGCGGCTTCATCGATCGCATCCAGCAGCTCGTACAACGTCGCCAGATCGCGGCGGAACCGCCGCTGCAGATACAGCGCGGTTTCTTCCGGCAGTTCCAGCCCACGTGCGCGCGCCCGCAGCCGCAACGCCTGGCGTTGCTCGGACTCATCGAGCGGACGCAACGGCAGCAGCGTGGCGGCGGCAAAACGCGACGCCAGGTCTGGCAGCGAAAAGTTCAGCAGCAACGGTGGCGCCGCGGCCGATGCGAGCAAAGCAGCGCCGCGCTCTTCGGCTTCGCGATACAGCCGGAACAGGCCCTGCTCCCAGTCGCGCCTGCCTGCGACCGCCGCCAGATCGTCGAGCGCCACCACGCGCGAGCTATGCCAGCCCTCAAGCGTCTCCGGACCCAATGCCACCAGCTGCGACAGCGGCAAGTAAGCCGTGTCGGCGCCGGCGCTGCTCGCCATCGCGCAGGTCGCCTGCAGCAAATGAGTCTTGCCGACCCCTTGCGCCCCGGACAGCCAGTACACGCCGGCCGATGCGCCGCGCGCCAGCGCACGCAGCTGTTCCACCGCTGCAAGATTTGCCCCGGCTACAAAGCTGTCGAAGACCGCGCGCTCGCGCAGCCGCATCGCCAGGGGCAACTGTTTCACGGCAGCAATCCCGGCGAGGATCTGAGTTCGCGCCTCAAGCGCGCGCGACCTGCAGCGCGCGACGCGTAAACTCGCGCACGTAGGCAACCCCGCTGATCAGCACGGTGGCGAAGGTCAGCCACGCTAGCGCATCGAGCACGCTCTGGGGCGGAAATCCGTAGCCGGCATGGGCCACGATCGCCAGCACGTACAGCAGTTGCAACAGCGTATTGATCTTGCTGCTGAACATCGGCCGGCCCTTGAGCGGGCCCCAGCCGATGTGATAGGCGAGGGCCCCGAGCACGATCAGGACATCCCGCCCGACGGCGGCAATCGTCAACCAGCGCGGAATCAGGCCATACCAGGTGGCGACCAGAAACACGCCCACGAGCAGCAGTTTGTCGGCCAGCGGGTCGAGCAGCTTGCCCAGCTGGGAAGTCCAATGAAATCGCTTGGCGAGGAAGCCGTCGAGGCCGTCACTCACCGCCGCAATAAAGAACAGCAGCAGCGTTTGTCGATAGTTGGCGTGCGCGATTGAAACGACGATCGGCCACACCAGCACCATGCGCAACAGACAAATCAAATTCGGCAGATGACGCATGGCGGCGGCCTAAGGCCCAGCTTGATAGCGATAGTCAAGCTCGCCGTGCGCGCCCGTACCGGTGGCGCGCAATCGATCATTCGCCAGCGCGTGCTCGAGTTCCGCCTCGTTGCCGTGCGCCTTCAGATGCAGCATCAGGCTATCGGCGTCGACCTCGCGCACCGCGACCTCGGTCACCTCGGGCGCGGCACGCAGGGTGCTGACCACGGTGGCGAAGCTCGGCAGATCGGCTACCCCGGAGATATGGCAGTTGAAGTCCGCCACCGGCGCTATATCGAGCGAGCGAGCCGCCTGCACCAGCGCGTCGGTGGCCCCATCGATGCCAAGTTCGGGTCCGCCGGTCCACCGACCCTCGGTCGTCGGTGCCACCAGCGTCCACTGCAGCGATGCCGGGTCGGCGGGCAGGACTTGAGCCGTCAATGCCGCGGCCGCTCCGGCCCGGCGCGCCGCGGCCAGCGGCGCAGCGGCGGCATCGGCCGCATCGGCCGCGTCGCCTTGCGCGATCATAATTGGCAGACCGCGCGCCTGTGCCGCGGCCAGCAACCGCACTCGGAGTGCTTCGTCGGCGGCCGGCTCCTGTTGCGGCAGCAACACCCACACCAGCGGCCGATCCGGGCCCCAGACGCTGCGGCCCGCGGCGCTGATCGCCGCGCGCAGCGCGCCGGCGTCAAACAGCACCTGCGTCGCGCCGGCAGTGGTGCTGCGCTGAAGCTGCACATAGCGCCGCGCATCGATGACCAGACCGGCCAGCGCCGGATCGCTGGCCGCATCACGGGCACCGGTGAGCCGCACCAGCACTTCGCGCATCGCATCCTGCGCCGCCTGTTGGGCATCGGAAACCGAAACGACAGCGCCATAGAGCGAGGGCAGCCCCTGCGCGGCGCGCGCCGTCGGCGCCGCGCTCGCCACGATCAACGCCAACAGCGGCCAGAACCGCAAATAATCGCAACGGCAGTGCATGATTCCAAGGCTCCGTCGGCTACTATAACGTGCTCCGGAGACCGCTGCGCATGCCGCGGCGACTGCCAAGCGCCATTCATGAGCAAGCCGCACAGCTATACATATCGTGACGCCGGCGTCGATATCGATGCCGGCGATGCCCTGGTCGAGCGCATCAAGCCGTTGGTCAAACGCACCACGCGCCCCGAGGTGCTCGCAGGCATCGGCGGCTTTGGCGCGATGGTCGAGCTGCCGGTCGACCGCTACCGACGGCCCGTACTGGTTTCAGGCACCGACGGCGTCGGAACCAAGCTGCGACTCGCGATCGAGACCGGCCGCCACGATACGATAGGCATCGACCTGGTCGCGATGTGCGCCAATGATGTCGTCGTGCAGGGAGCCGAGCCGCTGTTTTTTCTCGATTACTACGCGACCGGTCGTCTCAACGTTGAGATCGCCACCACCGTCATCAGCGGCATCATCGAAGGCTGCGCCCAGGCCGGCGCGGCGCTGGTGGGCGGCGAGACCGCCGAGATGCCCGGGATGTATCAAGGCGAAGACTACGATCTTGCAGGCTTTTGCGTCGGTGTGGTCGAGAAGGAGGCCATCATCGATGGCAGCCGCGTGGGCGCCGGCGATGCGGTAATCGGTCTCGCCTCCTCGGGTCCCCATTCCAACGGCTATTCGCTGATCCGCAAGCTCATCGGGGTCGCCGGTGCCACGGCCGCCACGCAGCTCGCGGGCCGATCGCTGTTCGACCAACTGCTGACGCCGACGCGCATCTACGTGAAGTCGCTGCTGACGCTCATCGCTGCGCTGCCGGTGCATGGGCTCGCGCATATAACCGGCGGCGGCCTCATCGACAATATTCCGCGTGTTCTGCGCGCCGGCCTGGAGGTCGTACTGCAGCGGCACTGCTGGCCGCAGCAGCCGGTATTCGACTGGCTCGCACGCACCGGTGCGATCGGGGACGCCGAGATGCATCGCACCTTCAACTGTGGCATCGGCATGGTCGTGTTCGTGGCCAGCGCGCATGCCGCCGAGGCAATGCGTCTGCTCGAGCAGGCCGGCGAGCGTGCCATGGTGATCGGCGCAGTCAGGCGCGGCGAGCGCGGCGTGGTCATCGAAGCATGAGTGCGGCGGCGGCGCGCGGCGCGCGCCTAGCCATGTCCTTGCTGGGCGCGGTCGGCGTGGCCGCCGCGGTCTACGGGGCGGCCTCGGCCGAGGCGGCGTCCGCCGAGGAGCTCAAGCCCTTCGAAGCCTCGTACGCCTGGAACTGGCACGGTGCCGCGGTGGCAGTGTCCACGCTCAAGCTCGAGCGAAGCGACGGCGATACCTGGGTCTATAGCTCCACGAGCGAACCGCGAGGCCTCGGCCATCTGTATCCGATGCGCCCGAAATGGCGCAGCACCCTGCGCATTACCGATCAGGGCGTGCAGCCGCTGCGCTTCAAGGCCGACGGCGGCGGCGCGGATCACAACGCCGACGTCAGCTTCGACTGGGGCGCCGGCCGCGCCTCCGGCGTGTACGACGGCGTGGCCGTCGACATGCCGCTGAAGCCCGGCATTCAGGATGATCTGTCGGTGCAGATCGCGATGATGGTCGAGTTGCTGCACGGCAAGACACCCGACCACCTGTCGATGATCGACAAGAACTCGGCGCGCGAGTACCGCTACCGGCGTGAGGGCGCACAGACCATCGCCACTCCGCTGGGTCAAATCGACACCATCATCTACAGCAGTCAGCACGAGGGTTCGCCGCGAGTGACGCGCTTCTGGTGCGCGCCGTCCGAGGGTTACCTGCCGATGCGGGTCGAGCAGAAGCGCATCGACAGCGTCGAATGGACCATGGAGATTCGGAGCCTCAAGCGCGGCTGAGACTCTCAGGCCTTCGGCAGCGTCACGCCCTTCTGTCGCTGATACTTGCCGCCGCGATCGGCATAGGACGTCGCGCAGACCTCGTCGGACTCGAAGAACAGCATCTGCGCGACGCCTTCATTCGCATAAATCTTGGCCGGCAGCGGTGTGGTGTTCGAGAACTCGAGCGTCACGTGGCCCTCCCACTCCGGTTCCAGCGGCGTCACATTTACTATAATCCCGCAATTGTGGACAAAAACTCCTGCCTCCAACCCAAAGTTGCCAGCTTCAGCTACGGTCAAGCAATACACGTCGTGCTCGCCTGGCAACTGGCGCACAGCGACTACTTTGTGGTTGCGGCCTGGCGTTCCGCGAAAGCCGGCGAGGACCTCCGGAAAGCGTCTAAACACCGAACGGTCGCAATTGAGGTGCCGAGCTGCGCCGCGAATCGACCCCGCATCATCTAGCGCACGACGTAGGCTCTGCGCGGTTATCTCAGAGGGAATCTTGATCTGCCGGGCAATCTCAGCCTGCATGGCGCGGCGCGAAACGCCGTCCGCGACCCAGGCCGCCTGCGCACGCTGCGATTGCGCGTGCGAGAATCGTTCGCGCCAGCCCGGATTGATCGCCAGGCGTTCAAAGGCGGCGCGAATTGCTGCGCCATGTTCCTCGCCGTCGAAATCTTCCCCGAACGTGTCGGTATTGTGCAGGCGAATATGCTCCGCCGCCCCCATACGTTCAATGTTGACCGGCTTGTTATTGCGCCGATCGATATCGATGTGATGCCGGTGGGTGCCCGGGCGCTCCACATAGATGCCTCGGCGTATGTTCCATTCATCGGCTAAGCGATGCGTGGCGAGCAAATGACCACTGATCGGTTGGTAGACGCACTCGTAGCCACGGCGCAGCTCACGATACAAGGGCATCAGCGAATCCCCCGGCCGCAATTCATTGGCCGACGCAGTGCGTCCGTCGCGCCGAAGGAACATATGATCCGGGGTGGCGTGGATCGGCTCGCCATTATCCAAGGTGATTTCGATCAGCGAATCGCGCCCAATACACCGCGGCACGTCGAGCAGGCTGACGATGACGCGGCCGCCTGCACCCATGCTATAACCCCAAAAAAGTTCTCCACTTTCATGGCGCCTCGCCATGTCTTCCAGCGTTGGTGCGCTGCCATCGACGAGGGCCACGCGGGTATCAGCACTGAAACAACGAGCATAGGTACTTTTTCCAGTACAAAGAGCCAGGACGTCGCGCGGAATACGAAAATATTCCACCGTGCGGGCCAGTGCAAATGAATTGGGCGGAATGATGCAGACGTCGGCGCTGATATCGACGAAGCTCTTCTCGTCGAATTGCTTGGGATCGACGATAGTCGAGTTGATGTTGGTGAAGATCTTGAACTCGGGCGCGCAGCGCACGTCGTAGCCGTAGCTCGAGGTGCCGTAGGAGATGACGGGCCCGGCTGCGTTCTCCCGCACCTGACCGGGTTCGAAGGGCTCGATCAGACCGTGCTGCCGCGCCATGCGACGAATCCAATTATCCGATTTGATGCTCATGCCCCGTTGCTCATGCGCTATCGGCCTTCAGGTGTCTTCCACCACGATCTTCGGGAACAGCGCACTGCGATCGCGCGCACGGCGCGCCAGTGCCGCCGCGGCGTGCCTGCCGGCCTCAATGTAGGCCAGCGCGCGCGCGCTGCCCGGTTCGGCCGCCACGGTAGGACGGCCACCGTCAGCCTCCTCGCGGATTCTCGCGTCGAGCGGCAACTCGCCCAAGAAGTCCACGCCGTATTCGGCGGCCATGCGTGCGCCGCCGCCGGCACCGAATATATGTTCCGCATGGCCGCAATTCGGGCACACGTGCACGCTCATGTTTTCGATGATCCCGAGTACCGGCACCGCGACCTTTTCGAACATCGCCAGCCCCTTACGCGCATCAGCGAGTGCGATGTCCTGAGGCGTGGTGACGATGATCGCCCCGGCGACGGGCACGCGTTGCGAGAGCGTGAGCTGTATATCGCCCGTACCGGGGGGCATATCGACCACCAGATAGTCGAGTTCGCCCCACTCGGTGTCGCCCAGCAGCTGCGACAGCGCCTGCGTCACCATCGGGCCACGCCAGATCACGGCCTGCGCCGGGTCGACCAGAAAGCCTATGGACATGGCCGACAGGCCGTGGGCCTGCAGTGGCCGAATGTGCTTGCCATCCGGCGAACTCGGGTGCTGCCCCGTCAGGCCGAGCATCAGCGGCTGGCTAGGTCCGTAGATGTCGGCATCCAGAATGCCCACCTGCGCGCCGCCGGCCGCCCATGCCAGGGCCAGGTTTACCGCAACGGTGGATTTGCCAACTCCGCCCTTGCCGCTCGCCACGGCCACGATATTCTTCACGCCAGCGAGTGGCTTTAGGTTACGTTGTACGGCGTGAGGCACAATGCGGCTGGCGAGCTCGAGCGTCAGCTCTACGGCCAGACCGGCCGCGGCCAGGTGTCGCTGCAGCGCCGATTGCAGCGAATGCGTATAGCCAACCGTTGGAAAACCGAGTTCAATTTTTGCCAGCACCCGGTCCGCATTCAGCTCCACGGCGCGCACAGCGCGGGTTTGCTCCAGCGTCTGTCGCAGATAGGGATCGACAAAGCTTTCAAGGGCCGCGCGGACGCTAGCCTCGGAAATCGTCATGGATACTGTCACCCTGGTACAGGCAAGAATGGCCGTCGCGCCGGGCAAACATGGCATAATCCCAGCTTGCTTGAAACCACTTGGCCATCGGAAAGTGTGGGCGAAGGGCTGCGGTAGCGGCAACCCTCACAACAACATTAACACGGCGGAATGAGTTTTTTCACCACCCTGCGTGCCGACCGGCTGATCGAGCAGATCAAGTCGTCCACGAATCTCATGGGAGCGGAGACGCAGAAGGCCATCGCCAAGCTCAAAGAGGCCGGGCCGGGCGCAATCGACGCCGTCATCGCGGCACTTCCGGAAGCCGATAAACACGCCACGGTGGCGTTCGTCGATGTACTGGCGACGCTCGCGACCCCCAAGAGCTTCCCGAAATACGTCCAGGCGCTGGTCCAGGGCAGTCCGCGGGCGATTGCGGGCGTGGCCTGGGCGCTGACCAGCAGCCGCGGCTATCCACCCAACCTGCTGCTCGAGGCGCTGGCCACGCCGGGCATCGCCAAATCGGCCCTGCTCGACGTCATCAAGGGCCAGCGGCAGCGGTTTTCGATCCGCGAGCTGCTCACGGCGGCCTACGCGCAGGAACCGAATGAGAAGGCGGCGCTGTTCCGCATCATCGCCGAGGCGGCCGACGAGTCGGCGTTGCCGGAGCTCATCAGCCGGCTGCAGGGCAAGGATCCGATCGCGCGTCTGCATATCATCAGCGTGCTGGCGCGGTTTAATAAGCCCGAGGTGCAGCGTGCGCTGCAGGGTCAGCTCGGCGACAACAATAAGATGATCCGCTCTGCCGCGCTCGCGGCACTGGCGAAAATGGATGGACCGATCGAGGTCGCGCGGGTGTGCGCATTGCTGCGCGATCCGGAGATCGAGGTGCAGAACCGGGCGGTCGACTTGCTGCAACGCGCACGCGATCCGGAGACCATTCGCCACCTCGTTCCGGTACTCAAGGACGAGAACGAGCAGGCGCGCCGGGCCGCGGTCGAGGTGCTCAACGAGGTCGGTGATGCGCGCTCGGTGAAATATCTGCTGGAAGCGATCAAGGATGACGACTGGTGGGTGCGCAGCCGCGCCGGCGACGCCCTCGGGAAAATCGGCGGCCCGAAAGTCATCGATGCGGTGCTCGAGCTGGTGCGCGACAAGGATGAGGATCTGCGGCGCGCGGCGATCGAGATCCTCAACCAGACCAAGGACGAGCGCGCGATCAATCATCTGATCGAGGCAACGAAGGATGCGGATTGGTGGGTCAGCGAACGCGCGGTCGACGCGCTGGCCGAGATCGGCAGCAAGCGCGCTGTGCCGCGGCTGTACGAGATGCTGCGCACCGCCAACGCACGCGCGCTGCCGGTGGTGGTGCGGGCGATCGGCAAGCTCGGCGATGAGAAATCGCTTGATCTGCTCACGCCCATGCTCAATCGCAACGAGAAGGAAATCCGGATCGAGGCCATACAGGCGCTGGCGCGCCTGGTGGATGAGCCGCGCGCCGATCAGATCCGGGCGCAGCTGCAGAGCCAGACGGTAAACCCCGATGCGACCGTGGCGCGTGCCGCGGTGCGCGCCATGACCGAGCTCGAAGTGCGGTTCTCCTCGGGCGTGACGGTGGCGACGGCCGTGTCGCCGGCAGCCAGCACGCATCCGGGCCGGCCGACTCGAACGCCCGAACCGGTCCGCACGCTGCTGATCCCTGAGCGCGAGGTCGCAAAGGTCGTGCAACAGGTCGCGAACTCGAGCGCGCCGCGGCTCGACATCAACACGCTCACCCCCGGGGATGTGATTGAAGGGCGCTACAAGTACATCGAGCGCATCGGCCGTGGCGCTTTTGGCACCGTGCTGCTGATGGAAGACACCGTGGTCGATGAGCGCCTGATTCTCAAATTCCTGAACCCGAATGTGGCGCAGGATGAGGAGATCATGAAGCGCTTCGTGCATGAGCTGCGTTACTCGCGCAAGATCACGCACCGCAACGTCATCCGCATCTATGACTTTCTCTACATCCAGGGGCTGTACGCCATCTCGATGGAGTATTTTCCCTCGCATACCCTCGGCGCCGAGATCGTCAACGAAAAACCGCTGGAGCTCAAACGCGCCCTGCAGTTTGGCATCGACATCGCCACCGGCATGACGGTCGCGCACCAGGTCGGCATCGTGCATCGCGATCTCAAGCCGGCGAACGTGCTCATCAACGACGAAGGACTGCTGAAGATCGTGGACTTTGGCGTCGCCGCGGCCCAGCGCGAGGGCGATACCCAGCTCACCAAGACCGGCTATGTGATTGGCTCGCCGAAGTACATGGCGCCGGAGCAGATCCTGGGCCGCAAAGTGGACGAGCGCGCCGATGTCTACGCCCTCGGCGTGATGATGTACGAGATGCTGACCGGAATCCCGCCCTACTCGCGCGGCGATCACATGGCGGTGATGTACCAGCACGTGCAAGGCAAGGCGCGCGCGCCGCAGGAGATCAACCCGACGCTTTCGGCGAACCTCGCCGAGGTCGTGGTCAAGGCCATGGCAGTCGACAAGGCCAAGCGCTTTCAGACCATGGAAGAATACCGCAGCGCCCTGGAACGATTCCTGTAAGCTGACCGGCGGCGGCGCGAAGCCGGCCCCGCCGCGGACCCGTCTTGCGGCGGGATGTGCCAAAGTCCGTGCGCTGGATCAAGTTTCAAGTCGCAAGCCGTTGATACGGCAACGCTTAGGGCGTATAGCTTTGCCTCGACGGCGGGGCTTGCCCCTGCAAAACCGTGAGGACAAAGCACCGTGGCGCGCATCGATGCGTTCCTGAAACTCGGCACCCAGCAGGGCTGCTCGGACATCCATCTGGCGGTGGGCGTGCCGCCGATGCTGCGCATGAACGGCGATCTGGTGCCGATCAAATTCCGCGATCTGCGCGACACCGAACTGGAAAGCTACATCATGGAAGTCCTGACGCCGAACCAGCAGGACTACTTCACACGCGGCAACGACCTCGACTTCTCCTATGTGTCGGACGAGGGCGGGCGTTTCCGAGTCAATGTATTCCGCAAGGACACCGGCGTCGGCGCGACTTTCCGCTCGATTCCTTCCGAAATTCCAAGCCTGGTCAATCTCGGCCTGCCCGCCATCGTCACCAAGCTGTGCGATTACCACCAGGGCATGATTCTGGTGACCGGCTCGACCGGAACCGGCAAGTCAACGACGCTGGCGGCGATGATCGATCTGCTTAATTCGACGCGGCGGCTCAACATCATCAGCCTCGAGGATCCGATCGAGTTCGTCCACCGCAGCAAGTCGAGCCAGATCATCCAACGCGAGCTCGGCACGCACATCCCAAGCTTCGCCGAAGGCGTGCGTGCGGCGATGCGCGAAGACCCGGACGTGATCCTGGTCGGTGAGTTGCGCGATGCCGAAACCATTCGCATGGCGATGACCGCGGCCGAAACCGGCCATCTGGTGCTCGGCACGCTCCACACCACCAGTGCAGTCAAGACCATCGATCGGCTCATCGACGCCCTGCCGGCCGAGGAGCGGGAACAGACCAAGAGTTTCCTGTCGCAGAGCCTGCTGGCGGTGGTAACCCAGATCCTGGTCAAGACCAACGACGGCCGCGGCCGACGCGCGGTGGTCGAGATCATGGTCATGACCAAGGCCATCGCCAAACTCATCACGAGCGACCAGACGCATCAGATCCCGAGCCAGCTGCAGATGGGGCGCGAATTCGGCATGCAGATGTTCGATCAGGCGCTGCTGCAGGCGCTCAACGCGCGCGAGATCGATCCCGACGACGCCTATATCTACGCGGCCGACAAGCGCCTGTTCCAGAAGTTCGTGACCGATACCAGCAAAGTGCCGCGCCTGGACAGCACGGCTACGCAGCAGGCCGGTGGCTGAGGACTGCGGATCGCGCGGCGACACCATGGCGCAGATCGATCAATTCCTGGAAGAGGTTCTCAAGCGACGCGGCTCCGATCTGCATTTCATCGCCGCGGATCCGCCGCGCATCCGCGTGAACGGGGATCTCTCACCGCTCCGTGGCGAGCCGCTGACGCCGGAATTCACCAAGGAAGCGCTCTACGAAATCATGCCGCGCAAGGCAATCGAGCGCTTCGACAGCAAGGACGGCGCTGATTTCGCCTATACGCTCGAAGGCAAAGGTCGCTTTCGCGTCAACGTCATGCGGCAGCTCAACGGCATGGGAGCGGTATTTCGCGCTATTCCATCGCAGGCGCTAACGCTCGATCAGCTCGACATGCCCATGGCGGTGCGGCAGCTCTGTCACGCCGTCAGTGGATTGATTCTGGTCACCGGCAAGACCGGCTCGGGCAAGTCCACGTCGCTGGCGGCGATGATCGACGACATCAACAAGCGCATCAAGGGCCACATCCTCACGGTCGAGGACCCGATCGAGTTCGTGCATGTGCGCCGAAATTGCCTGGTCAGTCAGCGCGAGATCGGGGTGCACGCCCCGAGCTTCGCGGCGGCGCTGCACTCCGCCCTGCGCGAGGATCCCGACGTGATTCTGGTCGGCGAGTTGCGCGATCTGGAGACCATGAGCATGGCGGTCACCGCCGCCGAAATGGGCATTCTGGTAATGGGCACGCTGCACACCAACGGCGCCGGGCCGACGGTCGACCGCATGGTCAATGCCTTTCCGTCCGACAAGCAATCGCACGTGCGCACCATGCTGTCGACCTCACTGCGCGGCGTGATGTCGCAGCAGCTGCTCAAGAAGGCCGACGGCAGCGGCCGGGTGGCGGCGCTGGAGATCCTGATCAATACGCCGGCGTCGGCGAATCTGATCCGCCAGGGCAAGCTCGATCAGCTCGAAAATGCCATGCAGACCGGTGGTCAATTCGGCATGCGCACCATGGATAGCGCAATCCAGCAGCTGCTCGATTCCGGCATCGTCAGCGGCGCCGAAGCCTATAAGAAAGCCATCAACAAGGCCAAATTCGAGCCGTTCAAGGATCAGGCCTGAGCGGCAAGCCCCCGCGCTCGATTCACCGCCTGAGACCCTGCGCGGCACGCGCTGGCGGCGCCCCGATCCACGCTTGCGAGCGCGCCCGCCGGCCACGGCATGCATTGCGCGTGCGATAATGTCTCTTTTGCGATAGCTCCCACGCTCGATCATGGCACGAAAAATCCTCGTCACCAGCGCCCTGCCCTATGCCAACGCCTCGCTCCATCTGGGTCACATCATGGAGGCGGTGCAGACCGACATCTGGGTGCGCTTCCAGAAGATGCGCGGCCACGACTGCATTTACTGCAGCGCCGAGGACGCGCATGGCACGCCGATCATGATCCGGGCGCAACAGGAGGGCATCCGTCCGGAGACACTGATCGCGCGTACCGCCGAAGAGCATCGGCGCGATTACGCCGGTTTTCTGATCGGCTTCGATCAGTTCCATACCACCCATTCGGCCGAAAACGTCCGCTTCACGCACGAGATCTATGCCAAGCTGCGCGACGGCGGCTACATCGCGCGTCGCACGGTGCGCCAGGCCTACGACGAGCAGGCCGGCATGTTTCTACCGGACCGCTACGTGCGCGGCACCTGCCCGCGCTGCAAATCGCCCGACCAATACGGCGACAGCTGCGAGGTCTGCGGCTCAACCTATACGCCGGCCGAGCTGATCGACCCGATCTCCACGGTCACCCGGACCACGCCCGTCTGGCGCGAGTCCGATCACCTGTTTTTCAAACTCGGCGCATTCGAGCCCATGCTGCGCGAGTACGTCGCCGGCAGCAGCCTGCAGCCCGCGGTGCGCGCGAAGCTGGCCGAATGGTTCGAGGCCGGCCTGCAGGACTGGGACATCTCGCGCGACGCGCCGTATTTCGGTATCGAAATACCGGACGCGGCCGGGAAGTTTTTCTATGTCTGGTTCGATGCACCGATTGGCTATATCGGCAGCTTCGAGGCCTGGCGCGCCGCGCACGCCGCCTCGTTCGATGAATATTGGAAGTCGGAAGTCGCCACCGAGCTCTATCACTTCATTGGCAAGGACATCAGCTATTTTCATACGCTGTTCTGGCCCGCGGTGCTGCGCGGCGCCGGCCTGCGCCGGCCTAGCGGTGTATTCGTGCACGGCTTCCTGACCATCAATGGCCAGAAGATGTCGAAGTCGCGCGGCACTTTCATTACCGCGCAGCGCTTTCTCGAACGCCTGCCGCCTGAGCCGCTGCGCTACTACTTCGCGGCCAAGCTCGGCAGCGGCATCGAAGATATCGATTTCAGTCTCGACGACTTCGTGGCGCGCGCCAATGCGGATCTGGTCGGCAAACTGGTGAACATCGCCAGCCGCTGCGCGGGTTTTATCGAGCGCGGCGGCGGCCGGCTCGCCGCCGCGCTGCCCGAGCCCGCGCTATACGATGAGTTCACGGTCGCCGGCGAGCGCATTGCATCACTGTACGAATCGCGGGACTACTCGGCCGCAATCCGCGAGATCATGGAGCTGGCCGACCGCGCCAACCGCTACGTCGATCAGCACAAGCCCTGGGCGCTCGCCAAGGATCCCGCGCGCGCCGACGATGTACGCGCAATCGCCACCCAGGGATTGAATCTGTTTCGGGTGCTGATGAGCTACCTGGCAGCCGTGTTGCCGCGCATGGCGCAGGCCGCGGCGGCGTTTCTCGGGACCAGCTTCGGCGCCTGGAACGCCATCGCGGCGCCGCTGCTCGCTCAGCCCATTGCCCGCTATCAGCCGCTGGCGACGCGGCTGGACCCTGAAGCGGTGGCCTCATTGATTGTGCCGACCCCCGAGGCCGCCTCAGGTTCCCGGTCAGCCAACGCTCCAGCGGCTGCAGCAGCGAGCATCAGCATCGATGACTTCGCCAAGCTCGACCTGCGGGTCGCGCGCGTGGCCAGGGCGGAGCTGGTCGAGGGCTCCGACAAGCTGCTGCGCCTGACACTGGATCTGGGTAGCGAGCAGCGCACGGTATTTTCCGGCATTCGCGCAGCGTATCGGCCCGAACAGCTCACCGGCCGGCTGGTGGTGGTGATCGCCAATCTGGCGCCGCGCAAGCTGCGCTTCGGCGTCTCGCAGGGAATGGTGCTCTGCGCCAATGGTGACGACGGCGCCAGCGCCGTATTTCTGCTCGCGGCGGACGCAGGCGCCCAGCCGGGCATGAAAGTCACGTAAAAACCGGATGCGCGTACAAGGCGTGAGCCTTAGCGCTGTCGGCTGCGAATGCGCCAATAGCGGATCAGCACGTAGCCCGTCGCCATGCCTCCCAGGTGCGCGAAATGGGCCACGCCCTGGCTGGTCCCGAACACACCCATAGACAGCTCCAGAATGCCGTACAGCGTCACGAACAGCCACGCGGGCATCGGGATCGGGGGAAATATCAGCAGCACCTGGCGGTGCGGGAAGGTCATACCGTAAAACAGCAGAATGCCGAAGATCCCACCCGAGGCGCCCAGGGTGGCGTAGGGTTCAGGGTAGATTGAATGCGCGACCCAGAGCTGAGTCAGCGCCGCGCCGATCACGCAGGCAAAATAGTAGATCGAGAAACGGCGCGGCCCGAGGACACGCTCCACGTCCGGACCGAAGATAAACAGCGCGAACATGTTGCCGGCCAGGTGCCAGATGCCGCCGTGCAGAAACGCATAGGTGACCAGTTGCCAGGGCTCGAACGGGTGGCACTCCGGACAGCCGACTTCGCCCCATGGCCACAATGCGAACGTGTCGAGCAGCTGATCGCTTGTCAACCATTGCAGGCCATAAACGATGAAATTGGTGTATAGAAGCGCCCGTACGACGGGCGTGAGGTTGCGGAACATCCAGGCTCGCTACGCAGTCAAAATCGATGACGTGGCGACATTTTGCCATTAGGAGAGATTGGTCATGCGTACTTCTACCGTCAGTCGCGCTCGGGACGGCTGGGGCGGCGGGTTGCTCGGAATTGCGCTGCTGTTGGGCTTGAGCGCATGCGTCAGCACGTCGTTGATCGATCGATGGAAGGATCCAGGCTATAACGGGCCACCCCTGCATAAGGTGCTCGTGGTCGGCGTGCAAAAGGATCAGGGCCGGCGCCGTGTCTGGGAAGGCGGCATGGTCGCGGCCTTGACTCATGAGGGCGTCCAGGCGACCCCCTCCTACGCGGTATTCCCCGACAAGGCGCCGACCGCCGATCAATTGGCCTCGACCGCCAGCCATGAAGGCTTCGACGCCGTAATGGCGACGCACTTTGTCAGTGCCAGCCAGCGCAACTACTGGATGCCGGGCTATGCGGGCGTCGGCTTCGGCTGGCCCTGGCGCTATTATGGTTACTGGGACGCGGTCTACGGGCCGGGCTACGTGGAGACCGAATACCGCGCCGACTACCAGACCGATATCTTTACCGTGGACGCCGGCGGCGGCAAACTGATCTGGACCGGCATCACCCGCAGCGTCGATCTGAGTTCGACCCAGCGCACCACGGATGAGATCAGCCGTGTGCTGGTGCCGGAGTTGACCAAACAGGGCATTCTGGCGGCGAACCACAAGTGAGCCGCCGGTTGCAGGAGCGCGCGCCAATGCCCTCGGATACCGCGCTCCCGTCGGATGCCGCGTCGCAATCGCCGAGCCCGGCAGCACTGGGCGACGGCACGGTGGATCGCATCGATGCTCTGCTGCCGCAGACGCAATGCACGCGCTGCGGCTACGATGGCTGCCGCCCCTACGCGCAGGCCCTGGCCGATGCACAGGCCGCGATCAATCGCTGTCCGCCCGGCGGGTCGGCCGGTATCGAGGCGCTCGCGGCGCTGCTCGGGCGCGAGTTCCTGCCGCTCGATCCTGCCTGCGGCAGCGATGCGGATCCGGGCGTTGCCTGGATCGACCAGGATGCCTGTATCGGCTGCGCCCGCTGTCTGCCCGTATGCCCCGTCGATGCAATTATCGGCGCACAGCGCTATCTGCACACCGTGCTCGAGCGCTCCTGCACCGGTTGCGGGCTGTGCATCGCCAGCTGCCCGGTTGACTGCATCGTGATGCGGCCGCGCGCCGCCGGCGAGCCGGCGCCGGGGCCGGCCGCGAACCGTGCCCACTACGAAGGACACCGCGCGCGTTCGCAGCGCAGCGCCCGCGAGCGCTCGGCGCTGCTCGCCGAGCGCAAACGCGCCGCGCAGAGGCCAGACGCGCCGCGATCGCAATGAATCCTCGGCAGGTCCGCCGCATCTTCGAGCAACTGCGCTCTGCGAATCCCTCCCCTCAATCCGAGTTGCGCTATAGCTCGCCGTTTGAGTTGCTGGTCGCGGTGATCCTGTCGGCGCAGGCGACCGACAAGAGCGTCAATCTCGCGACTCACGAGTTGTTCAAAAAGGCACGCACGCCGCAGGCGATGCTGAAACTGGGGCTGGCAGGCATCAAGCGTTACATCCGTACCATCGGCTTGTATAACGCCAAGGCACGCAACATTCTGGCTACCTGCAGGATCCTGGTGGAGCGTTTCGGCGGCGATGTGCCGCGCACGCGCGAAGCCCTCGAGGCATTGCCGGGCGTGGGGCGCAAGACCGCGAACGTGGTGCTCAACGTGGCTTTTGGCGAGCGCACGCTGGCGGTCGACACCCACGTTTTCCGGGTCGCCAATCGCACCGGACTTGCGCGCGGCGCCAGCCCTCGCGCGGTGGAGGATGGACTGCTGCGAGTCATTCCCGAAGAATTCATGCAGCACGCGCACCAATGGCTGATCCTGCACGGCCGCTACGTCTGTAAGGCGCGGGCGCCCGATTGTCCGCACTGTCCGATCGCGCGTTGGTGCGAATACGAGGATAAGACGCCACCGTGACCCTGTTCGCCGATCAGAGCCGCGATGCACTGCGCGCCACCTATCGCGAGGCCTGGCGCAAGTGGCGTGAACGCGTGCCAATGCAACCGCTCGAGGCACAGATCGCAGAAGTCGTCGCGGCGCATCCCGAATATCATCCGTTGCTGCAGAGCGACGCCGGCCTGCACCAGGATTTTCCGGCCCAAGACGGACGCGACAATCCGTTCCTGCATATGGGTCTGCATCTGGCCCTGCGCGAACAGCTCAGCACCAATCGTCCACCAGGAATCGCCGCGATTCACCGGCGTCTGGTAACGAGTTCGCAATCCGAGCACGCGGCCGAGCATCGCATGATCGAGGTTCTGGCCCGCGTGTTGTGGGAAGCGCAGCGCGGCGGCCACGACGCCGAGGATGCGGTCTATCTCGAGCGGCTGCGCCGGCTATGAGCATCAGCGCCCGCATCGCCGCCCTGCACTACTACCCCCTGAAGTCGGCGCGAGGAATCGAGCTCGAGCGCGCGCGGCTGACGATCGCCGGCTTCGAGGACGATCGGCGCTGGATGCTGGTGACGAACGCCGGGCGCTTCATCACGCAGCGTGAATTGCCGCGCCTGGCGCTGCTCAGACCATCGATGTCGCCGACGGCACTGCTGCTCGCCGCCCCGGAGCTGCCGGAGATCTCGATTCCGTTACCGCGGCAAGGGCAGCGGCGGACCGTCACCGTCTGGCGCGACCATTGCGAGGCCTTCGACGAGGGCGATGAGGTCGCCGCCTGGCTGCAGGGGTTCCTCGGTCGCGACTGCCGTCTGGTGCGTTTCGATCCGGCGCACAGGCGCCTGTGCGCGCGCGCCTGGACTGGCGAGTTCGAGGCCGAGAACCGCTTTTCGGACGGCTTTCCCATTCTCGCCCTAAACGCCGCGTCGCTGGCCGATCTCAACAACCGCCTCGCGGCGCAGCTGCCGGTGAATCGTTTCCGGCCCAATATCGTGCTCGAAGGCCTGCAGCCCTACGACGAGGACCGCATCGACGAGCTGTGCGGCGAGGGTGTCCGGTTGAAGCTGGTGAAGGCCTGCACGCGCTGCAGCATCACGGTCACCAATCAAGACAGCGGCGAGGTTGAAGGCGATGAGCCGCTGCGAACACTGCAGAGCTATCGCTATGACCCGCACCTGCACGGTGTCTGTTTCGGCCAGAACGCCATCGTGGTCGATGGTGCGGACGCGACTCTCAGGCGCGGCCAAGCGCTGCAGATACGCTGGCGCAAAGACCCGGCGCGATGAGGGGCAGCGGCGCTCCGCGCGGCGCCACGCCAGGCGGCGCGGCAGATCTCATGGCCCAGATCTGGGCCATGAGACCGGATTTGCCTGCTACCGCTTAGAACTTGAAGCGCACGCCGATCGTCGGATCGATAGCCGAAGTATTCGCGTAGCCGTTCGCCAGACCGTCCTTCACGCCCGTGTACATCATGCCGGCATAGGTGTCGAAGCGCTTGGTCCAGCGGTAGTCGGCCGACACCCCGATCGCATTCTCGGTGCCGCTGCAGTTGCCGGCCACTTTGCTGGAGCAGCCGGCGTTCGCGCCGGTCGCGTAGCTGTTCTGCTTGTAGCCGTAGTACGAGGCCACCAAGTCGAGGCTCGAACCGACCGTGTACCTCACGCCGGCCCAGAACACCTGCAGCACCTTGTCATTGGCGTAGGTCGAAGTGGGGCCGACTTGAGTGTTGACGAACGCGAGGACATAGCCGCCGATATCGTTGAAGCCGGCCGCCAGCGGCGTTCTCGGATCCGCAAACTGAATGTGCTCGTAGGCGGCAAAAATCTTCGGGGCGCCGAAGTCATACGAGGCCGCAACGGTGTAGCTCGTATTATCCGAAATAGTACCCATCAGCGAATTGCTCACCGAATAGCCCAATGCGGGCAACCCGGCGACCTGGGCCGCGCTGAGCGAGCTCGCCGAAATGGCACTGTACGCCTTGACGTAATAGGCATCGAGCGAGGCGCCCGCGTATTGCCCGCCCAGCTGGAACTCCATGGCGGTATTGGCGCTGCCGCCATTCGCGCCGTTGAATTTGTACTGCCCGCCCACGTGAACGCCGCTGAAGTTCGCCACATACTTCAGCGACGAATCGAGCCGGCGATCCTGCGTGTCGCCGCCACCGGCGCTGGTGCCCGACAATCCGATCAGCGAGAAGGCCTGGGAGGCGGCCTGGGGGTCATACTTGGCAACGGCATCGGCCAGCAAGGTATTCTGCCGGCCAAATGTGAGCGTGCCGAAGGTCGGCGAGCTCAAGCCGGCGTAGGACTGCTCAAACGGAATACCCGCAACGCTCGAATCGATGCCGGTGGTTTGCGCGCTCAAGGCCTTGCCATTTTGCTGAGTCAGGGCCTTCAAAGCATCGCTGAGGTCGCCCGACTGGGGGTTGAAGTAGGTTTCCACCTTGAACACACCCGACCAGTCCCCGATCAGCGGCTCCTTGCCCGAGAGGCCGATGCGCGACTGGCTCATGTTGCTGGGTGTCGCGCCAAAGACCGAGCGCAGACTATCCTTCTGGACGACGTCGTTGGCGCCGGCCAGAAAGTAATCGCTGATCGGCGCGCCGTGGTCCTCATATTGCAGGCCGATGTCGATGATCCCGTACAGCGTGATGCCGTGCCAGGTCAGGCTTTGATCGTCAGCCGCTGGCGCCGGCGCGCTTTGCGCGTGCGCGACGCCCGTTGCGGCCAACAAACTGCCCAGCAGAGCAGCAGCTCCGAGAAGCGCCCCGCCGCGTTTGCCGCGGACTGCAGCAGGCCCCTGTTCCGAGAACGAATTCACATTGATCATTGCAAGTGCTCCCGCTGATCCATTGTTGCATTTAATGAACATTCTACATGATATATCTTGCCAGGCAACGTTTTTAATGTATCTTCTGCGCCACAGTGAGCATAATTGGCCTGCATCGCCTGCTATTCCGCGCGATTTTCGCGCGCGCCGAACATGCGGGAAATCAGCCGCGCGATGATGCTCAGGAACAACACGAACAGCGTGATCAACAGCGCGCCGGACCAGGCCAGCGATTGCCAGTTCGTGTAAGGACTGGTGGCGAATTGAAAGATCACTACCGGCAGGTTTGCCATGGGCTGGTTGAGGTTCGCGTTCCAGAATTGATTGTTGAGCGCCGTGAACAGCAACGGCGCGGTCTCTCCGCTGACGCGCGCGAGTGCCAGCAGAACGCCGGTCAGCAGACCGCTGCGCGCCGCCGGATACACAATGCTGGTAATCGTTCGCCAGGGCTGAGCCCCAAGCGCCGCTGAGCCATGGCGCATGGTCTGCGGAATCAACCGGAGCATATCCTCGGCCGTGCGCACCGTGACCGGAATGACGATGATCGCGAGCGACACCGCGCCGGCGAGCGCTGAAAAGTGGCCCATTGGCACCACCACCAGCGTGTAGACGAACAACCCGATCACGATCGAAGGGGCGCTCAGCAGCACGTCGTTGATGAACCGGATCACCGTGGACAGGCGTGCGGTGCGGCCGTACTCGGACAGGTAGGTGGCAGCGAGGATGCCAATCGGGCCGCCGATGAGCACGCCGAGCAGCGTCATGACCAGGCTGCCGTAGATCGCGTTCAGCAGGCCGCCGCTGCTGCCGGGCGCGGGCGTGGTCTGGGTGAACACGCTCCAGGACAGACCGCCGATGCCTCGGGAAAATAAGGTCCATAGGATCGCTGCCAGAAACGCCAGGCCGATCGCCGTGGCAACCCCTGAAGCAGCGAGGGCCACTGTCGCCTTGATCTTGCGCTGCCCAATATTGCTCACACGCGCGCTCCGCGCCGCTCGATCTGCAGCAGCAACAGCCGCGCCGCGGCGATGATCGTAAAGGTCAGCACGAACAGCAGCAGGCCAAGTGCAATCAGCGAGGAAGTATAGAGAGCGCCCACGGCCTCGGTGAATTCGTTGGCGATGCTGGCGGAAATTGTGGTTCCCGGCGCCAGCAATGAGGTCGAGATCCGATGCGCGTTGCCCACCACGAAGGTCACCGCCATGGTCTCACCGAGCGCCCGCCCGAGTCCGAGCATCATGCCGCCGATGATGCCGGCGCGAGAATTCGACAGCACCACATCCCAGATCACTTCCCAGTGCGTGGCCCCGAGGGCATAGGCCGCCTCCTTCTGCGACTGCGGCGTCGCCAGGAACACTTCTCGCATCACCGAGGTAATGAACGGCAATACCATCACGGCGAGCACGAATCCGGCCGTCATGAGGCCGATGCCATAGGGGGGTCCGCGGAACAATTTGCCGATCCATGGCAGATCGCCGAAGGTGTCGATCAGCCACGGCTGCACCGAATGCTGCAGGATCGGGGCCAGCACGAACAGCCCCCAGATGCCGAAGACGATGCTCGGCACCGCCGCGAGCAATTCGATGCCGCTCGCGATCGGTCCGCGCAGCCACAGCGGGCAGGTTTCGGTCAGGAACACGGCGATGCCAAACGCCAGCGGCACCGCGATCAGCATCGCAATCAATGAAGTGATCACGGTGCCATAGAGCGGCGCCAGGGCCCCGAACTGATCCGTGACCGGATTCCAGACTTCGTGCGTCAGGAAGCCGAACTTGAAGGTCCGCAGCGCCGGCCAGCCGCCGTAGCACAACGCCATCAGAACACCCGCCAGCAGAATCAGCACCAGAGCGGCCGAGGCCACAGTCAGCCCACGGAACACCCATTCGGCGCGTGCCTCGCGCTTGAGCTGCGGATGGTACGGAATCGTAGTCGCCGACATTATCTCGCCCGCCTCGTGTTCGCTCGCTTAGCTGGCCGACCCGACATTGAATCCGAACATGCACGCCCAGGATGCCGAGCAGCCGGCGCTGCTGCGCGTAACCGGCCGCTGACCTGCTCGGCTTAGCTCAAGACTCACCTCGGCCCCGCAATCGCTCGGCCAACTGCAACCTTATTTGGCGGGCCATACTGGCTTGCCATTCACCTTGAGGGAGTCCTGCCAGGTCTTCTGGACCAGCTTTACGACCTTTTCAGGCAGCGGCACGTAGTCGAGATCTTCTGCCATCTTCTGGCCGCTCTTGTAGGCCCAGTCGAAGAACTTGAGCGCCGCCGCCGTGTTTGAGTCCTTGCTCTCCGCGTGCATCAGGATGAAGCTTGCACCCGTGATCGGCCAGCTTTCGCCGCCCGGCTGATCGGTAAGGATCAGGTAGTAGCCCTCGGCTCTAGCCCAGTCGGCGTTGGCTGCGGCGGCCTGGAAGGCCTTGGCTTCCGGCGCCACGTACTTGCCGTCATGATTGAGTAATTTGGCGTAGGTCATGCTGGTCTGCTTGACGTAGGCGTACTCGACGTAGCCGATCGCGCCGCTGGTCTGCGTCGTCTGATTCGCTACGCCCTCGTTGCCCTTGGCACCGATGCCCACCGGCCACTGCACCGAGGTGTTGGCACCGATCTTCTGCGTGAAACTCGGGCTGACTTTCGACAGATAGTTCGTGAACAGGAAATTCGTGCCGGAACCGTCCGAGCGGTACACCGGTGCGATGTCGAGCTTGGGCAGACTTAACTTCGGATTGAGCTTCTGGATCGCAGCGTCATTCCAGCGGCTGATGGCCCCCATGTAGATGGCCGCAATCGTGGGCCCATCGAGCAGCAGATCGCCCGGTTTGATGCCTGGGATATTCACCACCGGCACCACACCGCCGATGATCATCGGCCATTGCACCAGCCCATTCTGTTTCAGATCCGCAGCCTCCAGCGGCTTATCAGAGGCACCGAAGGTCACGGTGCCAGCCTCGATCTGCTTGATGCCGCCGCCGGAACCGATCGACTGATAGTTCAAGCCGATGCCGGTCTTCTGCTTGTAGGTTTCAGCCCACTTGGCGTAGATGGGGTAAGGGAAGGTCGCGCCAGCGCCGGAAATATCGTCGGCGAGCGCCTGGCCCGTCGCGCCGCCGACCAGCGCGACTGCGCCCAGGGCCACCGTTAGTCCGGTCAAGAACTTGCTCACTCGCTGCTCCTGAGATTTTTACTGAATTGGTAGTTCCCGCGCGCTCAGTCACTCGCGCCGGCGCTGGAACCCAGACCCGTCATGGGCGGCCCTGATACCGGGGCTGGCCTAGTCGCTTGAGGGATCCATCAAGATGCTTCCTGAGGTTGTTGACGCGCGCTTAATAAATAATCACCCTCACGCGGGGGTTGATCGAGCAGCGGCCGCTCGGATCCCGCTGCGGCTAGCTCGCCCGCCTCGTTCTCCCGGAACGCGTGCAGTGTGTTTTGCTTGTATGACATGAATAGGACGGAAATATTACAGTCTGATGACACTCCGGCCGGCGATGACTTTTCAAATTGTTGGGTAGCGGCCGGCTCCGCGCGCCGCGTCCTCTTTTAGGGCGGCGCCATAGCGCATGCGCCTATTGATTGTCGAAGACGATCGCAAGCTGGCCGAATTCGTGGCCCGTGGCCTGCGCGCGGAGCGCTTTGCCGTCGATATTGCGGGCAACGGGCTCGAAGGCCAGCGACACCTCGATGCTTATCAATACGATCTGCTGATACTCGATCTCATGCTGCCGCAGTTGAGCGGCGGCGAGCTGCTGCGTCGCGTCCGCCGAAGCCAGAGCACGCTGCCGGTGTTGGTGCTCACGGCTCGCGATGCCACGGAGGACAAGGTCAAGCACTTCGAAGCCGGCGCTGACGACTACCTGACCAAGCCCTTCGACTTCGCCGAATTGCTCGTCCGCGTCAAGGCGCTGCTGCGCCGCACACCGGTGGAGCGCACCGATGTGCTGCGAATTGCCGACCTTGAGCTCAACCGCCTCACGCAACAGGTGCGTCGCGGCGATCAGCGCATCGACCTGACCGCCAAGGAATACGCCGTGCTCGAATACCTGATGTCCTCCGCCGGACGCGTGTTCTCGCGCACCATGATTCTCGAACACGTCTGGGATCAGAGTTTCGAGGGCGTCACCAACATCGTCGATGTCTACGTGCGCTATCTGCGCCGCAAGATCGACGAGCCCTTCCCGGTTGAGCTCATTCATACGGTACGCGGAGTCGGCTACTGCGTCCGCGAGGCCGATCAGGTCCACGACTCGGGTCAGGAATGAATCACCGCTCGCTCGCCTTCCGGCTCGCCGTCTGGTACGCGCTGCTGCTGAGTGCAACCTTCGCGCTGGTCGGGACCGGCATGTTCTACGGGCTCGAGCAGTATCTGCGCTCCAATCTGCGCGATTCGCTGCGACGGCGGTCGGTCCAGGTGGAGCAGATCCTCGAGCAGGCGCCGGCAGGTACCTCGGATAGCGCGATTGCAGAGGCGATCGATACCCGGGTGGCACCGGAATTCAACAACCGTTTCGTGCGCGTGACCCGTGCCCCCGCAACCCTCGTCTATCGCGCCGGTGAGCCCGCGGACCGCAGCTTCGTTGCAGCCACCGTGCCGCCTCAGAGCGACGTATGGCCGCCAAAGGCCGTGGTGCGTCCGATCGCCACCGCGAATGGGCAGCTCATGATCAGCATCACGCCCATGGTCACCGCATCAGGCCAGTATCTGATCGAGCTCGGTACTGCGCTCGGGCCGATCGAAGCCGTGCAGCACCGGCTGCTGAGCCTGCTCGGCCTGATGTTGCCGGTGCTGGTGGTGTGTGCGGCGGGGGGCGGCTACCTGCTGGTCCACTGGGCGCTGCGACCGGTCGAGCGCATGTCGCAGACCGCCCGACAGATCAGCGTCCAGGATCTGGACGCGCGGCTGCCCGTGGTACCGACCGGCGACGCCCTGCAACGGCTGTCGATCTCCCTCAATCACATGCTCACCCGCCTGCGGGACTCGGTTCACACCTCGCGCCGGTTTTTGGCCGATGCCTCGCATGAGCTGCGCACTCCATTGACGATCATCAAGGGCGAACTTCAGGAACTCGTGGCTGATGAAGTCGATCGGAGCGAAGTGCGCGAGCGCATCGGTAGCGTACTGGAGGAAGTCGCGCGCCTCGAGCATCTCGTGTCCGGACTGCTGGTGCTGTCGCGACTCGATGCCGGCGACGCGCAGCGCGAATGGGTCGATGTGAACCTGGATGAACTCGCCGCCAGCACCGTCGAACAAATGCGCCTGGTCGCCGAAGACCGCGGTATCCAGCTGCAGTCTTCGGCACTAGCGCCGGTGACGGTCCGCGGTGACGGCGGCCGGCTGAAGCAGGTGATCGTCAATCTGCTCGACAATGCCATCAAGTTCACGTCACGTGGCGGTGTCGTAAGTCTGCGTACTCAGCCGCGGGACGACTACGGCATTCTCGAGGTGAGCGATAGCGGCATCGGCATCCCGCCCGACTCTCTGCCCCATGTCTTCGATCGCTTCTACCGCGTCGATGCAGCACGTTCCCGTGAAGATGGCGGCGCCGGTCTCGGACTGTCGATCGTGCGCTCGATCTGTACCGCGCACGGCGCGGAAATCGAAGTCGACAGCGCTCCCGGCAGCGGCAGCCGCTTTCGTGTCAAATTCCCGCAGCCTGCCGCCGCGCCACTGCCTGCCCAGTCCGCCGCCGTTTCGCTGCAGACACCGGCCTTGCCCGCTGAAGGAAAGCCCTAGAGCCGGTGGAGAGTATCCGCGCCCGCCCGGGCGCCTCGAGACAACGCCGGGGCATCCGCTGAATGCGGCCTGACCGGCGCTCGCCTCAGAAGATCAGCGCGAACTGCGAAGTCAGTACGCGCTCATCCGGGCGATCGCCCTTGGTCGCACCGCCGTCGAAGCGCGTGACCTCATAGTCCAGCTGTATCTTGAAGTTGCGGTTCAGGTACCAGTTCACACCGGTTCCCAGCGCATGCGCGGCTAGCGGCGCGCTGGCCGGATTGGCGAAGGAACCGGAGCCGCCTTCGAACGCCGCCCGGTCGAAGTCGAGTTCGTGATAGCGAGCCACCCATTCCCAGGCACCTGGTCCCCCCTGGCCGAAGCCGAAATTGCGGCGAGGGGTCGCGCTGTCGAAAGATTCGTCTTCGCCAGTGAGAAACACGGCCAACTGCAGCTGCGCGGCGGTGTTGTGCAGCGTGGCGGCGCGGGCACTGGTGGCGCTGAGCGCGCGATGCACCTGCTGATCCTCATCGACGTATTCGCCAAGCAGGCTCAGAATTCGATAGGCGTAATAAAACTGCGGCACCAGCCGCCGCTCGATACCGTCGGCAATGGTCGCGTTATTGGTCGCACCGCTCCCGGTGTCGCCGCGGTAGGAAAACATCGACTGCTGGCCGGTGGTTTTGTAGCTGGCAAGCAGGCTGGTGGTCGTCGTCGCCGTCGCCACGCCCTCCCAGTTCACGTAGGTGGCGGCGACGCCGAATCCGAAGCCCCGCAGCACGCTCCAATCCGTCTGCAGGAAGGGCTTGCTGTAGACGCGGCCGTGCCACGAGAATTTGCCGGTAGAATTGACATCGGGCACGCTGTTGCCGTCCGTGCTGCCGCCATCGGCGGCGCCGTCGAACTCGCCGAAGGCGTAGCTCAACAAGCCACTGCCCAGAGTGCCGCCCACCTGGCCGCCCAAGTCGCGGTAGGGCAGCAAGTCCGCGGTCAATGCCGGCTCGATGAAGCGTGAAAATTGCTCGAGCTGCAGACGCTCCAGGCCGACCGGCGCCTTGAACTTACCCACAGTGAACACGAGCCAGGGTGCAACTCGGGCGTCCGCCCAAGCATCCTGAATGATGGCTTTGCCAAGCCCGAAGTCCGGCATGAATCGAAAGTCGTACAGGTTGTCGAGCGTACCTTCGAGCGTGGGACGCAACTTGCGTATCAGCCAGGTATCCGCGGTGGTCGGCGTATACGAGTCGCTGAAATCGCGATCGTCCACCGACAGGTTGCCGCGAATATGGATCTGATTGGCACCATCGACAGTTTCTAGCGTAAAGCCCTGGGTGCCGAAGTTGCCGACCAGCGTGTTCGGATTGGAGGCCGCCGCCGCCGCCGTGCTTGCCGCCGCGCTGTGCGCCGCCTCATCGGCCGCCAAACGCTGTTCGAGCGCCTGGATCCGCTCCTTCTCCTGCTGCAGTTCTCTTCGTAGTGATTCCGTATCCGAATCCGGGACACCACTCGGCGACGAGACGTCGGCGGCCGCTACCGGGATTGGCGCTGCCGGCGCGGAATTGGCGGCGTGCGTGGCCAGCGGCAAGGCCAACGACACGATGAGCACCCACGAAGTGACCCGCGCGGCACGCGCGCTGCGGCGCGTGGCCATCGGTAGCGACAGTCCCATGTGCAACTCCCAGCAATGTAAGGACCAGCGCGGCCTTGGAAGCCGAGCGGGCCCATATTGATGGGGCGCGGTAACAATGTCGGTGCCGCGCGGGTAACAGCGCGGTTAGGGAATACGTACGGCCTCAGCGCTTCTTCGGCATGTAAAGGTCGGTCAGCGTGCCGTCGACGGCTTCCGCCGCGAAAGCCACCGTTTCGGACAGCGTCGGATGCGCGTGCACGGTCAGGCCGATGTCCGCGGCATCCCCGCCCATCTCGATCGCGAGCGCCACTTCGGCGATCAGCTCACCGGCATTGGTACCCACAATGCCGCCGCCGAGCAATCGGTGTGTGACCGAATCGAAAATCAGCTTGGTGAACCCCTCATCGCGGCCGATCGAGAGCGAACGGCCACTGGCGGCCCACGGAAACACGGCTTTCTCGACGCTGATGTTCTGTGCCTTGGCCGCGGTCTCCGTCAGCCCCACCCAGGCTATCTCGGGATCGGTGTAGGCCACCGAGGGGATGACGCGGGCGTCGAAGGAACTCTTTTGGCCCGCCGCCACTTCGGCCGCCACCTTGGCCTCGTGGCTGGCCTTGTGCGCGAGCATCGGCTGGCCTCTGACATCGCCAATGGCGAAGACATGCGGCACGTTGGTGCGCATCTGCTTATCGCTGGGGATGAATCCGCGCTCATCGACCTGCACTCCGGCAGCCTCGACACCGATGCGTCTGCCGTTCGGCGTGCGCCCAACCGCAACCAGCACGTAGTCGTAGGTGTTGTTGCTCTTGATACCGTCCGTGGTTGCGAAGCTCACCTGCAGGCCATCTTTGGCGGCCGTCACGGCCGTGACCTCGGTGTTGAGCAGGATCTCGCCGTAGCGCGCCTTGATCCGCTTTTCCAGCGGGCGTACCAGGTCCGGATCGCAGCCTGGCATCAACTGCGACGTGAGTTCGACCACACTTACTTTCGCACCCAGCGCGTCGTACACGCAGGCCATCTCCAGGCCGATGATGCCGCCGCCAATCACCAGGAAGCGCCCGGGATTTGGCGGCAGTTCGAGCGCGCCGCTGGAATCCATGATGCGCGGATCGTCCGGCACGAACGGCAGCCGCATCGGCTCGGAGCCGACCGCGATGATGCAGTACTCGAAGCGAATTCGTTCGCTGTTGCCGCCCTGGGTGACCTCGAGCACATGCGGGCTGATGAATTTGCCGACACCGCGCACGACCTCGACCTTGCGCTGCTTGGCCAGCATCGTCAGGCCGCCGGTCAGCTTCTTGACGACGCTCGCTTTCCAGGCGCGCAGCTTGTCGGTATCCACCCGAGGCACTTCGAACACGACGCCATGCGTACTCATCTCGCGCGCCTCTTCGATGACCTTGGCGGCGTGCAGCAGCGTCTTGGAGGGAATGCAGCCGACATTGAGGCACACGCCTCCCAGCGTTTCCCAGCGCTCGATCAGCGTGACCTTGAGCCCGAGATCCGCGGCGCGAAAGGCCGCGGTGTAACCGCCGGGACCGGCGCCGAGCACCAGCAGCTGCGTGCTGCGCGAGGTCTCGGGCGCAGGCGCAGTGACCGGGGGCGATGGCGCAGCCGCACTGGCCGCTGGAGCCGTCCTCGTCGCAGCGGCTGGGCTCGAGGTGGCAGTCGCGCCCGCCTGGGTGGCCGTCTTTGACGTCGATGCGGGCGCAGACGGCGCCGGCGGCGTGCTCGTAGCCGCCGCCGCGCCGCTCTCGACCAGCAGCAATGGCGTGCCCTTGGAGACCTTGCTGCCCTTGCTGACCAGCACCTCGAGCACCTGACCGGCAGCCGTCGACGGTACGTCCATCGTCGCCTTGTCGGTCTCGAGCGTGATCAGCGGCGTCTCGAGTTCGATGCTGTCCCCGGGCTTGACCATGACGTCGATGACCGGGACGTCTTTGAAGTCTCCCAGATCCGGGCACAGAATCTGGGCGCGGCTCACGGCACCGCCTCGGTCAGGCCACGCGCGTCAGCCAGTGCGTTCGAGAGATAGCTGGTGAAGCGGGCACCATTGGCGCCATCGATCATGCGGTGATCGTAGGATAGCGACAACGGCAGAATCATCCGCGGCACGAAGCCGCCGTCGCGGAACACCGGCTTGATGGCCGAACGTGACACGCCGAGGATCGCTACTTCGGGCGCATTGATGATCGGCGTGAAAGCCGTGCCGCCGATGCCACCCAGGCTCGAGATCGTGAAGCTGCCGCCCTGCATGTCAGCGCCGGCGAGCTTGCCGCTGCGCGCCTTGCCGGACAGCTCGGCCAGCGCGCGCGCGATCTCGTAGATATCCTTGCGGTCGGCATCGCGAATCACCGGCACCAGCAGTCCGTTGGGCGTATCGGCCGCAAAGCCGATATGAATGTATTTCTTGTAGATCAGGTTCTCGCCACTCGCGTCCAGCGAAGTGTTGAAGAGCGGAAACTGCTGCAGCGCCTGGACGCATGCACGCACGATGAAAGCAAGCGTCGTGAGCTTGATGCCGGTGCTATCGGCTTTGGCCTTGAGCGCCTTGCGCGTCTCCTCGAGCTCGGTGACGTCGGCTTCGTCGAACTGGGTGACGTGCGGCAGGTTGACCCAACTCGCATGCAGTCGCGACCCGGAAATGCGCTGCACGCGACCGAGGGGTTTGATTTCGATCGGCCCGAACTGCGCAAAATCGGGGACGTTGATTTGCGGCAGCGCGCCGCCGCCCGGGCCGGCCGCACTCGCACCCCTTGCGCCGGCGCCCGCGCCCGCGCCCGCGCCCGCGCCGGGGACCATCAGCGATTTAACAAACGCTTTGACGTCCTCGTCGGTAACGCGTCCCTTCTGGCCCGTGCCCTTGACGCGGCCGAGATCGACGCCGAGTTCACGCGCGAATCGGCGTACCGAGGGGCCCGCATGAGCGCGCGCGAAAGCGTCTTCACTGATGGGCGGCAAGGCACTCGCCGCGGCAGGAGTGGCGGGCGCGGCGGGCGCGGCGGGCGCGGCGGGCGCGGCGGGAGCGATCGGCACAGCGGGCGCGGCGGCCTTCGGCGCACTCGGCGCTGCGGCCACGGGCGCCGCCGCGCTGGGCGCAGCCTCGGTGCCGGCAGCGAGCTGGAGCGTCGCGATCCGGGTGCCGGACGAGACACGCGAGCCTTTGGCGACGTGAAGCTTCTCGATGACTCCGGCGTCCGTGGACGGCACGTCCATGGTCGCCTTCTCGGTCTCGAGAGTCAGCAGCGGCGCATCGACCTGCACAATGTCGCCTGGCCGCACCAGCACTTCAATGACGGCCACGTCCTTGAAGTCGCCCAGATCGGGCACGTAGATGTCTTTCGAAGCCAAGGCGATCCCCTTGAGGCTCAGCTGTTGAGAGGATCGGCCTTGTTGGCATCGATGCCGAGTTTTGCAATTGCGTCGACCACCGTCTTGCGGTCGATCCGGCTCGCATCTGCGAGCGCCTTGAGCGCCGCCAATGCGATGAAGTTCCGATCGACTTCGAAATGCTGACGTAATTCCGCCCGCGTGTCGCTGCGCCCGAAACCATCGGTGCCGAGCGTCACGTACGGCTGCGACACCCAGGGACGGATCTGATCCGGCACATTGCGCACATAATCGGTCGCCGCGACCAGGGCTCCCTCACGCTCGGCGAGCATGGTGCGCACGTAAGGCACGCGCGGCGCGTCGGCCGGATGCAGCAGATTCGATCGCTCGCACTCGAGCGCGTCGCGACGCAGCTCGCTGAAACTCGTGATCGAGAATATGTCGGCCATGACACCGAATTGCTTCTCGAGCAGCGCGGCCGCGGCGATGCATTCGCGCAGGATCGCGCCGCTGCCCAGCAGGGTCGCACGCAGTTTGCCGCGTCCGCCAGTCTTCAGCAGGTACCCACCCTTGACAATCCCCGCTTCCGCGCCCGCCGGCAGCGACGGCTGCAAGTAGTTCTCGTTCATTACCGAGATGTAATAGAACACGCTTTCATTCTGGGCATACATGCGCTGCATGCCGTCCTGAATGATGACCGCGAGCTCATAAGCGAAGGTCGGATCGTAGGCGCGGCAGTTGGGAATCGTGGTTGCCACCAGCTGGCTGTGGCCATCCTGATGCTGCAGCCCTTCGCCGGCGAGCGTGGTTCGCCCCGCGGTCGCGCCGACAAGAAAACCGCGCGAGCGCATATCGCCGGCGGCCCAGATGAAATCCCCGACGCGCTGAAAGCCGAACATGGAGTAATAGATATAGAAAGGCACCATGCCGATGCCGTGGTTGGCATACGATGTCGCCGCCGCAATCCATGAACAGGTCGAGCCAGCCTCGTTGATCCCCTCCTCGAGCATTTGTCCTTTGCGGTCTTCGCGGTAGGACATCAGGGTCTCAGCGTCCACCGGCGTATACAGCTGTCCGACCGCCGAGTAGATACCGATCTGGCGGAACAGCCCTTCCATGCCGAAGGTACGGGCCTCGTCCGGGACGATCGGCACGATGTGCTTGCCGATAGTCTTGTCCTTGAGCAGCACGTTGAGGATGCGCACGAACGCCATCGTGGTCGAGATCTCGCGGTCTGCCGTGCCGTCGAGGATGGAGCGGAACGCCTCCAGCGGCGGCACCGTGAGCGGCGGCGCGGTCGGCTTGCGCACCGGCAGGTAGCCGCCAAGCCGGTTACGGTGCGTCTGCAGATAGCGCATCTCATCGCTGTCTTGCGCCGGCTTGCGGAACGGCAGATCGGCCAGATCCTGATCCGACACCGGGATGTTGAAGCGATCGCGCAGCTCGCGCACCTCATCGATGTCGAGTTTTTTCTGCTGGTGCGCGACCATCTGGCCTTCGGCGACTTTGCCGAGACCGAAGCCCTTGACGGTCTTGGCCAGGATCACCGTCGGCGGACCCTGGGTATGCACGGCCGCCTGATAGGCGGCAAACACCTTGAGCGCATCGTGACCACCGCGATTGAGGCGCCAGATATCCTCATCGGACATGTTGGCCACCATTTCCTTGAGCGACGGATCCTTGCCGAAGAAGTGCTCGCGCGTGTAGGCGCCACCCTTGGCCTTGAAGTTCTGGTATTCGCCGTCGACGCAGTCTTCCATCACCCGCTGCAGGATGCCGCGGGTATCGCGTGCAAACAGCGGATCCCAGCGCGAACCCCAGATCACCTTGATCACATTCCAGCCCGCGCCCAGAAATGCCGCTTCCAGCTCCTGGATGATCTTGCCGTTGCCTCGCACCGGTCCATCCAGGCGCTGCAGATTGCAGTTGACGACGAAGATGAGATTATCGAGCCCCTCGCGCACAGGCATCGTCAGCGCGCCCATCGACTCCGGCTCATCCATCTCGCCGTCGCCGCAAAATGCCCAGACCTTGCGGTCCGAGGGTGCAACCAGGCCGCGGTTCTCCAGATAGCGAATGAAGCGCGCCTGATAGATCGCCATCATCGGCCCCAAGCCCATCGATACGGTCGGGAACTGCCAGAAGTCCGGCATCAGCCAGGGATGCGGATAGGAGCTTAAGCCATGACCACCGACCTCCTGGCGAAAGTGACGCAATTGATCGTCGCTCAGACGGCCCTCGAGATAAGCGCGAGCGTAGATGCCGGGCGATGAATGCCCCTGGATGTAGACCAGATCGCCGGGATGCTTATCGCTCGGTGCGCGCCAGAAATGATTGAAGCCCACCTCATACAGCGTCGCCGAGGAGGCATAACTCGCCAGATGACCGCCGTACTCCGAGGACTTGCGATTAGCCTGCACCACCATTGCCATCGCGTTCCAGCGGATAAAGGCTTCGATGCGCCGCTCGAGCGCGCGATCGCCCGGGTACTCGGGCTGCTGGCCGACCGAAATGGTATTGACGTAGGCGGTATTGGGCCGATACGGCAGATAGGCTCCGGAACGGCGGGCGCGGTCGATCAGCCGCTCGATGAGGAAGTGCGCGCGCTCGGGGCCCTGCACACGCAGCACGGAATCGATCGACTCCAGCCATTCCCGCGTTTCTAACGGATCCAGGTCCTGGGAAGGTGTCACGTCGTTCATAGATGCGATTCCAGTGCTTTCCGCTGATGCCCCAAGAGAAAAAAGAACCGAAAAAAGCTTCTCGCCACGCTGTGTTAGGATCGGTAAGGCGCACCGGCCCCGCCTTGGGCGGCCCGCATGATCCGAGTTTTAATTAGCATGGTCAAGCAATCGCGGCGGTCAATGGAGACCGTCTGAAATGACGCTGCCCGACTGCACCCTGGCGGTGCTGCGGCGGCGTCGAACGCTGCCCGATGAGCGCCGGACCGCCGCCTTAGATGCACTGGTGGTGCTGACCGCGCCTAATGATATTGCATTCCTGCGGGGATTGCCCGAGTCGCGGCGGTGGCTGGGACTGCACGCGCGCGACAAGCCCGTAGCGCTCATGTCGCGCAACACCACTCTGGTCAATGGACGTCAGACATTCGCACAGCTGGCCTATGTCAAAGCCGGCGCCAGCACCTTCGAGCGCCTGAGCCTGGCCGGCAAACTGCTGCGCGAACTCGCGCCGCGCAAACCTGGCCTGATTGGTTTCTTGGTCGGCGGCGCGATTGCCGATGCGGCACTCTGGTACGAAGCACTTCTGACCGCGGCCTGGACCGGGAGTTTCGCGCTGCCCGTCTTTCGCAGCCGGCGCACCGATCGCTGGCACTTGAAGACGATCGAGCTCTATGCGGCACCGAAGCTGGATGTCGATCGAATCGCGGCCAGCGCACGCGCCGGCAACCTGGTGCGGGCGCTGACCGCAATGCCACCCAATAAGCTCGATGCCAGCGCATACCGGCGCCTGCTCGTCGAGCTGTCGCGCCGCCATCGTTTGAGCCTGCGCTGGTACTCGCAAGCGCAACTGCGCCGTCTTGGCGCTGGCGCCTTTCTGGCCGTGGCGAACGGCAATGCCGCCCGCACCGCCGGCATCGCGCAGCTGCGATGGCGCGGCCGGAAATCGAGCACCCGCCGGCGGGGCCGTTCGCCCGACATCGCACTCGTGGGCAAGGGCATCCTGTTTGACACCGGCGGAATCAACCTCAAGGTGCACCGCTCAATGCTCGATATGCACACCGACATGGCCGGGAGCGCGGTGGCCGCGGCCTGTCTGGTCGCATTGGCGGAACTACGAGCGCCCATCGATGTCGATGCGTGGCTGGCCATCAGCGAGAACAACATCGGGCCGACGGCCTACCGGCCGCAGGAAGTGGTGCGCGCGAGCAATGGCACCACGATCCAGGTGATCCACACTGACGCCGAAGGCCGCATGGTGCTCGCCGATACGCTGGCGCTGGCCGCGCGCACGCGGCCGCGCCTGACCATCGATTTTGCGACCCTCACAGGCGCTTGCATCTATGCGTTGACCGAACGCTACAGCGGCGTGTTCACCAATCGCGAGGAATTGGCTGGCGCCCTGGTCGCCGCGGGCGCTAGCAGCGGCGAGCGCGTGTGGAATTTTCCGCTCGATGAGGACTTCGACAGTGATCTGGAGAGCCCGATCGCCGACATCATGCAATGCAGCGCCGACAGCAAGGGCGACCACATCCTCGCGGCGCGTTTTCTCAAGCGCTTCATCGGCGACAATAACCCCTGGGTGCACGTCGACCTGTCGTCGGCCACGCGTCGCGGCGGCCTGGCCCATGTGGGCACCGAGATCATCGGCTTTGGCGTGCGATTCACACTGGAGCTGCTGTTGACGCGGAAACTGCACGAACGACTGAAGTCGACGCGCAGTACACGAGCGGCGGCGCCGTGACGGACGAACTGCGGCTGCGCCGCCCGGACGATTGGCATCTGCATCTGCGTGATGGCGCCGCGCTGCGCGCCGTGCTGCCGTTCACCGCTGCCCGTTTCGCGCGGGCCATCGTCATGCCCAATCTCAAGCCGCCGGTCACGACCACGGCGATGGCCCTCGCCTATCGCGAACGCATCCTGGCGGCACTGCCGGCGGGTGCAAGCTTTCAACCGCTGATGACGCTATACCTGACGGACCGGACCAGCGCCGCTGAAGTCCAGCGCGCGCAGGCGAGCGGCGCGATCTTCGGCTGCAAGCTCTATCCGGCCGGCGCGACCACGCATGCCGAAGCCGGAGTCACCGACATCGCGCACCTCGAGCCGGCACTTGCGTCCATGACGGCGCTCGACCTGCCGTTGCTGGTTCACGGCGAGGTCGCTGACGGTGAGGTCGATGTGTTCGACCGCGAGGCCCGATTCATCGACCGGGTATTGGTGCCGCTGACCGAGCGCTGGCCGGGCTTGCGTATCGTGTTCGAGCATGTGAGCAGTCGAGCGGCGGTCGACTTCGTGCGCGCGGCGCGGCACGGGGTCGCGGCGACGGTCACGCCGCAGCATCTGCTGCTCAACCGTAACGCGATGTTCGCCGGCGGCCTGCGGCCGCACCTCTACTGCCTGCCGGTGCTCAAAACCGAGACCGATCGGCGCAGCCTGCTCGAGGCGGTCGCCAGCGGCGATGCGCGGTTCTTCCTCGGCACCGACAGCGCCCCGCACGCCCGCGCAGCCAAGGAGGCTGCCTGCGGCTGCGCCGGCATATTCTCGGCCCATGCCGCAATCGAATTGTACGCCGAGATCTTCGAGGCCGAGGGCATTCTGCCGCGACTGCAGGGCTTTGCCTCCGAGTACGGTGCCGATTTCTACCGCCTGCCGCGCAACCAGGATCAGATCATTCTGCTGCGCCAGCCATGGACGCCACCGGCGAGCTATCCATTGGATGATGGGCAGCTGGTGCCGCTGCGAGCCGGCGAGCGCATCGCCTGGCGCCTGCAAGGCGCGCCGGTATGAGCGAGGCGCCACCGCCGGAAGTCCTGATGACCGCCGCGGCAACAGCGCCCGCCGCCGTGCCGCCACTCATGGTGCGGCGCTTTCGGGGCTTCCTGCCCGTGGTCGTCGATGTCGAGACCGGTGGCTTTCAGCCCGGGACCGACGCATTGTTACAAATCGCTGGGGTCCTCATCGACATCGACCCGGATGGCCGTCTGTATCGCGGCGAAACGCATTCCTACCACGTGCGCCCGTTTGAGAACTCGCGGCTCGACCCCGCGTCGCTGCTGGTCAACAAAATCGATCCGTGGCATCCGCTGCGACCGGCCATCGACGAGAGCGACGCGCTGCATAGGATTTTCCGCGCCGTGCGCACCGCGATCCGCAGCCATGGATGCCGACGCGCGGTACTGGTCGGACACAACGCCGCCTTCGATCTGGCTTTCCTGAACGCGGCGGTGCTACGGACCGGCATCAAACGCAATCCTTTCCATCCGTTCTCGTGCTTCGACACCGCGACATTGGCCGGCGCGGCGCTGGGCCAGACCGTGCTGGCCAAAGCTGTGGTAGTCGCCGGCCTGGATTGGGACAAAGCCTCGGCGCACTCGGCCACATATGACGCCGAACGCACCGCGGACCTGTTCTGCGTGATCTGCAATGAGCTCGCGGATAGTTACGCGCGTGCCGAGCAGCGGGCGCGCCAATTGGGCTGGCAGGAACTCGCGGCGTCGACTCCGGAGCCGGAAGAGGAGCCCGGCGCGGAACCGCTGCCCTAGGGACGTCAGGCCGGCACGGCCGGGGCGGCCCCCGCCGACTGCAGCAATTGCTTGAGCTCCCCGGTGCGATACATCTCGAGCACGATATCGCAGCCGCCGATCAGCTCGCCTTTGACATAGAGCTGCGGATAGGTCGGCCAGTTGGAATGGCGTTTGAGCGCCTCACGCAATTCCGGGTCATCGAAGATATTGACGTAATGAAATTGTGTGCCGAGGTTGCGCAGCGCAGAAACTGCCTGGGCCGAAAACCCGCATTGCGGGAAATCGGGGTTGCCCTTCATGAACAGCACCACCGGCGAGGTAGCCAGTTCCTTGCGGATCCGATCGTTCACATCCATCTGATTCACCTGCCATGACGTATGCGTTGAATTATGAGGGGCGCTGGCCTATTCTTCAAACCGCATTTTTAGTGCGGTGCTCAAGCAGAACAACAAGTTAAGCGAGGTCGACATGAACCCCCTCAGTTCCGTGCGCGGCGCCATCCTCACCGGTGTCATCCTGGCGGTGATCATCAGCTTGGCCATTCCGCCGACCGCCTATGCGGAACTGGGGTTGACCATCTGGATTCACATCCTCGCCGGCGTGATGTGGATTGGGCTCTTGTACTACTTCAATGTCGTGCAGACGCCGGGCCTTGCGGCGGCGGCGGCCGACAAGGGCGGCCCGGGCGGCGCCGGAGTCAGCAAATACATCGCCCCGCGCGCCTTGCTTTGGTTCCGCTGGGCGGCTGTAGTGACCTGGGTGTCGGGCGTCTGGTACCTCGTTCGAGCCAACAACCTCGTCAATGCCATGACTCTGGGTCATTTCGGTCAGGACCATTACGGCCTGGTCATCGGCATCGGCGCCTGGCTCGGCACCATCATGGCCTTCAACGTCTGGGTATTCATCTGGCCGAACCAGAAGAAGATTCTCGGCATTGTCCCGGCCAGCGATGAGAACAAGGCCAAGGCGCGCAAAGTCGCGGCCATGGCCTCACGCAGCAATTTTGTGCTGTCAATTCCATTGCTGCTGTGCATGGGTGCCTCCAATCACCCATTGCCCTTCTGAGCGAGCCCGATGTTGGAACGAGCCGCGCGGCTTAAGGCTCGGTGCTGAGGACGCTGCCCGCTGACCTGTCCGATCAGGTGTCCCGCGCCCTGCGCGAGGACATCGGGTCGGGCGATGTAACGGCCGAGCTGATTCCGGCGCCTCAGCAGGCGCAGGCGCGCGTGCTATGCCGCGAACGGGCCGTGGTCTGCGGCGCGCCCTGGTTCGACGAGACGTTCCGCCAGCTCGATCCGGCAGTGCGGATCGACTGGCGCTTTGCTGAAGGCACGAGCGCGCCGGCCAATTCCATACTGTGCGAGCTGACTGGCCCGGCCCGCCCCATCCTGACCGGCGAGCGCACCGCGCTGAATTTTCTGCAGCTGCTGTCAGGCACGGCAACCATTACGCAGCGTTACGTCGAGGCGCTCAGCGGCACGCGCTGCCGGATCCTCGATACGCGCAAGACCATTCCCGGGCTGCGTAGCGCCCAGAAATATGCCGTGCGCTGCGGCGGCGGCGCCAATCACCGCATGGGCCTATATGACATGGTGTTGATCAAAGAGAACCATATTGCGGCCGCCGGCTCGATCGGCGCCGCCGTCAGCGCCGCGCGCAAGCAGGTACCCGCGGTGCGGGTTGAGGTCGAGGCCGAGAACATCGACCAGCTGCGCCAGGCGCTCGATGCGCGCGCCGAGCTGGTGATGCTCGACAATTTCGACCTCGAGACACTGCGCAGCGCGGTCGCGCTCAATCGCGCGCATGAACGGCCGGCGCTGCTGGAATGCTCTGGCGGCGTCACGCTCGAGCGCGTCGCTGCCATCGCTGCGACCGGTGTCGATTATATTTCAGTCGGCTCGCTGACCAAGAATATCGACGCCATCGACCTGTCGATGCGCTTTGGCGCGCCGCCGAGCTAAAGGCCATGGCGCCGGTGAGCATTCACCCGATGCAGGCGCAGCATTGGCCCGCCGTGCGTGCTATCTACCAGGCCGGGATCGACACCGGCCATGCCACCTTTGAGAGCCACGCTCCCGAGTCCTTCGAGCCGTGGCTTCTCGGACACGTCGCTGAGCTGTGCCTGGTGGCCCTCGACGGCGGCACGCCGCTGGGCTGGGCGGCATTGGGACGCGTGTCCAGCCGCTGCGTCTATGCCGGTGTCGGCGAAGTAAGCGTCTATGTCGCCCCCTCGTACTACCGGCGCGGCGTCGGACGCCAGCTGCTCGCGGCGCTGATTTCGCAGTCGGAACAGCGTGGCTACTGGACGCTGCAGGCCGGCATCTTTCCGGAGAACACCGCCAGCGTCGCGCTGCACCAGGCTCTTGGCTTCGAAGTGCTCGGGCTGCGCCGCCGTCTCGGCAGAATGAGCTTCGGACCGCTGGCCGGACAGTGGCGCGATGTGCTGTACCTGGAGCGACGCAGCCAGCGGGTAGGCATCGATTAGCCGGCGATCGAGCACGACTCTCGTTGACGATTCGTTGGACTTCGTTATATAAGAATATATATTACGCTACAACGCTCGGTTAAGGGCTCGAGACAGGCGCGGAAGATAGGGATTTCCCGGGGAGTTTCTCGACTTTCTGCATGGCGTCCACCTGGACACGCAGTTCGAGCGCGTCGTGCAGCGCCGCCGTGGCGATCATCGAGCTCGAGCGCTCGCGTGTTCGGAGCAGTACTTAATTAACTCATTAGGGACGCTGGACATATAAGAATGCAAAAGTCACTGATCGCGCTCAGCGCATTAGCCACGTTGTCCAGCGCCGCGCAGGCTGATATTGGACTGAGCAAAGACGGTGTAGATCCGGAGCTGTACGGGATTCTGGATGCCGGTGTCGGCACGCTTGAGCATTCGTATGGCCCGAGCCCGGTATTTGCCTCGACAGTCAATCCATGCAATTTAAACAGCTCGCCCAATAGCTTCAGTGGTGTTTATTCCGGCGGTATATCGATGTCACGCTGGGGCATTAGAGGAGAGGCGGATCTGGGCCTTGGCATGAAGGCTTTCTTCAGATTGAAGTCTGCTGTTGATGTCAATTCCGGGGACATCAGCAACAACGGCCAGTCGATCTACAATGATATAAATGGCCTTCAAACGGCCAACGGTGCCAGTGCAATCAATGGTCAGTTGTTCTCACGTGCCGAATATGTCGGATTTTCACATCCTGTCTTCGGTCCTATACAGGTGGGGCGTACAACTAACTTCTCCCTGGATCAGGTGTTTGAATATGATCCAGTTCAGGCGGCGCCATTGTATTCTCCACTTGCTTTTTCCGGTGGCATTGGTGGTGGATTAGGCGCAATGGAGAATAGCCGCCTTGATAACAGTCTTAAATACGAGAATAAAATAAATTACATCAATTTTGGATTGCAATACAAATTCGCCGGCTCCAAGGCTGATCAGTCAGCCGGTTCTGCATATGTAGCAATGCTGGGCTATAGCTACGGCCCACTTGGCCTCAAGGGAACGTATTCGAAGACAACCAATTCTGTTGCCTGGGCTACAGAATATTCCGATGTTGTTGCACCAGATAGCAATCTGCAGATTGAAGATTCCTCCGGTTACATGTTCACTGGTTTGTATAAGATAAATTCTGATGCCACCGGAAAGGCCGGGTACGAATACCTGACAATTTCTGCTCCGTCCAATCTAAATCTGACAAATATCCAGGATTACTTTGGCCTGATACTGCCGAACCCCGCTCAAAATGCGAGTGGCGAGCAGCATTTCGGAGTGTCCTGGGTTGGCGGTGACTATAGATTTACCCGGACGTTTGATTTAGGCGTTGGCTATTACAATGTCAACACCGATAACGCCCCAGAAGTCGGTAAAGCATATCGCGCTAATGCGTATTCGATCTTGGCTGATTACAACCTGAGCAGGAGCTTTGATACCTATGTAGGGGCGATGTTGATGAGTTACAGCGGAGTAGGTTAGAGCACCTCGCACCGACGTTGGCCTATTCCATTAATGCTATGTATGGCGTTGGTATCCGTGTCAAGTTCTAGTACCAAGTGACGGCGAGCAGTAACCGATACACGCGGCTGTGCGTGATGATGGCGATTGGCCTTGCGGCGGGATCTGCCTTCGCGCAGGAGGACCCGTGCGCTAAATTTGCCTGGAACATCGACCACGAACGAGCGCTGTTCGCCACCGCGCCCGAAGCCGTCGCCGCCGGGCACGATGCGGCATCCACACCGCTGCTTGCGCCCGAGAGGCTGTACCAATTGCAGCTTGCACCGCAGAACCAGGTCGCTCTGACGCTTCCGCCCGGCAAGAAGACCAGCACCGACGGCGCCTACGCCGGAATGGCGCACCTGCGGCTGCAGCAGCCCGGAGCCTACAGAGTCTCGGTGGATCAGTCTTTGTGGATCGACGTCGTGGCTGACGGCAAGATGATCGACTCGGCCGATTTCCAGGGCCGACCAGGGTGCCTTGCGCCGCATAAGATTGTGCAGTATTCACTGCCCGCCGGCCGGGAGCTGGTGCTGCAACTCAGCGGTGCGGTCAGCCCTCGCGCGCGGCTCACGATTACACCGGTGGACGCGGGCACGGCAGAGCGCAGCCGCTGAGGAGCATCCGTTGGCAAAGACAAAACCCGGACCGATCGCGATACACGGCGGTCTGTGGCTGGACCGAAAAGGTCAGAAATTTGCCGGCGCTAACCGCATCGCATTGCTGGAAAGCATCGATCGCGTGGGCTCGATCACGCGTGCGGCGAAAGACGTCGGCCTGAGTTACAAAGCGGCATGGGATGCGGTGAATGCGATGAACAATGTCGCTGACAAACCGCTGCTGATCCGCGCGATCGGCGGTCGACACGGTGGCGGCAGTTATCTCACCGAGCACGGTCGCCAGCTGGTGCGTCTCTACCGTCTGCTGGAATCCGGCTACCAGCACCTGCTGGCGCAGATGCAGGCGCAGGTCCACGATTTCCAGAAGCTCAACGAACTTATGAGGGCAATCACCATGAAAACCAGCGCCCGCAATCAATTTCGCGGCATCATCAAGGCGGTGCGCAAGGGCGCGGTCAATGCCGATGTCATTCTCGATCTGGGCGGCGGCCTCGAGATTTTCGCCAACATCACCAACGACGCGGTCGAGGACCTGGACCTGAAGCCGGGACGCGACGCGGTGGCGCTGATCAAAGCGAGTTTCATCGTGCTGTCGCCCGACGCGAATATCCGTGTCAGCGCGCGCAATCAAATGAGCGGCACGGTGACCGCGGTCATCCCCGGCAGCGTCAACGGCGAGGTCAAAATTCAATTGCCCGGTGGACGCGTACTGACAGCGATCGTCACCAACGACGCATTGAAAGAGCTGGAATTGGTCGAAGGCGCTGCCTGCAGCGCACTGATCAAGTCCTCCCACGTCCTTATTGCAGTAAATGACTGACCGGGGGCAGCGCAGCGTGCAACTCGGCAAACGACTGCTCGCCGCCCTGTTCCTGGTGGCCGCGCTGTCGGCGCCGGCCGAGGACCTCAATATCGCCGTCGCGGCGAATTTCTTCGGTACCCTGCAGCAGCTGGCGCCGAAATTCGAGCAGGCGAGCGGTGACAGACTGCTGTTGAGTTCCGGGTCTTCCGGACAGTTCTACACCCAGATCCGGGAGGGCGCGCCATTCGATGTGCTGTTGTCGGCCGACAGCGATCGTCCGAAGCAGCTCGAAGCCGAGGGCCTGGCGGTGGCCGGCAGCCGCTTCACCTACGCCATCGGCACGCTGGTACTCTGGAGTCCGAAAGCTGACGTGGTGGACCGCGATGGCAAGGTGTTGCGCAGCGGCGTTTATCGAATGATCGGCATCGCTGAGCCGCGCAGCGCCCCATATGGTGCGGCCGCGCAGCAGGTGCTCGCAGCCCTTGGCCTGTGGGAAAAGCTCAACCAGGACAAGAAACTGGCGATCGGCCAGAACGTCAATCAGGCCTGGCAGTTCGCCGCCACCGGAAATGTCGACATGGCTTTTGTCGCGCTGTCTCAGGTCAGCGACGGCAATGCGATTTCCGGATCGTATTGGCTGCCGCCGCAAACGCTGTACACACCGCTGAATCAGGACGCCGTGATCCTGACGCGTACCAGCAAACGCCCGGCGGCGGAAGCGTTCCTGAACTGGCTGCGACAGGATCCCAAAGCCATCGCCACCATCAAAGCAGCCGGTTACCATGTCAAGGAATGATCGCGAGCTTCTATTCCCCTGACGACCTGGTCGCGCTGTGGATTTCCTTGAAGCTCGCGGCCATCACCGTGGCATTGCTGCTGCTGCTGTGCACGCCGCTGGCCTGGTGGCTGGCGATGACACGCTCCCGACTGCGAGTCATCGGCGAGGCCATGGCGGCCTTGCCGCTGGTGCTGCCACCGACCGTGCTGGGCTTCTATCTGCTGCTGTTTCTCGGGCCCTACGGCTGGGGCGGCAGGTTGATGCACCAGCTGGGAATGCAGCCGCTCAGCTTCAGCTTTGGCGGTCTGGTGCTCGGTTCGATGCTGTATTCCATGCCGTTCGTAATACAGCCGCTGCAGAGCGCGTTTCAAGCCGTCGGCGCGCGCGCACTGGAGGTCGCCGCCACGCTGCGCGCGCCGCCCTGGGATCGTTTTTTCACCGTCGCCGTACCGCTCGCGCGCCGCGGCTTCATCACCGGATCGGTGCTGGCTTTCGCCCATACCTTGGGTGAATTCGGCGTGGTACTGATGCTCGGCGGAAATATCCCCGGACGCACGCAGACGGCATCGATCGTGATCTTCAATGACGTCGAGGCGCTCGATTACAGCGGGGCTCAACGACTGGCGATCACCTTGCTGGTCGCGTGTTTCGCCCTGCTGCTGATCGTCTACGCCGCCAACCGGCGTGTAGCAGAAGCTGCGGCCGCCGCGTGAGCCTGGCGGTCGCGTGAGCCTGGCGCTCGACATCACCTGGTCACGCCCGGATTTCCAGCTGCAGGTCGATTGCGAGTTCCCGGGCCACGGGATCACGGCGCTGTTCGGGCGCTCGGGCTCCGGCAAGACGACGGTGTTGCGCTGCATTGCCGGACTCGAGCGCGCGGCGCGCGCTTCGGTGCGCTTCAACGGCGATGTCTGGCAGGACCACCGCCAGTTCGTGCCCACGCACCGCAGGCCGCTGGGATATGTATTTCAGGAATCCAGCCTGTTTCCGCATCTCGACGTGCGCGGCAACCTGGAGTACGGATTGCATCGCGTGCCCGCCGCGCAACGTCGCATCGGTTTTGATCAGGCGGTGCAATTCATGGGTCTGGAAAGCCTGCTCACGCACCGCGCCGACCAGCTATCGGGCGGTCAACGACAGCGGGCCGCTATCGCGCGCGCCCTGCTCGCCAGCCCGCAGCTGCTGCTGATGGACGAACCGCTGTCGAGTCTGGATCTGGCAAGCCGCGCTGAAATCCTGCCGCACCTGGAGCGCTTGCATGACGAGTTGTCGATTCCGATCATCTACGTCAGTCATGAGATCGGCGAAGTCATGCGCATCGCGGATCACATTGCGCTGCTGCAAGCCGGCAGCGTGCTGGCATTCGGCTCGATCCACGACCTGTTGACTCGCCCCGACCTGCCGCTCGCACACCTTGAAGAGGCCGGCAGCATATTTGAAGGCGTAATCGCGGAACACGATCATCGATATCATCTGAGCTATGTCGGCATTCCAGCGGGCCGCCTCGCCATCTCGCTGCGAGCGCTGCCGGTCGGTCAGCGCGTCCGGGTGCGCATCGATGCGCGCGACGTCAGTCTGGCGCTCAGGCCGCCGGAACTCACCAGCATCACCAACATCCTTCCAGGCCGCGTGATGGACGTGACCGATGATCGCGATCCCGCGCAGCGGCTGGTGCGGATCGACGTCGGCGGCCGGCCATTGCTGGCCCGCATTACCCAACGCTCGGTGGCGCAGCTGGCAATAGCGCCCGGCATCGCGCTATACGCACAAGTCAAGAGCGTGGCGCTGATGGATTAGCCGCGAGCGGCCTCAGTAGGTCTTGTACGGCAGGAACTTGCCGGACATTGCGATGTGCACCCGATCGCCCTTCGGGTCGGCCTCGCGCTTCAGGTCCATCGTGAAGTCGATCGCGCTCATGATGCCGTCGCCGAATTCTTCGTGAATCAATTCCTTGATGGTGGTGCCGTAGACGTTGACCAGCTCATAAAAGCGGTAGATCAGCGGATCGGTCGGCACGCTGGTGGGCAGCGATCCCTTGTAGGACACGACGGTCAGCCACTTCCGCTCCTGCTCGCTCAGGCTGAATATCTCGCCGATCACGGCGGCCTGCTCTGCGTTCAGTGTCATCTGGCCCAGACAGGCCGCGGTGACCCATTCCTTGCTCAGACCGACCTTCGCCGCCACATCGGCCCACTTCAGGCCCTGCCTGAGCTTGGCGGCGACGATCTTCTCAGTCACTTCGTCTCGACTCATGCTCGTCTCCTTAATGACCCACCGGTCTCATTCGGCCGCTGCCACTGCCGCCCCGCGTGGCCGGCGCGCGAGCCACACCAGTAACAATGGCGCCACGGTCAACCAACCCGAGATCCAGAAATAATCCAACGACGACAGCAGATAGGCCTGGTGCACCAGTCCCTGGGACAGCACGCCGACTGCGGCGTGATCATTGCCCACGCCGAGGGCCTGTAGGCCATTGATTGCGTCCTGCAGATTTGGACTGTAGGCGCTCGAACTCTCCGCCAACCGCGTCTGGTGCAGCGCCTCGTGGCGATCCCAGAATGTGGTCGTAATCGAGGTGGCGAAGGCGCCGGCGATGATGCGCAGGAAGTTCGAGACGCCGGAGGCCGAGGGCACGCGCTCGGGCGGCAGGCCATCGAGCAGAATGGATATCATCGCAACGAAGAATGTTCCCATGCCGATGCCCATCACCAATTGCGGCAGCACGAAGGCTGCGAAACTCGCGTCCGCGGTGAGGCCGGCGCGCATGAAGAACGAGATCGCGAAGCTCAGGAAGCCGACCGAGCCCAGCCAGCGCGCATCGACCTTGCCAACCATGCGGCCCACGAACGGCGAGACCAGCACCGATACCACACCCGCCGGCGCCGCAACCAATCCAGCCCAGATCGCGGTGTAGCCGATCTGGGTCTGCAGCCACAACGGCAGCAGCACGATGTTGCCGAAGAACACTGCATAGCCGACACAGAAGGCCGCCGTACCCAAAGTGAAGTTGCGCAAAGCAAACAGCGACAGGTCAACGATCGGATACCGCTCAGTCAGCTCCCAGATCAGCCAGGCAAGGAAAGCGAGCACGGCCACCAGGCCCAGCACCACGATCGCCGGTGAAGCGAACCAGTCAAGGTCCTTACCCTTATCGAGCATGACTTGCAGCGCGCCGACCCATACGATCAGCAGCCCTAAGCCCACGGTGTCGATCGGCAATTGCCGCGTCGGCGTGTCGTGCCGCGCCAGGTAGCGCCAGCAAAGAAATCCCGACAGCACGCCGATCGGCACGTTGATATAGAAGATCCACGGCCAACTCCAGTCGTCGGAGATGTAGCCGCCGAGCACCGGGCCGGCGACCGGTGCTACCAGCGTCGTAATGGACCAGATGGCGAGTGCTGTCCCCGCACGCGAGGGCGGGAACAGCCTCAGCAGCAGTGCCTGCGAGCCCGGAATCATCGGCCCGGAAACCGCGCCCTGCAGCACCCGGAACACCACCAGCGACGACAGGCTCCATGCCGCGCCGCAGAGGAATGAAGCGGCCGTGAACGCCAGCACCGACAGTACGAAAGTGCGCACCACGCCGTAACGCTGCATCAGCCAGCCGGTGAGGGGCACCGATATGCCGTTGCTGACGGCGAACGAGGTGATGACCCAGGTGCCCTGATCTGTCGACACGCCGAGGTTGCCGGCGATGGTGGGAATGGCGACGTTGGCGATACTGGTATCGAGCACCTGCATGAAGGTGCCGAGCGCCAGAGCGAACGCCACGACCGCGCGGGCGTAGCCGCTCAGAGCCGCCGTAGGAGCCTGCGAGTTCACCGCACCGGCGCAGCAGCCGCGCGCGCGACGGACAAGTGCCTGCTGTCGCGTCCCGCATTCAGCGCCACGATGCGGTCGATGCGCGCCTGCAGCTCAGGATCATCGCCGGCGCTGGCCTGCGTCGGCTGCGGCACGTTGCGCACCTGACTCGACACGACCGGGCCGGAGGTATCGCGCACATCCACATCCACGGTCATCGACAAACCCACGCGCAGCGGATGCGCCTTCAGCTCCTGCGGTTCGAGCGTGATGCGTACCGGCACACGCTGCACGATCTTGATCCAGTTGCCGGAGGCGTTCTGCGCCGGCAGCAGCGCGAACGCGCTGCCGCTGCCGGCTGACAAGCCGGCGAGCCGGCCGTGAAAAACCACGCCATTGCCGTACAGATCCGCGTGCAGCGTCACCGGCTGTCCCACGCGCATGGTGCGCAACTGCACCTCCTTGAAATTCGCGTCCACCCAGACGTCATCGAGCGGCACCAGGGCCATAAGCGGGCTACCTGCTGCCACGCGCTGACCGAGTTGCACCGCCCGCTTGGCGATGACGCCGGATACTGGTGCCCGCAACTCGGTGCGGTGCAGCGCCAGTGCGGCATTGCGTACCGCGGCTTCCGCGTCCAGCACCTGCGGATGCGTTTCGATCGTGGTGCCCTGTATTTGCGCCTCGGTGGCATTGAGCTGCTCGTGCGCCGCGTCGAGCCCCGCACGCGCCACCGCCACCGCGTCACGCGAATGCGACAGCTCCTCGCCGGAGACGGCGCCGTCGGACAGCAGGCCCTGGCGACGATCGAGATCATCCTGCACACGTTTCAAGTCGGCTACGCGCTGCGCAATCTGCGCCTGCAGCTGCTCGCGCTGCGCGAACAGGCCGCGCACGTTGCGCACCGCACGTGCCAGCTGCGCTTCGGCGCCATTGATCGCCACCTGCGCATCGGCCGGATCGAGCTCGGCCAGCACCTGGCCGCGCTCGACGCTCTGCGTGTCGTCCACGTTCACCGCGATCACCGTGCCCGGCACTTCGCTGGTGATCTGCACCAGATCGCTGCTGATGTAGGCATCGTCGGTGCTCTGGTAATGGCGGCTGACCAGGAAGATGTGCGTCAGCCACACCAATCCGCCGACGGCCGCCACTACGGCAAGAATCAGAAAGGCGCGATTACGGGCGTGGTTGCCGGTTGGTGTGGGTTGGTCCATGTCAATTCTCGCTGATTGAATGTTCGCTTTGCTCGCAGCCTCATCGGGCGGCGACGCTCTGCGCCGCCGGGTACCGGAAGCTGCCGCCGACTGCCAACAGCAGCGTGACCCTGGCCAGTGCCAGGGAAGCGCTCAGATCGACCCGCTGGCGGCGCTCGTTGAGCACTTCGGTCTCGGCGTTGAGTACCGTCAGGTAGCCGGCCAGCCCCGCGCGGTAACGCTCCTCGGCCAGCCGGTAGGCTTCTTCGGCGGCATCGAGCGACTGGCGCTGCTGCTCGAGCTCGGCGCTCAGCGAATCGATCAGGCTGAGCTGGTCGGCAGCCTGGTGGACCGCACGCACCACGGTGTCATCGTAGTCTGCCACCGCCTGATCGAGTGCCGCCTCGGTGCCGCGGTACTGCGCGCGCAGGCGACCGCCGTCGAACAGCGGCAGCGACAGGCCCGGGCCCGCGCCGTAACCAAAGGAATTCGCGCCGAGCAGGTCGGACAGGCTGAACGAGGCGAAGCCGGCGAGCGCCGTCAGGTTGACGTTCGGATAGAACGCTGCCTTGGCGGCGCGCTTGCCGGCATCGGCGGCCTCGATGCGCGATCGCGCCGCAATCACATCGGGGCGGCGCGCCAGCAGATTCACCGGCAGCTCAGCGGGCAATGGCAGCGCTGCATCGAGATTCAACTGCGGGCGGCCGATGGCCGCATAGGCATCGGCGCCGCGGCCGCCGAGCGCCGCCAACTGGTGAATCGCCAGCGCCTGCGCCGATTGTGCCTGCGTCAATGCCAGGCGCGCTTGCGGCAGCGCACCTTCGGCTTCACGCAGCTCCACCCGCGTATCGAGACCGGCCGCCACGCGCTTGCGGGTGATTTCGAGAATGTTTGCGCGCTGCGCCTCGGCGCGCTCGGCGATGTCCGCGAGCGCGTAGCTGTGGGAGAGATCGATATATGACTGCACCAGCGCTCCCGAGAGCAACAGGCGGGCGTTGTCGATGTCGAGGGTTGCGGCCTTGGCCAGCGCGCGCGTCTGCACCACCGTATCCTCACGCTCACCCCACAGATCCAGGTCCCAGGACAGCATCGCACCCAGATCGCCAAGCCAGACGGTCTGGCCGCCGGCTAAGGCCTGCGGGAAACCCTCCGGGATCTTCAGCCGCGTCTCACCGGCGCTCAGCTTTACCCCGGGCAGCTGACCGGCGTGGGCCGCCGCGGCTTGCGCCTCCGCCAGCCGCAGGCGGGCGCCCGCCTGCGCGAGACCCGGGTTATCGCTCAGCGCCTGCTGGATCAGCCGATCCAGCTGCGCATCGTCGAAGCCTTGCCACCAGGCTTCCGGCGCCGGTGGTGCGGCAGCGCCCGCAAGACCCAGACCCGAATCGGCGATCGCGGCGTGCTGCGCTTCGCCCTTGGGCGGGGTGGCACAGGCGCACAGCACTGCGTACAGCGCCGCAGCCAGCCATCGAAAGCCGGCGCCGACCGGCTTCATGCGGCTTCTCCGGGCTCGGCGCTGGCGCTGTCAAGGCTGGTGATCAACTTGGTCAGCAGGCGGCTCAGCTCTGTGGCTTCGGCGCGCGAGAAGTCACGCAGGGCGAAGTTGAGCTTGTCGACCACCCTCGGAACCAGCGATGCGACGGTATCGAGTCCGGCATCCGTCAATCGCAGTTGCACCTCGCGCCGATCCTCGCGGCTACGCTCGCGCTGGACTAACCCGCGGGACTCGAGCTGGTCGATGACCCGCGTCAGCGCGCCGCTGTCGTGGCGTAATTGCGAGCACAGGTCGCTGGCATTGATCGCCAGGCCGTCGCGCAGATGCATCAGCACGACCCATTGGGTCATCGTAATGTCACTGCCGGCGACCGCCGATTCCAGGTGGTCGATCAGTAGCGAATGCGCGCGCTTGAGCAGATAACCGACGCTGCTGCGCGCCTGGTAGATTTCCGGTCGATAATGCTGCATTGGCACTTACTGCCTTAACAGTGTCTGTCTAAGCAGAGATTCAGCCATAGGCGGCGACCGCCGTCAAGCGTGGCCGCCGATTGTTGCCAGCTGCGGGCCGCTCAGGCGGGAGCTAAGGGATTTAACAATGCGCTGACGTCGTCGCAGGTCACCAGGCCTATCTCATTGATTCCCGTGAGCAAAGTCAGGAATCCCCGGATCTTGTCTTGACTGTCAACGATCTCGACAATGACCGGCAGATCCTCCGAGAACACTACTTCCGTCGTATGCAGCCGCGTTGAACGGCCAAAGCCCAGCGTCCCTCGAACCACCGTTGCGCCGGCCATTTGCAGCTGACGGGCCTTGAGTACGATGATTTTGTAAAGCGGCTGCTCGCCGTGGCGCTTGTCCTCGCCGATGTAGATCCGCAAACGTACCATTTTTCTATCGACCTCCACGATATCCTCCCCCGGGGGCTGCGCCTGGCCCGACCTCCGCCGCTGATCGCCGTGCGCTCATTTTTGCGGATCATCGCCGACCAGAAGCCGGTGAAAGCCGGCGATCACGGCGGGTTCCGGCCGGCGGATGGCCGGCGTGTTCTGGTATTGCTCCCAGCCGCCACCGAGCGCCTTGTACAGATAGATGAATGCATCGGCAGCGCTTTGCTGGGAAGCCGTGTACTCATCTTCCAGATTGTATTGCTGGCGCTCGGCATCCACGACATTCAGAAAATCGGTCAAGCCGCGATCGTAGCGTTGCCGCGCGAGGTCGACTGCTCGCGCGCTCGCGTTCAATCCATCGGTAAGACTCTTAAGACGCTGTTCCTGCGCTTCATAACTCGCGATCGCCGTGTCAGCATCCCGCACAGCATCAACCACCGTTTTCCTGTAGGTGATCAATCGCTCGTGCGCCTGCAGATCGGCAATGCTGACCAGCGCGTCGAGCGCGCCAAAATCCAGCAATGGCCAATAGACCGAGGGGCCGAAGGCCCAGATATGACTGCCTAGCGCACCGATGCTCGCCGACTGCGTGCCTAAACCGGCGGTCAGCGCCAGATGCGGAAATAAATTGGCGGTCGCAACACCAATCCTTGCGGTAGCCGCGGCCAGTTGTCGCTCTGCCTCGCGGACGTCGGGTCGGCGCTGTAGCAGATCGAGCGGCAGACCGGGCTCGATTGTCTCGGGTAGATTCGGCAGGGTTCCGGGATGACTCAGTTCTTTGGCGAGATCCTCGGGATACTGACCGAGCAGCACCGCGATATCGTATTGGGCGGTTTGAATATCGCTTTGCAGGAGCGGAAGCACGGATTGCAGTGTCGCGAGCTCGCGATTGGCCAACTGAAGGTCCAATTCGTTGGTCAATCCCCGATCGAAACGGGCTTGTTCGAAATCACGGGATTGCTGCGCCGTCAAAATATTCTCACGGATGATCGCGAGCCGCATCTGCAAACCGCGCATATCGACGTAGTTGCGAGCCACATCAGCGATGACGCTGATGAGCACTGCATTTCGGGTCGAAGCGGCCGCTTCGATCTCATACTTGCCCGCCTCGATCGCACGGCGGTAGCCGCCAAATAGGTCAATCTCCCAGCTGGCGGCGAATCCTGCCACCTGTTCGATCTGGTTGAGTGACCCCTTGTTGTCCCCTGCCCGCAGGGCCGGAGCGGCCCCCGCCCGCGTCATATCACTGCCGGTCCCGCGTCCCGCCGCGCCGCTGGCGGCCACTACCGGGAGCACTTCGCCTACCAGTACCGCCTGCCCGGTGCGAAGCTCCTGCAGGCGCGTCAGCGCGACTTCGACATCGGGGTTGGCTCGGATGACCCGATCGATGAGCGAATCCAGCTCCGGATCGTTGAGCGAGTGCCACCATTGGGTCAAGTCGACGGCGGCCGGTGCGCCGGGTGGCGCGGACTCCGCCGTGGTCGGGGCGGCTGCAAATTCGGCTGGCGCCACTGTTTTAGGCGCGTGAAATTCGGGACCGACTGCACATCCCGCCAACCAGGCGCCCAACACTCCAAGGCTCAGTGACCTCGCTGTCTGCATCTCAGCGCTCTCGCGTCGCCACGCTCGAGCCGAACGGTTCGTCGTCGCTAACCCGCACTTTTTCTCCCTCGGTAATCTGGTTGCTGATGTTGAGCACCAGTCGGTCGCCGGCGGCTACGCCCGAGCTCAGCTCGACCTTATCGCCATCATCACGGCCAATCGTCACGGGTTTAAACCGCACCGTACCGTCACTGGCAACCACGGCGACTTTCGGTCCTGCGGCGCCAAACACCAGCGTCGCGGCAGGCACCTGGCTCATGCCGCTGGCCTGCAGTTGGAAACCGACCTGAACGTACAGCCCGGGTACCAAGCGCCGATCGGGATTGGGAACGTCCAATTCCACGCGAAACGTGCGCGCCTGCGGATCGATCGCATCGGAGGTTCTGGCGATCGTTGCGGCAATGGTGCGGCCGGCGGAGTCATGGGTCGAGATCTGCGCGGGCACACCGGCCTTCATCAGGTCAGAGGCGGCACTTTGCGGCACGTCAACAAACACCCGAATCGGATCATCCTGAACCATACGGTATAGCGACGTGGTATTGGCCGCACCACCCGCGGTGACGAGATTACCGATGTCAACGCGTCGCTCGACGACGATGCCCGCATAAGGCGCCGCCACGCGCTTGAACTGTTCGAAGGCGGAGAGGCGGTCAACCTCCGCTCGATCGAGATTGACCTGGGCACGCGCCGCCTCGAGCTGCGCCGCGGCCATCGCATCGCCAGCCTTCTTGTCTTCGCGCTCCTGGTCGGATACGACGCCTTTGGGTGAATCGCGCCAACGAGCGTAGGTACTGGTCGCGAACGCCGCATCGGCCTGCTTAACCTTGACCTGCGCTTGCGAGACCTGCAGTTTGGCCTTGGCGGCGAGCAGCTCCGCGTCCAGCTCGGGCGTGTCGATCAAGGCCAGAAGCTGCCCGGCCTTGACGTGATCGCCGATATCGACGTACCAGTTGGCGACATAGCCGCTGACCCGTGCATAAATCGTGCTCTCGTACCAAGCTGCAGTCTCGCCGGGCAGTGTTAGAGTCCCGGTCGCCGGGGCGCTGCGTACGACCACGACATCGACCGCGGGCGGCAACGCTGCCGCCGCCCGGCTCTCATGCGCCAGGCTGTGCTCGGCATGTGACTTCCAGAAATGCACGATCAGGAAGGCGAACAGAAGAGCGATTGCGACCACACCCGCGGCGCGTTGCAGCGCGCGTCCAGTTTCAGGAGATGGCAAGTGAATCTCCTGCCTGTGCTTCCGGGTGCGACACCGGACGCTGACGACGCAGCAGTTTGTAAACCGTCGGGACAAACACCAGCGTGGCAAAGGTGGCGAACAGCAGTCCGCCGATGACCGCGCGCGCCAGCGGCGCGTTCTGCTCACCGCCTTCGCCTAGCCCTAAGGCCATGGGGATCATGCCGAGGATCATGGCGCCCGCGGTCATTAATACGGGTCGCAGACGGGTATAGCCCGCGGTGGCAGCCGCCGTGCTCGCATCGTCTCCCGCCGTCATTCGCTGATTGGCGAAGGTCACCACGAGAATACTGTTGGCGGTCGTGAGTCCGATGCACATCAGAGTGCCCATCAGGGCGGGCACGCTCAAGTGGGTGGCCGTCAGATACAGCATCCACATGACACCGCCCAATGCAAACGGCACGGCCATCAGCACGATAACGGGATCGAGCCAGCTCTGGAAGTTGATTACCAGGAACAGATAGACCAGCACCACCGCCAACGCCATTCCGGAAAACAGACCGGCGTAGCTGTCACGCATGGTTTCGACCTGACCGCTCAACACCACGGAGATCGCTGCCGACGCGGCCGGTCGATCGGCGGCGATCACCTTGTCGATCTCCGACGCGGCGGAATACAAGTCGCGACCCTGAATGTCGGCATCGACGTCAAAGACCGGGCGGATGTTGAGCTGCGAGAGCACCAGCGGCGCGGTCCCTCGCCGGAAACTGGCGACATTCATCAGCATCTGCCCTGTCCCGCCGTTGATGCCCGCCGTCAACGGCATCGTCCACAAGTCATGCGTGGAGTCGATGTGGTAGGTGGGCAGCTGCACGACGAGGGGATAACTGACCTGATTGCGGGGATCGATCCAGAAATTTGGCGCGCTCTGAGCGCTGCTGTTGGTCGCAATAAGCACATCATTGGCGGTGGAGCGCTGCTGCAGGCCCAACTGTGTCGCCAAAGACCGGTCGACGTCCACGTTGAGCGTCGGCGCGTTGGGAACCTGGAAGACATGTGAGTCGACAACGCCAGGCACACGTTGCAGATCGTGCGCCAGCTTGCCGGCTAGCGCATAGGCGGCGGTACTGTCCGGACCGGATATCTGGATGTCGACCGGCGCCGGCTGACCGAAATCCAGGACCTGATCGACGATGTCGGCAGGCTGGAAAAAGAACTGCAGCTCAGGAAAACGCTGTGGCAGCTCGCGCCGCAGCTGCGCAACCAGAGCTGCGGTCGGCGAGTGCTTTGGCTTGAGTGAGACCAGGATCTCACCATCCATGGGCCCGACCGTTGCCGAGTCGCTCAACGCGATATTCATGCCGCTATACGGCAGGCCAATGTTATCCAGAATGGTATCGATCTGGCTGTCTCCGGCAATCTTGCGGATCGTGGCTTCAACCCGCGCGAAATCGGCCTGTGTTTCCTCAAGCCTCGTGCCGGGCGGTGCGCGCACGTGCAGCCGCATCTGACCGGCATCCACCCGGGGGAAGAAATCCCGACCGAGGGCCGGAAAGAGCAGCAGCGAACAGACGATCAGCACCATAAAGAACAGCACCGTGCGCAGCGGCTCGGATAACGTCCAGGTGAGGGTGTCACGGTAGGTGTCGCGGAAGCGCTCAAAGCCCCGGTTGAAGCGCAGATGGACCGCCATAAACGGATTGGCACGCCTTGGCTCCAAATGAGAGCCGGCAGCGGAGCCTGGATGCCCGGCCGAGACATGGGAGCGCATGAGGTGCATGAACAGCACGGGCACCATCGTGAAAGACAGCGCGAGGCTCGCGAGCAGCGACAGGCACACCGACAGCGATAAGGGCGAAAAGAGATATTTGGCGGTGCCCTGGAGCAGAAATACGGGCACAAAAACCATACAAATGCACAATGTGGCCAGAACGGTCGGCACCGCGACCTCGCTCGCGCCGCTGACGATCGCCTCCGCCAGGGGTTCCCCGAGACCCACGTGCCGCTCGATGTTTTCGATGACGACTGTTCCGTTGTCGACCAATATGCCTACGGCCAGAGCAAAGCCGCCGAGCGTCATGGTGTTGAGCGTCTGTCCGCCGACATACATCGCCAGTACGGCGGTGATGATCGAGAGCGGAATAGCCGCGAGGATGATCAAAGTCAGCCGCCAGTTACCGAGAAACAGCAGGATCATCAACGCAGTGAGGGCCGCCGCCATCATGCCGCCCATCTTCACGCTTGAGAGTGCGGCGTTGACGAAGATAGATTGATCGAAGATCGGCTTAATGGTCACGCCGCTGGGCATGACTCTACGGATGTCGCTCAGCGCGGCGCGGACACCGTTGATCACCGCCAGCGTCGAGACGCCGCCCGTCTTGCGAATGGTAATAAGCGCGCCAGGGGTGCCGTCCACGGCGACGGAGTTGGTCTGCACCTGGAAGCCGTCGTGCACGTGCGCGATGTCGCGCATGAAGACGGTCTTTCCGGCGACCTGCGCGACGGGAAAGGCATTGATGGCATCCATGACGTCGGGGCTGTTGTTCATGGACACTTCGTAGTCCTTGCTGCCGATCTTCACGTCTCCTGCCGGCAGGATGACGTTCTGACGCTGTAGGGCCTCGCTGACATCGGAGGGCGACAGGCCCCGGGCCGTGAGAGCCTGGGGATCGAGATCCGCCATGATGACGCGCGGCTTACCGCCGTAGGGCTGCGGCACTTCAGCGCCATGCACAATCGCCAGATCCGGTCGAATGATGTTCTGACCCAGATCATTGAGTTTCGTATCGGACAGTGTTTTGCTCGAGAGACTGAGCTGGATGATCGGTACATCGGTCGCCCCATACCGCAGCACGAGCGGTGGGGTGATATTCGGCGGCATGTACTTGAGCACCACGAGCGCGCTGCTGGCCAACTGCGAGACCGCGCGGCTGACGTCGGCGCCCTCATGCAAGTAGACTTTCTCGACCCCTACGCCCTCATAGCTGGTGGCTTCGATCCGCGAGATGTCGTCGACCAGGGAGGCCATCTGACGCTCATGCAACGACAGAATACGATTCTGGATGTCCGTGGCACTCATGCCGTTGTAGGTCCAGACCACGCTGACGACCGGGATGTTGATTTCCGGGAAGATATCGATCGGCATGCGTAGCGCGGCACCGATCCCGAGCAGGCAGACGAGGAGCAGCATGGCCGCTACGGTATAGGGATGCTTGAGCACGAAACGAACGAGTGACATGCAGTCAGATCCTCAGGGCACAGCGCGGTGATTCATGCCTGTTCAGAGCCCGCCAGCGGTTGGCTCTCGCGCACGCAATAACCCACTCCACGCACGGTATGGATCAGTTTGACCGGAAAGGGATCGTCCACTTTACGTCTCAAGTGGCGTACGTATACATCGACGATGTTGGCGACGCCCTCGAAGCTCTGGTCCCAGACGTGCTCGAGGATCATGGCGCGCGAGCACACGCGGCTCGGCGAGGAGAGCAGATATACGAGCAGCGCGTACTCCTTGCTGGTCAGTTCGATGCTATGGCCACCACGGCGGACCTGGCGAGTCAGCCGATTCACTTCGAGGTTTGAAATGAGGATTACATCGGTTTGTTCGACGGGAGTAGGACGCAGCAGCGCATTGACGCGCACGACTAATTCCGCGAAGTCGAAGGGCTTGGTCAGGTAATCGTCGGCGCCGGCCTCAAAGTGCCTCACCTTGTCCTCAGTTGCATCGCGGGCCGTGAGCACGAGAACTGGAAGCGACGGTTGCGACCGGCGGACGACCCGCAGCACCTCGGTGCCGCTGATTTGCGGCAGCATCAGGTCGAGAATCAGCAGATCATATTGATGGGACTCGAAATAATTGAGGCCCTTGGGGCCGTCTGCGGCAACGTCGACAGCGAAGTGCTCGGCCCGCAGGCCGCGCGCCACGAATTCGGCCAGCTTTTGGTCATCCTCCACGATGAGTAGTCGCATTGGTTCATTTAATGCGACAAAGATTAGATCCGCCCTAAGCCAACATTAAAAACCTCTCATAATGGCGGCTTGCACTCGGGCAGGTCACTTGCCCGATTATTAAAATCCGGCCATTCGATCACCCTTTGGCGCATCCTTGCACCCGAACGGAACTCGCATCAGGGCCGACGGTCGGTACGGAGTGTTAGGCGCACGGGGGTTTCCGGCTAATAGCCATCGGAGGTTATGCTTGCTGCTGCGATGTCCGAGCGGTGTGTTGGCGGCAGTGATGGTCCTACTGGCCGCGTACGGGGTCGTTGCGTGTTCGACCACGCCACACAGGACTGCGGCGGAACGGATGGCAGATGCCGACATTGCCGACCGGGTGCAGGCCGCGCTGCTCGCGGACCCGAATATCTATGCGCGGCACATCGACGTCGAGGTCGATCGCGGCGTGGTCCACCTCGGGGGATATGTTTGGGAGGACGAGGACTTTAGAACGGCTCGGCGCGACGCGGCTTCGGTCCCAGGCGCGAAGACGGTCGTCACCGAGATGGAACTCGTGCGCGGTGGTCTTGCCGGTACCAGCAGGTAGGCGGGGTTCGTCCCTGGGCAGTGCGCGTCCAGCGCCGTGAGCCCGCCGACAGCCGAGTCGAACGCGCCCATCGTCCGGGAAGGATCGACGCAATTGCCACGGCGCAACCAATCCAAGGTTATGGAACGTATTGAGAATTTTTCGTGATGAAAAATTCTCAATACGTTCCATAACCTTTGAATGATGGCGATCATGGCCAAGGGCGATACTTCCCGGGCGATAGGCGCGTGTCGGCGGGCTAGGACTCGGGCCGCATCTGCGGGAACAGCAGCACGTCGCGGATCGAAGCCGAGTCGGTGAAGAACATCACCAGACGATCCACTCCGAGACCTAAGCCCGCGGTAGGCGGCATGCCATATTCGAGCGCGCGGATATAGTCCGCGTCATAGTGCATCGCCTCGTCGTCGCCCGAATCCTTGCGCGCGGCCTGGGCGCGAAAGCGATCCGCCTGGTCCTCCGGATCGTTGAGCTCGGAGAAGCCGTTCGCGAGCTCGCGACCGGCGACGAAGAACTCGAAACGATCGGTCAGAAATGGATCGGCATCGTTGGCGCGCGACAGCGGTGACACCTCGGTCGGATACGCATGGACGAAGGTCGGATCGACCAGCGTGTGCTCGGCGGTCTTCTCGAAGATCTCGATCTGCAGCTTGCCGGCGCCGTCATGCTCCCTGTACGCAATTCCGAGGCGCTCACAGGCGGCACGCAGGTACGGTACATCGCGCAGATGGGCGCGCTCGAGCACCGAGTTGTGTTCCAGGATCGCCTCCTCCACCGTGACGCGCCTGAACGGCTTGGCCAGATCGTATTCGCGGCCCTGGTAGCTCACGCGTCGCGCCCCCAACAGTGAATCGGCCAGACCATGCAGCAGCCGCTCGATCAGTTCCATCAGCTCGTGGTAATCGGTGTAGGCCCAATACAGCTCGAGCATCGTGAATTCGGGATTATGCTGCGTCGATAGGCCTTCGTTACGAAAGTTGCGGTTGATTTCATAGACCCGCTCGAAGCCACCGACGATCAGACGCTTCAGGTACAGCTCCGGGGCGATACGCAGATACATATCCAGGTCGAGCGCATTGTGATGCGTCTTGAACGGCCGCGCGACGGCACCGCCCGGAATCGGCTGCATCATGGGCGTCTCGACCTCCATGAAATCGAGCGCATCGAGATAGTCGCGCAGATAGCGCAGCAGGCGCGTGCGCGTGCGAAACACCTCGCGGCTGGCCTGATTCATCACCAGGTCGAGGTAGCGCTGACGATAGCGCAACTCGGTATCGGCGAGCCCGTGCCACTTATCCGACAGCGGCCGCAGCGACTTGGTCAGCAGCACCAGGCGCTCGACCCGCACCGATAATTCACCGGTCCTGGTGCGGAATAACGCACCCTCGGCACCAAGAAAATCGCCGACGTCGAATCCCTTGAACTCATCATACGAGGCGCCGAGCGTGCCTTCCTGCAGGAACAACTGGATCTGGCCGCTGCGGTCGGCGATCTTGGCGAAACTCGCCTTGCCCATGACACGCTTGAACATCATGCGCCCGCCCACGCGCACATGCACCGGGTGGGCCGCGAACCAGGCGGCATCGCGATCCGTGTAGGTCGTGTGCAACTGGGCGGCCAGGGCATCGCGTCGGAAATCGTTCGGAAATGCGACCGCGCGCTTGCGCCACGCAGTGAGCTTGGCGCGCCGCTCGCCGATAAGGCGATTTTCGTCGGCGGCCGGGGCGGCGTCCGGCGCAGCCTCGTTGGGCGCCGCCGCCGGCGGTACCCCATCGCCGGCAGTCTTGTCGTTCGTCATAGTCCCGCCTTCAGGCTCGCTTCCAGGAATTGGTCGAGATCACCGTCCAGGACGGCCGTGGTGTTGCCGACCTCGACCCCGGTCCGCAGGTCTTTGATGCGCGATTGATCAAGCACGTAAGAGCGGATCTGATTGCCCCAGCTGACATCGGATTTGGAGTCTTCGAGCACCTTTGCGGCCGCGTTGCGCTTGTTCACCTCGAGTTCGTACAGCTTGGCCTTCAGCATCTTCATGGCGGTTGCGCGGTTCTTGTGCTGGCTGCGCTCGTTCTGGCAAGCCACCACGATGCCCGTCGGTAGATGCGTGATGCGCACGGCCGACTCGGTCTTGTTGACATGCTGGCCGCCGGCGCCGCTGGAGCGATATACGTCCATCCTTAAATCCGCTGGATTGATCTCGATATCGATGCTTTCGTCGACTTCCGGTGACACGAACACCGACGCGAACGAGGTATGGCGCCGATTGCCGGAATCAAACGGCGATTTGCGCACCAGGCGATGCACACCGGTCTCGGTACGCAACCAGCCGTAAGCGTATTCACCCTGCATCGAGACCGTGGCGCTCTTCATGCCCGCGACTTCACCCGGACTGGAGTCGATGATCTCGCAGACGAAGCCGTGAGCGGCACCCCAACGCAAGTACATCCGTAACAGCATCTGTGCCCAATCCTGCGCCTCGGTACCGCCGGCCCCGGCCTGGATATCCAGATAAGCGCCATGCGCGTCCATTTCGCCGCGGAACATGCGCTTGAACTCGAGCTTGCGCACGCCAGCTTCGAGCTGGCCGGCGTCGCGTTCGATGTCGCGCGCCGCAGACTCGTCGTTCTCGATCTCGGCCAGCTCGAGCAACTGCGCCGCATCGCTGACAGCATTGCTGGTGCGATCGAGTTCGCCGAGCTCGGTGACCAGCCGCGCGCGCTCGCGCCCGAGTTCCTGGGCGCGCTCGGGCGCGCTCCAGATGGCGGGGTCCTCCAGCTCGCGGCTGACCTCTTCTAAGCGCTCTTTCTTGCGGTCGTACTCAAAGATACCCCCTCAAGGAGACGGCACGTTCCTCGAGATCTTTGAGCGTACGTTTGAGCTGGCTGACTTCCATCGAACGATTCTAGCAGGCTCGCGCGGTGATTATGCGGGCAGCACGTGCTCGATCACGAACTGCAGCCGAGGCTCGCCCATGTAGTCGTTGCTGTCCAGGCGGTAGACCAGCCGCGTCGCGCCACTGGGCAGGGGCACCGTCTGGCGATCGCCGTCGGTGAAATTAAACGCGATCGCATCGAACTGTCCGCGTCCTTCCGGCGCGCTCAACCCCAGCTTGAGGTGGCGTTCGCCGACCAGGCGTGCGGATTGGATGCGAAACACGCCGTCGAACAGTGGCTCCGGAAACCCCGGCCCCCAGGGTCCGCCGGCGCGCAACGCCGCCGCCAGTGGCAACGCCAGTTCATCCAGCCGGAGCTCGCCATCGGTCTCGATGACGTCCGGCGAGCCCAATCGAGCCAGCGCGCGGCTGCATTCGGCATCGAAGGCACAGGCGAACTGATCGAGCCGCGCCGCCTCCAGTGTCACGCCGGCGGCCATCGCATGGCCACCGAATTTCTCGATCAACAGCGGATTGCCCGTGGCAATCGCATCGAGCAGGTCGCGCACATGGATGCCGGGAATCGAACGTGCCGAGCCTCGCAGCGTCGTGGCATCTATTCTCGCAAACGCGATCACCGGCCGGCGCAAGCGCTCCTTGACTCGACTGGCGACCAACCCCACCACGCCCTGGTGCCAGGCGGCATCGAACAGACACACCCCTGCGCGCGTGATGCCACTGCCCGGATCGCCCAGTACCCGGATCGCAGACAGCGCTTCGGCCTGCATCTTGGCCTCGATCTGCCGGCGCTGGGTGTTGAGCGCATCGAGTTCCTGCGCGGCGGCGCGCGCCTCCTCGAGCTGGTCGCTCAGCAGGCAACGGATTCCGATCGACATATCGGTGAGTCGGCCGGCGGCGTTGAGCCGTGGCGCCACCGCGAAACCCAGATCCGACGCGACCAGAGCAGCGTGGCTGCGCCGCGCCAGCTCCAGCAGCGCCGTGATCCCGGGCACACAGCGCCCGGCCCGAATGCGCGCCAGTCCCTGCGCCACCAGAATGCGGTTGTTGGGGTCGAACGGCACCACATCGGCCACGGTTCCCAGGGCCACCAGATCCAGCAGCTCGGCCGCCATGAGCGCACCCGGCGGCAGCAGGCAACGCGCTTCCAGCAGTCGCCGCAGCGCCGCGATCACATAGAACGCAACGCCGACGCCGGCCAGCGCACGGCTACCGAATGTGCTGCCCGGCACGTTCGGATTGACGATGACGTTGGCATGCGGCAGCGCATGGCCCGGCAGATGATGATCGGTGATCAGTACCTCGATGCCGGCGGCGCGTGCCGCCGCCACGCCGGCGTTGCTGGAGATACCGTTGTCCACCGTCACGATCAAGGCCGGACGCTGCGTGGCCGCCAGCGCGACGATCTCCGGGGTCAGCCCATAGCCGAACTCGAAACGATTGGGCACCAGAAAGTCCACCGCCGCAAAACCCCAGCTGCGCAGCGCGCGCACGAATACAGCCGTACTGGTGGCGCCATCGGCATCGAAGTCGCCGATGATCAGCACCAGATCGCCGCGTTCGCGGTGCTGACACAGCAGCTCCGCGGCCGCCTCCACCCCGCCGAGGGTCCCGATCGGAAGCAGCTGGTGCATCGACAGGTCGAGATCCTGCGCGCTGCGCACACCGCGCGCCGAATACACCCGTTGCAGCACTGGATGCATCTGCGGATCGAGCACCGGCCAGGGCAGCGGCGATGAGCGACGTACGATCGTGAGACTCAAGCCAGCCTCTCCCACCACGGGGTGCGTGCGCGCCAGAATCGGGCCCGGTCCAGCCGGCGCAAACTGTAAGCGCGCGCGCCGATCGCCAACCGCAGCACCGACACGCGCCGTTCGCCCACGGCGCGCAACGCCCCGGGCAACCAGCGCTGCTCGAGCTGCACGAAGGCCGCCGTCAATCCGTCCGGCTGCAACAGCGGATAGAGGAATACGCTATCGGCGTGTGGACTGATTAAAGCGGCATCGAAAGCCGCCGGCAGCGCTTCCGCCGCGCCGCCTTGCAGCCGCCACAGAGCCTCGGCGTAGGTATCGCGCCCGTACAGGCGCGCCGGTGCCTCTGGCGCGCCGGGCGCAGCCGGCGCCGCCGATGCGCTGAATGGCGGCGCTGTGGCCGAGGTCGCCTCGGCGCCCCAAAGCCAGAGCGTAGTCACCGGCAGTTCACCGCGGCTGCGGCGCTCGAGATTGAGCGGATGCTCATACAACCACATCTCCATCTCTGCTCCCAGACGCCGCAGTGTCGCTGCGCCCTCGCCGCGTGGCAAACCGGGGGAGGGATCGCTGCCGGCAAAATACGCCGGATCGGCGCCGCTCGCCTTGATTGCCGGGCCCGACAGCAACAGTTCGCGCTGACCGAGCGTGCGCAGCTCCCACGGCGAATCGGCGAACACTCGAGCGAAATCCGCGACCAGCTGCTGCTGTTCCTCGCTTCCGAGCCGTAGCACGCCCGCAGGATGAAGATGGACACTATCGAGTCCGGCAAAATAATGAACCGGGGTCGCGAGCCAGACCTGGCCAGGCGTCTGCGTCGGCAGCGGCCAGGCGTTCCAGGCGGCGGCCACGGTTGCGGCCGGCGTCAATACCTGCCCCGACACGCTCCGGCCGCGTGCCGCCAGCCAGCCGCGCCAGTCCGGCGCCAATGCCGTCACGCGGGAGCGCGCGAGCATGGTCTCGAGCAATGGCAGGCGCGGCAAACCGGCACCGGCGTCGTCCGGCGCGGCCGAAAAAAAATCCGTGAGGACAAAGACTACTTCGGCCACGATATCGTATCGTAGCGCTCATGCGGCTCTTACTCGACTCCGATCCGCGCATCAACCTCGTGCGCCGTTACGACGCCGGCGTGATTGTCATCGGCGAACAGCGGATCACTCGCCCCTGCATCGTGACGCCCGAGCAGCTGCTGCTCGATTGGAGCGCGAGTTCAATCGCCGAATTATCCGAATCGCAGCTCGAACCGCTGCTCGCGCTGCGCGCCGACATCGTGCTGTTGGGCGCGGGGGAGACCCAGCAGCTGCCTGGCACCACTATCCGCGTGGCTTTTCGGGCTCGCGGCATTGCCCTTGAATGCATGAGTCTCGGCGCGGCGTGTCGGACTTACAACATCCTGGCGAATGAAGCGCGCAGCGTGATTGCGGGATTGTTTCCGTAACAGATTAAGAAGGCTGCTGCGGCCGGAAGCGCACCCGAAGAAGACACAGGGAGAGAAAGATCGACCAACTGCCCCCAACTACTCGAAGCTGACACAATCGAGTAATTGTTCCCGCTTCACACTTTTTTGTTCTCGTTGTCGAAACTAATTTTTTTTGTTGCTCTTACCATGCGGTCTTCCCCTGTTCGCCCCTGTGTCTTCTTCGCCTGCGCCTCCCCGATCAGATCGGCTGTCGCGAAAGACAGACAGCGGAAGAATACTAAGCTGGTCGCTAATGATTTTACAAGCATCTGAAATATAGGCTTTAATAATCTGCCAGTTACATATGTTTTCTAACGTCAATAATGTCGTGTAAATACTAGGAAGTCTTCGGGCCCGAATGCAGCCTAACTGGTGCCGCCCAGCAGCGGCACGAACGCTACGGCACCGAGCACGCGCCGCTCGATACCCTGCTCGCGTCGTGTCAACCGCAGCAGCTGCTGCTCGCCCTCGGGTCCAACCGGCACGATAAGCCGGCCGCCGATCGCAAGTTGTCCGACCAGCGTTTCGGGAATGGACAACGGCGCCGCCGCAATCAGCATGCCGTCGAACGGCGCCTGGCTCTTCCAACCTTGCGTGCCATCGCCGTGCCTGAAGCGCGTATTGCGAATCTGTAGTTCCTTGAGCCGTTCGCGCGCGCGCTTGAGCAACGCTTCGATGCGCTCGATCGAATACACGCGTCCCACCAGCGGCGCCAGCACGGCGGTCTGGTAGCCGCAGCCGGTGCCGACCTCGAGCACCGTCGCCAGTGGGCCGCCCTCGAGCAAGGCTTCGGTCATACGGGCGACGATATAAGGCTGCGAGATGGTCTGGCCGAAGCCGATCGGCAGCGCCGTGTCCTCATAGGCCCGGCTCGCCAGCGCCTCGTCCACGAAAATGTGCCGCGGCACATTACGGATACGATCCAGCACCGCGGGGTTGGCGATGCCCTGATCGCGCAGGCGTTGCACCAGGCGGTCGCGGGTGCGCGCCGAAGTCATGCCGATGCCGGCAAAGCGCGGATCGTTCATTGCCTCCGGCTCATAAGCTCTCCAGCCAGCGCCCGATGGTCGGCATGGCCGCGTGCCGTGTCAGATCGATCTGCAGCGGCGTCACCGACACCAAGCCGTTTTCCACTGCAAGAAAATCGGTACCGGCACCGGCGTCCGCGCCGGCACCGGCCGGACCAATCCAATACACCGGATGGCCCTTGGGGTCGCGCGCCGGGATGACCGCGTCGGAGCGATGGCGGAATCCCAAGCGCGTGCTCGAATATCCAGCCAGCTCGGAATAAGGCCGGTCGGGCACGTTGACGTTGAGTATCAGCGCCGCGTCGAGCGGCCGCTGCAACAGGGCCGCGACCAGCCGGTGCGCCACGCGAGCGGCGGTATCGAAATGCCGGCCGCCGCCCGGGGAGGTGCACAGCGAGATCGCCACCGCCGGCAGACCCAGAAAGCGGCCCTCGATAGCGGCTGCCACGGTGCCGGAATACAGCACGTCGTCACCGAGATTGGCGCCGTCGTTGATACCCGAGGCCACCATGTCGAATTCGAAGTCGAACACACCGGAAATCGCCAGATGCACGCAGTCGGTCGGCGTCCCGGCCACGTAATGCACTCCAGGCTCGGCCTCGAACACACGCAGCGGCGCATCCAGGGTCAGGGAATTGCCGGCACCGCTGCGATTTCGGTCCGGGGCGACCACCGTGACCTCGCCCAGCGACGCCATGACAGCACGCAACTGGGTGATACCCTCGGCACGATAACCGTCGTCGTTACTGACGAGTATTTTCACGGAAAAATATTTTCAGGGACAACGGGCGGCCAAACCCTTAAGCGGCACAATGGGCACGGGGCGGGCCAATATACTTCAATGCCCTCGTCCGGAGGAGCAAGCTGCGATGGGCCAGGAGGACGACGAGCGCGAGGAGGATGAAGGCGAGCTGTTCCGGCGCGCGATGCGCGACGTGCAGCCGCTCAAGCACCCGCTGCGAGCGCCGCCGGCGCGGCGCAGTGCCAGACCACGGGCGAAATTTGCGCGTGCCGAGCGCGACGCGGTGCTGCGCGAGAGCCTCGGCAGCGGCGCCGATCTGTATGACGTGCAGCCCGGGGACGAGCTGTTGTTCCGCCGTGCCGGTGTTCCCGAGACCGTGCTGCGCCGGTTGCGCCGTGGTTCGTATCGCATCGAGTCCGAGATCGATCTGCACGGTCTGACCGTCAACCAGGCCGCGGTGCAGCTGAATGATTTTCTGCGAGCAGCGCGCGCACGCGAACTGCGATGCGTACGCGTGATTCACGGCAAGGGCCTGCGCTCGGGCACGCGCGGACCGGTGCTCAAGAATACCGTCAATGCGCTGCTGCGGCGGTCGGATTCTGTGCTGGCCTTTGCTTCGGCGCGGCCGGTCGCCGGAGGCACCGGCGCGACGCTGGTACTGCTCGCCCGTGCCTGACAGCGCGCGCTTGCCGGCGCGCGCGGCTTAGCGCTCATCGATCAGGACCGTCGCCATTGCCACCAGACCTTCATTGCGGCCGACGAAACCCAGGTGTTCCGTGGTCGTGGCTTTGACGTTCACGCACGATCGCGGCAGCGCCAGCATGCTCGCCACACTGCTTCGAATCGCCTCACGCCAGGGCCCGATCTTCGGCGCCTCGGCCAGCAGTGTCAGATCGGCGTTCACCACGTGCTGGCCCTGGCGCTCGAGCAGTTCCAGAGTGGCGGCCACGAAGCGCACGCTGTCGACCCCCTTCCAGCGCGGATCGCTATCGGGAAAATGCTGCCCGATGTCGCCCAGGCCCGCGGCGCCCAGCAGCGCATCGACCAGCGCATGCAGCAGCACATCGCCGTCCGAGTGCGCGACGATGCCGCGGCTGTGCGCAATGCGCACACCGCCCAGCACGATGGCATCGCCGGGACCGAAAGCGTGCACGTCGATACCCGAGCCCACCCTCACTGAGTGGCCCTCTGCCGCAGGATCGCCTGCGCAAGGCGTAGATCGATTGCGGTCGTGATCTTGATGTTGCTGTCCTGCGCCTGGACCAGCAGAGCCGCATGCCCCTGCCATTCCATCGCCTGTGCCTCGTCGGTGGGCGTTCGGCCATCGGCGACGGCGCGTTCGAGCGCGGCGCGCAGCGGTGCGTAACGGAACATCTGCGGCGTCTGTGCGAGCCATAGCGCCTCGCGCGGCAGTGTCGCGGCGCAACGGCGCACTCCGATCTCCCCGGTGCCGTCCTGCGCGCGCTTCACTGTGTCGGCGACCGGCGCCGCCAGCAACGCACCGACCGCATCGGCGGCCCCGTACTGCAGCACGCGCTGCAGATCGGCCGCGCTCAGGACCGGCCGCACCGCATCGTGCACCAGCACCCAGTCGTCGGCACCGGCGCGCGCTTCGAGCGCGCGCAGGCCATTGCACACCGAATGAGCGCGCTCGGGCCCGCCATCGGCCACGGCGACGCGCGACGGCAGGCCGGCCGCGAGCCGGCGGCGGTGCGGATCATCGGCCGCCAGCAGCAGGCTGCCACCGAGGCATTGCGGGTCCTCCAGGAACACCTGCAGGGCGGTCTCGAGCACCGTACGATCGCCCAGCAACGCGTATTGCTTCGTACTGCCAAAGCGGCGGCCGGCGCCCGCGGCCGGCATCACGATCCAATAGCGCATGGGCGGGAGGGAGCTGGCAGCCTATCCAAGCTATCCACGGGCCGAGCTACCCACGGGCTCCTAGCGGGCCGCAGCCGTTCGCTGCGGGTTCTGCGGCGCCGGCGGCATCGGCGCGGCTGCCGGGGCGAGCACCCTCGGCGGGACCACCTGGTAGAAGGATTCATTGCCCGCGATCATGCCCAGATCGCTGCGCGCGCGCTCCTCGAGCGCGGTATAGCCCTGCTTCAGATCACGAACTTCGGCGGCGAGCTGTTGATTGCGCTCGGACACACGCGCGTTGTCGGCTTGTCGCGTGGCCACCGCCGCCCGCAGGCGCAGCACTTCAGCGACGCCGTCGCTCGACAGCCATAGCCGATACTGCAATAGCAGTAGTGCGGCAAACAAAGCAACGGCGAGCCACTTCATGGCGATGCTAGGGTAACACTGTTCAAACCGGTTGCGCCGGGCTCATATCTTCAGCGGGAATGCGTCGCGGCCGGCATAGCGCGGCTTGCCGCCGAGCAGTTCCTCGATACGCAGCAGCTGGTTGTACTTGGCGACGCGATCGGAACGCGACATCGAGCCGGTCTTGATCTGCGTGGCCGCGGTCGCGACCGCAATGTCGGCGATGGTGCAGTCCTCGGTCTCGCCCGAGCGGTGCGAGATGATGGACGCGTAATGCGCCTGCTCGGCCATGTCGATGGCCGCGAGCGTTTCTGTCAGCGTACCGATCTGATTCGGCTTGATCAGGATTGCATTGGCCACGCCTCGGGAAATGCCCTCGGCCAGGATCCGGGTGTTGGTGACAAAGATGTCGTCCCCGATCAGCTGCACCTTGCGCCCGAGCGCCGAGGTCAACAAGGACCAGCCGGTCCAGTCAGCCTCGCTCATGCCGTCCTCGACCGAGATGATCGGGTACTTCGCGACCAGATCCGCCAGATATTGGGTGAATTCGGCCGGACTGAAGCTGCGATGCTCGGACTCGAGCTCGTACTTGCCGTGGCGGAAGAGCTCGGAGCTTGCCACATCCAGCCCCAGATACACGTCACGACCGGCCTTGTAGCCCGCGGTCTCGATCCCCTCGAGTATGGTGAGCAAGGCGGCTTCGTTCGAAGGCAGATCGGGTGCAAAACCGCCCTCGTCGCCCACCGAGGTGGCCAGGCCCTTGCCGCTGAGGATCTTCTTCAGCGTATGAAAGATCTCGGATCCGTAACGCACCGCCTCGCGCAGCGACGGCGCGCCGACCGGCACAATCAGGAATTCCTGGATGTCGAGTGTGTTATCGGCGTGCGCGCCGCCGTTGATGATGTTCATCATCGGCACCGGCATGACCGGCTCGCGGCCGCCGCCGAGATGCTTGAACAGCGGCTGCCCAGCCTCGTTCGCCGCGGCATGCGCGTTGGCCAGCGATACCGACAACAGCGCGTTGGCGCCCAACCGGGCCTTGGTGTCGGTACCGTCGAGTTCGATCATGCGCGCATCCAGGCCGGCCTGGTCGCCGCTCTCGCGGCCGATGAGCGCTTCGCGCAACAGCGTGTTGACGTTATCGACCGCCCTGGTGACGCCTTTGCCCTGATAGCGCTTGGGATCGCCGTCGCGCAGTTCCACCGCCTCGCGCGTGCCGGTCGACGCACCGGAAGGCACCGCGGCGCGTCCGAGCGCGCCCGACTGCAGCCTGACCTCGGCTTCGATCGTCGGATTGCCGCGTGAATCGATGATTTCACGCGCATGGATTCCAGCGATTCGGCTCATAGCGATAACTCCTCGAAAGGATGCGACTTGCTAATCGTGTCGAGCTGCTTCAACGTACTGAGGAGCGAGCCCATGCGCGCCAGCGGCCACGCATTCGGACCGTCCGACAGCGCCGTCTCCGGCCGCGGATGCGTCTCCATGAAGATTCCCGCGATCCCCGCGGCGACCGCCGCCCGCGCCAATACCGGCACAAACTCGCGTTGACCGCCCGAAGCGTTGCCCTGTGCTCCTGGCAGCTGCACCGAATGCGTCGCATCGAAGACGACCGGACAGCCGGTGGCACGCATAGCCGACAGCGAGCGCATATCGGCGACCAGGTTGTTGTAACCGAAGCAGAAGCCTCGCTCGCACACCATGATCCGCTGGTTGCCGGTCGAGCGCGCCTTGTCCACTACGTTCTGCATTTCCCAGGGCGAGAGGAACTGGCCTTTCTTGATGTTCACCGGCCGGCCGGCGGCGGCGACCTGCAGGATGAAATTGGTCTGCCGGCACAGAAACGCCGGCGTCTGCAGCACGTCGACCACCGCGGCAACGTCCGCGATCGGCGTGTCTTCGTGCACGTCGGTCAGCACCGGCAGCTTGAACAGCTGCTGCACCGACTGCAGAGCCTTCAGGCCCGACTCGAGTCCCGGTCCGCGAAAACTGCTGCCCGAGGAGCGATTAGCCTTGTCAAACGACGCCTTGAAGATCAGCGGTACGCCCAGCGCGTCGGTGACCTCCTTGAGCGTACCTGCGACCTCTTGCACCAGCGCCTGGGACTCGACCACGCAGGGACCGGCGATCAGAAACAGTGGCCGATCGATCCCAACCTCAAACCCGGCCAGTTTCATGCGCCGGCCGCGGCCGGTAGCTGCGAGCCGCGATAGGCGCGCGCCGCCCGCACGAAGCCAGTAAAAAGCGGATGGCCGTCGCGTGGCGTCGAGGTGAATTCCGGGTGGAACTGGGTCGCGATGAACCACGGATGCGCCGGCAGCTCGATAATTTCGACCAGGCCGTCGCGCGATAAGCCGGAGAATTTCATTCCTGCGCGTTGATAAGCCTCGAGATAGTTGTTGTTGAACTCGAAGCGGTGACGATGGCGCTCGGCGATCACTTCGCGGCCATAGAGTTCGCGCGCCTGGGTGCCGGAATGCAGCAGGATCTCCTGCGCTCCCAGACGCATCGTACCGCCGAGCTGCGAGCCCTCGTCGCGCTGCTGAATACCGAGGCTGCGGTCCTGCCATTCGGTGATCAGCGCGATGACCGGGTGCGTCGTGGCGCGATTGAATTCGGTGCTGTGCGCGTCGGCCAGCTTCAGCACGTGGCGGCCATATTCGACGATCGCGAGCTGCATTCCCAGGCAGATACCGAGGTACGGCACGCCGTGCTCGCGGGCGTAACGCACCGCCTGAATCTTGCCTTCGATACCGCGCTCGCCGAAGCCACCCGGGACCAGCACCGCGTCCATGCCGGACAGGCAGCCGACGCCCTCCTTCTCGATATCGGTGGATTCGATGTAGTGCACTTTGACGCGCGTGCGGGTCTTCAGTCCGCCGTGCATGAGCGCTTCATTCAGGGAAATGTATGAATCACGGATCTGCACGTACTTGCCGACCATCGCGATGTCGATCTGCCCGTCGGGATTTACCTTCGCGTTGACGACCTGGCGCCAGGCCGCAAGGTCCGCCGGTGGTACTTCGAAGCGCAGCTTGTCGACCACGATGTCATCGAGCGCCTGCTCATGCAGCAACAACGGAATCCTATAGATATCGTCGGCGTCAACCGCGGAGATCACCGCGCGCTCCTCCACGTTGGTGAACAGCGCGATCTTGCGCCGCTGCTCATCGGGCAGGGTTTCGCGGCAGCGACACAGCAGCACATCCGGCTGGATACCGATCGAGCGCAGCTCCTTGACCGAATGCTGCGTGGGCTTGGTCTTGATCTCGCCCGAGCCGCCGATCACCGGCACCAGAGTGAGGTGCATATACAGCGCCTGGTTTCGTCCCAGCTCCACCCCGAGCTGGCGGATCGCCTCGAGAAACGGCAACGACTCGATGTCGCCGACGGTACCGCCGATCTCGACCATGCAGACGTCGGCATCGCCGGCGCCGAGCATGATGCTGCGCTTGATCTCGTCGGTAATGTGCGGAATGACTTGCACGGTGGCGCCGAGGTAATCGCCGCGGCGCTCTTTGGCGATGACGCGCTCATAGATCCGACCGGTGGTGAAATTGCTGTTTCGGCCGGTGGTGGTGCGGACGAATCGCTCGTAGTGACCGAGGTCCAGATCGGTCTCTGTGCCGTCGGCGGTGACGAACACCTCGCCGTGCTGGAATGGACTCATGGTCCCGGGATCGACGTTTATATACGGGTCGAGCTTGACCATCGCAATTTTCAGGCCGCGGGCCTCGAGAATTGCACCCAGGGAGGCGGCGGCTATGCCCTTCCCCAATGAGGAAACAACGCCGCCGGTGACGAAAATGAATCGGGTCATTGAGGAATCCGCCGCCTGAAGAAACAGCCTGTGACGACGGGCAGTCAGGTTAGCAAATCAGGCGCAGTGTCTCAATCGTAATCATCCTATTCCGCGTCGCCACGGCGCCAGCGGAATCGGCCCCGGTCGGCCGCGCGGGCGTCCCGGGAGCCATAGCTCCGGTCGAGCCACAGATCCGCGACCGCAATGATGCGCCCCGCGTGCATGATCAGCGGCACGGCGGCACGCTCCCAGGGCGCAAGACCTTGCGCTTGCAGCAGATCTTTGAGCGCCACGCGCCCCTGCGCGCCGTGCAGCCGTTCGCCGCCACGTCGGTGGCGGACGCTCAGCAGACGCGGCAGCGCAGGCAGCCGCACATCACCGTGGCGGTCGCGCACCAATCCGAGCGCGCCGCCAGCGGCCAGGGGCAGCCAGGGCTGCGCGCGCCAGTCCCATTGCTCGACCGCTGCGGGGCTGCGCGACGCGGTGGCGTCAAACGCGAACAGGCGATCCGCGTAGCGGCGCAACTGGCCGGCGCGCCAGCGGACCACGGGCAGCGCGTCGTCTCTGGCCTCGAGCATCGGGCCACAGATCTCGCGCACCCGCCGATGATCCGGAAGCTGCAGGCCGCGCTCGGCAATCCACTGACGCAAGGCATTGCGCCGCTGCGGCAGCGGCAGGCGCCGCAGCACGCTCACGCGCAGCGAGGCGCCATCACGCGCATCCTGCAGTGAGGCCTTGGCCATCTGCTCGAGCAATGAGCGCGCCTCGGCCAGGTGACGGGCGCTGCGGCTGACGGTCGCGGCCGCGGCCGGCCAGCGCTGCCGGATCAACGGCAACACCGCTCGACGCAGATAATTCCGATCGAAGCGTTCGTCGGCGTTGCTCGGATCCTCGCTCCAGGCGAGTGCGCGCTCACGCGCGTACTGTTCGAGTTGGGCACGAGTCACCGGCAGCAGCGGCCGCAGCAGCAAGCTGTGCGCCCACGGCGTCACCGCATTCATGGCGGCCAACCCGCGCACGCCGCTGCCGCGCAGCAGGGCCAACAGCACGGTTTCGAGCTGGTCCTCCTGGTGATGTGCCGTCAGCAGCAGCTCGTCGCGCGCGAGCTGGGCGGCTAGCGCGCGGTAGCGCGCCTCGCGGGCCGCGGCCTCCAACGACTCGCCGCGGCTGCGCTCGATCGTGAGCTCAATGATCCCGCACGGTACCCGCAATTTGCGCGCGCGCATGCGCGCTGCCTGAGCCCATCGTGCCGACAGTGGCTGAATCCGATGATTGACGTGCACGGCGCGCAGCAAAAAGCGCTCACGCGTTCGCAATGCCGCCAGCGCCGAGAGCAACGCGCCTGAGTCGAGGCCGCCCGAATAGGCGACGCACAGCCGCCGACCGCGCAGAGGCCCCACCATGGCCTGCAACCGCGAGCCGAGCCAAGGGGCATCGAAGCGCGCCGGCGCCGCCGCCTCGCCGGCGACATCGGCCGCGACGGCCGCCGCCAGGCGACGAGGCCTCACGGCTGATTCTCGAGGTACACCCCGAATGACGCAATGCGCCTCGCGCGTCGCTCGACGAGCGCGTCGATGCTCAAGGTCTGCAGCTCGCCCAGATGGGCGAGGATGCCTTCGCGCAGCGCGTTGCTCATCACCAGCGCATCGCGATGCGCACCACCCAGGGGCTCAGGCAACACCTCATCGACGAGCCCCAGGTCGCGCAGACGCGCGGCGGTCAGGTTGAGGGCGTCCGCGGCGACTTCTTTTTTGTCGGCGCTCTTCCACAGGATCGACGCACAACCCTCCGGTGAGATCACCGAGTAGGTGCTGAATTGCAGCATCAGCAGGCGATCGCAGACACCGATCGCGAGCGCGCCACCCGAGCCGCCCTCGCCGATCACCACGGTGACGATTGGCACCCTGAGCATCGACATTTCGAACAGATTGCGCGCTATGGCCTCGCTCTGGCCGCGCTCTTCCGAGCCGACACCGGGGTAGGCCCCGGGCGTGTCGATCAGGGTGATCAACGGCAGCCCGAAGCGCTCCGCCATTTTCATCAGCCGCAACGCCTTGCGATACCCTTCCGGCTTCGGCATGCCGTAGTTGCGCCGCACGCGCTCCTTGGTGTCGCGGCCCTTCTGGTGACCGATGACCATGATCGTCGCGCCCTCGAGACGCGCGAGCCCGCCGACGATGGCCGTATCGTCGGCATACATGCGATCGCCGTGCAGTTCGTGGAAATCGCTGAAGATGGCGCCGACATAATCGAGCGTGTAGGGCCGCTGCGGGTGGCGCGCGAGCTGCGTGATCTGCCAGGGCGTCAGGTTCGAAAAGATCGATCGGGTGAGTGCGCGGCTCCTGGCGCGCAACTTCGAGATCTCCTCTTCGATGTTGACTTTGGCATCCGAGGTCACATGGCCAAGCTCTTCGATCTTGGCCTCAAGTTCGGCGATTGGCTGCTCAAAATCGAGGAAGCTGACGGCCATCTAGTGGGCAACTCATTTTCGTTCCAGCCGGGGGGCGAAGGGTACGGGGTCAGGGCCGGCCAGCGCAAGGAGAGCGGTCGGCAAGCCCTAATTCGCCAAAGCCGCGGAGCCTGACAGGGCCTCGAGGCTGTAGCTCAGGCGCGCCGACCCGGAGCCGAGCAGGTGCTCGAGCTGTTCGAGCAGCTCGCGCGACGGCCGCACTTTCCAATCCTCGCCGAAGCTCAAAGTCCCATTGGCTTCGCGGCAACGGTAGCGCAGCAGCACGGCGCATTGTCCATCGCGTGCCTCCCGCAGCAACGCCTCGAGCCGTGAGATCAGCTGCTGGGCATCGGCAACGTCCGGCCAGGTGATCAGCAGGTGGCGCGCGAGGCGCTCACGCACCGTCTCGAGCGACTGCAGCTGCCGGGCGGCCAGACGCCAGGCATCGCTGAACTCGTCGAAACGCAGAGCACCCTCGACCTGCACCAGCGCGTCTTTGACGATCAACTCGCGATGGCGCTGATAGACCTCCTCGAACATCGTGACTTCCATCCGGCCGCTGCGGTCATCGAGCATGAAACTCACTCGCGGTCCGCGCCGGCGGATCTCGACGATCAGCCCAGCGAGGGTGGCGTTACGCGCATCCCCATAGGCACGTGCCGCATCGATCGGCGCTGAAGGCCGGTCGCTGGCGAAATCGGCGATGCGGCCGGAGGCGAAATAGCGCAGGTCCTGCTCGTAGGGCGCGATCGGGTGCCCCGTCAGGTACAATCCCAGAGTCTCGCGCTCCCCCGCCAGGCGCTGGGAGGCGCTCCACTCGGCCACCGGCTTGACCGTCAGGGCCGCCGACGCGGCTGCGAGCGCGTTCAGACCGAAGATATCGACCTGCCCGGCCTCATGGCTGCGCGCACTCTGCTCGCTGGCATGCATCGCCTGATCGAGATTGGCCATCAGCGTGGCGCGATTCGGTCCGAGTCCATCGAGACTGCCCGAGCGGATCAATGCCTCGAACACGCGCCGGCTCAGCCGTGATAGATCGATGCGCCGGCACAAATCCACCAGGCTCTTGTAGGGGCCGTGCCGCTCACGCTCCTCGACAATCGCCTCGACCGCCGAACGCCCCACACCTTTGATGGCGCCGAGGCCGTAGCGGATGGTGCGCTCGTCGGCGACCGCGAACATGTAGCTGGAGCTGTTGATTTCCGGCGGCAGCACCGTCACGTCGATATGGGTGCACTCATCGATCAGCGTGACGATCTTGTCGGTGTGGTCCATATCGGCCGACAGCACGGCAGCCATGAATGCCGCTGGATAATGCGCCTTGAGATAGGCCGTCTGATAGGACAGCAGCGCGTACGCGGCCGAGTGCGATTTGTTGAAGCCGTAGCCGGCGAACTTTTCCATCAAGTCAAAGATGTGGGCCGCGAGCCGCGCGTCGACGCCGCGCGCGCGCGCGCCGTCCACGAACACCGAGCGCTGCTTGGCCATCTCCTCGGCCTTCTTCTTGCCCATCGCCCGACGCAACAGATCCGCGCCGCCGAGGGTATAGCCGGCCAGCACCTGCGCGATCTGCATGACCTGCTCCTGATAGAGGATCACGCCATAGGTCGCAGCAAGCACCGGCTTGAGCTCGGGATGCAGGTAGTCGATCGCCGCCCGGTTGCGACCATGCTTGCGGTTGATGAAATCCTCGACCATGCCCGACTGCAGCGGGCCGGGACGGAATAGCGCTACCAGCGCCACGATATCCTCGAAGCAATCGGGCTGCAGCCGGCGAATCAGGTCCTTCATGCCCCGCGATTCCAGCTGGAAGACCGCCGTCGTGCGGCAGGCTTTGAGCAGCGCGTAGGTCGGCGCATCGTCCATCGGCAGCGCACCGAGCTCGAGTGGCGCCGCATCGCAGCGTGCGCGTTCGGCGTTGACCGTAGCGACCGCCCAATCGAGCACCGTCAGGGTTCGCAAGCCCAGGAAGTCGAACTTCACCAGGCCCGCAGCCTCGACATCGTCCTTGTCGAACTGGGTGATCACGCTGGCGCGGCCGGGCTCGCAGTACAGCGGGGTAAAGTCGGTCAGCACCGATGGGGCGATCACGACGCCGCCGGCGTGCTTGCCGGCGTTGCGCGTCAGGCCCTCGAGCGAGCGAGCGAGGTCGAGTAGGTTGTGCACCTCCTCATCCTGCTGGTAGAGCCGTTTCAGCTCCGGCTCCTTCGCGATGGCATCAGCGAGCGTGATGCCCAGCTCGAATGGGATCAGCTTGGCGATGCGGTCAACGAAACCATACGGGTGACCGAGGACGCGACCGACATCGCGCACCACCGCCTTCGCGGCCAGGCTGCCGTAGGTGATGATCTGCGACACGCGGTCGTGGCCGTATTTGGCGGCCACGTAATCAATCACGCGATCGCGGCCTTCCATGCAGAAGTCCACGTCGATATCCGGCATCGATACGCGCTCGGGATTGAGGAAGCGCTCGAACAGCAGGTCGTAGCGCAACGGCTCGATGTCGGTGATGCGCAGCGCATAGGCTACCAGTGAGCCTGCGCCCGAACCGCGGCCGGGCCCCACCGGCACGCCATGCTCGCGCGCCCAGCGTATGAAATCGGCAACGATCAGAAAATAACCGGCGAAGCCCATCGGGCAGATGACTTCCAGCTCGGCGGCGAGCCGCGCGCGGTAGCGCGCAGCATGCTCGCCCGCGATAGCGAGCGCGGTGAGCCGTGTCTCGAGCCCGTTCGCGGCCTCGGAGCGCAGAAACTCGTTCGGTGTGCTGCCGGCGGGCACCGGGTAGTCCGGCAGTCGCGGCTGACCGAGCGTGAGTTGCAGGCTGCAACGCCGCGCGATCTGCACCGTGTTGGCCAGCGCCTCGGGGATGTCGGCGAACAACGCGCTCATCTCGGCGACGCTGCGCAGGTACTGCTGCGGTGTGTAACGCCGCGTGCGCGCCGGATCGGCCAACAGCGTGCCGTCGTGAATACATACGCGCGCTTCATGCGACTCGAAGTCGTCCGCCCGCAGAAAGCGCACGTCATTGGTGGCGACCACCGGCACGCCGCGACGCGCCGCCAGCTTCAGCGCCGCGGGCAGGTAGCTGCGCTCTTCGGTCCGGCCCAGGCGCTGCAGCTCGATATAGAAACGGTCATCAAACAGGGTCAGCCAGAAGTCCAGCGCCTGCTCGGCCTGCTGCTCGCGCTCACGCAGCAACGAGCGTCCGACGTCGCCGTCGGCGGCACCCGAGAGCGCAATCAGGCCAGCCGTGGTGCCGCCGTCCAGCCAGGCGCGATCGACCAGCGGCATAGCCGCGAGCGTCTGGCCTTCGAGGAAAGCCCGGCTGACCAGCCGGGCCAGATTCTGATAGCCGCCCAAATTCTGGCACAACAGCGTCAGCCGCGATGGTCCCTGCTTTTCGTCCGGTTCGCTCAGCAGCAGATCGACCCCGATGATCGGTTGTACCCCGCGCTCGAGCGCCGCACGATAGAACTTCACCATCGCAAACAGGTTGCACTGATCGGTCAGCGCCACCGCCGGCATGCCCTCGGCCCTGACTGCATCCATCAGATCCGCCACGCGTACGACGCTGTCGATCAGCGAATATTCGGTATGCAGCCGCAGGTGTACGCAGGTCGGGCTCATGGTCCACCCGCCGGCCAGCCCCATGGCGGCGCACCGGCCAGCCAGCTGCGCAGCGGATCGAAGCTGCGGCGATGGATCGGGCAGGGACCCAGGTGCGCGAGCGCCCACAGATGCTGCGGCGTGCCGTAGCCGAAGTGCTGCGCCAGCCCGTAGCCGGGGTAGCGCGCGCTCACGCCCACCATCAGCGCATCGCGATAAGTCTTGGCGATGATCGAAGCGGCGCTGATACTGGGCACGAGATCGTCCCCGGCGATCACCGTCTGAACCTCACAATTAGCAAAACAATCATGCAGCTGCGGCGCACAGTTGCCGTCGATCATGATCATCGTCGGTCGCCGCGGCAGGCCGAGCAGCGCGCGCCTCATGGCGAGCAAAGTGGCCTGCAGGATATTCAGCAGATCGATTTCGTCGTGGTCGGCCTCGGCCACCGCCCAGGCGATCGCGCGCTCGCGAATGCGCACGGAGAGCACTTCACGGCGCTCGGGGGCGAGTTGCTTCGAATCGCGCAAGCCGCGGATCGGGCGCATCGGATCAAGGATGACCGCCGCCGCCACGACCGGGCCCGCGAGTGGACCGCGCCCGGCCTCATCCACTCCGGCGATCAATTCGGTCAATGCCGCAAGCCCTCCCCGTCCGGCCCCTCGTCGCGCAGCAATTGAAGCACAGCTTCGGCAGCGCGCGCTGCCCCTCCCGCTCGCAATGACTCATGTACCTGGAGAAACTCTCGCTGTAAATACTCGCGACGGGCAACATCGTCCAGTGCACGCTCGACCGCGCCGCTGAGATTCTCGCTTGTCACCGCCTCCTGAAAGAATTCCGGCGCCAGAGACTCTCCAGCCAGCAGATTCGGCAGCGAAAAATACGGCAGTCGCACCAGCCGCAGAGTGCGCAGCAGCAGGGCCGTCACGGCGCCGACCCGGTAAGCTACCACCATCGGGCAGCGGCACAGCAGCGCTTCCAGGGTCGCGGTACCCGAGGCGACCAGTGCCGCGTCGGCGGCCGTCAGCGCGCTGCGCGCCTGACAGTCGAATAACCGCAGGTTCAGTCGCGGGGCCTGCGGCGCGGCCGCGAGCGCACGCTCGAACTCGGCGCGCACCGCCGCGTTGGCCATCGGCGCGAGCAGCTGCAGCCCCGGACGGCGTCGCGACAATTCGATCGCCGTGGCGATGAACGGTCCCGCCAGGCGCTGCACCTCGCCCACCCGGCTCCCCGGCAGCAGCGCGAGCGCGGGCAGGTGCGCGTCCACGCCGAGCGCCGCACGCGCTGCGGCGCGATCGGGCACCAGCGGTATCTGATCGGCCAAGGGGTGGCCCACGAACTCGGCTCGTACGGCGTGACTGCGATAGAACTCGGGCTCGAACGGCAGCAGGCACAGCACCAGATCGCAGCGGCGTGCAATCTTGCGCACTCGGCCCGGCCGCCAGGCCCAGACCTGCGGGCTGACGTACTGCACGGTGGCGATGCCGCCTGATTTGAAGCGTGCCGCCAGGCTGAGGTTGAAGGCCGGCGCGTCGATGCCAATGAATACATCCGGCTTCCAGGCGGTGATGCGATCGATCAGCATGGCCCGCAAGCGCAGCAGCCGCGGCAGATGTTTGAGCGGATCGATCAGTCCCATGACGGCGAGCTCGTCGGCGTCCGCCAGCGGCACGCAACCGGCCGCGCGCATCGCGGGTCCGGCCACACCGCGAAATTCGATTGGCCCCGAGCGCCCGCGCAGCGCCGCGATCAGGGCGGCGCCGAGCGCGTCGCCGGAGGCCTCCCCGGCAACGATCGCGACCCGCAGAATCGTCATCGGATCAGGCTGCGTTCCGAAGTGCCGATGAAATCCAGCAGTGGTCGCAGCTCAGGCTGGGTGGCGACCAGCGCGCCCAGCTGCTCGATTGCCGCTGCGAGCGGCAGTTCGCTGCGGTACAGAACCCGGTAGGCGTTGCGCAGATTGCGGATCTGATCGGCGGTGAAGCCACGGCGTTTGAGCCCTTCGCTGTTGATCGAATGCGGCACCGCTGGATTGCCCACGGCCATCACATAGGGCGGCACGTCGCGCGTCACGCCGGCGTTGTTGGCGATGAACGCATGAGCGCCGATCTTGCAGTGCTGGTGTACGGCGACGTATCCGCTCAGGATGGCCCAATCACCGATCTGCACGTGCCCGGCGATCATCGCAAGATTGACCATGATCACGTTATCGCCGATCACGCAGTCATGTGCCACATGCGTGTAGGCCATAAATAAATTATCGCTACCGATGCGGGTGATGCCCTGGTCGTGGGCAGTGCCGCGACTGATCGTGCAATACTCGCGGATTACGTTGCGGTCGCCGATCACCAGCCGGGTCGGTTCGCCGGCGTATTTCTTGTCCTGCGGCGCCTCGCCGATCGAGGCGAACTGAAAGATCTTGTTGTCCTCGCCGACGGTGGTATGTCCCACGATCAGCGCATGCGGGCCGATCCAGGTACGCGGCCCGATCACCACGTGGGCCCCGATGACGGCATAGGGACCGACCTCGGCATCGGCCGCCACCTGCGCGCCGGCCGTGATCACCGCGCGCGGGTCGATCATGGCAGGTCCGCGGCCGTTGGCGTGCCCGGCACGCTGCTCAGATCCGGGGCGATCATGATCTGGGCGTTGGCGACCTCCTCGCCGCCGACTTCTGCCCGGGTCGCGTAGCGGTAGATACCCTTGAAGGTGCGATCCAGGTTGACCGTCAGGATGAGCTGATCGCCGGGCTCGACCGGTTTGCGAAACCGCGCCTTGTCGATGCCGACGAAATAAAAGCGCGTATTCTCATCCGGTATGACATCGGCCGTGAGAAATGCCAGCAGGCCGGCGGACTGAGCCAGCGCCTCCATGATGATGACGCCCGGCATCAGCGGACGGTGCGGGAAGTGGCCGGTGAAGTACGGCTCGTTGTAGGTAACGTTCTTGAGTGCGCGCAGGCTCTTGCCGGGCTCGAACTCGAGCACCCGATCCACCAGCAGGAACGGGTAGCGATGCGGCAGGTATTTCATCACGCCATTGATATCGAGTGCGATCGGCTCATTCATCGTTCTGTTCCTGTTGCATCTCTTCGGGAAGTGGCTTGCCCGCGCGGCCACGTCGCTCGCGCTCTGCGAGCACTTTCAGCGTGGTCAAAATACGCCACCAGCGACGGATCGGCTCGACCGGAATCACGCTGGAATAGACTCCGGACTTCGTGACCGAGTGCGGCACCATCGACATGCCGGTGAGCACGACATCATCGCCAATCTCGATATGGCCGGACAAGCCGCAGCCACCCGCGATCATGCAGCGCGCGCCGATGCGCACGCTGCCGGAGATGCCGGTGCAGGCCGCAATGGCCGTATGCGCGCCGATCTGCACGTTGTGGCCGACCTGGATCTGATTGTCGAGCTTGACGCCCTCGCCGATCACCGTGTCGTCCATCGCGCCGCGATCGATCGTGGTATTGGCGCCAACCTCGACGTCATCGCCGATGCGCACGCCGCCGATCTGCGGCACTTTGAGCCAGCGGCCGCCCTCGCGCGCCAAGCCAAATCCGTCGGCGCCGATCACTGCGCCCGCGTGAATCAACACCCGGGCGCCGATCAGCACGCCGCGCTCGAGTGTCACGCGACCCACCAGCCGACAGTCGGCGCCGATGCGTACCCCTTCCGCGATCAGGCAGGCTGGGCCGATCAGGCAGCGCGGCCCGAGGACGGCGTCGGCCGCGATGACGGTATAGGGACCGATTTCGCAGCTGGCATCGAGGCGCGCGCGCGCATCGATGATCGCACTCGGATGGATGCCCGGCCGCAGCGGTGCCAGCGGATGGATCAGGCCGGCAATGCGTGCGAACAACGCGTGCGGATTGGACGTGATCAACGCCGCGACCGGACAGGCCGCGGCGCTGTGCGGCTCGAGTACCACCGCGGCGGCGCGGGTCGCGGCAAGCTGGGATGCCAGCCTCGGGTTGGCGAGAAAACTCAAGGCCCCGGGGCCCGCCGACAGCAGCGGTGCCACATGGTCGACGACCACATCCGGATCGCCGGACAGCTCGCAACCGAAGCGTACCGCCAGCTGGCCGAGTGCAATGCCCATGGTCGGCGCGGATCAGACGCTGCGCTCGGGTGCGCTATTTCGGCGTCGGCGTGCCCTTCGGTGTCGCCGCCGGGGCGCTAGCCTTCGGGGTTGCAGCCGGCGCGGCGCCACCGGTCGATGCCGGCGCGCGCACACCGCGAGCCTGCAATGCCGACAGCACCTGCGGCGTGATATCGAGCACCGGACTCGCAAAGATCACGCCATCGGCCAGCACCAGGTCGAATTTCTGCCCCTGCGCGAAGGTCTGCACTTCCTCGACCAGGGTTTTCTGCAGCTTCGAGAGCTCTTCATTCTGCCGGGCGTTGAAGTCATCCTGATATTGCTGGACCTTGAGCTGCAGGTCGCGATTGCCTTCGCGCAATTCCCGCTCGGCCGCGCTGCGCTGATCGGCGGACATGGTGGCCGAATCGCGCTGCAGCGAGTCTTCCTTGTTCTTGAGGGATTGCTGCTGGCTCTGCAAGTCCTTCTGCTTGCCGGCAAATTCGCCGCGCAGCGCGTCCTGCGCCGCCTTCGCCTGCGGCGATTCCTGCATGAGCTTCGCGTAGTTGACCACGCCGATCTTCAGATCCGCCCACGCTGGCGCGGCCGCCGCCGCCAGCGCCACTACCCCCGATAAAACCACGACCCACCGCCGAAAACTCATGCCTGCTCCTGCTCGTGCCAAAGCCACGCTAAAACGACTGCCCGATCGAGAACTGGAAGCCCTCGGTGCGGTCCGGAAAATGAATCGCATCGCCACGGTACTTATTGAGCGGGATGCCGTAGCTGAAGCGAAAAATGCCCAGCGACGGAGCCAGCCATTGCACTGCAACACCGGTCGATTGCTTCAGCGCATGATAGCTGAATTTGTACTCTACCGGGGTCGCCAGGTCGGCGCCGACAAACTGGGTCCCGTCGGTGGAGAATACGTTGCCCATATCGAAGAACAGGCTGCCACGAGCGCTGGTCTGCCACTTCTCTGGCAACGGCACGATCAGCTCGGTACGTGACACCGTCAGCAGGTTGCCGCCGTAGGGATTGCCGTTCGTGTCCACCGGCCCCAGGGTGTCCTCGGTATAGCCGCGAACGGTATCGGGGCCGCCGGCATAGAAACGCTTGTAGGGCGGCATGCCGACGGTGCCGCCGAGTGGCTTTCCGTAAGCCACCTGCAAGCCCTCAGTCAGCACCCAGTGCCGCCAGATGGGCAGGAAGCCGGAGAACTCGTAGCTGCCGAGCAAGTAGCGCACGTTGCCACCCGGTGGCACCACGGTGAATGAGAGCGCATTGCGTACGCCACGATCGGCGAACAGGGTACGGTTGCGGGAGTCGTATTGCCAGCCCGCCGTCAGCTCGACGCTGTTGTAGCTCGAGCCGAGCAGCGTGGTCGAGTACGAGGTGGTCGCTCCATCGGGCTCGATGAAGGTCGACACCGCCTGGCTGGTATAGGGATGGCCGTTCTGCTGCACCCAGTGCACCGCCTGCAGAGCGCTGCTGCTGGCGTAGGTCAGAAGGTCGATGTGCTGCAGCGACGCCCCGACACTGACGCCCTGGTATTCGGTGATCGGGTAGCCATAAGTCAGGCCCAGCGCCACATTTTTTGAGCCGAAGGCCGAGGTTTCCGAGGTGAACTGGGTCGAGTCGCGGTAACTCATCGATACCGTGCGGGACAGGCCGTCAACGGTGCGATACGGATCGGTCTGGCTGAAGCTGTAGATCTTGTTGTACGCACCAGAATCGATGTTGAGCGCCACATAGTCGCCGCCGCCGAAGAAGTCACTGTCGCTGAAATTGCCATTGAGCACGAACTTCTGCGACGCCGAGTAGCCGATACCGCCGCCGACGGTCGCACTCGGCCGCTCCTTGACCGCGAAGTTCACATCCACCAGGTCCGGCACGCCCGCTACCGGTTCGGTAGACATCTCGACGCTCTCAACAAAGGGATCGCGCTGCAGCCGCTGCTTGGAACGCTCGAGCGAGACGTTCGACAGCCAGGAACCTTCCAGCTGCCGCAGCTCGCGTCGCAGGGTTTCATCGTTACTGCGCGTGGTGCCGGTGAAGTTGATGTGGCGCACGTATACCCGGCTGCCGGGATCGATGAACAGGGTCAGAGCGACGATCTTCTTCTGTTCATCGGTGCTGGGGACCGGCTCCACCTTGGCGAAGTAGAAGCCCTCCGCGCCCAGACGGTTTTTGATCGCCTCCTGCGTTGCGCTGATGGCCTTCTGCGAATAGATCTGGCCGCTATGCACCAATAGCAGTCCCCGGAGTTCGGCTTCGGACACGATGGTGTTGCCTGCAATCTTGATCTCGCCGAGCCTGTAGACCTGACCCTCGCTCACGTTCACCGTAATGAAAATATCGCTCTTATCCGGCGCCACCGCGACCTGCACTGAGTCGATACGGAAATTGGCGTAACCGCGGTCCTGGTACCAGGCGGTGATTCTCTCCAGATCGCCCTGCAGCGATTCGCGCGAGTAACGATCGCTCTCCTTGTACCAGGAGCTCAGGTTCGGCGTCGTTAGCTGCAGCGTACCGAGAATATCCTTGTCTTTGAATTTGGTGTTGCCGACGATATTGATCTGGCGGATCTTGGCGCGGCTGCCTTCCTTGATCTCGATGTTGACGCGTACACGGTTGTCGGGCAGATCCTCGACCTTGGTGTCGATCTTAACGGCGTATTTGCCGCGGCTGTAGTACTGATCGGTCAGGTACTGCGTGACCTCATCAAGCGTCGAACGATCGAAGGTCTTGCCGGCCGCGAGGCCGACGTTGCGCAGGGATTTCTGCAGATCCTCGGTCTTGATGTCCTTGTTGCCCTTGATATCGATACTCTCGAGCGAAGCGCGCTCGGCCACGGCGACGATCAGCGTGTCGCCGTCCCGGCGCAACTCGACATCGCGAAAGAAGCCGGTGGCGTACAGCGCGCGCAGAGCCTCGCGCTGTCGTGACGGGGTGAAATGATCGCCGATGTTGACCGGCAGATAGTTGAAGACCGTGCCCTCGGATATGCGCTGCAGGCCCTCGATGTGGATATCCTTGACGATAAAGTCGTCCGCGGCGCTCTGCTGCCCGACAACCAGGATTGGCACAGCGGCCATTGCGAGCGCTGCCAGGAGTGCACGCCATTTCGCGCGCCGCGTGCGACTGATCAAGGACGCTTCAACCGAGCTGTCGCGTGAGGTCGTTGAACAGCGCAACGCCCATCAGCACGATTAACAGCGCCACACCCAACTGCTGGCTGATGGTCTGGAAACGTTCAGACAACGGGCTGCCCTTGAGCCACTCGATGGCTTGAAAGAGGATCTGGCCGCCGTCGAGGATCGGGATTGGCAGCAGGTTCATGAATCCCAGGGCGAGACTGACGATCACCAGGAACTGCAGAAACGACGACAGCCCAAGAGCAGCGGAATCCCCGGCGTATTGGGCGATGCTGAGCGGGCCGCTCAGGTTCTTGATCGAGACCTGCCCGATCAGCATGCGCCAGAACAACCGCGCCTGCAGCGCCGTCATGTCCCAGGCCTCGATGTTGGCGTGCGCGAACGCCGCCGGCAGCGACAGGCTGATATGTCGCAGCATGCTCGCCGGCAAGGGCGTAACCGGCGGGCTCACATGGATACGGCCGACAGTCTTGCCGTTTACGGTTTCTGCCAGCGTCGGCACGCGCACGCCGCTCTCAGTCTGGCCACGGCGGTAGCGGATTAGGACACTCTCACCCGGATGCGCCTGCACGCGCGATTGTAATCCGAGGAAGTCATGCACCGGCTCGCCGTTGACGGCGACGATCTGATCGCCTGCCTGCAGACCGGCGCTGGCAGCCGGGCCATTGGGTTCCACGACCCCCAGCACCGCGGGAATCGGCGGCTCATAGAACCGCAGGCCCAGGCCGTTCATCAGCGCCGCCGGTTCGGTGAGCCGGCGACGCTCGGCGGCCTTCGGGATGTCGAGGGTGGCCGTGCGCGGGCTGCCGTCGGCTGCGCGCACCGAGAGCGTGATCGGCGCGCTGGTGCTGATGGCGTCCAGCAGATCGAGCACGATGTCTCGCTGGGAATTCACGGGGCGCGAATTGATCGCGATGATCTCATCCTCGGCCTTGAGCCCGGCACGGCCAGCGATGCTATTGGGCTCGATGTTGCCGAGCAGCGGTCGCACCAGCGTGATCCCCGACACCAGATAGATGCCGGTCAGCAGCAGCACCGCGAAGATGATGTTGAAGGCCGGGCCGGCGAACAGCACGGCGATACGCTGCCAATGCGGGCGACGGGTAAAGGAGCGCGCCAGATCCTCGGGGGCTACCGGGCCCTCGCGCTCATCGAGCATCTTGACGTAGCCGCCTAGCGGCACGGCCGCAATGACATATTCCGTGCGGTCCGGGCCGGCAACATGGGTCCACAGCGCCTTGCCAAAGCCGACCGAGAACCGCAATACCTTGAAGCCAAGCCGGCGCGCGGCCCAGAAATGGCCGTACTCGTGCACCGTGACCAACAGGCAGATGGCCACAACGAATGCGGCCGCGGTCACAACGAATGCGAGCGGATGGATCCCCGACAGGCTCATGCGCGCACGCTCTGGCCTGCGGTACGGCGCGCAACCACTTCGGACGCCAAGGCCCGCGCCTCACCATCAGCTGCCAGAACCGCGTCCAGTCCGGTCATCGCTCCCCCTTGAACCCTAGCCATGACTGCTTCAATGACCGCCGGAATATCATCAAAGTTCAATCGCTTGTCGAGGAAAGCCTGTACGGCGATCTCATCGGCGGCATTCAGGCTGGCGCAACACAAGCCTCCCAGGCGAGCCGCCTCCCGAGCGTGCCGCAGGCAAGGAAAGCGCTCGGGATCCGGCGCGAGGAACTCCAGACGCTCCGCCCGCACCAGATCCAGAAATTCTACACCGGCCGGCATGCGCTGCGGCGATGCCAGCGCCTGGGCAATCGGAACCCGCATATCGGGCGCTGACAGCTGTGCCAGCACCGAACCATCTTCGTACTCGACCAGGGAATGCACGATGCTCTGTGGATGCACCAGCACCTCGATGTCCTCGACACCCATGCCAAACAATACGCTGGCTTCGATCAGCTCCAGCCCCTTGTTCATCAAAGTCGCTGAATCCACCGAGATCTTGCGGCCCATATTCCAGCGCGGATGGGCGCAGGCCTGTGCGGGCGTTGCGCTCGCCAGCGCCTCCGCGCTCCAATTCAGGAACGGACCGCCCGAGGCCGTCAATAGCAGCCGGCGCACCCCCGCGGGCCGCTCGCCGGGCCGGAATCCCGGCGGCAGACACTGGAAGATCGCGTTGTGCTCGCTGTCGATGGGAATCAGCTGCGCGCCGGAGGCGCGCACCGCAGTCATCAGCAGCGACCCGGCCATGACCGCGGATTCTTTATTAGCCAGTAGCAGGCGCTTGCCGGCCGCAGCAGCCGCGAGTGTTGAGCGTAGACCGGCCGCACCGCTGATCGCCGCCATCACGTAATCGACCTGCGGGTCGGCCGCAAGCTGGGTGATCGAGCTGGCGCCGGCGGCGACGCGGGTGCGGCTGCCTGCAGCACGGAGCCGCCGTTCCAGCTCGCGCGCGGCCTCGGGCGATTCCAGCGCCGCCCATTCGGGCTCGAAGCGACGGCATTGGGCCAGCAAAGCCTCCACATTACTGCGCGCAGCGAGCACCGCGACGCGGAAGCGTTCGCGATTGAGCCACAGCACCTCGAGCGTGCTGGCGCCCACGCTGCCGGTCGAGCCCAGGACCGCCACGCCGATGCTCATGCACCACCCGTATCGAGGCGGAGGGGCCCAAGGCATGCCGTGAATCTCATTTACCTACCCCAAGCCAGATCAATCCCAGCGCCATCACCGGCGTCGCGGCGGTGGCGCTATCGATACGATCGAGTACGCCGCCGTGGCCCGGAAAAAGCCGGCCGCTGTCCTTCAGACGCACGTGGCGCTTGAGCAGGCTTTCGGTCAGGTCGCCGATGACGGAGAAGGCCGCGGCGGCCAGGCATAACGGCAGAAAGCTCTGCGCCGGCAGCGCGAACCAGCCGGCGCCGCCGGCCGCAAACACCAGCGCGAACAGCATACCGCCAATCACGCCTTCCCAGGTTTTGTTAGGCGACACGCGCGGCGCCAGGTGTAGCCGGCCGAACTGGCCGCCGGCAAAAAAAGCGCCAGTGTCGGCAATGAAGGCCAGCGCCAGAATGAATAACGTCCACTGCGCGCCGTCGGTCCACCGCGCATCAATATGCACCAGTGCGATCCAGGTGGGCAGCAGTGCCAATGCGCCCGCCAGCGCCGCGGCCGCGCGGCCCACACGCTGCGGTGCCCATGCGATCCAGGCCAGCGCGACCAGCCACCAGGCGAGTCCGAACTCCAGCATCTGCCTGAAGCGTGTGACGTCAAAGGTGTAACGCCAGCCCGCCACTGCGAGCACCGCGAGCGCGAGCACGTAGAGCAGGCGCCAGGGCAGGGCGAGCCCGAGAAACGCCGACCACTCCCAGGCGCCGATCAGCAGGAACAACCCCAGGATCGACGCCGTGATGCTCGCCGGCGAATAGAGTATCGCCACAACCAGCAGGGCTGTCAGCGTCAGGGCAGTGAGTACGCGGGAACGCAGCATCGGCGCAGGCCTCAGGGCGCCCCGGTGCCGACGGCCTGGATCTGTTCGGTGCTCAATCCGAAGCGCCGCTGCCGGGCTGCGTAGTGCTGCAAGGCTGCCTCGAACGCTGCCACGTCGAAATCCGGCCACAGCAGCTCGGTGAAATAGAGTTCGGTATAGGCCAGGTTCCACAGCAGGAAATTGCTGATGCGCTGCTCGCCCCCGGTACGAATGAACAGATCCGGGTCGGCCAAACCGCCCAGCGCCAGCGCCGCGCCGAAAGTTGCCTCATCGACCTGCGAGGCCGAGAGTTGATGACGCTCGACCTGCAGGGCCAGGCGGCGCGCGGCGCTCACGATGTCGCTGCGCCCGCCGTAGCTGACCGCGATCTGTAGCGACAGGCGGGTATTCGCGGCGGTGACCTGCTCGGAGCTGGCCATGCTGGCACGCAGCCGCGCGTTCAGCTCGTCGCGCTCGCCGATGAAGCGCACACGTACGCCCCGGCGGTGCAGTTCCTCGATCTCGGCCTCGAGCGATTCGACGAACAACGACATCAGGCTCATGACCTCATCGCGCGGCCGGCCCCAGTTCTCGCTGCTGAAGGCGAACAGCGTCAGGGCGCCGATATCGCGCCGCACGCACTCTTCTATGACCATACGCACCGGCTCCACCCCGGCGCGGTGGCCATCGGCGCGAACGCCACCGCGCGCGCGCGCCCAACGCCCGTTGCCATCCATGACGATGGCCACGTGGCGGGGCAGCGGGATGGATACGGGGCCTGGTGAATCGCTGCTCAAACCTGAAGAATTTCCTTTTCCTTTGCCGCCAACAGCTGATCGATCTCGGCGATGAATCGGTCGGTCAGTTTCTGAATCTCGTCCTGCCCGCGGCGTTCGTCGTCCTGCGAGATCAATTTTTCCTTGAGCATTTCCTTGACATCCGCGAGCGCATCGCGACGCACGCTGCGCACGCTCACGCGTGCATTCTCGGCATCCTGGCGCACGATCTTGGTGATGTCGCGGCGGCGATCTTCGGTCAACGGCGGCAGCGGGATGCGGATGACCGCGCCGGCGGTGTTGGGTGTCAGGCCGAGTTCCGATTTGTGGATGGCCTTCTCTATCGGCCCGACCATGGTCTTTTCCCACGGCGATACCACGAGCGTGCGCGCATCCTCGACGCTGATATTTGCCACCTGCTGCAGCGGCACGTCCGAGCCGTAATAGTCAACCTTCAGGTGTTCGATCAGGCTCGGATGCGCACGCCCCGTGCGCAGCTTTTTCAGGTCGGCCTGGAACGCCTGTACGCATTTCTGCATGCGCGCCGCCGCGCCTTTCTTCAAATCGTCGAGCATGGCCATCCTGCCTTCAGTCGTTGGTCACAAGCGTGCCGATGTCCTCGCCGCGCACGATGCGCAGCAGATCACCAGGCGTGCCCAGATTGAACACGCGCAAGGGCATCCGATAGTCGCGGCACATCACGATCGCCGTCGCATCCATAACGTTGAGACGTTCATCGAGTACCCGATCATAGGTCAATCGCGAGTAATGCCGCGCGGAAGGGTTTTTCACCGGATCGTCAGAATAGATGCCGTCAACCTTGGTGGCCTTGAGCAGCAACTGAGCCTCAATCTCAATGGCGCGCAGGCTCGCTGCGGTATCGGTGGTGAAGAATGGATTGCCGGTGCCGGCGGCGAAGATCACCGCCCGGCCCTTCTCCAGGTGCCGCACGGCTCGCCTGCGAATGAAGTCCTCGCACACCTCATTGATGCGAATCGCCGACATGACTCGCGCCTGCATGCCCTGCTGCTCGAGCGCGTCCTGCAGCGCAATCGAATTCATGACGGTCGCCAGCATACCCATCTGATCTGCCGTGACGCGATCCATACCGGCGCGCGCCAGGCCCGCACCGCGGAACAGATTGCCGCCGCCGATCACGATGGCAATCTGCACACCGAGCGCCTGCACCTCGCCGACATCGCTCGCAATGCGTTTGAGGACCGCGGGATCGATGCCGTAGTCGGCGTCCCCGAGTAATGCCTCGCCCGAGAGCTTGACCAGAATGCGGCTCCAGGTGGGCGTGCTGTCTTGATTCATCGTGCCCATTGTATTTCAGGAGCCCGTTTGACTATTGCCCACGGGTAAACCTCCACGGTTGAGGCCACGCGCGATACCCAGCGCCATACTCAGACTTCGCTCCCGCGACACGAACCGCTTCAGTCTGCCAAAAAAAACCCCGCGACGGGCGGGGTATTGCATGATCTGCCCACACTGACCCAGGCCGCGGTCTTGATGGAGGCGAACGTCGAGGAGCCACTGCGGCAGGCGATTAGCGGCCGCCTGCCGCACTGACCTGCGCCATGACCTCGGCGACAAAGTCTTCCGGTTTTTTCTCAATGCCGGCGCCGACCTCGAAGCGCTCAAAGCGCAGCACGCGGGCCCCCGCGGCCGCGAGCAGCTTCTCTATGCTCCGGTCCGGGTCCTTCACGAACGGCTGGCCCAGCAGGCTGATTTCATTCAAAGACTTGCGCAGGCGACCCTCGACCATCCTGGCAGTGATCTCAGGGCTCTTGCCGTCTTTGAGCGCCTGCTCGCCGAGTATCTCCCGCTCCTTGGCGAGCAGGTCGGCCGGCACCTCGGCCACGCTGAGATAGCGTGGATTGCTCGCGGCCACATGCATCGCCAGGTCATGCGCGAGTTCGGCCGACCCGCCTTCGAGCGCCACCAGCGCGCCAATGCGGGTGCCATGGACATAGGCACCGAGCGGACCACTGCTCTCGAGCACCACGCAGCGGCGCACGCTGATGTTCTCGCCGATCTTCGCCACCAGCGCTCGGCGCCGCGCGTCAACGCTCTCGCCCGCAGTCAACTCCGCCGCAAGCAGCGCATCCAGATCGATCGGCCGTCCCGCGAGCGTCAGCCGCGCCACGTCAGCCGCGAAATTCCGAAAATCATGCTCGCGGGCGACGAAATCGGTCTCGCAATTGATCTCGACCATGGCCGCGGCGCGCCCGGCGGGCGCGCGCTCGATCACAATCACGCCCTCGGCGGCGATGCGCGCCGCCTTCTTGTCGGCCTTCGCCAAGCCCTGCCTGCGCATCAGCTCGGCCGCGGCGTCGAGATTGCCGTCGGTTTCGACCAGCGCCTTCTTGCACTCCATCATTCCGGCGCCGGTGCGCTCACGCAGTTGTCGAACTGCTTCCGCTGTTACGCTCATACTTTGGCAATCCTAAATCTGGAAGAGAAACTGGTTGTCGCAGCGCGGCTTCGTGCGCGAGTGCCGCGCCGATCGGCTTGCGCCGAAAGGTGCATCACGCCCCCCGGGCAGTTCAGCCCGCGTCATTGCCGCTGCGCGGCCGGCGCGCCGGCCCTGCTCCGGTGCGACGCTTGACGCCAATCGGCGCCGGAGCCGCGGCCAGCTCGGCGATCTCGGCGCCGTCGTCCAGATCGGCCTCCAAGGCCGGGTCGCCGGCGACCACCGCTGCCGCTGAAGGCGGTATTACGGCCGGACGGCGGCGCGGCGGGGCCTTGCGGCGCACGGTGGCAACCGGCTTGGGCCGGCCTGGCCTCGCACTCTTGCGGCGCGGATTGCCTTCCTCGTCGAGTTCCACGAATTCGTCCTCGCCCACCACCACCTGCGGCACCGAAGACTTGCCCTCCAGCACCGCGTCGGCGATGGCCGCGGCATACAGCTGGATCGCGCGCATGGCGTCATCGTTGCCGGGAATCACGTGGTCGATACCATCGGGCGAGCAGTTGGTATCCACCACCGCAACAACCGGAATACCCAGCTTCCTGGCCTCATGGATCGCGATATTCTCATGCCCGACGTCGACCACGAACAGAGAGTCGGGCAACGCCTCCATGCTCTTGATGCCACCGAGGCTGCGCTCGAGCTTCACCATCTCGCGGCGCAACTGGGTCGCCTCCTTCTTGCCGCGCTTGTCCAACGCGCCGGAGGTGGCCATCTCCTGCAGCTCGGCCAACCGCTTGATCGACCCGCGGATGGTCTTGAAATTGGTCAGCATGCCGCCCAGCCAACGCTGGTTGACGAAGGGCATGCCGCAGCGCAGCGCTTCCTTCTCCATCGCGTCACGCGCCGAGCGCTTGGTGCCGACAAACAGCACGGTGCCGCCATCGGCGACCACCTGCTTGATGAATGACGCCGCATCGGCAAACAGGGGTTGCGTCTTCTCGAGATTGATGATGTGGATCTTGTTGCGCTCGCCGAAAATGAAAGGCTCCATCTTCGGGTTCCAGAAGCGGGTCTGATGTCCGAAATGAACACCCGCCTCCAGCATCTGTCGCATCGACACGCCGGGCATACGATAACTCCTCTGTCGGGTTGTGGCCTCCGCGCATCCCTGAATGACGATCCTTGAAACGACGCTGGGAGCTTAAGTCAAGGCCCCATCGCCCCTTGGCGGACACCCGGTCATAGGTTCACGATGCGCGTGTGGATTGCGTTGCCAAAAAAGGCCGCGCTTTATACCATGAAGTACCAGCCTGAACAATGCCTTAAGCGGGTCCGACGGCGATGTTGCGCAGCTCCCAGATATCACTGAAAACGCCTGAAGAGCAGCAGAAATTGCGCATCGCCGGTGCATTGGCGGCCGATGTGCTCGATATGATCGGTGAGCACATCGTGCCGGGCATCAGTACCGAGGAGCTCGATCGGATCTGCCACGACTATATCGTCAACGTGCAAAAGACCATCCCGGCCAATGTCGGCTACCGCGGCTTTCCAAAGACCATCTGCACATCCGTCAATCACGTGGTCTGTCACGGTATTCCGAACGATCGCAAGCTCAAGGCCGGCGATATCCTCAACATCGACATCGCGATCATCAAGGACGGCTACCACGGCGACACCAGCCGCATGTATTTCGTCGGCAAACCGCCGGCGTTCGCCCGGCGCCTGGCCGAGGTCTGCAACGACGCCATGTGGAGGGCCATCGAACTGGTGCGCCCCGGCATGCACCTGGGTGACATCGGACACGCGATCCAGAGCCTCGCGGAGGCCGAAGGCTTCTCGGTGGTGCGCGAATACTGCGGCCATGGTATCGGCCGCGTGTATCATGAAGACCCGCAGGTCCTTCATTATGGCGAGCCCGGCACCGGGCTCGAGATTCGCGCCGGCATGGTATTCACGATCGAACCGATGATCAATGCGGGCAAGCGCCATGTGCGCGTGCTGCCTGATGGTTGGACCGTGGTGACCAAAGACCATTCGCTGTCGGCGCAATGGGAGCACATGGTGCTGGTTACACCAGGCGGGCATGAAGTACTGACCTTGAGCCCACGCGCGGCGCATTGAGGACAGCGTGGCGGTACCCGACTCAACGGTGCTCGACGATGCTCCGCCGCGTGCGCCTGCGCCCCTGGACTGGCCGCTGCTGAATCGCCTGCCGGGGCTGCTGGCCGAATCGAGCGGCGATGCGGACAGCTGCCGCAGCCTGCTGGCACAGGCGCAGGAAGAGCTGCGCGCGCGCTTCTTCGAAGAGGAGCCGGTCGAGGGCCTGGTGCGCGCCCGCTCGCGCTTTACCGACCTACTCCTGTGTGCGCTGTGGCAACAGCGACTCAATCAGGATCTGGCCGGCCGCCTGGCGCTGGTTGCCGTCGGCGGCTATGGCCGCGGCGAACTGCATCCCTACTCCGATGTCGATTTCCTGGTGTTGGTCCCGGCGCCGCTGGCGGACGCGGAACGTGCAAGCGTCGAACAACTGGTCTCATTCCTGTGGGACATCGGACTGGAAGTCGGTCACAGCGTACGCACCGTGGCTGAATGCGCCGAGGAAAGCGCCGCCGATGTCGGCGTCATGACGACGCTGATGGAATCGCGGCGCCTGGCCGGCTCCGTCGAGCTGGTTGACGCCATGCGCATTGCGCTCGCACCCGATCGCGTCTGGCCGGTGCGCGAATTCTTCGAAGCCAAGGTGCGCGAGCAGCAGGACCGGCGCCTCAAGGCCAACGATACCGCCTACAACCTCGAGCCCAACGTCAAGACCGGCCCCGGCGGCCTGCGCGATCTGCAGACCATCGCCTGGGTGGCGAAGCGGCAATTCGGCGCCGAGTCGCTCGATGAGCTGGTCACCCACGGCTTCCTGACGCCGTCGGAACTGCGCCGGCTGACGGCGGCGCAGTCCTTTCTGTGGAAGGTGCGCTTCGGCCTGCATGTGCTGACCGACCGTCATGAGGACCGGCTGCTGTTCGACTATCAGATCAAGCTCGCGCGCAGCTTCGGCTACGAGGATGCCTCCTATACGCTCGCGGTCGAGCAGCTGATGCAGCGCTATTACCGCACCATTATCGACGTCACGCTGCTCAATGAGCTGCTGCTGCAGCTGTTCCGCGAGGCAATCCTGAGCGACGATCAGCCGCCGCAACCGCTCAATCCCCGCTTCCAGGTGCACAACGATTATCTCGAGACGGTGAATGAGGACGTGTTCGGCCGCCACCCCTCGGCGCTGCTCGAGCTGTTCGTGCTGCTGCAGCAGAACCCGCAGATCCGTGGCGTGCGCGCCGGCACCATCCGCGCCGTGGTTCGCAATCTATGGCTCATCGACGAGGAGTTCCGTCAGAACCCGCGCAACCACCGCCTGTTCCTCGAGATCGTGCGCGCGCCTCGCGGCGTAACTCACGAGCTGAGGCGTATGAACGATTACGGCGTGCTCGGGCGCTACATTCCGGCGTTTGGGCGCGTGATCGGCCGCATGCAGTACGACCTGTTCCATGTGTACACGGTCGACGCACACTCGCTGTTCGTGGTCAGCAACCTGCGCCGGCTCGCGATGAGCGAATTCGACCACGAGCTGCCGCGGGTCTCGGCGATCATGCAGCAGTTGCCCAAGCCCGAGATCGCCTATCTGAGCGCGCTATTCCACGATATCGCCAAGGGCCGCGGCGGGGACCACTCGGATCTCGGCGCGGTTGACGCCGAGGCTTTCTGTCTCGAACAGGGCATGTCGCGCTACGACGCGCGCCTGGTGGCCTGGCTGGTCAAGAACCACTTGCTGTTGTCGATGACCGCACAGAAGCAGGACATCGGCGATCCCGAGGTCATCAGCGCCTTCTCGCGCAAAGTCGGCGATGAGGTGCACCTGGACTATCTGTTCGTGCTGACCTGCGCGGACGTCCGCGGCACCAATCCGAAGCTGTGGAATTCATGGAAGGCGTCGCTGTTTCACGAATTCTACGAGTGCGTGAAGCGGGCTTTACGCCGCGGCCTGGAGACTCCGGTCGATCAGGAAGAGCTAGTGCGCGAGATCCAGGCCTCGGCACGCGCCCAGTTGCGCGGCTCGGGCGTGTTGCCGGCGGCGATCGAGCGCACCTGGGCGCGCTTGCCGACCGCGTATTTCATGCGGCACGATGCCGGGGAAATCGCGCGCCACACGCGCGCGCTGGCCGCCGGCGACGCCAACGCCGATGAAGCGCTGGTCTCAGTCGAGCCGCAGACCGAACGCGGCACCACCGCGGTCATGATCTACGCTCCGCACCGGCGCCACGCCTTCGCCCGCGCCACCGCGGTGCTCGATCAGCTCGGCCTCAACATCCTCGATGCCCGCATCACGCCGGTGGGCAACGGCTTCTCGCTCGACTCCTACCACGTGCTTGAAGACGACGGTTCGGCGATCACCGATGCCGAGCGCCTGATGGAAATCGAGCAGGCGTTGTGGCGCTCGCTGCATCGCCCCGAGGAGGCGCCGCTGGCGGTGTCGCGACGCGCCACGCGGCAGATGCGCGTGTTCAAGACGCCGACGCAGATCACGATCGCGGTCGATGAACGCAATCGCCGTTCAGTGCTCGAACTCACTGCCGCTGACCGGCCCGGCCTGCTCTGTGATATCGGCAAGGTGCTGTGGGAGGAGCGTGTCGATCTGCACGCGGCCAAGATCAGCACGCTCGGCGAGCGCGCCGAAGACGTGTTCTATCTGACCGACCGGGCGCAGCGGCCGCTCGATGAGGCGGCCGCCGAACGCCTGCGCGCCCATCTATCCGAGGCACTGGACCGGCGCCTGGCATGAATCCGGCGCTAGACGTCGGCTGTAGTCACCGGCCAAAGTCATCGCCCGCAGCCTCATAGCGCGTCTTCCCAGGAGCGCGACAGCCGCATCGCGCAATTGACGATGCCGACCATGCTGTACGTCTGCGGATAATTGCCCCACATCTCGCCGCTGCCGGGAGCCAGATCCTCCGACATGAGGCCGACCCCGTTACGGCGTCGGAGCATTTCCTCGAACAGCTCGCGCGCCTCCGGCCGGCGGCCGATGCTCCACAGCGCATTGATGTACCAAAATGTGCAGACGCTGAAAGCGACCTCGGGCATACCAAAATCATCGGGCTCGGCGTAGCGCGCCAGAAACGCGCCGCGGCGCAATGTCGTGCCGATGCGCTCCACGGTGGCGATGTACATCGGATCCGACCAATCGACCACCCCGAGCTCCGCCAACAGCAGCAGGCTCGCATCGACGCTGTCGCCATCGAAGGTGGTGGTGAAGCTGTTCATCGATTTGGACCACGCCGCCTCGCGAATGCGTTGCGCCATGCTGCGCTCGTGGCCCCGCCAGTATTGCTCGCGCGCGCTCAGGCCGAGCCTACCTGCGACCCGTGCCAGGCGGTCGGCGGCCGCCCAGCACACGGCGGCGGAGAAGGTGTGCACGGCCGTGCGGCCGCGGTATTCCCAGATGCCGGCGTCCTGCTGTCCGAACACGACGACCGACTGCTCGCCCAGCGGCTCGAGCGTCGCAAACAGAGCCTCGGTGCCGCGACGAACCAGGCGTTCGTCGAAGAAGCTCTGCGTGACCGCGAGGATTGCGGCCCCGTAGACGTCGTGCTGCACCTGCGAGTATGCGGCGTTACCGACGCGCACCGGCCCCATGCCGCGATAGCCCTGCAGATGCGGCACGATGGTCTCGTCGAGCTGCAGGTTGCCGTCGATGCCGTAGCAGGGCTGCAGGCGCAGCGGCGGCGTGGCGGTCAGGTTCTGGACGAACCGCAGGTAGCCCTCCATCGTGCGTGTGGCGCCGAGCCGATTGAGCGCCTGGATGGTGAAATACGCATCGCGAATCCAGCAATAACGATAATCCCAGTTACGGCCGCTGTTGGCGCTCTCGGGGATCGACGTGGTGATCGCGGCGATGATTGCACCGGTGTCCTCGTAACTGCAGAGCTTGAGCGTGATCGCCGCCCGGATCACGGCTTGCTGCCATTCGAACGGCACGGCGAGGCTGCGCACCCAGTCGGTCCAGTAGTCGCGGGTCGCATCGAGCAGCCGCTGCGACAGCAGGGTGACCGATTCATGGACGGTCTCGTCCGGGCCGAAAATAAACGCCAGAGTATCTTCGAGCACGAACACCCGCTGTTCCCGGATCATGGCAATGCTCGCGTTGGTGGTCAGCCGCAGATCGAGATCACGGCCGGCGTAGCGGATGTGATGCGAGCCCGCGGTGCCGGGGCGCAAACGCTCGCCGTAGCTCTCGGCAGGCGCGAGTATCATGCGCAGCCGCGGCCGCCCAGCCAGACGGCGCACGATGCGCACCAGCATCGCCGGGCGGAAATTTCGATCGTACTGACGAAAGCGCGGGCAGAAATCGGTGATGGCCAGCACAGCGCCATGGCTGTCGGTCAATGTGGTCTCGACGATGGCGGTATTGCGCTCATAAGCCTGGGTGCTCGAAGTCTGCTCCAGCAGCTCGATGGCCCAGCGGCCGGGTCGGTTGGGCGCGTCGGAGCCTGCCATGAGATCGCTGAACACCGGATCGCCGTCGAATCGGGGCAGGCAGCTCCAGACATGCGTGCCATTGCCGTCGATTAGGGACGCGACCTGGCAGTTTCCGGTCATGGCCAGATCGAGACTTGCGGTGCTCATACGCCGTGGATCCTCACACGCCTGGCGTGGGCTGCGCTCGGGGCTTCGAAGACATCAAATCGCTCAGGTTTCCGCCACTTGCAGCAGCCAGCGGCGCAGCTCATCCGGATTCGCCAGGCGGAACCTTGCCGCGGTCGGCGCCTCCTCGCCCACGCGCACGCTGATGCCGCCGAGCTCGTTCACGACTTCGAAGGCATCCTCGTCGGTGCTGTCGTCGCCGGCGAATATAGGGGTGCGGTCGCGAAATGGCGCTCGCTCCATGAGCCGGCGCATCGCCGAACCTTTGGTCAGGTGGCGTGGTCGGATCTCGACCACGCACTTGCCCATCAGCACGCTGAACTGGCTGCCCAGGCTCGCCACTACGAGCTCCGCTACCTTGAGCACCTCGCGGCCGCGCTCGGGCACACTGCGATAATGCAGGGCGATGACACTGCGCTTGTTCTCCAGCTGCACGCCGCGGATCCTGGCAATAGCTTCGCGCAGCAGCGGCTCAGCCGACTGCAGCTCGGCGGTCAGTTGCTCGTCGACCAAGATCTCGCCGTCCGGTGTTCGAATCTCGCCGCCGTGCACGCCTACGGCGGGAAAGGTGAGCGGCCGGAACAGGTGGTCGATCGCGCCGATCGTGCGACCGCTCACGAACGCGACCGCTCCATCCAGCTTGCGCGACAGCCGCTGCAGCAGCGGCACCATCCAGGCTGGAACCTCGACCGCGTCCGGACTCGGTGCAAGATCGAGGATGGTGCCGTCGATATCCAGATACAGCGCATGGCCCGCCAGGGAGCTGCGGGGCGCGAGCTTGGGGTCATTGGCGCTTTCAGGGTAGGCTTCGATCGGAGTGGCCGTCTGGTTCATCGCATCAATCGTCGACATCAGCTGACCGTAGCCAACTGTGTTCGGCGCCGGCTATAGGAACACGCGGGCAAGACTGTAGTCCAGCAGGAGGCGGCAGCGACGGCTTGGTCCGACACCGTTGACTGGACTCGCGGGCCCGGCTTAGCTGAGGATGCGCGCCTTTCGAGCACCGGTCGGCCGGCGCCGAGGCTCGGCCCAGCCACAGCATCAGCACTTCAGGAATCCATCGACGGCACATGAACACACAAGAACTCCAGGCCCGGATCGAGGCCGCGTACGAGCGGCGCCATGAACTTTCCAGCTCGAGCGTGGACCCGAGCACGCGCGACGCTATCACGCGGGCGGTGAACGCGCTGGACCGCGGCGAGTGCCGGGTAGCCGAAAAGATCGATGGCCGCTGGCAGGTCCACACCTGGCTCAAGAAGGCGGTACTGCTGTATTTCCGCACGCATGACAATATCGTCATCGATGCCGGCTATGCGCGCTTCTACGACCGGGTGCCGCTGAAATTCGCCGGCACGGATGCCGCGCAGTTCGCGGCCGGCGGCGTGCGCGTCGTACCGCACGCGCTGGTGCGATATGGCGCCTATGTGGCGCCAAACGCAATTCTGATGCCCTCTTACGTCAACATCGGCGCCTACGTCGGTGCCGGCACCATGGTCGACACTTGGGCAACGGTCGGCTCCTGCGCACAGATCGGACGCAACGTGCACCTCTCCGGCGGTGTCGGCATCGGCGGCGTGCTGGAACCCCTGCAGGCCGCGCCGACCATCATCGAGGACGACTGTTTCATCGGTGCCCGCTCCGAGATTGTCGAGGGTGTCGTGGTCGGTGCCGGCGCGGTGATCTCGATGGGGGTGTTTATCGGCGCCAGCACGCGCATCTACGACCGCACGAGCGGAGCGGTGCTGCGAGGCGAAGTCCCGCCGGGCTCGGTAGTCGTGTCCGGCAGCATGCCGTCCAAGGACGGCAGCCACAGCCTGTACTGCGCGGTGATTGTCAAACGCGTAGACGCCCAGACCCGCGCCAAGACGGCTCTCAACGAATTGCTCCGGGCAGATTAGCCCGGGCCGAGGCCAGCTCCGGCGTTGCGGCTGACCGTGGCGCCCGATGGGTACCATCCAGAGGTATTGAGCGCTCATAGGGATATACACATAGGGGGAATTTTTCAATTACGAAAAATTCCCCCTATGTGTATATCCCTCTGCAATGTTCCCACCTCTGGCAGTGTGCTCTTCGGGCGCCACGGTCAGCCGTAGCGCCCGGTGATGTAGTCTTCTGTGGCTTTCTGCCCCGGATTGGTGAAGATCCTCGAAGTCTCGTCGAACTCGATCAGCTCGCCGAGGTACATGAACGCCGTGTAGTCCGACACGCGCGCCGCCTGCTGCATGTTGTGCGTGACGATCAGCACCGTGACCTGCTCGCGCAGCGCGGCGATCAGTTCCTCAATGCGGGCGGTGGCAATCGGATCCAGTGCCGAGGTCGGCTCGTCGAACAGCAGCATTTCCGGGCTGGTGGCGAGCGCGCGCGCAATGCACAGCCGCTGCTGTTGGCCGCCCGAGAGCGATAGCGCCGAGCTCGTGAGCCGATCTTTCGCTTCATCCCAAAGCGCCGCTCCACGCAGCGCCTTCTCGACCTCTTCCTGAATGCGGATCTGGGAGCGCACGCCGCGGATACGCAGCCCATAAGCGACGTTCTCGAAGATCGACTTGGGAAACGGATTCGGCTTCTGGAATACCATGCCGATGCGCATGCGCACTTCGATCGGATCGATGTTGCGAGCCACCAGGTTGATTTCCTCGGGCAGCAGCATGATGCGGCCCTCGTACCGGGTGCCCGGAGTCAGGTCATGCATGCGATTGAAACAGCGCAGGAACGTGGTCTTGCCGCAACCGGAGGGCCCGATCAACGCCGTAACCTGCTTTTCGCGGATCTCGATGTTGAGATTCTTGAGCGCCTTCAACTCGCCGTAGTAGAAGTCCAACGCCTCGGCCCGCGCCTTCACCGGCGTCTTGAGCGCCGCCGAACGCCGCGTCTCATCCACCGCCACCTGCAACATACCGCGCCCACTGGCCCGGATCGGAATCACCCCGGTGTCGATATCGGACACCGGCGGGAAACCGCTGGATCCGGGCTCGGGCGGCTTGCTTCTCACCAGTTGTTCCATAAATTCATACGGCTACGCTAACTGAAGGTCATTACAAGCTTTAGCTCCGGGGCGCCTGTAGCTCCTTTTCGATCTCTTCGATCTTGGTGTGGCGGACGTCTTTGCCCAGCACCAGGTAGATCAGATACTCACAAATATTCTTCGCGTGATCCCCGATGCGCTCCATCGATCGTACCACCCACATGACATCGAGCGCCCGCCGAATTGAGCGGGGGTCCTCCATCATAAAAGTAATGGTCTGGCGGTGAATAGCCTCGTACTCCTCATCGACCGTACGGTCGCGGCGCAGCACCGCCAGCGCCAGATTGGTATCGAAGCGGGCGAATGCATCGAGCGTGTCGTGCACCATATTGATCACCAATTCGCCGAGATTGCGCAGTTCGCGATAGCGATTATTCGGCCGTTCGCGCACGGCCAGCCGGGCGGCGATGGCGGCCACCTTCTCGCCCTCATCGCCGATCCGCTCCAGGTCCGTGATCGTCTTGAGGATGGTGATGATCAGACGCAAATCCGAGGCGGTCGGCCCCCGAGTCGCGAGAATCCGGCTGCAGTCTTCATCGATCGAGCGCTCGAGCTGATTGACCCGCAGCTCTTCCTGGGTAACGCGCACCATCACGCGCGCGTCGGGCTCGGTGATGCCGCCGATTGCCTGCGTCAGCTGGCGCTCGACCACGCCGCCCATCTCGAGCACGCTGCTGCGCAGCCGCTCGAGGTCCTCGTTGTAGCGGCTGGAGATATGGTGACTCAGCCCCTCGGTGCTCATCCGCTCATGGTATACGGATCCTGATGACAGATTTGTGTCAGCCCTTGTCGGTGGCGCGCATGCACCGTATAAGGCGCCAAACCTATCAGCCGCTGGAGCCGGCCCGCTGGCGCCGCGGCGCCGGCGCCTTTTGGGAAGGAAATCAATGTCCGCCACGCTCGAACTGACCCATGACCTGATCGCCCGCGCTTCCGTGACTCCGGCTGACGAGGGCTGCCAGGAGCTGATGGCCAGACGGCTGAGCAGGATAGGATTTTGCGTCGAGCGCTTGCGCTACGGCAACGTCGACAATCTGTGGGCTCGACGGGGCGATGCCAGACCGCTGCTGTGCTTTGCCGGGCACACCGACGTGGTACCGACCGGCCCGCTCGAGGAATGGCGCTCCGACCCGTTCAAACCCGCCATCCGCGAGGGTCTGCTGTACGGCCGCGGCGCTGCCGACATGAAGAGCGGCCTGGCGGCGATGCTGACCGCCGCCGAAAGTTTCGTCGCCGAACATCCTGATCATCGCGGCGCAGTCGCCTTCCTGATCACCAGCGACGAAGAAGGCCCGTCGGTCGACGGCACCCGCCGTGTGGTCGAGACGCTACGCGAGCGCGGCGAACGCATCGACTGGTGCATCGTCGGCGAGCCTTCGAGCGAAAACACCATCGGCGACACCATCAAGATCGGCCGACGTGGATCGCTCTCCGGACGCCTCACCGTGCACGGCGTGCAGGGCCATATCGCCTACCCGCAGTTCGCTGAAAATCCCATCCACAGCTTTGCGCCGGCACTGGCCGAACTGTCGAGCCGCGTCTGGGATCAGGGCAATGAGCACTTTCAGCCCACGACCTTCCAGGTGTCGAATCTCAATGCCGGTACCGGCGCTCCGAATGTGATCCCCGGCGAGCTCAAGGCGCGCTTCAACCTGCGCTATTCGCCGGTGCAAACGCTCGATGAGCTCAAGCGCAGCGTCGAAGAGGTGCTCACCCGGCATCAGCTGAAATACACGCTCGAGTGGTACGTTTCCGGAGAGCCGTTCTACACTCCGCCTGGGCCGCTCTCGACCGCGGTGTGCGCGGCTGTGCGTGCGGTCACGGGGCGCGAACCAACTCTATCGACCGGCGGCGGAACGTCCGACGGGCGCTTCATTTCACCGATGGGTGCGCAGGTGGTCGAGCTTGGCGTCGTCAACGCCAGTATCCATAAGGTCAACGAGTGCGTGCGTATCGAGGACATCGATACGCTGCATGCGATCTATCTGCAGACGCTGCGAAATCTGCTGGCCTAGGCGCGCCGGCTGGAAAAGTTGGCGTAGGCCCCGAGCGCCCCCAAGGCCGCGGCCGCGAGGAACACCCAGCCTGGCATCGACAGACCGAGCAACGACCAGGTTATCCTGGCGCACTCGCCGGACCCGGTCAGTACCTTGCGGATCACGGCGGTGAGCGGCAAGACCTCCAGCATGTACGACAGCGTCGCGCCGCAGGCCGGCACTGCGCCCTCGGGCAAATGCTGGATCCAGAGGTGCCGCGCCGCGACACCCATGGTCGCGAGCGCTGCGACCACGAGCAGCACTCCGTAGACCGCCGCACCCCAGCGCTTGGGCTTGTGTAGCGCCGCGAGCAGGAACAGCAGTCCGGCGGCGGCGACGCCGACGCGCTGAAAGATGCACAACGGGCAGGGCTCAAGATGCAGCATCGCCTGCGCATACCAGGCGTAACCCAGCAGCGCCAGGCACACCAAGACGCCCAGGAAATTCAATCTGCGGCGCACTACGTCCGGCGTACTGCCCACTCGGCGAGCTCGCGCTCGATATGATCGAGCGAGGTATGGCGCACGTCCTTGCCATGCACCATGTAGATCACGTACTCGCAGATGTTCTTGGCATGATCGCCGATGCGCTCGAGCGCCCGCACTACCCACATGACGTCGAGCGCGCGCCGGATAGTGCGCGGATCCTCCATCATGAACGTGATGCATTGACGCTGAATCGCCTCGTATTCCTCATCGACCACCCGGTCCTGGCGACAGGTCCTGAGTGCGGCTTCGGGATCCAGCCGGGCGAAGGCATTGAGCGTGTCATGGAGCAGCATTTGCACCGTACGGCCCAGATGCTTGACCTCGCGGTAGCGATCGGCTGGCCGCTCGATGGTCGCCAGGCGCGCAGCGATCAGACCAATCTTCTCGCATTCATCGCCGATGCGCTCGATATCGGTAATGGTCTTGATGGTCGCGACGATCATACGCAGGTCGCCGGCGGCGGGAGCCCGGGTAGCGAGGATGCGGCTGCAGTCCTCGTCGATCGAGACCTCCATGCCATTGACCTTGTAGTCGTCCCCGGCGACCGCGCGCCCCAGCGAACTGTCGGCATCGACCAGCGACATGAGGCTGCGGCTGAGCTGATCCTCGACAAAACCACCCATCGCGAGCACTTTGCTGCGCACCCGCTCGAGATCCTCGTTAAATCGCTTCGAGGTGTGGTGGGAAATGTAAGCGGCTTCCATGATTAGACCTCGAAAAACCCCTTCCGCCGGCGCCCCATAGCGCGCATTTGAAAGAATATACCGCAATTGCCAGCCTTCGCAGGAGATGCGCTTCGCAGCTTTGAAAAAATGTCGTCGCATTCGGTTGGCACTGGCAACGCCCTGGCCGCACTCGCCGCGCGCTACAGGACGAGTTCCTTTACGGCGGTTTGCAGCCGTTCGCGCGGAAAGTCACAGGTGAACTTGCTGCCACGCCCTTCCTGGCTCTCGATCGAGAGCTGGGCGCCATGTCGTTGCAGCACGTGCTTGACGATCGCCAGTCCCAGGCCGGAACCGCCGGTGGCGCGGCTGCGGCCGGCGTCGACGCGGTAGAACCGCTCGGTCAGCCGTGGGATGTGTTCCGATGCGATGCCGATACCAGTGTCCGTGACTGAAAAGTGCCCGCCCTTGTCATCGGTCCACCAGCGGATCTGCACCGAGCCGTCTTGAGGCGTGTACTTGGCGGCGTTGTCTACCAGATTGGCGAAGGCCGAGTGGATCTGGATGTCCTCGCCCAGAAGCATCGCGCTCGAGTCCGCCCGCACCTGCACCTGCGCTGGGTGCTGCGGGCGCGCGAGCACGTCCTGGCGCAGCTGCGCCATCAACGCAACCACATCGATCGGCTGGCGCGTGGCCTCGCTGTCCGACGATTCCAGCCGCGACAGTTCGATCAGATCCTGCACGATGCTGGTCATGCGCTGCGCCTGCCGCCGCATCTCCTGCAGCGGGCCGGCCAGCGCGGGATCGAATTCGGTATCCTGCGTCAGCGTCTCCAGGTAGCCCGAGATCACTGTCAGCGGCGAGCGCAGCTCGTGCGAGGCGTTGGCCACGAAATCCTTGCGCATGGCCTCGAGCCTGGCCTCGCGCGTCACATCGCGCACCAGCGTGAGCAGCTGTCCGGCTCCATAGGGCACGATCTGCAGCGACAGGTACTGTTCGGCGCCTACCGAAGAGCGCACGATCACCGGCGTCGCATACTGGCCGGCGCGCAGGTAGCGCACGAATTCGGGCTGGCGCACCAGGTTTTCGATGCGCAGTCCGAAATCCGTCTTGCCGCGAAAACCGAGCAGGCGCGCCGCCGTGCGGTTGAACCAAAGGATTTCAGCCTGCGGATTGAGTACCACCACGCCTTCCGGCATCGCCGCGGTCGAGCGGCGCAACTCGCGCAACAGCCGCAGCAAGCGCTGCTTGTGGAACTGCTTGCGCCGATACAGGCGCACGATCATCGAGATCAGATGGCCCCAGGGGCCGGGCAGCTCCGGCGCGGGCTCGGCTTGATCGGCTTGCAGCCAGCGCAGCAGGCGCAGCAGGTGCAGCAACTGCATCGCCAGGTAGATCGCCAGCACTACGGCCACTGCCGCCCATGGGGCGCCGAGGATGAGACCGACCACGAGCCCGATCGCCAGCGCGACCGACAATCGCACGATCAGGGACAACCAACCGCCGGAATTCATGCGTCGTTAAGGTCCGCCTGTCGAATCGACGCGGCTGTCAGGTTTCCGGCCGCGCCGAAAAGCGATAACCCGCCCCGCGCACCGTCTGTACCAGCCGATCATAGCCGTAGTCATCTAGCGCTTTGCGCAGACGCCGGATATGGACATCGATGGTGCGCTCCTCGACGTACACATTTCCACCCCAAACGCGGTCGAGCAGTTGCTCACGACTGTAGACCCGCTCCGGGTGAGTCATAAAAAATTCCAGTAGTCGATACTCGGTCGGACCGAGCGTAACGGTGCGCTCGCCCACCATGACGCGATGCCCGGCACGATCCAGAGTCAGGTCGTCGACCCGGATCAGCTCCGTTTCATCCTGGCCGCCGCTGCGGCGCAGCACCGCATGCACTCGTGCAATCAGCTCACGCGGTGAAAACGGCTTGGTCATGTAGTCGTCAGCGCCGCCGTCCAGGCCCGCGACCTTATCGACCTCTTCCGCACGCGCCGTCAGCATGATAATCGGCAGATCGCGGGTGTCGCGCTCGCGCTTGAGCGAGCGCGTCAGCTCAAGCCCGCTGTTGTCGGGCAGCATCCAGTCGATCAGGATCAGGTCAGGCCGACGATCCGCCAGGGCCGCTCTAGCCGCCCGACAGTCCTCCGCCTCACGCACTTCGAAACCCGCGCGCTTCAGGCCGAATGCAATCATCTCGCGAATCGGCCGCTCATCCTCAACAACTAAAATCTGCTTTGAAGTCATATCGTTGCAAGCCTGCGCGCGAACCTTAGGGTGGACCTGTTACAGTCGTATGACGCAGTCGGCGATTTTGTCAGATTGGTGAAGTTCGCGCCGGGGCCTGTAAGGGCACTTGGGCGACGTCATCGCGCAGATACACCGGCTGCGCCTGCTCCGCCGGCAGCGCGCTCGCCATGCCGTCATATGCCGCTAACAGCGCGACTTCGCTCGCCCGCGGCCGCAAATCCGGAAACACTGCGGTCAGCGTGCCGACGGCCGCCCGCAGCCACGAGGCATAGGCCGCAAATCCTGAGCCCGCGCCGCAGACGCGCTCGCCGGTCCAGGCCGGCGGCAGCACCACGGTCCCGGGTGTGGCGACCGCTTCCGGCCCCATCGGGTAAATCGCCTCTGCTACCCGCTCAAAGCAACCCCAATAGATCTCACCCATGCGCGCATCCTGGCAAATCAAGGCGCGCGGCGGCGCGCCTGGGAGCAGCAGCGCCTGCGCCGCGAGCGCCCGCAGGTCCGAGATCGGTAGCAGCGGCAAGTCCGCCGCAAACGCCAGTCCCTGGGCGACGCCGGCGGCCAGACGCACGCCCGTGAAGGCACCCGGACCGCGCCCGAACGCGATCGCATCGAGCTGCCGCAGGCCAAGATCGGCCTCGCCCAGCAGCTCATCGATCATCGGCAGGATGAGTTCGCTGTGTCCGCGGTCCCGGGTCGCCTCGCGTGCACTGAGAGAGCCTTCCAGCCACAGAGCGGCGGAGCACAGCTCCGTGGACGTATCCAGCGCCAGCAGTTTCACGGTCGCAGCGTCACGGTCGCAGCGTCACGGCGGCAGCGGCGCAAGCGGCGGCGCTCGGGCCCGCGCCGGCTCCGAGCTCTCGCAGTCGTTGCAACGCGACCTCGCTGGCTTGCGTCGTAGCCATCGGCGGCAGACTGGCCCGAAAGATGCGGCCGTAAGCGCGCTCGCTCATGCGCGGATCGCAGATCACCACCACACCGCGATCCTCTTCGCTGCGAATCAATCGGCCCACCCCCTGCTTGAGCGCCAGCACTGCCTCGGGCAGCTGGTAGTCCTTGAAGGCGTTGGCGCCCCGTGCTTTCAGATACTCGATGCGCGCGCGTACCACGGGATCCTCGGGTGAGGCGAATGGCAGCTTGTCGATAATCACCAGCCGCAGCGCCGGCCCCTGCACGTCCACACCCTCCCAGAAGCTCGCGGTACCGAGCAATACGGCCCGACCACTGGCGCGAAAGCGACGCAGCAGCTGCTCGCGCGGCGCCGTGCCCTGAACCAATAGCGGCAGCTCGGCCGGCAGCTGGCCGCTGAGCCGCTGCGCCGCATGCCGAAGCGCGCGGTGACTGGTAAACAGTACGAACGCGCCGCCGCCCGCGCTCTCCAGCAATGGCCGAGCGGTCTCAATCACCGCGTCGCCGAATCCCGGATCGGACGGTTCCGGCAGGCCGCGCGGCAGATACAGTAAGGCCTGGCGCGAATAATCGAATGGACTGTCGAAGCGTAGCGTCGCGGCGCCATCGAGGCCCAGGCGACTTGCGAAGTGACTGAAGTCGTCGCCGACCGCGAGCGTCGCCGAGGTGAAAATCCAGGCATTGTGGGCTTGCGATAGCTGCGCCTGAAAGCGGCTCGCGATCTCGTACGGCAGCAGGCGCAGTGCAAAGCCGCGTGCGTGCGTCGACACCGTGCGCGCGCCCGCGACCCTCACCGCGTCCGCGCCGGCGTCCGCTTCGGCGTCGGCCTGCTCGGGAACTCTCGCCGCCTGCGCGCCGGGCGCTTCATCGATGATCTGTGCCAGTGCCGCCGCCAGCGACCGCGCGCGCGTGGCGCATTGCTGCACCTCGGGCTGCGGACAGATCGCGTCGAGCTTCGCGCCCAGTTCGCGGCACGAGCGCTGCAATGTCCGCAAAGCCTCGTGGGCGTCATCGCGCAGCTCGCGCCAGCCGAGGTGACGCTCGCTGCGTCCAAGCACCGTGTGCGCAGCGGCCAGTGACCGCTCCATCTCCGAGGTCAGGTTCGCCGACTCACGCACCCCCAGCCCCACGCTGCCGAGCTCGCGCTTAAGATCCGCGATCAGCAGCTCGAGCTGTCGACTGCTGACGCTGACGCCGAAGAACTCACTGGCCAGATCGGGCAGCTGGTGCGCCTCGTCGAGCACCACTGCATCGACGCTGGGCAGCAGATCGCCGAAGCCCTCTTCTTTGAGCGCCATGTCCGCGAGCAGCAGATGGTGGTTGACCACGACAATGTCGGCTTCCAACGCTGCGCGGCGTGCTTCGAAGACGTGGCAGCGCGCGATTTCGCCGCAGCGGGTGCCGCTGCAGTTCTCGCGCGTCGAAGTGATGTGGGCTCGCAGTGGATGCGCATCGGCGAGCTCCGCCAGCTCCGCCAGATCGCCGCTGCGCGTCGCCTGCGACCAGTCGCGGATACGAGCCAGCAGCGCGTCGGCCGATACGGGCAGGAGCTGCTCCTGCTGCCCTATGTCCGCCAGGCGCGCGCGACATAGATAATTCGATCTGCCTTTGAGCAGGGCGACGCGCGCCGGCCGACCCAAGGCGCGCGCGAGCAGCGGCAGATCGCGGTGGTAGAGCTGATCCTGGAGTGTGCGCGTACCGGTCGAAATCAACACGCGCAGTCCCGAAAGCAGTGCAGGCACCAGATATGCATAGGTTTTACCGGTACCGGTACCAGCTTCGACCAGCAGGACTTCGCGCGCGCGCAGCGCCGCGTCGATGCGCGCCGCCATCTGCTGCTGGGCCGGACGAGGCCTGAAGCCTTGCAGTGCGCGGATCAACGGGCCTGTGGCGCCCAGGATAGCATCGAGGTTCAACATATTACCCAGTGGGATAATTTCAATGGGGCAAAAATCCCGCAATACAGGGACCCGCCGGTATAATTCCTAACGCGCTCCGTTTCACTTTAAGAGTTGAGGATACGTCATGGCGACTGCCCGCCACACCTTCGCTGGCCTTTCGGAAGTTTCCAATAACGTCGCCGAATGGGTCGCGGGTGTGCGGCAGCTGACTCAGCCGGACAAGGTGTACTGGTGCGACGGATCGCAGACTGAGCTGCAGCGCCTGCGCATCGAGCTGCTGGCGAAGGGCGAGCTGCGCGAGCTGAACCAGGCAAGCTTTCCGGGCTGCTATCTGTACCGCTCCGATCCCAGCGACGTCGCACGCGTCGAGCATCTGACCTACATCTGCTCGCGCTCGAAGGAAGCCGCCGGCCCAAACAACAACTGGATGGACCCGAGCGCGGCCCACGCCAAGATGCGCGAACTGTTCCGCGGCAGCATGCGGGGCCGCACCATGTACGTGGTGCCCTATTGCATGGGGCCGCTCGATTCGCCCTACGCACGCTGCGGAGTCGAGATCACCGACAGCGCCTACGTCGTGCTCAACATGGCAATCATGACGCGCATGGGCCGCGCCGCGCTCGAGCGCATCGTGACCGAAGACAGCTTTGTCCGCGGCTTGCATTCGATCGGCGATCTGGATCCCTCGCGCCGCTTCATCATGCATTACCCCGAGGAGCTCTCGATCGAGAGCATCGGCTCCGGCTACGGCGGCAATGCGCTGCTGGGCAAGAAGTGTCATGCGCTGCGCATCGCCAGCTGGCAGGCGCGCGATGAGGGCTGGCTCGCCGAGCACATGCTGATAGTCGGGCTGCAGAACCCGCGCGGTGAGACCCATTACGTGGCCGCGGCCTTTCCGTCAGCTTGCGGCAAGACCAACCTCGCGATGTTGATACCCCCGGATTCGCTCCCGGGCTGGAAAGTGTTCACGATCGGCGATGACATCGCCTGGCTCCAGCCCGGTGCGGACGGGCGCCTGTGGGCCATCAATCCCGAGTCAGGCTATTTCGGTGTCGTGCCCGGCACCAACGCCAAGACCAATCGCAATGCGGACGAAACGATTCGTCGCGATACGCTGTTCACCAACGTCGCGCTGACCGCCGACGGCGAGCCCTGGTGGGAAGGCCGCGTCGAGGGACGCCCGGTCACCGACTGGCGCGGTCATCCCTACGATCCAGAGAACGGGCCGGCTGCACATCCGAACTCCCGTTTCACGGTCGCCGCGTCGCAGAACCCGGCCTACAGCCGTGCAGCGGAAGACCGGGGCGGCGTGCCGATTTCGGCGCTGATCTTCGGCGGCCGTCGGCGCGAGCTCGCACCCCTGGTGTACGAGGCCCGCAACTGGCAACACGGTGTGCTGGTCGGCGCCTCGGTCGCCTCGGAAACCACCGCCGCCGCCGCCGGTCAGGTCGGCGTCGTGCGCCGTGACCCGATGGCGATGAAGCCGTTCGCGGGCTACAACTTCGGCGACTACTGGGCGCAGTGGCTCGACGTCGGGGCCAAACTCAAACGTCCGCCGCATATCTTCCACGTCAACTGGTTCCGGCAGAATGCCGCCGGCAAGTTCCTATGGCCGGGCTTTGGCGACAATCTGCGCGTGCTGGCCTGGATCCTCGATCGCTGCGCCGGCAGTGCGGGCGCCGTCGATACGCCGATCGGCAACATGCCGCGGCCCGGCGATATCAACACCGCTGGCCTCGACATCAGCGCCGAGGCGCTGGCCGAACTGACTGCGGTACCGAACGCCGCGTGGCGCAAGGAAATCGCGAGTTTTCGTCAGTACCTGCTGGAATTTGGCTCGCACCTGCCGAACGCGATGCTGGCGGAAGTCGATGAGGTTGCACGCCGGCTCGAGGCCGTGGGAACTACTTAAGACGAGCGGCCGGCGGGCCAATCAGCCGCTGACGGCCGCTCAGCATTCCTCGCAAACGAAAAAAATCGTCAACGGCGAGTCGCGATCGGGAATCCTGCCCAGGCCGATCATGCCCTCACCTTTGATCAACATGCTGTCGCGACGGACGAAGGCCTCCTCCTCGCCGGTGATCTGCACGAACGTGCCGTTGGTGCTCTGATCCGTCAGGGTGAAGCGGTTGCGGCTGAGTTCGATGGTCGCGTGCAGGCGCGAGATCAGATTGCCGCGGATCACGATGTCATTGTCGTCGGCACGGCCGATGGCGATATGCGGGCGCTGCTCATCGAGGATCAGCTCACGCTCCTGTACCGACAGGCGCAGTCGCTGCGGCTTGCGATTGTCGCGCCCGGTCAGCGCAATCGCCGGCAGCATGCTGGTGACATCTTCGGTCTGCCACAGCACCTCGTAGAGCGCAATCTCGCCGCCCTGACCGCGGATTGTAGCGACATCGATCTGCCGCACCGAGGCGCGCCACTCGGGCGAGAGCCGTTCGACGGTTGCCGCGGTGGTGATGATCTGCCCCGCCTTGGCCTGACTGGTCATGCGGTTGGCGGTGTGTACGCTGGAGCCGAACACGTCGCGGGCCTCCAGCACCACCGGACCAAAATGGCAGCCGATCCGTATCGCGACCGGCTGACCGTCCACTCGCAGCTCGGTGTGGGCGGCGATCTGTTTCTGCATCTCTCCGGCCGCGTTCAGAGCATCGTCCGCGGTCGGGAACGTGGACATCACCTCATCGCCGATGGTCTTGATCACGCTGCCGTTGTGCTGCTCGGTGGCTTCGCGCATCACCTCAAGACAGGTGCTGACCATGTCGCGGGCACGCAGGTCTCCCATGATCTCGAACAGGCGTGTCGAGCCGACCACGTCGGCGAACAGGATCGCAAGCTCGATGTCTTTGCCCATGCCTGCCGAATGTTACTGGAAAGAGCCGCGGCGCACAGCGGACAAGCGTTATACCGCACACAGCGCCGCGGCGGCTGCGCGCAGCAGCCCGGCGGCGCGCTTCGGCCCCGAAGCCTCGGCTCGGGCCTGGTGCTCGCGGGCGCCCTCCGACAGCCATTGCCGATAACGGCGCGCGCCCGGCCTTCCTGAACACAACCCGAGCATATGTCGGGTGATTGCGGGCAGGCGCTCGCCGGCAGCGACTTCGCGCTCGGCGTACGCGGCCATGCGCTCGAGCAGCGCACCGGCCTCGGGGCAACGCCAGCCATCGTCGAACACCAGCTGCTGCAGCTCGGCCAGCAGGTAGGGCCGGTGATAGGCCTCGCGGCCGAGCATTACCCCATCCGACCAGCCGAGGGCCGCGGTACACGCCGCGGTGGTACGCAGGCCGCCGTTGACATCGATCGCCAGCTGCGGGAAATCACGCTTGAGACGCTGCACGACATCAAAGCGCAACGGCGGCACTTCACGGTTCTCGCGCGGCGACAGGCCGCCGAGCACGGCTTTGCGCGCATGCACAATGAAACGGCTGCAGCCCGCCTGCGCGACCAGCGCGGTGAAGCCGCGCAGGCGCTCGTAGTCATCCTCGTCGTAGCACGTGAGCTGCCACCGCGCCTCCTGCCCCGCGACCACGCCAATGCGCATCTTGACGCTGACCGGAACCGTCACGGCGGCGCACATTGCGGCCACGCCGTCGGCCACCCGTTCACGGTCGAGCATCAGGCAGGCCCCGAAAGCGCCGGCGTGCACCCGGTCGCTGGGACAACCGCAATTGAGATTTATTTCGCGGTAGCCGCTCTTGGCACCGGCGCGGGCAGCGGCCGCGAGCAGCGAGGGGTCATTGCCGCCGAGCTGCAGTGCCAGCGGCTGCTCCTCAGCAGAATAGCGCAGCAGGCGGGCGCGGTTGCCGTGGACGATCGCGGCTGCCGAGATCATCTCGGTGTAGAGCAGCACTCGGGGCGAGAACCCGCGCAGAAAATAGCGGCAGTGGCGGTCGGTCCAATCCATCATGGGAGCGACTGAGATCCGACGATCGATAGAATCAGCCTTTTTCTCGGATGAAATGCCTATTTTTATAGCGCTTTCCATGCTGCGCGTTCCTGCGGGATTTCTGCGTATTCCGGGGAGTTTACTGGTTGCCGAGGGGACATAAAGGGGACAAGAATAGCTTGTCCCCTCGGAATCATCATGCCAACCATCAAAGCCCGCAGACAAGCCAACGGCATCACGCGCTATACGGCGATCGTCCGCATCCGCCGCGGTGCGGCGATCATTCACCGGGAAAGCAAAACTTTCGCGCATCGAACTGCGGCGCTGAGCTGGGCCAGGCACCGCGAGGTGGCGCTCGAAGATCCCGCCACCCTTGTCCGAGAGCAGCAAGGAGCGCCCACGCTCGCCGAGCTGATCCGTTGGTATATCGCGACGTTCGAGACCATCTCCAAATGGCAGCGCAGCAAGCAGACCCATCTCGAATTCCTGGAGCGCCATGCGCTCGGCAGGACCAATGCCCTGAGCTTGACCGCCGCGATGCTGATCGATCACGTGCGCTCGCAGCGCGCCGAGGGCACCGGGGCGGCCACCGTGGCGAATGACCTGATCTGGATCGGCGTCGTCCTGAGAGCCGCTCGCAGCGTCAAAGAACTGCCGGTCCGCCCCGAGGTCGTGCAACAGGCACGCAACGCCTGCCGCGAACTGCGCCTGACCGGCAAAGCGCGCAAGCGGACACGGCGGCCGACTGCGGACGAGCTCGAACGGCTGCGCGAGTATTTTGCTCGCCGGGAAAGGCGCTCCACGATCCGCATGCTGCCCGTAATGGAATTCGCGGCCTGCTCCGCTCGACGCGAGGCCGAGATCTGCCGGCTCGAATGGCACGACAACGATGCCGCAACACGCACTGGCGTTGTTCGCGACGCCAAGCACCCGACTGACAAGAACGGCAATCACCGGCGTTTCAAATACACGCCGGAGGCGTGGGCGATCGTCCAGGCACAGCCGCAGACGGGCGAGTACATCTTCCCGTATGACCCGAAGAGCGTAGGGACGGCCTTCACCCGTGCCTGCCACGTGCTCGGGATCAAGGATCTGCGTTTCCACGATCTGCGGCACGAAGCTACCAGCCGTCTGTTCGAGCGTGGCTATCAGATTCACGAGGTCGCGCAGTTCACGCTCCATGAGTCCTGGAACGAGCTCAAGCGCTACACGAATCTCAGGCCGGAGAATATGCGCGAAATCCCGCCGGCCCGTGTGGGCTCGCCCGCCGGCGATCACGGGGCCGCCCATACTGCCGTTACTCCGCCCATTCACACCGCGGCTCGATCAGCTCGGCGCGGACGGCGGCATTCACCAGAAAGGGCTTCTTCTGTCCGCCAAGTCTGAAGCGAGGCGCGCTGCTATTAGTCCGCCAGACCCATGACGAATGCCAAGGCGATGTTGAGTCGGCCGATGTCATTGTCGTCGAGACGTCCGACCTGCCGTCCAATTCGTTCGCGCCGAATCGTCACAGGTTTATCGGCCATCACCTGCGACCTCACTCGTAAGCCATTGTTCTCGGTCGGATCAATCGTTACCCGAAAATCCGGTGCGTCACTGCATTCAGAGGTCATCTGGCAGACCACCACCGAAGCGTGCTCGGCGGGAAGAGCATCCGTCTGCATGATAACTGCGGGTCGCGGCTTGCCATAGTCGCCGGTTGCTGCAACCGTCACCACGTCGCCGCGCCTCATCGGGCATCAAATTCCGAAACCGCCTCAATCCACCCTAGTACCTCTAACTCGCGCGCTCGGTCCAGGCTAGCCACCTCCTTCGCCACGCGTCTGCGGACCGCCTTCGAGCGTGCATCGGGTACGATCAAGCGCAACTCGCGTAAGCCGCGCGCACGGCGCCGCTCACGCATGGCCCTCATTCGCTCGGCGGCTAACGCCATAGGATCCTCCAAATGTAACGCGTGACAGTGTAACGCGTTACGATCTGTGAAGCAAGCTATGCTGGCCCCCGGTGTTGCTCTTGTTCGACAACACCCGAGGGTGTTGCTAATGTGAGCAACACCGGAGGAGAGGCAGGTGAACACGGTGACGATCGGAGTCTCCTCGATGAAGAATGCACAGCGGCGAACGGCCCAAGCTCTGCGGGGCAAGCGCCAGGGCGCCTATATCTCGTTCGCCTCGGAGGATCTGCTCTGGAAGACCCTTACGCCAAAGCGCTGGGCGCTGCTCAAAATCATGGCGGGCCAGGGCGCGCTGGCGATACGCGAAGTCGCCCGGCGCGCCGGCCGCGACGTGCGCGCCGTACACAGCGATATCCATACGCTGCTCAGGTCCGGGGTACTCGATCGCGAGCATGATGGCCGAGTGAAGTTCGCCTACGACGCGATCCACGTCGATTTCATCCTGCGCGCCGCGGCTTAGCGGTGGCGCTCGTCATTACCGCGCCTTTTCACGCCGTTCATCGATCAGCTCGGCGAGATCGGCGGCGCTCACCAGCCAGGGCGACTTCTGTCCGCCAAGCCTGAAGGCCCGGCACGGCAACACTTTGCCTGGTGCGCGGCGGCGCGCCTCCTCGAAACTCAGGCCGAAGTACTTGGGAGCGACGCGCTCCAGCGGAATATTGGCCTCACCGAATTCGGCAAGCAATCCGAAGTATGTGCTGTTCACGATGCCGTCCCTTGCAGCGACACGAATGCGGCAAGAGTGCAACGTCGGCAAAGTCACGGCAATGGGGTGTTTCGCTCATTTTTAAGCGCAAACCCTAAAAAGGATGAAACTCGCAGCCTGCCGGTGCGGGCTATACGAAGAGCCGGTCTGGCGAGGTCGCATCAGCGGCTTATCCCTGGCTGCTCGCGTTCGCGACGCGCGGCGACTTGCGCGATCACTGCCTGTGCCATTCGCTCATTGTCTGTCAACGGCGGCGGCATCCGGCTGAAGAATTTCCGGACCTGCTCGGCTAATTTCCAGTTGCCCTGGGCGGCCAGGGCGTCCGCTACCGCGCGCCAGCCATCGGCAACCACCGCGCGCGTATCGAGTAGCTTGGTCTTGCCGGATTCCGCAGGCAGGCCTCCGCGCCGTAATTGGCTCGAAACCTGCTCGACGCGCTGCTGCATTCGGATCGACATGCGACGACGGGCGGCGCGGTAGATGCCGTCGAGCAGCGGCGTACGGTTTGCTCCGCGGACTGCACGCTCGGTCGCATTTGCCGCAATACCCTGGGCGCGCAGATGGTGCGCGAATCGCGTGCGCCATTCGCGCAGGGTGGCTTTGCGGATATTGAGCCGTTGCCCGTGCTCGCTCATCGCCTTGATCGCGAGATGCACATGCGGATGGTCCTGGTCGGTATGCAGCACCAGGGCGTAGCGGTGCTTGAACGCGAATTGCTCGCGTGCGAACGCGCGGGTTGCCGCCAGCAGTTTCGCCGGAGACGTCCCGGCCGGCATGGAAAGCACGACGTTGTGGATCAGCTTGGCAGGTTTTCGCCCAGGTCTGCCGCTGTAGGGACGCCGAGCCTGCGCGGCCGTCGCATCGAGATCCCAGTCGGCCGCAAGATCAGCTGCGACGTCCCTGCCCTCGAGAATGTCTCCCGAATCGGTTTCGACGTCGAGCTCGCCGTTTCGGTCGATGTAGCGCAGATGGGCGACGACGGCACCTTTGCTCTTGCCGCCGCCGGAAACCTTCACCATGACCTCGGGCGCCCTGCCAACGGTGCGGGCGATGTGCTCGATCTGCGGCGCCGACAGCCGCGCATCCGGCCCTGGCCCTCTCCGTGCGTAACCAGCCAGGTCCAGGAGCGGCTGGCCTGCTCCGATTTGCAGATTAAAGGGGCGTCGGGGCATGGCCGGCCTCCCAGCTCAACGTGTTGGCGCGAATAAGGGTCCGCACGCGATCACGGAGGGCCTCACAAGCCGAGAGCAACGCTCGCAGCTCCTCTCTCGTTACCCCGCCCACAGAGGCTCCCTGTTGGGCGGAACGGGCGATCACGTTTAGGTTGCGACCGATGGGGTTCAGCTCGTTGACGGAGCGGCCCAGGAGGACGAGCTCCTGGTCCGGCAGCGGGACCAGCGAGCGGAGGTGCGATCGGGTCAGAACCGACAGGTAGGTGGCGGGCGGCATGCCCCGTGCGGCAGCGCGTTCGCGCAAGAGCAGGCGGTCGTCGGCCCGGAGGCGGATGGTCAGTCGGGCGTCGCGCAATTCTGGCGGCGGGCTCGTCACCGTCGCGTCATCGCCGGCGGCCAGGGCCAGCAGCTGCTCGATGAGGCGCTTGAGGAGTGCGGACTCGGAAACGCCCTGCTTGGTCGCGATCGCGCGAAAGCGTTGCTTGCTCTCTGCGGTGATCCAGGTCGAGAGATGTGTGCTGCCATTGCGCATGCAGCACATTTGTACCAAATAGCCGCCGAATGGCTATCCTGCGCGATCCGCTCAAAATCCAGAGAAACCGGACACGCGATGTACGTCCCCTTCGCTTTCGCCACCACCTCCGCTTACATATTTGGATGTGTAAGCTTCATAGAGCGCCCTGAAGCATTATCCGATGCAGACGTTTCGCTGTGGCTGCAGGGGCGCGATAAGATGTAAGCGATCAAACAACCGCGCTGTCGTCGCTACTTTGCTTGCGGCACTTCGACAATGTGCTCTGCCAGCCCGAGCCATCGTCCCTGGCGGCGGATATAGGTTGCCGTGTATTTGTAGACCGCCGTGTACGCCGCGCCGTCTCTCGTCCCGCGTGCGGTGTCGGTGCCAACGGCCACCGCAGTGTCGCCGTCGATGATCACGGCTTCGTAAGTCAAGGTTTGAGATGCCGTAGGATCAACATCACCGGCGAATAGCTTGATGAAAGCTTCTTTGTCGTACGTCTTGGCAGCCTCGAAAGTCGCCACGAACCTTTCATCAAGAATGCGCCGGAGCACGGTCGCGTCGTTTTTGTCCTCGGCGGCCGCCCACTCCTTTTCGAGGTCCAGCAGCTGTTGTCTTGCGGCAGTCGGCGGAGCAGCCCGGGGGCTCGTTCGCTCCGAGGCGACCGACAAGGCGACGATGCAGCAGGCGAGCGCCCAGCCCACGATTTGCTGCTTCGACTGCCGCGATTGCGACTTCATAGCTGGGACTCTGCCATCGATGTTCATTGATGTTCCACGGCAGCACTGCCTCGTAGTCCTCGACAGTCTTGAGGTGCGGATAAGATCACCAGGTCGCGCTGTTTTGCTAGATAAATTTGCATGCATTTCGTCGATCACGAACTCATTGCCGATCAGCAGGATAGACAGCCAGGATCGCTGAGGCTCGAGGAAAACGCCGGATCGCTACCGTATGTTAGTGCAAGGAAAACGAAAGGACCCCTAAATAAACCTCAAGGCGCACAGCGGTGCCTGATCGATTGGATCGTCGTTAGTCGCAGCACCGGCCGACCGTCAGCCAAGTTGCAAACGAAAGCGCGCCTCCTGGCTGCGACCGTTGCGGTGGCGTACTACAACGCGGAGCTGCCAGACGGCTGATCCCTTGAATGCCGTTGCGGGTATGCGCGCGAGTATGCCCCCGCGCACGGCCTCTGGGATCGCGGCGATCGCGTTGAACTGCGCCGGCGAATCGCCCGCACCGAGCTCGAGGCTCGCCTGCCCCCATGCATTGCAGTCGGCCGTTCCGTGCACCTCGACGAGTGTCGCACCCTTTTCCTGCGTAACCGCGACGCTCGAAATCGACGCATCGATGAAGAAGTTCCGATCGGCGGCGAGCGCTGCCCGTGCATCGAGCACTCCGTGTCCGGTGAATTGGTCGATGCCAGGGACGCCAACATCGCGCGCCGAGTTCAGGATCATCCGCTTGACCTCAACCGCGGTCAGGGTCGGATCCTTGGCAAACAGGAGTGATGCGACGCCCGTGACGAGCGGCGCTGAGAAACTCGTACCACCGGCCACGTAATAGCGCTTATCGGCGCCGACGTAGGCGCTGTCAGGTGTGTAGCGTGCGCCCGGAATGTCGCGCAATGTATCGGTGCTGCGGGCGCGCAGGCTCAGGATATCGATGCCCGGTGCTACCAGGTCGACTGCTCGACCCCAATTTGAAAACACCACGCGATTGTCATCGTGATCCGAAGCGCCGACCGTGATCACGCCGTCGAGACCCGCGAGCGCGTAGTCCTTGAGCTCGATGCCATCATTCCCGGCCGCCGTCACAATCAGCACGCCCTTTGCCACGGCGTATTCGACCGCCTTGCGGGCAATCTGTGGGATGCCCTGCCCGCCGACACTGACGTTGATGACGCGCGCTCCGTTGTCAGCGGCATAGACAATGGCCTCGGCGATGTAGGAGGCGCGGGTGTGACCGAAGTCATTGAGTGCTCTGAGCACCATGATGCGAACAGCCGGATTGATGCCGGCGATGCCAGCGCCGTTGTTCCAGCTCGCCGCGATGAGGCCGGTCACGAACGTGCCGTGTCCGTCATAGTCCCAGGGATGATTGTTACCCTTGACGAAATCCCAACCGATCACATCGTCCTGGTACTGACCACGGGCGGGAACCTTGCCCGTCACGCCGATCTCCTTGGGATTGCGCCAGAGGTTATCCCAGGACAGATCCAGGTGATTCCAATCGAGCCCGGTGTCGATGATGGCGACCGTCACTGGCGTGAGCTTCGCGGGCAGCAGCCGCCAGGCCGAGTCGCTGTCTGCCGTAAATCCGATGCGGTGCAGCGCCCACATATCCTCGTAGGGTTGCTTCCATGAACCCGTACCTAAGAAGTAGGGGTCTGCCGGAGGTTCGAGCGCCTCAGCCAAGCGTGGGCAGCCTGCGCACACGATCAGAATCAGCGCCGCCGCTGGGCGCAGCCATTTCATGGGTGGACTCTTCCGAGGGCGAGGCGGGCACCGGGCAGTTCTGCGTGAGGGTCGACCCGTTTTCCGATCCGCCGCCCTGGGGGCATCGGCTCCTTGGTCCAGCAGATATTGATCTCATACGCTGCACTCACAGGAGCGCCCGCCGGCAGCGTGAAGACCGAGTACGTGGTGCCCCCGATCGTCACCGTCTGCACGAGCTGCGCACTATTGCCTGGGCTGCCCGACGAGCCAATCGCGATGACACTCTGCTGATCCGATACCGTCACGGTCACCGCCGGTTGCCCCGTCGCCGACGCCCCGGCGCCAGCCCCTCCCGCATTCACCTGCGCGTTACCATTCGCGTCCGTGACAGCCTGCTCGGGCCCCGACCCGGCGTTGGTGACAGTGTCCTTTGCCACCGCCACGCCGGGCAGCGACGTATTGACGTTGAGCTCGATCTTGATCACCTGGCCGCCGATCGCCTGCGCACTCTGGCCGGCCTGAACTGCCTCGGCTGTCGCCTTGATGTTGATCAGAATCACGGGCGGGCCGCCGGGCTGGCTGGGCGGCTGTACAGGTTGCCCCGGCTGGCCGGGCGTGACCGGTGTCCCGGGAGACACTGGCGTCCCGCCCGCGGTGGTCGGCGTTCCTCCCGAACTTGACGATGTTCCTCCGGGAATCACCGGCGTGCCCCCGGGCGTGACCGGCGTTCCTCCGGGCGTCACCGGAATCCCTCCCCCGGTCGGGGGACCCACCGGTGTGCCGCCGGGTCCGACCGGGACGCCCGGATTGCCGCCGATCCGGTAGTGACACGGCCTCTGGGAATCCACTACGACAGTGCCGCCACCACTGGCACCGCCACCGCCGTTCACCGTTTCGGTCGGCAGCCCCGGCTTGGGCGGGCACTCCTTTGCCACCCTTTCGATCGCGCGATCGAGGTCCTCAAACTGTTTGTAAATCTCCGCCTCGATCTCTTGATCGGTGGGTTCCGCCGGACTGCCGAAGGTCTCGTGCCTGGCTTCGAATTCGTCTTTGAATTTCTCTACCGCGATGGATGCGTCGCCGCCTATATTGCTTAGCGCCACACCGTCGAGTGGGAATCCGTGCTTTTGTGCGCACGCAATCATGCCCGACCGCATATCATCGTACACTGCAGAAAAACCGCTAGAATTAAGTGTTTTAGAAGCGGAAACCTGGCCGTACACCCCGGCGAGTAACTCCGCGAACTGTTCGATTTTATCGAGCGCGACCATCCCCTCGCGCAACGCATCGGGATTGATGCATTCTTCCGAGCAAGGGAATTCAATTCCGATATCGCGATCCCGCAGTTTCGAGGCAAGCACTTGCAGGTATGCGTTAGCGCTCGCCGCGGCCGTTCCAGCGCTCGACTCTGCGTGGATCGAAAGCGGCGCGCAGACGGCCACCGTCAGCAACATGATCTTCGTCAGGGCTCGCAGCATCACGTCCTCGTATCCGCCTTGAGTGCCCGTCGCGAGCCAGCACTAGATATGGCGGGTTCCCAACAATATCAGTGCTTCCAAAAAGCGTGCGCGGACCTCCCCAAGCCGACCTTTACGCGTAACAGCACTTTGTAGTCTTTTTCGTCGACCGAGGAACCATCGGTGTAGCGCGCATAGGCATACCCGGCATCGAGCCCGAAATTGGGCGTCACCCAATATTCGATCGTCACCTCTATCAGCGGGTTAGTGCCACTGTTCTTCTGCCCGACCACGCTGGTCATCGAGGGAACTCCTGGGATAATAAAGACGGCGGTATTACCCGAGCGCACCCCCCAAGCCTGCAGCCCTCCGCGTAACGTGACTGCAAAGCTGTTACTGAGCGGTAGAATCAGGAATCCCAGGAATGTCCCTCCCCGCACGGGACCGAAGGAGCCGTTAACGTTGGCGCTAACGCCGGGAACCGATGAGACGGTTGCAGCGGTCCTTTGTGTAATCGAGCCGTCATCGAGGTACCCTCCGGAGATACCGAAATAATTCAAAAAACGGATTTGTCCTTCAACGACGTAGGCGGTATCGCTGGCGTGGTTGGCGCAGTTGACCGTGTCGAACCCGAGCTCTTGAAGCTGCTGCGTAACGCCCCGGCAGCTGGCGCTTGGATTCCACGATCTGCCCGCGCCTCCTTCCAAGACGATCCGAATCGGCCAGTCTTGCGATCGGCTCAACCAATTGTCTTTGGATGGCGTGCCGCCGCGGATGCCGACCTGGTCGCCAGGCACGAGCAGCGCGAGCCCGAGCTCGATGCGGCCGTCCGGCCCGACGTTGACCGGTACGGTTCGTGTTTGACCATCTTTGAACGTCACGGTCGCAGTACCGTGTGCTCCCGGACTTACGGTCTGCGCGGTGTCGATGTACCAGCCGGCCGGCTTGCGTGAATCTCCGTCGGACTTTTCTACCGTCGCGGGAGGCACGTCCGTCAGCGTAATCGTGACGGTAGCGATTTCATTCTGTTGGTCGGGTGCAATGGTTACGCCCGTGTAAACCGCACTCGCCTGAGCGGCATAGAGCAGGGCACCAATTGCAGCAGCGCGACGGTACAAGACTCGGCATGCTGCCATCGAATCTCCCCCAGTACATTCCCCGTTCATGATGCGGCGGTCCTGACACAGCATGCAATGGGCAGAATTGCCTATTGTGGGGGTGGCCCATGCCGAGACAGCCTGGATCGCTGAGGCTCGAGGAAAACGCCGGATCGCTACCGTATGTTAGCGCAAGGAAAACGAGAGGACCCCGAGACCTCCAGGCGACCGTTCGATTCGGTTAAATACTGGGTAAGCTTCAAATGGCGCACTGCACCAAATAAATTCATTGACGGCGTGCACCGGCGGCACATTAATTCCGGTTAACTATCCGGCGGTCGCGACCCCGCGGTCGCGACCCCGCACGAAATAGGCAACTCTGCCTAGCCATCGGACTGGAGCGGTCTCTCATGCTCAGCCGTCGCGATCTGACTCGAGTGCTCAGCTTTGTCGAGGGCGCTCAAGCCCTGCCGGACCTCGACGGACTCGCGCTCTACATCAGCAATCAGCTGCCCAAGTTGATCCAATGCGACGCGGCGAGCTACAACGAGATCAACCCGCGGCTCAAGCGCATCCGCTGGGTGGTGACGGATGGAGTTGCGAGCTTTCCCGATGCAGAGCGGGTATTCGAGGCGCATATGCCTGAGCATCCATTCGTTAATCATCACGCGCGGTGCCGCGGACAGACCGCCGTCAAGATCAGCGACTTTTTGAGCCAGCGGCGGTGGCGAAGCACGGGCATGTACAGCGAGTTCTACTGCCGCTTGGGTCTGGAGCATGTACTCGCCATCTACATTCCGACGCAACCGGGGTTTGTCGGCATCTCGCCGCTGCGCGCCGGTGCCGAATTCAGTGAACGCGAGCGGGCCATCCTGACTCTACTGCGTCCGCATCTGGTGCACGCCTACCGCACGGCGGCACTGCGCACCGAGTACGAAGCAGAATTGGGCCTTTTCCTTCAAGGCATGGACGTTGCCGGTTTCGGCGCGATTTTGCTCGGACGGGACGATCGCATCAGCGCGCTGACCGGGCGCGCTCGCAGTTGGCTGGCACGGTATTTCGACGCGGCTCACACCGAGGGCGCCGCGCTGCCCAGTGCATTACAGGCTGTGCTGGACCGTACCGGTCCGATCAACGCGACCGCGAATGTAGCGACCACGCCGCCGGTTGCGCTGCGCGGTGGCAAGTACTTGCGTGCGCATTGGCTCAGTCACCGAGGCCGCCGCCTTATGGTGCTGCAGGAAGAACGCGGGGCCCCGTCTATGCAAGACTTGGCGCCGCTTGGTCTGGCACGTCGAGAAACGGAGACTCTAAAATGGGTTGCGTACGGGAAGACCGATGCCGAGATCGCACGCATCTTGAGCATCTCCACACGTACGGTGAATCACACGTTGGCTCGTGTGTATCGCAAGCTCGGCGTGGAGACGCGCCTCGCGGCCGCGCTGCGCGCTGCACGGGTTGCAGAGGGCACTTTGTGATTTCTTCGGCCAGGGCGGTCAAGCCGCTGAGCAGGGAAGATATGCGGGCGATAACATAGCCAAACGCGCTTTCCCATTTTGAGCGGCGTAAATCAAGTATCCAGCCATTCTGGCGGTTTTCACTCGACACTTAGAACCGTGGTATGATGATTTATCATACCTGAGTGTAAGCCATGGCAAGTGTAAAGGTAGCTATCACGCTTGAGGAAAAGACCCTACGCCAGGTAGATAGTCTGGTAGCGCGGCGAGTATTTAAGAACCGGAGCCGGGCGATTCAGACGGCGCTCCACGAGAAGCTTGAGCGGCTTGAGGGCAGTCGCCTGGCTGCTGAATGCGCCAAGCTGGACTCAAAGTTTGAGCAGTCGTTGGCGGAAGAAGGCATGGGCGCGGATGCGGCGGTATGGCCAGAATTCTAAGAGGAGAGGTCCGCTGGGCGGATCTCAATCCAGTTCGCGGCCATGAGCAATCCGGTCACCGTCCGGTTCTGGTCCTTAGCCACGATATCTTCAACGCACGGTCCGGCACCGTCATCGCGGTTGCGTTGACTAGCCAGGCACAGAAGGCAGGGTTTCCGCTGACGCTTGAGCTGAAGGTGGCAGAGCTTCGGAAACCGACGTGGGCAAAGATCAGCCAAATTCGTACGTTGTCAGTAGAGCGGATCGGCAAGCGCCTGGCCCGGATACCGCCGACCGATGTCACTAAAGTGATCGAGGGATTGAACGAAATTCTAGGAGAGTAGGAGGCGAAGGGGGTAATTTGCAGGCCCCCGAACAATCCCTAGAATGGCCGAAAATAAGAAAGATTAGAGAGAAGACGTGGCACTGTAATTCGCCCCGAGGCGACGGTACATCGGGGTGCTGCCGCACGAGAGGGCTACGTATGATGAAGCGGGCTCGGCATGGTAGCGCAGGCTGCTCACGACGACGGCGGGTCGCTGCTTGCTCTGGCTCTGATCGGTGAAGGGGAACGGTACGAGGATGACGTCGCCGAAGTTATAGGCGGTCGTACTCGGCATCGTCCTCGTTATCCCATCAGCAAGGCCCCGTTCCGTCTGACGTGGACCTCCAAAGGGAAAGAAGCCCGAGCGCGATGGGCGCGCCCGGGCCTGACCGATTTGGCGGTCACATCAGTCGATGGCCGCTAGGATGGCACTCGCCTCGGCGTGTTCGAGAGCGAAATCGCGGAGCTGGTAGTAGTGGCCGCTGATGACCTCGTCGGGGATCCGGAATGACAGGTGACTGAAGGCGAAGAGACAGGCCGTAATGCCGGCGGCTTCCGCGCTCATCCGGCCGGCGTAGCCGTTTCCTTGCACCTGAAGGACCAAAGGCTCGCATTCCGGCGCCATGTAGAAGCCACCGTTGGAGAGCTCGTAGAAGCGCCAGTAACCCCCGGAGTAGTCCTTGGCGAGCTGGCGCATAAAGCGATAGTCGGCGTCCTCGACCGCCAGCATATATCTACCAGAGTGCCGGGGTAAGGTTTCGATGCGAGCCTCGTCAGTGACCTGACGGGCCTCAATCGGCTGTGGTGCGCGATCGGCAGAGGTGTTCATGAGCGTATTCCTGGTGGATCCGGGGCGGGATTGCCCGAGGCCGCCGCCGCAGGTCGCAGCGGAGGCTTCAAGGGTTTGCCGTGAGGCCGCGCGCTTCTCGCTCGCGCCCTTAACGCCGAGAACGACCTGCTAGGATCCAAGGGATCGAGGCAAGCCCGCCCCCTTCCCTTCCCAGCTCCTGCATTGACAGGTGTCTGGATGTTTTTGCCGCCCATCGAAAAGAGCAGCCGAAACAATCAAACCATCAGCCGCTGGGGACTCGCAACATCACATTGCAGAATGATTTGCAGCGCGCCGGTGGACTGCCGGCGCGCACGGGTGTCGGAGTTTCTGGGCGATTTCACCCCAATACTCCAACCCTCATCGGTAGTGAATCCGGGTATGAGGTTCGACGGATCGGTGATCTACCGGGTGAACAGTGTCTCGAACAGCCGCTGAGACTCCCGCAACCCCTCTTGGGTGAGGCCCACCGATTTCGCCTTTCCGACGGGGTCCGTGATGAAACTCTTGGTCGGGGCCGATGCGTTCACACTACGACGCATCCGCCACGAGTGCCCCGGATTGCCAACAGCCCGTGCCGGGCGAGGTTCAGCGTTGCAACCGGTCCACGGTCTCAGCGGTGCGCCAGGACGGCCAGCTTGCTGTGCGTTCGCGCCGCCTCGTCATCGGTGAGACTTCGCGCGTCGGCCCTCGATTGTTTGACGAACGCAAGGAACTGCGTCGGCTCCAGCGCCGGGCTGAAGTGAAATCCCTGGTACTGATCGCATCCCAGTGCCGCCAGCAAGGCGAGCTGCTCTGGTGTTTCCACACCCTCCGCGATCACTTTGAGGTGCAGGCTGTGTGCCAGTGAAATGATCGCCTGCACGATCGACGCATCCTCCGGGCGGCGAGTCATCTGATCGACAAAGCAACGGTCGATTTTCAACTTATCGATTGGAAAGCGGCGCAGGTAGCTCATACTCGAGTAACCGGTGCCGAAGTCGTCGATCGACACCAATACCCCCATGCGGCTGATCGCCTCCAGTATTTGAATCGACTCCTCCGCATCGCTCATGACCGCGGTTTCGGTCAGTTCGACCTCGAGCAACTGCGGATTCAAGCCAGACGCTTCCAGCGCCCGGCGAATCTGGTCCACCAGGTTCGCGAGTCTGAACTGTGAGGGTGCGAGGTTAACGGCGACGCGTAAGGACGGCAGCCCTTCACACTGCCACGCCTTCGCCTGGCGACACGCTTCAAAGAGGACCCACTCCCCGATGGCATCGAGCAGGCCACACTCGTCGGCGATCGAAATGAACTCGTTTGGCGGCACAAGGCCGCGCTGCGGATGCCGCCAGCGGATCAGGGCCTCGGCGCTGTTGACCCGACCGGTCAAGGTGTCGACCTTCGGCTGGTAGTGCAATTCAAACTGTCTGTTCCGCAGGGCTTCGTGCAGCTCGCTTTCAAACTTCACACGGTCCTGCGTCATCGTACTCATGCCTTCGGCATAGCACTGCAGATTGTTGCGACCGCGCTCCTTGGCGCTGTACATGGCGGCGTCGGCTCGCGTCAGCAGCGTGTCCACGCTCGCCCCGTCCCGCGGGTAGAACGCGATACCGATACTCGCGGAGATGTGCACATCGATACCGAGCAGTCGCAGGGACGGTTCCATTGCCTTGATCGCCCGCGTGCCGATCTCGACCGCCTCCGCGTGCGTAAGGGGCCCGTCAAGCAGGACCACGAACTCGTCGCCCCCCAGACGCGCCGTGGTGTCGACGGCGCGAACGGCGCTCTTTAGCCGCTGCGCCACCTCCCGCAGCAACTCATCGCCCGCCCGGTGCCCCAGCGAGTCGTTAATAAGCTTGAATCTGTCGAGGTCGATGACGAGGACCGCGAATTCGTGTGAGTGCCGTTGCGAATGGACAATGGCTTGGGCAATGCGGTCATCGAGCAGCATGCGGTTCGGCAGGCCGGTGAGCGCGTCGTGCGAAGCGAGATGCCTGAGCTGCCGGTTCGCCGCCTCGAGACCGCTGGTGCGATCGGTGACGACCAGCTCGAGGCTTTCGACGTGGCGCTTGAGTGCACGGGCATTCTGCCACTTCTGGCTTAAGGCGCTCGCACACTGGAGGATCTCGATCGGCTCGAAGGGTTTCTTGATGACGATGAGCTTGTCCGAGTGCCCGAGTCGTGCCAGGAGCTCCAGCCAGTCGTAGTCTGTGTAGGCGGAGCAGATGACGACCTGTACGTCCGGGTCGATCTTCCACAGCCGTTCGACGGTCTCGAGCCCATCCCAACCCGGTGGCATTCGCATGTCGACGAAAGCGACCGAGTACGGACGGCCCTCGGCGAGAGCCGCACGCGCGAGCTCGACGCCATCCCGACCCTGCATCGCGGAATCCATATAGAATCTCGGGCGCGCGGTGTCGGGCTGCTGCTCGCCGAACAGCCCCGCTTCGGCCTGCGACGTCAGCGCCTTCCCGTCGGCCACGAGGATCTTGCGGTAGTCCTGATGAATGGCCGGATTGTCGTCGATCACAAGGATGCGATGCGTCAGCAGGTCGGGTTCATTTGGCATCGAGCGACTCCGGCGACGCGAACGGCAGCGTTAGGATGAACGTGGCGCCCTGGCCGGGACCGGCGCTTTCTGCGTGCAACGAGCCGCCCAGTGCCTTGGCCGCGAGGGCGCTGCTGTGCAGTCCGAAACCGTGGCCGTCCGGGCGAGTCGTGAAGCCATGATTGAAGATTCGGTTCAGGTTTTCCTTGGGGATTCCGACCCCCGTATCAATGACGGAGATCAGCGCCGAATCGTTCGCTGCGCGAACCCGGACGGTCACGCGCTTTTCGCCGGCCTTCGCTTCGTCGCAGGCGTATTTGGCGTTGCGAATTACGTTCACCAGGATCTGTAGCACCTTGTGCTTGTCGACCTGGATCGGCGGTACGTCCTCGAAGTCGCGGCTGAGCACCACCCCGTGACGGCTGAAGGCCCCCTCATTCATCCGCAAGCTGTCCTCGACCAGCACGCGAATGTCGAGCGTATCGATTACGCCACCGCATCTGGCGTAGCTTTGCTGCATCGCGACGATTTCCTTGATGTGCTCAACGTTGCTGCGCAGCGCCGACAATTCCGCGGTGGCTGTATCACGCTCGCGGACGAGATCCGCGGCAAGCTCCTGCAGATAGGGCGGCAGGTGCTTACCATGAGCACCCGCCAGGAAGGTCGCCAGGTCGTGCGCGTGCTCGCTCAACAGCGCAGCGGCCCGCGCGAGCCCGGCGCACTTCGATTTCTTGATGCCCTCTGCGATCAGGCTTGCCGAGACGTTCACGCTGTTGAGTACATTGCCGACGTTGTGCAGGACATTGGTGGCCACTTCCGCCATGCCCGCCTGCCGAGATGCGACGAGCAGTTGCTTGTGTACCTGCTCGAGCTCCTGTTCAGCGAGGCGCCGTTCGGTGATGTCCTGGACCACCGCCACCGCGCCGAGTGCCTGTCCGGCCGGTCCGACCAGCCGCCGCGCGCTTGAAAGCGCCGTGCGCACGGCACCCTGCGGTGTAACGACGATGAACTCGGCGTCGCTGACCTCCTCACCGCGCAGCGCACACGCCAGTGGACGGTCCTCGGGCGGTACCGGCGTCGTGCCATCCAGCTGATAAACCCGGGATGTGACGGGGTAGGCGCTGCGGGCCTGGGCGGCGGTGTTCTCCGCGGGAATTCCAAACAGCTCGACCGCCGCGCGGTTGTAGTGCGTCACCCGCCCGGTGACGTCGCAGGCAAGGAGCGCGAGCGGCAGTTCGGCGATCACGGCAGCGAGCAGCGTCTGGTTTTGCAGCAGCGCCGCCGCCATCTCCTTGCGCGCGGATATGTCGCGCAGGAATTGGACCGAACACTCTGCCTCAGCGCCGCCGCCATGAACGAGTGAGGTGCTCACGCGAACCCACAGCGCGCTGCCGTCCTTGCGGACGTAGCGCTTCTCGACATCTAAGTGCGTAAGCTCTCCGCCCCACAGCCGCTCGAGGCTCGCGGTAGTGGACTCGAGATCCTCTGCGTGCGTGAGGTTGGCGATGGACCTGTTGTTGAGTTCTGCCGCATCGAAGCCGAGCATCGAGCAGAATGCTCGGTTGCAGTGACGGAAAGTGCCGTCGCGGTTGGCAAAGGCAATGCCCACTGGTGCCTGCTCGACGGTATTGCGGAATAACGCCTCAACTGGCGTGCCGTCGCCGGCTATCCTGAATAGCCCCGTGACTTCGGAGCTCTCACCCGCAACGAGTGCGGCACTGCTGGTTTTCATTGAAGCCCTCGATGGCTCGGGTGAGGGGCCGCGTCTGTGACGCGGTACTCATTTGTGGAGGACTCTCCCGCGTGTGTCGCGTTGGCAGCCCGCCATGTAACAGAATGCTGGGTATTACAACACGGGGCGCCGCCCTGCACGGCGAAGCAGGTCGCATCTGCCTACTAAGGACTAGCCCTATTCCGTGAACGGCTTGGGAAATCCGAAGCTGGTGGGAGTCTTACAAGAGCTGATGCTGCGCGCGAAGCGCGACCGTGAGTGCCGCCCCTTTGGAGCTCCAGATTGAATATTACATAAGTCGTTGTAGATTCTGTGCCAGCGTGAGGAGAGCCAAATCCCCAGCCATCGCACGCCGACCGGCAAGGTCGAGCGCAGCCGCACTCGCCGCTGCCTCTCGATCGTACTTTGCTTTGCGCCGCTCGAGTCGAAATGCGAGCAGCGCGCCCACAGCAGCGCCAGCGAGCGCGACCAGCACGCTGTTGGAGCCCGTGTGCGCCTCGTCCTCGCTGACGGTGGCGTGTTTGTTCGCGCCGTCGTAGTTGGCCACGATAGTGCCGCGGTGGCACTCCATCCGAGCGCGCTAGCGATCAAGAGATTGATCGCCGCATCCTCGAAGAAGCCGATGCTATCAGCGAAAAGGCGAGACCTATTCATGGCAGATGCGCACGCGTGCCGTCGAAGCCTCGCGAGATTTTTCTATGGCTCTGCACCCGGTCCGGGTTTCTGGGTGAAATCCCATAGAAACTCCGACCAGGTTTCCGATCAGGGTCGCCGCGAGTCCAAGTCAGACCCTTTTCGCGACTGCGGGCTGCGGACCTCACTTTTTCGGGGCGACGTAAAGGCGACAGGCGTTTTTTGACTCGGCCAAGTCGCTGAGTAGTAAACCGAAATAGACTTCGTCGGTCCACTCCATCATCGGGGCGACCGCGAAGCGGTGCTCGAGCTTTGCAGTATTTTTTTCGGCGGAAATGCCTATGTCCATAGGGCTTTCGGAGCTGCGCATTTCTGCGGTATTTCTGTGCATTCTGGGGAGTTTAGCGGTTGCCAAGGTGCCGTAAAGGTGTCATGAAATAGCTTGACACCTCGGAAAGCAGAATGGCAACGATAAGAGCGCGGAAACGAGCTGGGCGAGGCACCGTGAAGTTGCACTCGAAGATCCAACGGCCCGTGTCTGAGTGCAGCCAGGAGCGCCCACGCTCGCCGAGCTGATCCGCGGGTATATCGGCGCGTTCGAGACTATCTCCCAATGGCAGCGCAGCAAGCAGACTCATCTCGAATTCTTCGAGCGACACGCGCTCGACAAGACAAATGCCCTGACCTTGACCGCCGCGATGCTGATCGATCACGTCCGCTCGCGCCGCGCCGAGGGCGCCGGAGCGGCAACCGTCGCGAATGACCTGATCTGGATTGGCGTCGTCCTGAGAGCTGCTCGCAGCGTCAATAAGCTCCCGGTCCGCCCCGCGAGTATTTTGCCCGTCGGGATGAGCACTCCACGATCCGCATGTTGCCCGTCATGGCATTCGCAATCTGCTGGCCGCCTCCGATTTTCGGATTAAAACAAGGCTCGGCAGCTCTTCGCGCGTCACCCCGCCTGGAGAGGCGGGACGGACGCGAGGCGCAGCAACGGCTACGCGCATACTTCGACACCTACAACAGCCAGCGGCTGCACCACACGCTCGACGGGGCGTCAGACTGCGCTGCTGCTGAACCAATGAAGGAAGACGAAGACCAAGAGATGAGGCAGAATGCCTCGCAGTGTTCAACCCAGTGGCAGATCTTTCCACTTATCGAACCGACAAGTCTGTCCGAACTACCCGAGCCACCGCTCAGGGCTTACAGGCTGAAAGCATTTGCGGACTGCAATGTCACTGATAAGCAACAAGCAGAGATAGCAGGACTATGACGGCTTTCGTTGGATGGACGATTATTGTTCTGGGGTTCGGCTTACTCAGTATGACGCTCTTGTGGCCGGTTTTCCGGCTCGTGCGCCGCTTTCGTCCCAACGCCGGCGGGCTGATTTGGGCTTATGCCGCAGCCACCGCGGGGTGCAGCATAATGCTCTGGTACCTAGTCCCATGGGCTGTTCATGAGCTCTTTGGGCGCGTAGCTCCATGAACAAAAGTCGCGCATGACCTAGGGAAGCTCTGCACAGGTGTCACGGAATGACCGATACTGTGTGCAGTGAGCAGCAGCGGTGGAGCTGATAGAACGATGCAACAGACGACGTTTGCTTCGGTTGCTTGGGAGAAGAAGGGCAAGA
>Ga0310039_10000036_pt1 | contig 161547 bp, 149 predicted proteins | sample Sb_taG_4_FD_200460 | JGI IMG/M metagenome (GOLD analysis project Ga0310039, IMG submission 200460) | Peat soil microbial communities from Weissenstadt, Germany - Sb_50d_6_BS metaG (v2) (version 2) | ecosystem: Environmental > Terrestrial > Soil > Wetlands > Peat | place: Germany: Weissenstadt...
GTCCACGCCCACCGAGCGTTTTACCGATAACGGTGATGGCACCTTGACGGATACCCAGTCCGGCATGATGTGGATGCGCTGCGCGCTGGGGCAGCGCTGGACGGGATCATCGCGCTGCAGCGGCAAGCCGCAGGCATTCACCTGGAAAGCCGCGCAGGACGCCGCGAGCGCGCTCAACGCAGCGGGCGGCTATGCCAAGCATGCCGACTGGCGAATGCCGCACATTCCGGAACTGGCGATGATCGTCGAGCGCCAGTGCGCCAATCCGCGCGTCAACCTGACGCTCTTCCCGGACACACCCGCGACGTATTTCTGGACGGCGACCGGGCGCCGCGGTCCTGGCAAGGAAGGGGAAGCCTATCGGCTCAGCTTCGGTCCAGAGGGGGCTGGGCCAGAGCGCAAGGACGGATTGCACTACGCCAGGCTGGTGCGCGCAGGAAAATAGCTTCTTCCTGGAGGGACATTGCGCCGGATGACTGCTGCATAGCGGGAATCATTGAGGAAAGATGCCAGGTAGTTAGACATTCCCAAAAAGAAGTGGCGGGCTCAACGGGTGGATCCGGTCATTCAGCCTGGTCCAGGTCTGAGCAGCGATGTAGGACCTTAAGATTTAGATGCCAAGTCATAGCGCTGGCGACGAGGGTGGTGATACCCGACTCCGGTGGATCGAGGCGCGCTTACAATAGGCACGGTTTAGCCACGCATCTGCCAACATCTCGCCCTACCACGATTGAGGAGTGCGGACCATGACGAGCCCGTTGCTGACGCGCACAAAAATGGCCGACGCCGGCGTATTACCTCGACGGTCCACCTCGAGTGACCAGCGGGTAATATTGGCCGACCCTGCCATTAATGTCATGAACGACTTTGCTCGCGAGTACCCAGTTACGGTAGACGAGGACCGACAGATCGATGCCGCGCTGGCCGATATGATTCGGCTTGGTGTTCGCGCATTGTTAGTGGTGCGAGAGCGGAAAGTGGTGGGATTCATTACATCCTACGATATCGAGGGCGAACGCCCGCTGCAGTGCATGCAACGCTTGAATTACTCCTATCGCCAGGACATCCAAGTCGGTCATGTCATGACTTCCTGGACCGATTTACAGACCTTGAACTGGCGGGCCGTCAAAGACGCATCCGCCGGCGACCTGCTCGAAGTTTTTCGCGAAACCGACTTGATGCATTTTTTGGTCGTTGAAACTGCGGCAGATGCGACGACCTGCATACGTGGGCTTTTTTCCAGGACCAGGCTGGAGCGGCAACTTGGATTACCGCCGGCGATGTCGGCTAAGCTCCGACCTTTAATTGGCTTTAATGCAACGACTGGCGCTGCAGATTAGAAAAGTCATACCCGGGCTTAGAATGCCTGCGCTGAAGCTGCCGTACCAACCCCGAGAGAGATCCGGCGGCTGCTCGATTTCCGAGGGCAGGACGGCGTGCTCCGTGACGTGATGCTCGCTGGTGGTCTGCGACGATAGCCAATCGCCGCTCATACAGCACGTCCGACACCCAAGCTGCAGCAACTGCGTCGATAGAGAAATCAAATGCGTGTCGGTGCTTGGCGTACGTAAAAATCCCTTCCATGCGGTCACCCCGAACCGCCCGGTGCGGACCCGCACGCCGGCCGGTGTGGCAAGGGACGCAGCCGTCATGGCTGCCCCCCATGCCGATCAGGAGAACCATCGCAAAAATGCTGCCGCGGTCAAGGCCGCCAGGGCAAACCCGAACAATGCGGACCAGGCGCCCTGGCGGCGTGCCGCCGACCAGCCGGATGCGCGCACCAGGTAAAGCACCCCCAGCGAAAATCCGGCGGCGGCGCAGACCATCTTCAGTGCCAGCGCGGCGACTGCGATGCCATGGATGTCGGGAAAACGCCCATAAGTGGCGTAACTGATGGCGCCAAAGGTCGCGCCGCTGGCGCCCTGGGCTGCCCAGCCGGCCAGCACCAGCCAGACAAGCCGCCGCTGAGCCGCTTGCGGTTCGGAAAACCTCAGGCAACGCGCAGCTGCAGCACCGCCCGTCACTGAGACGGCGCCCAGGTTGTGAACGACCTGAGTCAGCGCATACCCGAGGTCCTGCGCGTCCACGCCGGGGGCCGTCTCACCCGCGCCTGATCCGGGTCGTTTTCAGCCGGCCGTGACCTTAATGCACTTTTCCACGCCAATCGGCGTGTGGCTCTTGTCGACGATCTTGATGCACAGCGTGTGCGCGCCGGCCTTGAGCGAGTCGACCGTGTAGGTGCCCTTGAGCTCGTGCAGGACCTTGACTTCCTTGTCGTCGACGTAGAAGTGAACATGATCGCCCTTCGGGCCCGTCACGACACTGTAGGCGACGTTGATACCGCTGGTGCCGACCTTGGCGCCATCGGCCGGCGAAGAGATCGTGACCGAGCCATCCGCGGCCAGTGCGATGCCGGAAATTCCAAGCGCGCAGGTCAACAGCAGGGCTTTGAGCAAATTCATGACTGACTCCTTGTTTGGATCGAATGGATCAATATAGCAGCTTGCACCCAGGGGCGGCACCGCCGGTCGTGACGCGGATCGGATCAGTGTATCGGGCGCGGCAGGATGAAATACCAGCTAATGATTCCCCCGATGATACTGAAGACGGCAATCGCCACGCTGCAGCACGGATGAGTCAGTGTGTTGGCGTATGGATTATGGCTGCCAGAAAGACAGAACCACCTGGCCGAAGCAAGGGCAGCAAGAGCCTGGTCGGGGCGACGGCCAAGGAGAACATCCTGGGGTGCACTCAAGATTCGGGCGTTTACGTACGTTAGCGGCATCGCACCATATGCCAGATCAGATACTTGCATCGGCGCTCGTACCGCACGTCCGACACCCAAGCTGCACCAGCCGCGTCGGTAGAGAAATCAAATGCTTGTCGCCCCTTGGCGTACGTAAAAATCCCTTCCCTCATGCGGCTAATCTCGGCGCGGTAGGCGACCCCCAATGAGCGCCGCCAATACGAGGGCCGCTAAGGCGGCATAGCGAACATGAAAAACGAGTGCGACTTTTCTAAGGCTGAGCGCGGCAAGTTTTATCGCAAAGATGCGGCGATCGAGATTCCTCTCTACCTGGATTCGACCGTGCACCGCTACTTTGGCGAACGCGCTGCGGCCAAGGGTATCCCGGTGGGAGATCTCGTGAACGAACTCCTTAACCGGGACATCGAGTTGATCGAGGCGGCTAAGTAAGCGTCAGCACAAAAATCTGACGCGCTGACCCGACGGATGCGCCGCCAAGTGTAGGTGTGGTGGGGCAGAGGTGCCCTGATCAGAAACACCGCGCTCAGTAGCGACATTGGCTTCTATCAGCAGACACGCTCGAGGATACAGATATGCCGAATGTATATGTTGAACCACGACCCAAAGGACGTCCCGAAGGAGAGGACTGACCAACGCGGTCTCGGTGCGGCATCGGCAAGCGAGGGCGCTCGGCTGGGCGGAAATCGAACAATTCTTGAAGAGCGCCGGGGCGAGTCTGCCGGCCACGCGCGAGCGAGCACTCATCTGTGTCGCGTATGACACGATGGCGAGACGCAGCGAACTCGTGGCGTTTGATCTGGATGATTTCCGATTTCTTACCGATGGGACCGGGCGCGCGCTGATCCAGCGATCGAAGATCGACCAGGTGGGAGAGGGCAATAGCGCGTATCTGTCGCGCACCACCGTGCGATATCTGCGGCTGTGGATCGACACAGCTGACTTCAAAAAAGGAGCGGTATTTAGAAGGGTGATCGGGCGGGGAACTGTCACCACGGACTCTGACGGAAAAGGCAGAATCGGCGAACGACTGAGCGTCGATGCCATCGCACAGGCGTTCAAACGCGTAGCAAAGTGGATCAGGATGCCGGCAGAAGAAGTCGCGCACGTGAGTGGGCATTCGATTCGAGTCGGGGCGACGCGGGATCTGCTGGCCCTGAATATTGATCTGGCCTCCGTTATGCAGGCGGGGCGCTGGAAAACCAATAGAATGCCCATGCGCTACGGTGAGAACGTGTTAGCGGCTCGTGGTGGAATGGCGAGGGCCGCAGCGGTGCAGGGGAGGGACCGGGAATGAAGGGTTTCCAAGCTTCTGTAGCGGGAATCGGTAATGGTCGTTGGCTGGTCCCACTTAGAGACGCGCAGCCTAAAAGAGCCTTAATCTCCCGTGCAAAGACCACCCGCGCGACGGACTCATGGCCGGTGTCGGCGGCTATTTCTGAGCGCTGGCAGCGGTCAATACTTGTGTCTCCGGCACCAGTAGACGGTTGACGTCAGTTACCACGCTACCGCCGGCTTAGCGGACTGATCAGCCGCATAAGCGGCCGATACGGAGCCGGCAAAGAACCACCGGGTCAACCGTTTCGCACCAGCGGCGTTATTGCGCAATTATCGTGCGGGCAGTGCCTGCGCCAGTTGGAGCGTAAGAACATAGTCCCACACGCAGGCAGGCTCCCAGACCCAGACTCACCAAGGCGCCATTAGCATTGATCTCGGGCGTCAGGCATGCCGTGTCCACCAAACCGCTGGGGCGAGAGGATGTGCGGAGCTTCGGGCCACTACCCGTTTGCTGCACCGGCGATTTGCTTCTAATCTTGTTCGTCGCCATACGGACTTGACGGGCTTTGCTATGCGCCAGCTGCTTTCACTGCCGGTCATCGGACTGGCCACTGTACTGTCGGGATGCGGCGGAAGTAGTGCGCAATCCACTTCCACGATCGTTCCGCTCACCTATTCGATCGGCGGCAGCATCGCGGGTCTTTCCGGAACGCTCGTTCTGCAGAACAACGGTGGCGACAACCTGTCTCTGTCGAGCAATGGTTCCTTCGCTTTCAGTGTTACGTTGCAACCGAACTCGCCGTATGACGTAACTGTCGCCACGCAACCGGCCAACCAGGTCTGCTCGGTCAGCAACGGGAGCGGTACGGCCAGTGCCTCTGTCACGGGTGTCACGGTCGTGTGCAGCTTGAGCTCGACTGCCACGGATGTGTGGACGTGGGTAACTGGCTCAGACTACGTGAATGCCCCCGGCGTCTATGGCACAGAGGGTACGGCGGCGGCGACCGATACGCCCGGCGCGCGCCGGCAACCCGTCGCATGGACCGATGCCGCCGGTAATTTCTGGCTGTTCGGCGGCAACAGTGTGGGCAATGTTGGCATGCTCAATGATCTATGGGAGTACGGTCCCTCTGCGGGACAGTGGGTATGGCAAGGCGGTTCTGACATCGTGGGCGCCGCAGCCTCATACGGTTCGCAAGGCGCGCCGGCTGCCAGCAATAATCCCGGTGCGCGCGAGGGCGCCGCAAATTGGACCGATGCGGCGGGCAATCTCTGGCTGTTCGGCGGCGACAGTCTCGCTGGTCAGAACTGGGAGGAATTCAACGACCTCTGGAGCTACAACCCGACCACCGGACTGTGGACCTGGGTCGGCGGCTCGAACATTGCGGCCAACGCAGGCAGCTACGGCACACCGGGTGTCCCCGCCGCGAGCAATCTGCCGCCGGCGCGTACCGATGCGATCAGCTGGGTGGACAGCGCCGGGATCTTCTGGCTGTTTGGCGGGGCGCAGCTCAATTCGAATGGCAGCTATCTCGCTGTATTCAACGACCTCTGGAGCTACAACCCGACCACCGGACTGTGGACCTGGGTCGGCGGCTCCAATACGCCCAATGCCGCGGGCGTGTATGGCACGCAGGGAACCGCGGCCGCCAGTAACGTGCCTGGTGCCCGTGCGGGTGGCAGCGCCTGGTTGGATGCCAGCGGCAATGTCTGGCTGTTCGGTGGTTTGGGTCTGGACCAAGGCGGCCTGGCTCAGGAATACAATGACCTGTGGGGGTACAGCCCCGCCAGCGGCCAGTGGACCTGGGTCAGCGGCTCCGATGGGGCGAATGCCGCGGGTGTCTATGGCACGCAGCGCGCGGGCGTCGCTGGCAATGGCCCGGGCGCGCGCGTCTCGGCCGTGTCGTGGAAGGACAACGCGGGAAATTTCTGGCTTTTCGGGGGTTACGGGTATGCACAGCAAGCCGGCTCTGTCGGAAATCTGAACGATCTGTGGGAGTACAACCTCGGCGCCGGTGTGTGGACCTGGATAGGCGGCTCCTCGTCGACAGCCGGACCGGGGACCTACGGTACGCAGGGCGTTCCCGCCATCAGCAATGCTCCCGGCGCACGCGAACAGGCGGTCGGCTGGCTCGACATCAGCGGCAATTTCTGGCTGTTCGGCGGCTTCGGCTTCGATTCAACCGACGTGGAAGACGACCTGAATGACCTGTGGCGCTTCACGCAGAGCCCCTAAAGGCCCCACCACCGCGACTGGGTCTAATAAAGAGAAATGCCATGAAAGGGAGATCGAGCAAGCCCCGACTCACACTGGGCGCTGCGGTACGGGGCGTCTATCTGATGACAGCCGTACTGGCGCTCGTAGCCTGCGGTGGTAAGGGCAGCTCTTCGAACAGCTCGAGCTACACGGTTGGCGGCACGATCAGCGGTTTGAATGCCGGTAGCGTCGTGCTGACCAACGGCAGCGCCACCGTGACCGTTGCGGCGGGCGCGAGCACCTGGGTTTTTCCGAGCTCCTTTGCCGCGGACAGCGCCTACTCAGTGACGGTGCTGACGCAACCGGTCGGAGAGCTGTGCGAAGTCACCAGTGGCGGCAGCGGGACGACGCTCACCAGCGATGTGGACGATGTGGCGGTGGCGTGCAGCGATTATGGGCAGTGGATCTGGGAAGGGGGCCTGAATACGGTCAATGCCGGCGGGGTCTACGGCACGCAGGGCGCCACCTCGGCCAGCAACCTGCCAGGGGCGCGCTATTCGGCCAGCTCCTGGACTGACTCCTCCGGCAACTTCTGGCTGTTCGGGGGGGTTGGCTACGACTTAGCCGGCGGTGCAGGGTACCTGAACGATCTGTGGCAATACAGTCCAAGCACCGGACAGTGGACCTGGGTCAGTGGCGGCAACGGGGACAATGTCAGCGGGGTCTACGGCACTCAGGGCACCGCCTCGGCCGGCAACCTGCCAGGGGCGCGTTATTCGGCCAGCACCTGGATCGACTCGTCCGGCAATTTGTGGCTGTTCGGCGGGTATGGCTACGACTCAACCGGCGGTGCGGGATACCTGAACGATCTGTGGCGATACAGCCCAAGTACCGGACAGTGGACCTGGGTCAGTGGTGGCAACGCAGACAATGCCGCCGGAGTCTATGGCACTCAGGGCACCGCCTCGGCTGGCAACCTGCCAGGAGCGCGTTATTCGGCCAGCCCCTGGATCGACTCGTCCGGCAACCTGTGGCTGTTCGGCGGCATAGGCTATGGCTCAACTGGTGTCGGAAACTTGAACGATCTGTGGCGATACAGTCCAAGCACCGGACAGTGGACCTGGATCAGTGGCGGAAACGCGGACAATGCCGCCGGAGTCTATGGCACGCAGGGCACCTCCTCGGCCGGCAACCTGCCCGGAGCGCGCCAGGCGGCCAATTCCTGGATCGACTCCTCGGGCAACCTGTGGCTGTTCGGCGGCTATGGGCGCGACTCAACCGAGGACTTGGGCTACCTCAACGACCTGTGGCAATACAGTCCGAGCACCGGGCTATGGACCTGGATCAGTGGCGGCAGCGGGGACAATGCCAGCGGGGTCTACGGGACCCATGGCACCGCCTCGGCCGGCAACGTACCCGGAGCGCGCCAGGCAGCCAGCTCCTGGATCGACTCCTCGGGCAACCTGTGGCTGTTCGGCGGGGTTGGCTACGACTCAGGCGGTGGTTTGGGCGACCTCAACGATCTGTGGCAATACAGTCCGAGCAGCGGACTGTGGACCTGGGTCGGCGGCTCCAATACGCCCAATGCCGCCGGCGCGTATGGCACGCAGGGCACCGTCTCGGCCAGCACCGTGCCCGGAGCGCGTTATTCCGCCAGCGCCTGGTTCGATTCTTCCGGCAACCTGTGGTTGTTCGGCGGGGCGGGCTATGGCTCAACCGGCAACGGTTACCTCAACGATCTGTGGCAATTTCTACCGCCGTAGTGACTAGAACACGCTGGCGACTGCAGCGCGCCGTGAAATCGATCCGTGAGACCGTACAGATCATTGCCTCATCCCGGCGTGCGCCGGCCGGCCTTCTATAGGGATCCGGAGTACCGCTTCTGATCAGGAGAAATACTAAATGTGTCCACGAGCAAGCCGCGCCCTGAGCGCCCTCGTCGCGGCAATGCAGACGATCTGTCTGGTTGCAGTCGCGTTAGCACTCGCGGATTGCGGTGGTAGCAGCAGCACCTCGATCAGCACCACCACTTCGATCGTCGAGACCACGAACTACACGGTGGGCGGCACGATCAGCGGTTTGACTGTCAGTAGCGTCGTGCTGGCCAATGGCACCGCCACCGTGACCATCGCGGCGGACGCGAGCAGCTGGGTGTTTCCAACCTCCTTTGCCCCGGGCAGCAGCTACTCGGTGACAGTGCAGACGCAACCGGTCGGAGAGCGGTGCGAGGTCACCAGTGGCGCCAGCGGGATGGACACCGGCGATGTGGGCAATGTCACGGTGGTGTGCGGTTTTGGGCAGTGGACCTGGGAAGGCGGCTCGAAGACGGTCAATGCCGCTGGCGTCTACGGCACGCAGGGCACCGCCGCGGCCAGCAATCTGCCGGGGGCGCGTTATTCCGGCAGCTCCTGGACTGACTCCTCCGGCAACTTCTGGCTGTTCGGGGGGGTTGGCTACGACTTAGCCGGCGGTGCAGGGTACCTGAACGATCTGTGGCAATACAGTCCGAGCACCGGGCAGTGGACCTGGGAAGGCGGCTTGAACACGCTCAATGCCAGCGGGGTCTACGGCACGCAGGGCGCCACCGCGGCCAGCAATCTGCCGGGGGCGCGTTATTCCGCCAGCTCGTGGACCGACTCCTCCGGCAACTTCTGGCTGTTCGGGGGGGTTGGCTATAGCTCAACCGGCAGTGTCGGAAACCTGAACGATCTGTGGCGATACAGTCCAAGCACCGGACAGTGGACCTGGGTCAGTGGCGGAACCGCAAACAATGCCGCCGGAGTCTATGGCACCCAGGGCACCGCCGCGGCCAGCAACCTGCCAGGGGCGCGTTATTCCGCCAGCTCGTGGACCGACTCTTCCGGCAACTTCTGGCTGTTCGGGGGGGTTGGCTATGGCTCAACCGGCAGTGTCGGAAACCTGAACGATCTGTGGCGATACAGTCCGACCACCGGACAGTGGACCTGGGTCAGTGGCGGAACCGCAAACAATGCCGCCGGAGTCTATGGCACCCAGGGCACCGCCGCGGCCAGCAATCTGCCGGGGGCGCGTTATTCCGCCAGCGCCTGGATCGACTCCTCCGGCAACCTGTGGCTGTTCGGCGGGTATGGCTACGACTCAACCGGCAGTGTGGGCAAGCTCAACGATCTGTGGCAATACAGCCCAAGTACCGGACAGTGGACTTGGGTCAGTGGCGAAGACGCGGCCAATGCGACCGGGGTCTACGGCGCGCTAGGCACCGCCGCGGCCAGCAACCTGCCCGGCGCACGCCAGGCAGCCAGCGCCTGGATCAACTCCTCCGGCAACTTCTGGCTGTTCGGCGGGGTTGGTTATGACTCAGCCGGCGGTGCAGGGAACCTGAACGATCTGTGGCAATACAGTCCGAGTACCAAAGAGTGGACCTGGTTCAGTGGCGGCAACGCAGACAATGCCACCGGGGTCTACGGCACGCAGGGCGCCGCCTCGGTCGGCAACGTGCTCGGAGGGCGCGATTCCGTCAGCTCCTGGACTGACTCCTCCGGCAACCTGTGGCTGTTCGGCGGATATGGCTACGACTCAACCGGGGACTTGGGCTACCTCAACGACCTGTGGCAATACAATCCGAGTACGGGGAGTTGACCTGGGTCAATGGCTCGGGACTTTTGCCTAATCCGGGGTGCACTCAAGATTCGGGCGTTTACGTACGTGAGCGGCATCGCACCATATGCCAGATCAGATACTTGCATCGGCGCTCGTAGCGCACGTCCGACACCCAAGCTGCACCAGCCGCGTCAGTAGCGAAATCAATTGCTTGTCGCCCCTTGGCGTACGTAAAAATCCCTTCCCTGCGGCTACCCCAACACGGTCTGGTGCGACCGCCGACGTATCACCGCCTGGCAACGGAGCTTTGAAGGCCGCGCGGGAGTTGATATCGAATTGTCATTATTAAGTGCCCATAACTTAATGATTACTAACTATTCAATAGCGAGTTGGCAGCTGTTCGCAGGGGCTGGATGAGGTCTCGGCCCGGGAGGCCCATCACGGCGCATCCGCGGCCGCGACTCGGGCGATATATCCCGCGGGGCCGGTCTAGAATCCCGGCATAACTGGAATCCGGGCTCGAGGCGCGCATGATCTGGTTGCTGCGATTCGCATTCGGCGACGTATTGATCACCATGCTGTGCGTGAGCAGTGGGGTGAGCGCTCTGGTGCCGCTGAGGCGGCTTGCGATCCCCGCGCTCGGCAACATCGCCATGTCCGCGTATATGCCGCTATCGCCATGGCGCCTGCCGGCCAACGCCTCAATCGACCGGTTGCTACTGCGGCGCGAGGCGTGACGGCCCCGCCTGCGCCTGAGCACGCTTCAGCCATCGAGCACGCGTGGCGGCGGCGCGTGCTCGATCTCCTTCTGGCGCAGTTGCGCCAGGGCATTACGCCGGAAAAAATTGCGCTGACGCTGGCAATAGGCCTGGTGCTCGGACTGTTTCCAATCTTCGGCACCACCAGCGCGCTGTGCCTGCTCGCGGGGCTGTGGTTGAAGCTCAACCAACCGATGATCCAGCTCGTCAATTGGTTCGCGGCGCCGTTGCAGTTGCCGGGGATCTACCTGTTTGTGCGCATCGGTGAGCGCCTGACGCGTACCCCGCCGGTGCATTTCTCGATCGCCGGCCTGGTGCAGCAGTTTCGCGCCGCGCCGCTGCAGTTTCTGCAGCAGTTCGGCATGACCGGCCTGCGCGCTATCCTGGCCTGGCTCTTGATCGCACCGGCAGTGGCCGCCGTGGTGTATGTCGCGTTACTGCCGCCGCTGCGTCGTCTGGGGAGGCTGCGGGGGCGGAGGCAGGAGCGGACAATGTGAGCTGAATTCCTGCGCCGGTGGTCATCTTGCCTATCTTTGCGTGTGCGATCGCGGCGCGGTGTGTCAGGTCGGCTTGTGGCGCTACTCGCGTCATCCGAATTATTTTCCCGAGTGGCTCGTGTGGGTGGCCTACTTTGTAATCGCGCTGGCATCGCCCTGGGCTTGGCTGACGCTGTATTGTCCGGCACTGATGCTCTACTTTCTGCTGCGCGTGACCGGCATTGCGCTCACCGAGCAGCTGTCGCTGCAGAGCAAGAGCGCGGCCTACGCCGAGTATTAGCGCCGCACCAGCGCCATCGTTCCCTGGTTCCCGAAACGCGAGTGAAGCGCCCTCGTATTGCGCCGGATTGCCCACTCGCCTAGCTTACGGCGGTGTCAATCAGCCCGCCCCCGCTGGTACTCGATGAGATTACCAAGCGCTATCGCCCCGAGAGCGCTCCAGTGCTCGATCGCCTGCAGCTGCAGCTGCCGGCCGGCGAGTATCTGGCAATCATGGGTGAATCGGGCTCCGGCAAGTCGACCCTGTTGAACCTGATTGCGGGCCTGGATCGACCCGACAGCGGCCGGGTGGTGTTCGAGGGCAGCGATCTTGCGAGGCTGGACGATGATGCGGTCACGCGGTGGCGCCGCGCCAGCATCGGGTTCGTATTTCAGGCCTTCCATGTTCTGCCCTATCTGACCGTGCTGCAAAACGTGGCGCTGCCGCTCGATCTGCTGGGCGTGCGCGATCCGCAGCGGCAGCAGCGCGTACTGCAGTTGCTGGAAGCCTGCGGCATCGCCGCCCTGGCGCCGCGCTATGCGCGAGAATTGTCCGGCGGTGAGCTGCAGCGCATTGCGATTGCGCGAGCGCTGGTGCATCGGCCGCGGCTGGTGCTCGCGGATGAGCCGACCGGCAATCTCGATGCGCGCACGGCGCAGCAGATCCTGCGCCTGCTGCGCGAACAGCTGCACGCGAACGCCGCCAACGCGATCCTGATCACGCACTCCGTCGCTGCGGCGCGTACTGCCGACCGCATCCTGCAGCTGGAGGGTGGACAACTGCAGCCGGCGACAGTGGCGGCCGCGACGCAGGCGCCGCCATAAGCCCGCCATGATCCCATCATGAATCGGAACGATTGCGCACATGGCGCCTGGATCGCCTGGCGCACGCTCACGCGCTCGCAACTGCGTGAGCATCCGATGCAACTGCTGGCGACGGTCACGGCCATTGCGCTGGGTGTCGCGCTCGGAACCGCGGTTTATCTGGTCAACAGCGCGGCGCTGGATGAATTCGATCAGGCCATCCGGCGCCTGGTCGGCGCCGCCGACATCGTCATCCGCGGTCCGCCGGAAGGATTTGACGAGGCGCTGTTTTTGTCGCTGGCGCGCCAGCCGGTAGTCAGTGCGGCCAGTCCGGTGCTTGAGCTCGAGCTCACGCTGGCCGGCCAACACCCGCCGCTCAAGCTACTGGGTCTGGATCCGTTTCGCGCCGGCGCGCTGCAGCCGGCGCTGATGGGCGAGATCGGCGCCGATGTCAAGCGTCTGTTCGCTCGCGATACCATCATCCTCAGTCGCACGGCCGCGCAGGAACTGCGCCTGCAGCGCGGGGATGCACTCCCGATCATTGTCGGCGGCGCCCCGAAGTCGCTGCGTGTCATCGACATCCTGTCGGACAGCGTCTATCCCGAGCCGCTCGGCATCATGGACATCGCGACGGCGCAATGGAGTCTGGAGCGCATCGGCAGGCTCAATCGGATCGACCTGCGGCTGCGGCCGGGCACAAACCTCGAGGCGCTGCGCGCCGATCTCGCGGCAGCGCTGCCGCCCGGCGTGGTGGCAGTCACGCCCGCCATCGAGCGCGGCCGCGCCGTCACCGCCACCCGCGCCTATCGCGTGAACCTCAACATGCTGGCGCTGGTGGCCCTGCTGACCGGCGCGTTTCTGGTGTTTTCGACCCAATCGCTTGCGGTGCTGCGGCGGCGCGCGGTGCTGGGTCTGCTGCGGGCCCTGGGCGTCACGCGCTCGCAATTGCAGTGTGCGCTGCTCGGCGAGGGCGCAGCGATCGGCGTTGCCGGCTCGGTACTGGGAGCGCTAATGGGCGCTGTCGTGGCCGCGCTGGTGCTGCGCTATCTGGGCAGCGACCTCGGCAACCGGGCATTGGCCGCGATGAGCCCAGTGTTCGCGGTGCAGCCGTTGCCGATTGCGGCCTTCGTGCTGATTGGCACCGGGGTCGCCTGCCTTGGAGCGTGGATTCCCGCCAGCGAGGCGGCGCAGCGAGCGCCCGCGCTGGCGATGAAGGCCGGCGATGCCGAGCCTGCCCTGAGTCGGCTGTCCACGACGCTGCCGGGATTGGCACTGATCGCCGCCGGCGCCGCGTTCGCCTGGCTGCCGCCGGTGGGCGGCCTGCCGCTGGCGGGCTATCTGGCGATAGCGGCATTGCTTGCGGGCGCGGTATTGCTGATACCGACACTGATGCGGTGGGTGACCGGCACTGCGACGCGCAGCGGTCGCGCGCCGCTCGACACCGCCGTGGCCCAGCTACAAGGCAGCGCCGCCATTTCAACCATAAGTCTGGCGGCTATCGTCGTGAGCTTCAGCCTGATGGTAGCCATGGCGATCATGGTGCATTCGTTTCGCAATTCGTTTGATTTGTGGTTGGTGAAGCTACTGCCCGCCGACCTGCAGCTGCGGCTCAGCATCGGTAGTGATACCGGCGCGTTATCCGTGGATCAGCAAAGCAGGATCGTCGCCCTGCCGGGAGTGGCGCGGGCGGAGTTTCGACGCGTGCGGCAGGTATGGTTGCGCGCCGATCGGGCGCCCGTCGCACTGATTGCGCGCGGGTTGAATCCCCTCCGTGCCGCCGACAGCCTGCCGTTGGTGCGCGAGGTCCTGCAGGACGCGCCGGCCGGCACCCAGCCCGCGTGGATTTCCGAATCGCTGCAGGATCTGTACGGCTATCAGCCTGGAAACCGGCTGCAGCTGCCGCTCGGCGGTCGCATTCAGAGCCTGTTTGTCGCCGGTGTCTGGCGCGACTTCGTGCGCCCTGCAGGCGCCATTGTGATAGCGCGCGCGGATTATATCGCCGCCACCGGCGACGGCAGCGCCAACGAGGGCTCGATCTGGCGGCGTCCGCAGACCAGCTCCGCGGCGCTCGAAGCAGCCATCCGTGCCTCATTGAACATCGGCGATGCGCTCGAGCTGATCGGCAGTGAGCAATTGCGCGAGCGCTCGCTGATGCTGTTCGATCGGGCCTTCGCGATCACCTATGCGCTGGAGGGCATCGCGGTCGCCATCGGCCTGCTCGGGGTGGGCGTGGCCGCCAGCTCCAGTGCGCTGGCGCGCCGCGCGCAGTTTGGCATGCTGCGGCATATCGGCATGCTGCGCCGGCAGGTGCTGGCCATGCTGGCGATCGAAGGCGTGATCATGAGCACGCTGTCGGTCATCTATGGATTGCTGCTCGGCACCGCCTTGAGCCTCATCCTCGTCTACGTCATCAATCGACAGTCGTTCAACTGGAGCATCGATCTGGCGGTGCCCTGGCGGCAGCTCGGCGCCTTGAGCATGGCATTGATCGCGGCCTCCGCGCTCACCGCGCTGTGGAGCGGGCGGGCGGCGATGAGCCAGGATGCCGTCCGTGCCGTACGCGAGGACTGGTGAATAGGCGCCTGCAAGCCACCATGTCGTCATCGGCTTGGCGGCGGCGCCTCGCGCGGCTGACCCGGCTCGCGCCGTTCATGCTGCCGTGGTGCGCGAATGCGCTGTGCGCCGCGGCCGCCGTCGCCGAGGCGCCGGAGACGGCCGCGCCGCTGGCCGCGGTCGTCCCGGGCTACACGCTCGAATTTCCGCGTGATTACGGCAGCCATCCGCGGTTTGGGATCGAATGGTGGTATTTGACCGGTTGGCTTACGACCCGCGAGCACGAGCGGCTCGGTTTTCAGATCACGTTTTTCCGCACGCGGCAGCCGCTGGCGGAGGCGAATCCCAGCGCATTTGCGCCGAGTCAACTGCTGATCGCCCACTGCGCCATCAGCGATCCGACGCGCGGCCACCTGTGGCAGGATCAGCGCATCCGACGCGCCGGCCTGGGACTCGCGGACGCGCGAGTCGGGAACACCAGCGTCTGGATCGATGACTGGCAACTCGAGCGCAGCGGTGCGGGGTACCAGGCTCATATCGCGGCGGAGAATTTCGCCCTGAATCTGAGCCTCGAGGTTACACAGCCAGCGCTCCTCAACGGTGTCGCGGGCTACAGCCAGAAAGGTCCGGCGCCACAGTCGGCCAGCTATTACTACAGCGAGCCGCACCTGCGCGTGAGCGGCAGCATTGCGCGCGCGGCGCGGCGCGATGTCGTCAGCGGCGAGGCATGGCTCGATCACGAGTGGTCCAGTCAGTACCTCGATAGCGAGGCGGATGGCTGGGATTGGATCGGACTCAACCTGGATGACGGCGGCGCCGTCATGGCGTTCAGGATTCGTGGCCACCACGGACAATCGTATTGGGCGGGGGCCACACTGCGCGACGCCCGGGGGCAGGTACATGGCTTCGGGCCCGATGATGTGGCATTCACGCCGGTGCGACGCTGGCATTCGCCGCGCACCGGCGTCAGCTATCCTGTGACCTGGCGGCTGCGCCTCGGCGCGCGACAGTTTGAGATCGAGCCACTACTCGATGATCAGGAGAATGATACGCGGCTCTCGAGCGGCGCCGTCTATTGGGAGGGTGCGGTAAACGCCCAAGAAAATTCGCGTCCCGTGGGCGCCGGCTATCTGGAGCTCACGGGCTACGATCGCCCCCTGTCGCTGCGCTAGCGCCGCGCGGCGAGTCCGCGATAATGCGGCAGCGCGGAGAGTAACGACCATGCTCGACAATCTTGCGCCTATCGACGAAGCCGGCCGGCTGGGGCTGGCGATCGCGATGGCCGTGTTCATGGGTCTGGCCTTCGAAGGGGTCTACAAGCGCGAACAACACACCAGCCCGGGCGGCATCCGCACCTTCCCGCTGCTGGCCGCGCTCGGCACGATGCTGTTCCTGCTCGATGCCAGATCATTACTGCCGTTCATCGCCGGCCTCGCCGCCGTGGCCATCTGGCTGTACGCGCACATTCAACGCGCAACCAGCGCCGATGACGAGCGGCCGAGCCTCATGATCCCGACGGCCAATCTGCTGGCCTACACCTTTGGACCGGTGGCGCTGACGCAGCCGCCATGGATTGTTGTCGCCGCAGCGGTCACGGCGGTGCTGCTACTCGAGGGTCGCGAGCAGTTGCATCGCCTGGTGCTGCAGGTCGCGCCCGACGAGGTATTCACGCTTGGCAAGTTTCTGATCCTGGTCGGCATCGTGCTGCCGCTGCTGCCGAATCACCCGATTGTCGCCTGGACGCCGATAACACCATTCCAGGTCTGGCTCGCAGTGGTGGCGATTTCGACGCTGTCGTATGCGAGCTATCTGCTGCAGCGCTACCTGCCGATGAAGGCCGGTGCGCTGTTGCCGGCGATTCTCGGCGGCATCTATTCCTCAACCGCGACCACGGTGGCACTGGCGCGCCGGCAGAAAGCAGCCGGCGCCGCGGACGCGGATATCGGGGCCGGCATCATCGTCGCCACGGCGATCATGTATCTGCGCATCGATGTGGTCGTGGCGATATTTAATCTGAGCCTGGCCCGGGTGCTGTTGCCGGCTTTGGCGGGCCTGTTCGCGCTCGGTAGCGTGAGTGCGTATTGGCAATGGAGCCGACGGGAGCGCTCGGTGCCCGCGGCGATTGCCAATGTCACGCCAGCCAATCCGCTGCAGCTCGGCACGGCGCTGACATTCGCCATGCTGTTCGTGATCGTCGCGCTGGCGTCAGCCTGGGTGGGCGCCAGCTTCGGTCAGCGCGGGCTCTATGCGCTGGCGGCAATCACCGGCATCACCGACATCAATCCTTTTGTCCTGAGTCTGGCCCAGGGTGGCGTTGGCGGCATGTCGCTGCGCGCTCTGGCCACTGCCATCCTGATTGCAGTCGCGTCCAACAACATGCTGAATGCATGCTATGCGTTGCTGTTCGGTGGCGTTCGAGCGTGCCTGCGCCCTGCCCTGGTGTTGTTCAGCTTAGGGGTAGCAGCGCTCGTGGCGTCGCTGCTCTACCTGCAGCCGGTTACCTAGATCGACCGCCGGTCTCCCGGTAGCGTGCCGCCGCTCAACGCAGGGCGGGTACCAGGTCTCGCAGTGCTGAGGACGCATCGAACAGACCGAAGGTGCTGAGATCATCGTGACTGACACTCTGCATCGGCGAGGCCGTCTCGGGCAGCCCGCTTTGAGGGTCCAGCGGCAGCGCAATGCGCGACGCGGTGGCATGGACCCGCTGCGTCGACGGCGCCGCCGCCGATGCCGGAGTCACGGATCGAGCGCCCGGAGGCGCTGTGGTAGCACAGGCCGTCAGTGCCGACAGGGTCAGCATTGCTGCAATCCACCGATAACGAGTTGACATGGCGGCTTCCGGGAAGACAGGCACGGCACATTGTATGGCCGCGGTCCACGAGAGTGAACGAGACGGGCAGGAACCGTTGCTTTTCCGGTGAAGTGTTGCACCATAGAGGGTGCAGGCCGGGCCCGCCGAAGAGGAGCAAAGCATGGCCGTGACCGGTAGATGTTTGTGTGGAGCGGTGCGATATGAGGTTAGCGCCCAGCCGATCACGAGCCGAGTCTGTTGGTGTCGCCTCTGCCAGCGCATCGGTGCCGGCAGCGGCACGGTGAATGTCTGTTTTCCACGCGCCGCAACACGGATCCAGGGCGAGACCCACGACTATGTCAGTGTCGCTGACAGCGGCAACGTGATGCATCGACGCTTCTGCCCCGCCTGCGGCGTGCATCTATTCAGTGAGGCCGAGGCGCGTCCACATCTCATTTTTGTGCGTGCCGGTGCCTTGGATGATCCGGAGATCGGGAAACCGGTCGCCAGCATCTGGGTTTCGCAGGCACCGACCTGGGCCTGTATCGACCTAGCGCTGCCGAAGCTCGATGGCCAACCGCCGCCGGCGGGTTAGGCGGCCATGATCCCGTCCTAACCGTCGAAGTCCAACTCCGGATAGCGGCGAAATATATCGTCGTTGTTGAACGCAAGGCGGCGGCTGGACGCGAGGTATCGCCGGATTCGCGGGCGATTGAAGACGGCCATGTGCAGGGCGCGCAGATGCGGCCGCGAGCGCAGCGCCCGGCCGCTGGCGTTCGGAAAGGCGTAGCGCAGTCCCGCAATCACCTGCGCCATCGACAGATCCACATACGTCAGGCGGGAGCCGACCATCCACGGACCGCGACCGGTGTTGCGAATCAACACGCCCTCGAAGTAGTCGAGGAACTTTGGCAACCGTTGGGCCAGAAATTGCCTGGTACGACGCTGGGCCGCGGATTTTTGCTGCTCGTAGTAGAGCGCGCTGCCGATCGGGTGATGCGTATCGTGGATCTCGACGATAAAATCGCTGATGGTCAGCTGCAACTGATGCGTCCAGATCTTGCCCGCAGCATCGCGGGGCGCCAGCCCCAGTCGGCCACCTAGAAATAGCAGGATGTTCGCCGTCTGGCCGATCAGCTGCCTGCCAGCCTTGAGACATGGCACCGCAAACGGCGGTCGCTCGATGCCCTCGCCTCCCAGCAGCCGCAGAATCGCCGGCTCGCCGCCGCCCTGATCCTCCGGCATGAGAGCGACGTCGATATATCTGGCGCCGGATTCTTCCAGCGCCAGCCGCACATATTCACCGCGGCCCTGAATCCCCGGCCAGTAATAGAGCTGATAGATCACGCTGGCTGGACCGGCATGACTGCCATTGCATCCGCACGGGCGCTGGCCGCGAGCACCATGCCAAGCAGCATTACCGAAGAGCGAGAGCTGTTACCGTGAATTTTCGCCACGTCGGTCTCCCTGAGCTTAAAGGCAGTGCTTGCTTTCCTTGTTGTTGGAATTCGCTGAAATCGATCGCCTGAGAATGATGCGTGCGTCGGCCACTCCATGCAACGGGCATTCAGGATCACGCGCTCAGGGCCGCGCCGCAACATACCGCATACGGGCCCGCACTGTGACACAGGCCTGCGATGCGCCTGCGACGAGCCTTGGCACGCCCCGCCTTTGAGGCTTTGATCATCGAATGAATCAGGTGCGGTCGGCGGTCAGCGTCGGACGTTCAGGTCCTGAATGCGGCCCTTCCACTCGCCGCCTCGACCGAGGCAATATTGCACGGCGGAGTGGACGGTAGCTCCGGCATAAAACAAGGCGATTGCCGGCAGGCACAGGCTCCACAGCGGGGACAGGTCATAGAAGCGAAGCAGCGGCGCATAGCCTATGCTCATAAGAATCCAAGCCGCGGCGCCGAGCGCGATCGACAGCGGGTGTCCCGACAGCAGCAGCAGCGGCGGCAGCAGGTAGGTGAAGAACAGCCCGACAATTGTTGCGGCGAGCAGTGCATAAGAATGGTGGAGCTGATTGAACGCTGTGCGGGATATCATGCGACCGATCTCCGTAAGCGAACCGTAGGATCGAGTGCTGCGGGCGGTTCGAGTGAGCCCCAACCAGATGGAGCCCCCAGCGGCCTTCACCGCGCGCGCAAGCGCGCAGTCGTCGATGATCTGTGAGCGAATCGTCCGCAATCCGCCGATGCGCTCGAGGACATCGGGGCGAATGAGAATACAGCCGCCGGCCGCGCCCGCCGCCCTGGCATCGGCTGACGCAATCCATACCGGCGGATAGAGCTTCAGGAAGAAGAAGACGAACGCCGGAATCAGAGACTTCTCGGCGAACGTGGTCGCTCGCAGCTTTACCATGCATGAGGTCAGGTCGCGATTTTGCGCTTCGGCAGTCGTGACGAGCGCGGCAACGTTATCGGGATCGTGGTGAATATCGGCGTCGGTGAACAACAGATAGTCCGGGACCAGCGCCGCCGCCGCGATGGCCCCCTGCGACATCGCCCACACCTTGCCGCTCCATTCGGGCGGCAGCGGCGCGCCGCGGATCACGGTCAAGCGTGCCGATGCCCCGATGCTGGCCGCGGCTTCGACGGCTGCGCCGTCGGTTCCGTCAGTGCTGCCGTCGTCGACAGCAATGACGTGAATTGAGCCGCCGAAATCCTGCTGCAGGAGAGATTTGACCGCGTCACCGATGACCCCGGCCTCGTTTCGCGCCGGAATGATTGCCACGATCTTTTTCGCGAGACTGTGGTTCGCAGGCAAGGGAGCGAAATGCCGGGAGATGAGCCAAAAGTCGCCGTGCGCCAGCAGCAGATACAGCCAGACGAGCAAGGGCACGGCGGCGAGAACGTACATGATCACGCGGTGGCCTCATTCGAATGGCAGCGCCAGGGCCTGTGGCGCTGGTAGCTGGCGCGGCAGCGTTCAAATAAACGAGCGAACCGGCTCCGCACGAGCGCCTATGGAGACGACGACAATTCAAGCTCCCTCAGCCGTGGCCCCTCCAGTCGACCGATGTGCACCGAGGTATCGTAGAGCACTACGGCGAATCCCACGAGGGCGATCAGGATCGCGATCGAAGCCAGCAGATGACGCGACTCGTAGCGACGTATCGAACGCGCGAATGCAATCAGCCCAAGCACCGCGGCAACGACAACGATTGCGTCAACACTGGCCCGTTGCCAATAGCTGCCTCCCAAATGCAGCCACATGCCAAATTCGTCGAAGGTGAGGGCCATCGCGATGCCATAAATGAGCGCTGCAATCCGCGCGGCTTCTGCCCGCGGCATCCAGAACAGCAGATAGGCGCCGACGCCGGCGAGCAAAAAGATGCCGTAGTTCAGGTGATGGACATGAGTGCCGCGCAGGAAGAAATACAGGTTCGGCATCCGTTGCGACATGATCAGGAACACCACGGTGCGGGAAGCGATGAATGTGAGAATGAACCCAAACAAAGCTCGTCGCGCGAGCTGGTCCGATCCGGTGTTCACTCAATCCCTATCAAGCTGCCGCCTGTCTCCTGAAACGGCTAGAATGCACGGGGCCGCGATCCAAGGCAATCGTAACCAGCAGTAACGGGCTGAGCTACGCCATGCAACCTGCTTGCATGGCGTAGCGCAGACCCTCGCCGCGAATATTCGAGATACAGTTGCGCTCGGCATCCGTGCGCCCTACCCGCGGCGCATAGCTGAGGTATACCCCCAGGCTATCTGCCGAGCTCAGGCCCGGGCGCTCACCATCAGTACGATCACTTGTTCGGCCTGGCAGAGCCAGGTCGATGCCAAAGGCGGCGTTAGCCTGCTCCGTGCCGGCGATCGACTGGAACACCAGATCGACCGGTGCATGACGCTCGATGGCCTCGATGATACTGGTGACATGCGAGAGCACGCAGGACTGGGTCGGTATGTCGTAGCGGGTGCGCAGCTCATCGACCAGCTGCAGCTGCTGCACGATCTGGCGCGCGGGGCCGGCCGTGCAGCGGATGGCGGCTTCGTGTTTAATGAAGCGGCCGCCGCGACCGGCGGCGATGATCGTGCTCGGCGCGATCTGCAGCACGAGCAGCAAGCGCACGATCATCAATACTGCCATCGATGCGATTCCGCGATAATGATGTCGGATGCAGATATGTCACGTAATCTATTGAAATCATTTGAGTTATAACTCTGGCTTCGGGCCACCATCAGGCGGGGTGGGAATTGAGCGAGCCACACGATCCAGCACAGATTGTCGATCTCACCCTGCAACACTATAACCAGTGCGCCCGGGATTTTCGCGAAGGCACGCGCGATCATGATGTGAGCCAGAACATCGGCGCGCTGTTACGTCATATCGAAGCCGAGCCGCCGTATCGGATTCTGGATTTTGGCTGCGGTCCCGGCCGCGATTTACGGACATTTTCCCGGCTCGGCCACGTTGCCATCGGGCTCGAGGGCGCCACGGAGTTCGTTACCATGGCTCGCGCCGAGAGTGGCTGCGAAGTATGGCAGCAGGATTTTCTCAAGCTCGATCTACCGACTGCGCGTTTCGACGGCGTGTACGCCAACGCATCGCTGTTTCACGTGCCGAGCCGCGAGCTGCCGCGCGTGCTGGGTCAATTGCGCGCGACGCTGAAGTCCGGGGGCGTACTGTTCAGCTCCAACCCGCGCGGCGACAATGAAGAAGGCTGGATTGGCGGCCGCTATGGCGCATACCATGATTTGGAAGCCTGGCGCCGTTACCTGACGGGCGCCGGCTTCATCGAGCTGGATCACTACTACCGGCCCACGGGCTTGCCATTCGAGCAGCAGCCGTGGCTGGCGAGCGTGTGGCGCACCCCGGCGATCTGACCATGCTCCGGGCCGTTGTGCCCACCGGCACAAGCTGCGACATCGGTACGAACATGCAGTGCCCCAATGACGCCGCGACCGCCGGGACGCGGCCGCCGGCGAGCATTGACGGCGGATTGATCGGCGAGCGAGCGCCGGTCATGATGCGATATGCGACGCCCCGTATTCGATGCCGACGAGCCTCGCTGGAGTGAGTCCGCCGAAGTGCCGGCGCGCGATCGTCGGCTCACCGTGGCCCGGGCGCTGCGCGCGGTTTTACCCGCGGATTGCGTGCTCAGCGGCGACGAAGAACTGCGTCCCTACGAATGCGACGGACTATCGGTGTTCCGGCAACAGCCGATGCTGGTGGTGCTGCCGCGCACCGAGGAGGAACTGCGTGCGGTGCTGCTGGTATGCCGCCGGCTCGAAGTGCCGGTGGTAGCGCGCGGCGCCGGCACCGGCCTGTCGGGGGGCGCCATGCCCCACGCTTCCGGCGTCGTGCTGTCGCTGGCACGCTTCGACCGCATTCTCGAGATCAACGCGTCGGCGCGCATCGCGCGCGTCCAGCCCGGCGTCCGCAATCTGGCCGTTTCGGAAGCCGCCGCAGCTTACGGCCTGTTCTACGCTCCGGACCCTTCATCACAGATCGCGTGCACGATCGGAGGCAACGTCGCCGAGAACGCCGGCGGCGTGCACTGCCTCAAGTACGGCCTGACCCTGCATAACGTGCTCGGCCTGCGCGGCTGCACCATCGACGGCGAGCCGATCGAATTGGGCGGTTGCGCGCTCGATGCGCCCGGCCTGGATCTGCTGGCGCTCAGCATCGGCTCGGAAGGCCTGCTGTTGATCGTGACCGAGGCAATTCTTAAATTGGTGCCGAAACCGGAACTGGCGCAGGTGGTGATGGCCTCATTCGACGACGTCGGCAAGGCCGGAGAAGCCGTGGCGGCGATCATCGCCGCCGGTATCATTCCGTCGGGCCTGGAAATGATGGACCGCAAAGCCACGGCGGCGGTCGAGCCGTTTGTCAAAGCCGGCTACGATCTGGCCGCCGCGGCGATCCTGCTGGCCGAGTCCGACGGCACGCCGGATGAAGTCCACGAGGAAGTCGGCGCGATGGAACGCGTGCTGCAGGCTGCCGGCGCCACCGCCATTGCGGTCTCGCGCTCCGAAGCCGAACGCCTGCGCTTCTGGTCGGGGCGCAAGAATGCCTTCCCCGCCGCCGGCCGCATTTCGCCCGACTATTACTGCATGGATGGCACCATCCCGCGCAAAAACCTTGGCCAAATGCTCAAGGCCATCGAGCAGATGGAACACAAGTACGGCCTGCAGTGCATGAACGTATTCCACGCCGGAGACGGCAACCTGCACCCGCTGATCCTGTTCGACGCCAATCGGGCCGGCGAATGGGCGCGCGCCGATCGCTTCGGCGCGGACATCCTGGAGCTGTGCGTGCAACTGGGCGGCACCATCACCGGCGAACACGGCGTCGGCGTGGAGAAGCTCAACTCGATGTGCGTACAGTTCTCGCCGGCCGAGCGCGCGGCGTTCTTCGCCGTCAAGCGCGCTTTCGATCCGCCGGGACTGCTCAATCCCGGCAAGGCCATTCCGACCCTGGCGCGCTGCGCCGAGTATGGCCGTATGCACGTGCGCCGCGGCCAGCTACCGCATCCCGATCTGCCGCGATTCTAAATGGACGCCGCGCTCCAAGACTTGCGCCGTCGCGTGATCGATGCCCATGGGGCGAAGACGCCGCTGCGGCTGCGCGGTGCCGGCACCAAGGACTTCTACGGCGAGCGCTGCGATGGCACGCTACTGGATATGCGCGGCTACTGCGGCGTTGTCGATTACGAGCCCTCGGAGCTCGTCATCACGGCGCGCTGCGGCACATCACTGTCCGAGGTCGAAAGCCTGCTCGCGCGACACCAGCAGTTTCTGGCCTTCGAGCCGCCGGCGTTCGGCGGCGACCCCACGATTGGCGGCATCATCGCCTGCGGGCTGTCGGGGCCGCGGCGCTTCCAGGCCGGCGCCGTGCGCGATTTCGTGTTGGGCGCGGTACTGCTTTGCGCCCAGGGCGAACTGCTGCATTTTGGCGGCAAAGTCATAAAAAACGTCGCCGGCTTCGATCTCGCCCGTCTGCTGTGCGGCTCTCTCGGCATTCTCGGCGCCATCACCGAGGTGTCGCTGAAAGTCCTGCCGCTGCCCCGCCTGGAGCAGAGCCTACGTTTCGAGATGGCGGCACCCGAAGCCCTGGCGCTCTTCAACCGCTGGGCGGGCCAGCCGCTGCCGATCTCGGCGACCGCCTGGTGGCACGGCCAGGCCTGGGTGCGCTTATCCGGCGCGCCATCGGCGCTGCGCGCCGCTCGAGCGCGCCTCGGCGGTGAGCTGCTCGAGGCAGGCCTTGCTGCCCAATGGTGGCGCGGCCTGCGCGACCAGACTCACGCGTTCTTCAGCGAGGCGAGCACGCTGTGGCGACTGTCGCTGCCCTCGACCGCGGCCCCGCTCGCGCTCGCCACTGCGGGGACGCAACTGATCGAATGGGGTGGAGCGTTGCGCTGGTGCGCGAGCGATCTGTCCCTCGCGGACATGCGAGCACTCGCCGCCGCCGCCGGCGGCACCGCGCTGCAGTGGCGCGGCGGTATCGCGGGCAGCCGATTCCATCCGTTGGCGCCGACCGTACTGCAGATCCACCGCAGGCTCAAGGCGCGCTTCGATCCGCACCGCATCTTTAATCCAGGCCGGCTGATCGCGGATCTCTAAGGCGCGAGCATGGAAACCAAGCTCGCGGATTGGATCAAGGGCACGCCGCAGGGCGATACCGCCAATGCCATCCTGCGCGCCTGCGTGCACTGCGGATTCTGCAATGCGACCTGCCCCACCTACCAGTTGCTCGGCGACGAGTTGGACGGCCCGCGCGGACGCATCTACCAGATCAAGCAGGTGCTCGAGGGCACACCCGCCACACGCAGCACACAGCTGCACCTCGACCGGTGCCTGACCTGCGGCAACTGCGAGACCACCTGCCCATCGGGCGTGGATTATGGCCACCTGGTGGGCATCGGCCGCGCGGTCGTCGAGTCACAGCTACAGCGCCCGGCGCATCAACTCGCTCTCCAATGGCTGCTCCGCGAAGGCCTGACGCGGCGTTGGCTGTTCGGCCCCGCACTGCGCATCGGGCGCGCGCTGCGCTTCGCGACGCCGCAGGTACTGCGCGCCAAGCTCGGCCGCCGCCGCGCTCCCGGTGCCTGGCCGCGCCGCGTGCATGCGCGCAAGGTGCTGCTCCTCAATGGCTGCACCCAGCCGGCGATGGCGCCGTCGATCGACGCCGCGACCGCGCGCGTGCTCGACGCCATCGGCGTGCAGGCGCTCATCGACGCGCGCTCGGGTTGCTGCGGAGCGATCCGGCACCACCTCAACGACCAGGCCGGAGCGCTGAAGAATGCTCGCCGCAATATCGATGCCTGGTGGCCGCAGCTCGAATCCGGCGCAATCGAGGCGATCGTCATCAATGCCTCGGGCTGCGCGCTGATGGTCAGGGAATACGCGCAGCTGCTGCGCCATGATCCGGCTTACGCCGCGAACGCGCGCTGCATCACCGACGCCACGCGCGATCTGGTCGAGTTCCTCGGCCCGGACCTCGAGCTACTGCGGCGCCGCACCGGCCCACCCGCCGTCACGCGAATTGCATTGCAGAAACCCTGCACGTTGCAGCATGGCCTGAAGCTCAAGGACAACGTCGACCAATTGCTGACCGCGCTCGGCGCTGAGCTGCTGCCGGTGAGCGAGCCGCATCTGTGCTGCGGGTCGGCCGGAACCTATTCACTGCTGCAGCCTAAATTGGCGCTCGAGCTGCGCGAGCGCAAGCTCACCCACCTGCTGCACGCGCAGCCGGAAATGATTCTGTCCGCCAACATCGGCTGCATGGCGCACCTCGCCTCCGGCACACCGATTCCGGTCTGGCACTGGATCGAATGGGTCGACCGGGCGATAATCAGCGCCTGATTCATCGACACTGTCGGAAGCGCCAGGGAGCGATCGCCGTGCATCCGTATCTGATCGCCCAGCGACCACCAAGCCGGCTGACCCGGCGCGCAGCAACGCTGCTTCCCTGGCTGCTGCTGGCGTTCTGCGGGGCGTCCTTCGCGATCGGTGATGCGCAGACGCCGTCCAGCGGCGCCTGGGGATATCTGCAGAAACAGTTCTACCCCGACGGTAACATCGGCCTGCTCGACGAGAGCTACATGAGTCTGGAGGCTCCGGCGAACACACCGGACCCCGCGGCGACACCGCTGACCTTGCGCTTCGGCGACGCGGCGGTCGGCCACATCAAGCAGATCAGGGTGATTATTGATAACAATCCGTCGCCCGTGGCTGCGACCTTCGACGTCACCAGTGGCGCCCGCGTGGCCGAAATTGACATGCGTGTGCGTGTTGATCGCTTTACCTCGGTGCGGGCGATCGCGCAGACCACCGACGGCAAATTGGAGATGCGCAGCACCTGGGTGAACGCCAGCGGCGGCTGCTCCGCGCCGCCGAGCGCCGCGGCGGCCGGCATGCTCGGCGACATCCGCTTCCGGCCCTCGCCGGACGCGAAGTCAATGCTGATCAGCATTCGTCATCCCAACAATTCAGGATTCCAGATCGATCCGCGCAGCGGCGAGCCAATTCCGCCGCACTACGTCTCGCATCTCCGACTCAGCACCGGCGGTCGCACGCTGCTCGAGGCCGATACCGGCATCTCGCTGAGCGAAAACCCGACGCTGCGGATCGCTTCGGACCAGCCGCTGCCGGCGCCGGTGACGGTCGACATCGACGACTCCAAAGATGCGCACTTCAACGCCAGCTGGCGCGGCGCTGTGGCCGAGAGCGCCGCGACCAACACGGCTGGAGCCGGCGGCACTCGTTGAGATGCTGGACAGAGCGACACCTCTGCCAGCGTTACTTTCAGAATTGCAGCGCAGTCACGATCCGCGAGGTGGCGCCGGGCGTGTTCGTGCACCTCGGGCAGCAGTTGGCGCTGGATGCTCCCGGCCACGACGACATCGCCAATATCGGCTTTATCGTCGGCGCCAAATGTGTCGCCGTGATCGATACCGGCGGCTCAATGCGCATCGGCCGCGCACTGCGCGCCGCGATCAGGCAGCGCACCAGGCTGCCGATCTGCTACGTTGTCAACACCCATGTGCATGTCGATCATGTGCTCGGCAATGCCGCATTCGACCAGGACCGGCCGAGCTTCATCGGGCATTGGGCGCTCGCTGCCGCGATGGCACGCAGTCGCGACTTCTTCCTGCAGCATTACGCGGACGATCTCGAGCAGCCGCCGAGCGCGGCGCAGATCATCGCGCCGGACAGATTGGTCGCGCAAACCCTTGAGCTCGATCTGGGCGGTCGCCGTCTGAGCCTGCGGGCATGGCCGACCGCCCATACCGATTGCGATCTCACGGTGCTCGATGATCAGAGCCGCACGTTGTGGACCGGCGATCTGCTGTTTCGCGACCGCCTGCCGGCGCTCGATGGCAGCGCGAGCGGTTGGCTGGCGGTGATCGATCAGCTGGCGCGCCTGCAGGTGAGGCGCACTGTGCCGGGCCATGGACCGGTCACCGTGGACCTGGCTTCGGCCCTGAATGCGGAGCGCCGCTATCTGCGCGCGCTGATCGAGGGCGTGCATGACGAACTCGCGCAGGGCGGCTCGATGCAGGATGCGATTGCGCATGTCGCCGCGGCGGAAAAGCCGAAATGGTTGCTCTGGGACAGCACGCATCCGCACAATGTGGCGCGCGTGTATGAGCAAATGGAATGGGAGTGATCGGCCGTCGCCGTTGTCTGCAATTGACCGCGCTGGCCGCCGCCTACGGCGTCTCCGGATTAGGTCTGGCCGCGAGCTCGCGCGCGCCGGCCAAAGGCCGCGTCGTGATCGTCGGCGGCGGTTTTGCCGGCTCAGCCTGCGCGCTGCATCTGCGGCAGCTCAATCCTTCGATCGACGTCAGCCTGATCGATCCGGCCGAGCACTACGCCACCGGTCCCATGAGCAATGCGGTCCTGGTAGGCCTGCGCGACATGGCATCGATCACGGTGTCGCGCGCTGGTGTCCGGCGCGCCGGCGTGAAGGTCGTACGCGAGCGCGTCGCCGGCATCGATGCGACCGGGCGCAGCGTTCGACTCGAGGGCGGGCTCGCGCTGCCCTTCGACCGCCTGGTAGTCGCGCCCGGCATTCGCTTCCTGTGGAATAAACTCGAAGGCTACGATGAGGCCGCGACGCAGATAATGCCGCACGCCTGGCAGGCAGGTGCCCAGACGCAGCGCCTGGCGATGCAGTTGCGCGCCATGGACGATGGCGGCGTGGTGGCGATCAGCGTTCCTTCGGGCCTGCTGCGCTGTCCGCCGGCGCCCTACGAGCGCGCCAGCCTGATTGCACATTATCTGTCGCAGCACAAGCGGCGTTCGAAGGTGCTGATATTCGATTCCAACAATCATTTTCCGAGGCAGGATCTGTTCACCGACGCCTGGCAATCGCGCTATCCGGGCATCATCGAGTGGATTCCGCCGCCCCAGGACGGGGCCCTGGTGCGCGTCGACCCCGCGAGCATGACCTTGTATACGAGCCACGCCGCGCACCCGGTGGCGGTCGCCAACATCATTCCACCGCAGGCGCCGGGGCAAGTCGCGGCCGACGCCGGTTTGGCGTCCGATCATGGATGGTGCCCGATAGCGCCCCGTACGTTCGAGTCGCTGTTGATCAGCCACGTACATGTCATTGGCGACGCCTGCATCGCCGACGCCATGCCGAAGTCGGCGTCCGCCGCCTACAGCCAGGCCAGGCAATGCGCGAGCGCGATCGCAGCGTTGCTGGCCGGGCGCGAGGTCCCGGAGCCGACGTTCAACAGCGTGTGCTACAGCATGCTGGCGCCGCAGAGCGCGATCTCGATCCACGGCCGCTTTGACATCCAGGATGGCAGGATCGTCGCCGTGGAGTCGCCGGCGGCGCCGACCGCCGCGGCGCCGACTGCAACGGTGTCCGCCACCACGACCGCCGGCGCGCAGCAGGCGCGCGAAGCACAGCGCTGGTATCGGAGTATTCGCGCGGATTCGTTCGCCGGCTGATCCTCTAAAGCCCGAGCCGCTGGCGCAACTCCTTTGCCGTCAGCAACTGCACGTAAACCGGCGAGCCGACGTCGAACAGTTTCGCGCTCGAGAGCGGTCCGACCACTACCGGCTCAAAACCTGCGTCCTTCACCAGTTGTGATGCCACCGCGAGCGCATGGGAATCATCGCCGGCGAGTGGTATGGCAACGGGCTCGCCGGCGCGATGCGCTTCACTCTGCAGGCTCTTATAGTTGATCGCATTGAACGCGCGCACCAGCCGCACGCCCGGCAGGTACTCCGCGGAGGCCACACCGGTACCTTTACGGCGCGCCTCGACCGCCATGTCGCCGTCGCGCTCTGGATAGGGATTGCCGGTGTCGAGTACGATCTTGCCGGCGAGCACCGTAGCCAGGTCCTTGCCAACCTGGGGCAGCGCCCCGTACGGTATCGATATCAGCACCACGTCACCAAACATTGCGGCCTCGCGCGGCGTACCGACCTGGGCCTTGGGGCCGAGGGATTGCGCGAGCGGCTTGAGCTCATCCGGATGACGCGATGAGATCAGCACCTCATGACCGGCCTTCACCCACAGCGAGGCCAGCGTGCCGCCGATCTTTCCGGCGCCGATGATGCCGATCTTCATCGGCTGAGCCGCAGCAGCAGCGGCAACACCCGGCGACGTCGGCACGCCGAGGATCACCACGGCAAAGAGCGCGAGCATCGCAACTCGGCAAAGTTTCCGCAGGCGTGCAATTGCTTTTCGTCTCGCTGACATAAGGTCTCTACGGCGAGAACATAGGGTCTCTACGGCGAGATCGGGACAGTGAGTATAGTATTCGCAACCAGCTTGTTCAAAAGAGCCGCTGAAGTATCGTGAAGCAAGCCGACGGCTCTTCGCCGTGACATCCCGGACATGAGCATGCGCGCGCTGATGATTCAGGGTGCGAGCTCGGACGCCGGCAAGAGCACGCTGGTCGCCGGGCTGTGCCGTGTGCTGCGGCGGCAGGGCGTGCGCGTTGCGCCCTTCAAACCGCAGAACATGTCGCTGAACAGTGCCGTGACCGTCGATGGCGGTGAGATCGGTCGCGCCCAGGCGCTGCAGGCACAGGCCGCAGGCATTGCGGCCACGATCGACATGAATCCGGTACTGCTCAAGCCCGAGAGCGATACTCACGCGCAAGTCGTCGTGCACGGCCGTGCGATCGGTCAGATGGGCGCCGGCGACTATCACGATTACAAGCGCATCGCGCGCGTGGCGGTGCTCGCCTCCTACCGGCGATTGCAGGCCAGCTACGACACCGTGATCGTCGAAGGCGCGGGTTCGCCGGCAGAGATCAATCTGCGCGATGGCGATATCGCCAATATGGGTTTTGCCGAAACCGTCGACTGCCCAGTGGTGCTGATTGCCGATATCGACCGCGGCGGCGTCTTCGCCCATCTGGTGGGCACGCTGGCTCTGTTGAGCCGGAGCGAGCAAGCCCGCGTGACCGGATTCGTCATCAACCGCTTTCGCGGCGATATAGGCCTGCTGCAACCCGGGCTGGACTGGCTCGGACGGCACACCGGCAAACCAGTGTTCGGCGTTCTGCCCTATCTGCACGGCCTGCAGCTGGATGCCGAGGACGGCATCAGCCGTGAGCCGGTCGCGGCGCAGACTCATGATCTGCTGCAGGTGGTCGTACCGGTGCTGCCGCGGATCAGCAATCACACCGATTTCGATCCGCTTCGACAGCATCCGCAAATCAATCTGCGCTACGTCGATGGCACGCAGCGCCCGCCGTGCGCCGATCTGATGATTCTTCCGGGCTCAAAGAATGTTCGGGCCGATCTCGAATGGCTGCGTGCGCATGGCTGGGCGGAGCATTTGCAGCGGCATCTGCGCTACGGCGGCAAGCTGCTGGGCGTCTGCGGCGGGTTCCAGATGCTGGGCCGTTCTATCGCCGATCCGCGGGGCGTTGAAGGCCCGGTCGGAGAGAGCCCTGGCTTCGGTTGGCTTGATATGCGCACGGTACTGGAGCGCTGCAAACAATTGCTCAACGTCAACGGCACCCTATGCCTGGAACAAGCACCCGTCAGCGGCTATGAGATCCATGCGGGCGAAAGCGAGGGTCCGGCCCTGGATCATCCGGCCGTCATTCTCGAGCAGGGACGCCGCGACGGCGCGATATCGGCCGACGGCCGGATTCTCGGCACTTACCTGCACGGCCTGTTCGAGCGGCCCTCGGCCTGCGCGACGCTGCTGCGCTGGGCCGGGCTGGCGCAGCCGCTGAGCGTGGATCACCCCGCGCGGCGCGAGCAGATGCTCGAGCGTCTGGCCGATGCCGTCGAGTGCTCGCTGGATGTGCCGCGCATGCTGAGCTCGCTGCACTACCACCGGCCCGAGTAGCTGCTGCCGTCCAGACTGCTGACCGGCCGGCGGATCGACGCGCAACTCGAGCAGTCTTTTCGACTCAGCGCGATGTCAGGCGGAGCCCGCGTGCAAGCGCGGGCTCCGACATCCAGTTTTACCAGCTCACTATTCCGTGTCCGGAAGGGCTAGCGAGAGGGTTTTTTCAGAGCTCGTGACACCACATAGCGGATGTCCCCAACCGCTCGCACTGAAGCCCGACTGCTGGAGAGGTTGCGGGACGAGGTCGAACACAATGTTGTCGGCATGGCCCGTCTGGGTGTTCACGCCGCCAGGCACGTAATCGAGTCGGAGATTGTTACGAGTTCTCCAGGCGATGTTATGGTCTGCGCAGGAGCTATCGCCACTGACACCGATAGCGCCGATCAGCTCGTGGCTGCTGTTGTACAGTGCCAGTCCGCCGCCGAAGACATTAATTCCACCGACGCGATAACCCACCATTGGGTCCTTGCTCGTGCCAAAGTCGGTGGCTGGACCGAGGTAGGCCAATGCAGGGTCGACCGGGTTGCTGGTGGCAAGGCCATAGAGGCTGCCGCCGGGCTGGACTGCGTAGTAGAGATTGGCGGTGGATAAGGCAAGGCTGGGCAGGCTGAAGGCGTTGGCGGTGTAGGCCTTCTGCGCCGATATCACGCGACTGCCGGGCCACTGTGCACCGCGATCCGAGCCGGTGAAGGCGACCGCGCAGACCTGACCATCGCGATCGACTATAGTGCCCCACATTTCCAGACCGAAGCCTCCATTCTTTGCCTTTCCTTCCTCTTGCGCGCTAATGAGCGCCTCCTTGAGCTGCCAATGACTGGGTAACTGGGAGCAGTCGCTAATCCACGCATTAGCGGGCGATATCGCGGCCATGCACAGCACAATCGCCGCGCCGGTCGCTAGTTGCAGTGGACGGAATTTTGAGACGGACATAGTGGTCCCCCTTAGTGTTTGAATTGGGTGTTAACCGTAAAGACCCGGAAGCGCCGAACGCGGCGAGCGCCGCGAAGGCTCTTGCCCGTGATCTTGCTCTCCCCTTTTTTTGAAGCATCTCACGGTCGATTTCGATCGACCGTAGCCTACTCTTGAAACTATTCTCCTGTCACCGGGTGACAGGTTAATGACCGCCGTGTCGTACCGGCGACTGAGAAGCATTCGCTGTCGTCGAGCGCGAGTACACTGTACATATAGTTCGGCAGGCGCCTGTAGTTTCCGAACAGAGACGACTGGCTCTGTCGACGGTGACGGTCACCTATTCGCTGCCACGTCTGTCCCGATCATTGCGAAAGAACCCCTTCAGATCCCTGCCGGCAGTGGCGTCGGCGGAACTCGCGAAGCTGCCTTGGTCTGCGAGCATACGGGCCGTGCGCATGAAGTCTCCCCAGGCGGAGCGCGCCAACGCGCCGCCGATGCTGATGCGCCGGCACCCGGTCACGCGGGGCGCAGCCATCGGCATATCCTAAGCGACCAGGCGAATCCGGGACTCGTGGTGGCCAGGGCCTTGAACCCCAGCGACTGCAGACAGCGCGCGCTGCCGACGTCCCAGGGATTGGGAATGACAAAGCATCCGCCCTGTTGCGTCGGATGAAACGCGCGCCGTTTGTCGGCAACGCTCAGGCGGGACATGGGTATCACTCGATCACGGAATCATCCACTTGAAGACGTACTGCTGCAATACGACCAGCACGCCGAGCAGCAGCGTCAAAATGATGCTGTGCTTGAAGGTCCGGGCCACGACGAGGCCCTCCTGGCCTTTCAGGTTGGTTACCGAGATGCCGGTGGCAATATTCTGCGGCGAGATCATCTTGCCCATTACGCCGCCGGATGAGTTGGTCGCGGCGATGAGCACCGGATTCAGGCCGAGCTGGTTCGCCGCGACCACCTGAAGGTTGCCAAACAGCGCGTTGCCCGAGGTATCGCTCCCGGAGAGAAACACGGCGACCCAGCCCAGGAATGCCGAGAGCATCGGGAAGAAGATCCCCGCCGAAGCCACGCCCAGACCGAGCGTGTAGTTCAGGCCCGAATAATTCATCAGGTATGCGAGGCCCACGATCAGCGCCACCGTCAGGATGGCCAGGCGGCTCTGCACCCAGGTCCTCACGATTGCCTGCCCGTATCGGGCCGGCCCCACCCCCACGAGCGCGGCGGTGATGATGGTCGCAACCAGAATCGCCGTTCCGGTACCGAGGGGCTGGAATACCCAGTTCGCGGCATAGGCCTTGTTGTAGAGCGTGATGAACACCGCGTTGTGCAACCCGGGCCAATGAATGATGTGCTGGCCGATGGACGCGATCTTGAGGCGCGTCCAGACGATGACGACCGCTGACACGATGATCCATGGAATCCAGCCCTGCCAAGGCGAAATCGCCGCAGTTGCACCCACTGCCCTCGCGGCCGGTTTCCGAATGGCAAATTCTTCATCAGTGTTCGGCGACCATATTCGCAGAAACACCAAGGTCACGATCAACGACGTCAGCGCCGACAGCACGTCGGTCAGCGAATAGTCGATATAGTTCGAAGCGACGAACTGCGCCACCGCAAAGCTGCCTCCGGCAACCAGCAGCAGCGGCCACAGCGCTCGTATCGAACGCAGGCCACCATAGATCCCCATCACATAGAAAGGCAGCATCAAGGCGATGAACGGCAGCTGACGGCCAACCATCGCGCCCAGCTTGACGGCGGGCAGATCCGTCACCTGCGCCAGCACCGTAATCGGCGTACCGAGCGCACCGAAAGCTACCGGGGCGGTATTGAAAATCAGGGTGACGGTCAGCGCTTCCAGGGCTGGCAGGCCGACCAGCATCAGCAGCGCGGTGGTAATCGCGACCGGTGTGCCGAAGCCCGAGATCCCCTCAAGAAGGCAACCGAAGCAGAAACCGATCACCACCAGAACGACGCGCCTGTCATTAGGCAGATGCTTGAGCACCCAGTCCCGAAAGGCATCAAATCGGCCCGAGATGACGGCAATGTTATAGAGCAACAGGGCATTGAACACGAGCCACATGACGGGCCAGAGCGCGAACACGCTGCCCGCTACGACGCTGTTGAGCGCGAGCCCCGCCGGGAACTGCCAGAACAGGATGGCAATTACCAGACCGACGACAAGGCCGGCCAGCGAGGCTTGCCATGCGGGACGGCGCAGGATCCCCAGGGCCACCAGCACGGTCGCTATCGGTAATGCCGCCACCACGATCGATAGCAGCAGGCTTCCAGCAACGGGCGTCAATATCTGATGGAACATCTGGCTCTCCCTGGTGCCTGATTCTTCTCATTATCACGCAGCTGAAACCGGCTCGGTCCCCCGACCGGCCTATAGTGGCCGCGACGACTTTCAGTTTCAAACATCTTTGGGATGCTGGATTGGCTCGCCACGTGCCCGGTAACGGACTGGCAGCGGGTCGAGGAGTGAGGCGATTTTTGCCACCATGCACTGCCCGGGCGATAGCGCGCAAGCGCTTCAGCGCGCTTGATCCATAAGATGGTCAAAGCGATAATGAGTTTCTGGGGGACTCTGGGCGCGCCGGACGGTGGGCCAGCTCAAAGCCGATGCAGCGCACTGAATCGGCGGCGCGAGCAGGCGCCAGATCGAATAACGCTTTTGCCTTTCTTAAGGGGAACCGAAAAATGTTCACGTCACGTTCAATCCGCCGCGCAGCCTGGTGGGCTGCCTGCGCGTTCGCACTCACTTACTCCGTTGCTTCGATCGCGGACGATATGGCGTCTTTCGCCACGGCGGGCTACGCCAGCGGCCTTCACTCGATGCCGTTGATGCACAAGATCGACACTGATGGCGACGGTACGGTTTCAAAGGATGAGTGGTTGGCATTTCACGAGAAGGTCTTTGCGATGCTCGACAAGGACAAGTCGGGCAACGTCAATGCGAAAGAGTTCATCAGCCCGAGCGGCGGCGAGCTCGCCGGCATTGCCACCGGAGGCTTCGCCCGGGGACTGAGGACCGAGGCGATGATGCACAAGATCGACACTGATGGGGACGGCACGGTGTCCCACGATGAATACATCGCCTATCAGACCAAGGTATTCGACATGATGGATACCGGCCACAAGGGCATGTTGAGCAAGGATCAATTTGCGACCGGTGGTGCCAGCAGATACTGATCGGGCACCCTACCGCACCACCATCGCCATTCCCCGCGCCGCGCGGGCTGAGCGCTGAACGTCAGCCCGGCGGATAAATGGGCTCGGGCGGTGCAACCGGGCCGTCTCGCGTTGGCGGCGGCGGCGGTGCGGCCGGCGGTCCGGGCGGCGGTCCGGGCAGCTTGGGCTGATTGCTGTCGAACACCAACACGCGCCGCTGGGTGGTGACGACATACGTACGGTTGACTGCCTCATAGTCGGCCGGCGGGTTGCGAGGCTGGGACTCGCACTTCGAAAAATTGATGCACTCGATCACCTGAAAACGTACGCCCATGCGAAATCGGTGCGCTGCCGCCGCGCTTCGCTCCCAGCCTGGCGGCACCTCAAAGCGCAGATTCTGGACCAGATGGCGTGCCGAATCCTCAAACTGATGTGCCGGTTCGGAATTCACGATCACAACGTCGGTCGGTACCCCACGCCCATTCAATGCGAACTCCACCAGCGCTCGGCCCTGCAAATAATGCTGGCGCGCGTCCGCGGGATAGTAATCGTCCTTGAGAGTTCCCTTGTATGCCGGCAGCTCGATGTTTTCGCCCGCGGCGCCCTGGGCCAGGGCTGGGCGATCGAGCACGATAGCCGCAATGAACGCGGCCATCGCAGTTCCCGCGATCAGCTTGATGCGTTGGCTGGTCATGTTGATCATCCGTTAAATTCTTCTGCACTGGCGCGATTCTGCACTGGCGTGATCGTACTCGCGCCGCGATCGACTCGCGCGGGCTTCAGCCACTTCGAGCCGTCAGCCGGCGCCGGCGCGCCGCCTGCTGAGACGCCGGCCTCATGCCGAGCGCCGCCACCCTCGGCAACCGCTCAGGAACAGCCTCACCGACGAGTCGGCCCAGGCCTCGAGCTCGGCGGCGGTCATCGGCTTGTCGAAACCCAGCGCCCGACGCTGCGGCACCACGACCACCAGTTGCAGGAACTGCAGTGCGGCGAATTCGCGCGCCGGCGCCGTGAAGTCAGCGTTATCGATCTCGCGGGCCAGCAGCCCGCTGATCAGGGTGATCGCCTCCTGGCTCGCGCCCTGGGCGGTGACCGCGCGCGCCAGCTCTGGAAAGCGCACGGATTCGGCGATGATCAGGCGATGCAGGGCGATGGCCGGCGGTGACAATGCTGCATGCATAATAAGGCCGGCCAGCCGCTTCAGCACTTCATGCAGCGTGGCGCCTTCGAGCAGCGGCACGCCGGGCGGCGGATGCATGCGTTCGACGATGCGGTGCACGACGGCGCCGAACAGCACCGCCTTGTCGGCAAAGCGATGATAGAAAGTGCGCTTCGAGATACCGGCGCGTCGCGCCAGCGCTTCGATGGTGGTCATACCATAGCCCTGAACCAGAAACAGCTCAGTCGCGACATCCAGGATCCGCTCGTTCAGTTCCAGCGCCGCGGTCCGGGAAGGACGGCCGCCACGCCGCCTGGCGGTCGCGGGCCGACGGTGCGGATCTTTAGCGTGGGTAGTGGTAATAGCCGAAGCGCCGGGCGGCCTGATAGCCGGACGGCGCATGATATCCCGGACGCGCGCCGTAGTAGCCGGCCGGCCGGCCGTAATAACTCACCCGCGGCGCGTAATAGCGTGGCGCCGGTGGGTAATAGACGGCGCGCGGCGCGTAGTACGCCGCCGGCGGCGCCGGATAATAGTTCGGCGCCGGGTAATAGTTCGACGGTGGGTAATAGCTCGGCGCCGGATAATAGTTCGACGGTGGGTAATTGCTCGGCGGCGGCGCATACGCGGGCGGCTGCCCATACGCGGGCGGCTGCCCATAGTTCACCGGCGGCGCGTAGCCGCGATCATCCTGGGACTGTGCGGCGACGGCGACGGCGCCGGCGATCGCGAGCGGCAAGGCTGCGAGCCCGAGAAATGTATGGGCGAACACTGCACCGAGGCCGAAGTGGCCCAGCGCATGACCGCCAATCCAACGTCCTGGTTCTGCCGCCGCGGCCGGTGCGAGCGGTGCCAGAGATAACGCCATGACACTGAGCGCGGCAAGGATGCTTGCTGGAATTTTCATGGTGGAGACACTCCAGGCTCGCGGCATGGCCATCAACCGCAGGCTACGTTACACCCGCTCTTGTGTTAATGCAACGATACGGTAGCGTTTCTTGTAACGCAATGAACTAATTAACTATTACCCAAGCCCCCAGCCTGCGGCGGCCTGGCTCCAGGCGCGAGTTTAATGAGCCGCTCAGCTTCCCATGGTCAGTACCATGCGGAATCGAGCCGCCCCGCTCATCATGCGTTCGTAGGCTTCCGCAGCGCGCGTGATCGCGCCGTGCGACACCCCATCTTGGCGGCGAATTGCACGCTCAGGTGGCCGAGGCCGTCGATGCCGAGAACGGCGACCCGGTCTCCCGGACCGGCGCCGGTTGCGATCACGGTCTCAGCCGGCGCGGTATCCCGGTCAGCTGCAGAATGCGGCTGGAGATTTCCTCGACCGAGCAATGCGTGGTATCGATGTGCGGCACGCCAAAGCGTGCGTACATGCGTTCGGCGGCACGTAGTTCGTATTGTACCTGTTGCACTGAGGCATAACGGCTCTCGGGGCGCCGGACCTCGCGAATCTGCTGCAGCCGCGAGGCCTCGATCGTCAGGCCAAACAGCTTGCGCCCGTGCGGCCGAACGGCCTCGGGAAGCTGTCCGCTCTCCAGGTCTTCCTCCATCAATGGATAGTTGGCCGCGTAGATCCCGTACTGCAAGGCCAGGTACAGACACGTCGGCGTCTTTCCCGATCGTGACACGCCCAGCAGCACCACATCCGCGCGCTCGTATTCCCTGTTCTGGCCGCCATCATCATGCGCCAGTGCGAAGTTGGTAGCATCGATGCGGGTCATGTACCCGGCCATGTCGATCATGCCGTGGGCGCGGCCCAGCGCGTGCGAACTCAGCTGCCCAAGCTCCGATTCCAGCGGCGCCAGGAAAGCGTCGAAGAAGTCCAGGAACAGCCCGTTGGCGCCTTTGACCAGTTCACGTTCCGCATCGCGAACCAGGGTACTGAAGATAATGGGCGGCGCGCCGTCAGCGACGGCGGTGGCATTGATCCGCTGCAGCGCTTCCGCCGCCTTTTCCAGCGTGCTGATAAACGGCAGGGTGACCGCTCTGAAGGCAATCCCCTCGAACTGACTGAGCAGGCTGTGTCCCATGGTCTCCGCGGTCACACCCGAATGATCGGAAATGAAGAACACTGTCCGTACCACCGACTCGTTGCTTGCCACGCATTGCCTCCAACCGCTGTTGCGGTGGATGATTGCTAGTGTTTCACTTAACCGTTCATGCCGGCAATAACAAGCCTCCTGAGGAGCGCGCGTGATCGAATACGCAGTGCCGTTTAGTGAGCTCGGTATGCACGATGTCGAGCGCGTCGGCGGGAAAAATGCCTCGCTCGGTGAAATGATCCGCCATCTCACCCGCCTCGGAGTCAGCGTGCCGGCCGGCTTTGCCACCACCGCGGCGGCTTATCGCGAGTTTCTTGCGCACGACGGCCTGGCGCAACGCATCGAAGCTGAGCTGTCGCGATTGAACGTCGAGGATGTCGCGCAGTTGGCGCGAACCGGCGACAAGATTCGAAAATGGGTGCTGGCGACGCCGTTTGCACCCGAGTTCGAACGGCAATTGGTCTCGGCCTGGCGGAAGCTCGGGGGCGATGCGATCGCCGTCGCGGTACGGTCCTCCGCGACCGCGGAAGACCTGCCGGAGGCTTCTTTCGCCGGCCAGCAGGAAACCTTTCTCAACGTGCGCGGCAAAGACGATCTGCTCAGCGCAACCCATCAGGTCTTTGCTTCATTGTTCAATGACCGCGCGATTGCCTACCGTGTGCACCACGGTTTTGCGCATGCTCAGGTCGCATTGTCCGCCGGCGTGCAGCTCATGGTGCGCAGCGATCTCGGCGCCAGCGGCGTCATGTTCACGCTCGACACCGAGTCCGGGTTTCGCGACGTCGTGTTCATCACCGCGTCCTATGGTCTGGGGGAGACGGTCGTACAGGGTGCGGTCAATCCGGATGAATTCTACGTCTACAAGCCAGCGTTACGCTCGGGCCACTGGTCGATCGTCCGTCGGGGCCTGGGAAGCAAGACCGTCAAGATGGTCTATGCCGACGGCGCCGGCTCCGGAGCGCGCGTTCAGACCGTAGCCGTTGCGGCCGCCGATCGCGAGCGTTTCTGCATAGGCGACGCCGACGTGGTGACGCTGGCGCGGCAGGCGCTGATCATTGAAGAACACTACGGCCAGCCGATGGACATCGAATGGGGCCGCGACGGCAACAGCGGTCAGATCTATGTCCTCCAGGCGCGTCCCGAGACCGTTCAGAGCCGCAACGGCAAGGACCTGCAACGCTACAGCCTGCAGGATCGGTCACCGGTGATCGTGACAGGTCGCGCGATCGGCTCTCGCATCGGAGCCGGACCCGCTCGCGTCGTCCGCTCGGCCAGCGATATGAAGCGCGTGCAGGCGGGCGACGTGCTGGTGGCGGACATGACCGATCCGGACTGGGAACCGGTCATGAAGCGCGCGGCGGCGATCGTCACCAATCGCGGGGGGCGCACCTGCCACGCGGCCATCATCGCGCGCGAACTGGGTATTCCTGCCGTCGTCGGCTGTGGCGATGCCACCCAGAAAATCCCCGAAGGCAAGGTGGTGACCGTGTCCTGTGCCGAGGGGGATACCGGATATGTCTACCAGGGTCGGCTCAATTTCGAGCGACAGGTCATCAAGCTCGACGCCATGCCGTCGGTTCCGGTCAAGATCATGATGAACGTGGCCAATCCCGATCGCGCCTTCGACTTCGCAGCCATCCCCAATCGTGGCGTCGGTCTGGCCCGGCTCGAATTCATCATCAATCGCACCATCGGCATCCATCCGCGCGCGCTGCTCGAGTTCTCGTCACTGCAGCCGGCGTTGCAAGCCACTATTCGGCAGCACATCGGGCCCGGCACCGATCCGGTGGAGTTTTTTGTCGACCGTCTCGCCGAGGGCGTCGCGACCATCGCCTGCGCTTTCGCACCCGAGCCGGTGATCGTGCGTCTGTCGGATTTCAAGACCAACGAGTACGCGAATCTGATCGGCGGCAGCCAGTACGAGCCGCATGAAGAGAATCCCATGCTGGGATTCCGCGGCGCTTCGCGCTTCATAGACCCGGGCTTTCGGGCCTGTTTCGAACTCGAGTGCCGCGCGCTCCGGCGCGTGCGCGAGCAGATGGGACTCGTCAATGTACAGATCATGGTTCCCTTCGTTCGCACGCTCGGCGAGGCACGCGCAGTGTCGGACCTGCTGGCTGACAACGGCCTTAAGCGCGAACCCGGCGGACTGCAACTGATCATGATGTGCGAGCTGCCGACCAACGCATTGCTCGCGGATCAGTATCTGGAGTATTTCGACGGCATGTCGATCGGCTCCAACGACATGACCCAGCTGACGCTGGGACTGGATCGGGATTCGGGCGTCATCGCACACCTGTTCGACGAACGCGACCCGGCGGTCAAGGCGATGATGTCGATGGCCATCCAGGCCTGCCGCAAGGCCGGCAAGTATGCAGGCATCTGCGGCCAGGGCCCGTCGGATCACCCCGATCTGGCGCAATGGCTGGTCGATCAGGGCATCGAGTCGATGTCGTTGAATCCGGACACGGTGGTTGAGACCTGGTTGAAGCTGGCCGCGAACACCAAGTGATTAGATAAGCTTCGGTCTCAGAAGGTCCGGCCGACCCCAACGCGCCAGATATCAGCATCCCGGCTGTAGTTGCTGACAACGCGGTCCCATATGGCGCGGGCGAAGAAATGCGAATAGACCGTATGCGAGAGCATCAGTGAGACCACGGGCGCGAGGGCGGCCGTGGTGGTCTGTCCCGGGATTGGTTGGTGCTTCTTATCGACGAACGCGTAGGCGCCAAATCCTGCGCCAACTTCGAATCCACTGGACAGGTCGTGGCGAACTGGCCAGAGCTGGGCAGTCACACCACTGCGGCGGGCCACGCGCGGATCCCCTTCGTAGATATAGGCGATGGTGCCCTCGATGCCGCGCGCGAAGATGTAGCGGTATTCGGCGCTGAAACCAAACGCATCGGGGTTGCCGGAGATATTGATTACGCTCAGCGCCCCATAGACCGACAACTCGTTGCGATTGGTTGATGCCGGTGTCAATCCGTCCCGCGGCTTATCAAATATTCCCGGGTTCGAGGGGTCGCTCAGCCAGTACGCCACGCCAAGGCTCAGCAGCTGATCTTTGACGTCGTGCGTTGGATCGATAGAATCAGCCGATACCACCCAATCGAGTTTCTTCCACAGCTGACCTCGCACGCTGAGCGTGAACATCGGAGCGAGTCCGTGCACGTCGGTGGACTGGCCGCCGGCCGGCGTGATCGTGTCAAAATAGTAATAGGGTCCAATGCCGCCGACGAGGTACAGCCGATAGTCGGTCGGAAAGCGATATTGATACGATAACTCGAGCCCGTAACCGTCGGGGTGGTGTCCGGTAAAGTGCCCTTCGTTGACATACTCGAATGCCGCTGCAAAGCCGTCATAGAGCATCGCCCGATATTCAATCTTATAAAACAGGCTCGACTCATGCTCGGTGGTCGAGTAGGAGTCTCCCCTCATGTACGAAAGCGATTGGGCCCAGCCGGTGTGCGGCAGACATCCGATGCCGGCAATAGCCAGCCATCGCCAACTCCACGCGTATAGGCGCCGCGCATGTGGCAGGTAGAGTTCTCGCTGCATATTCGACCCCGCTCGCGCTGAGAAGTATTGCGAATCAGGCGCGATCATCGATCGCTACCCGTCTCGATGCTGCCCGCGCATGTTACCTTGTCACCTGTAATGAATGACAGGCCAATCCCCGAATTGCCGCAGCAGAGGATCCGATCGCGGCAGGTGCAACACCAACTTGCGGTACCGGACAAAATGAATCAGTCGAGGCAGGCCGCAATCTCGGAAACTCTGCAAACCTTATGCTCATGGTGAGACGCAATTTGTGCAACGCCGAACATGGCGGGGAAGCCCGGTGCCGCTGTTGGACCACTGCCCGGAACGTGCGATATTCCAAAATGGCACGGCCGGCACTACCTCAGCCTTACCGGCGCCACGGCGCGGCAGCTTCGGCCTCGATACCATAACGCTCGATCGCCTGCGACGCCGTCTGCCTGGGCAGATCACCGAGTCGCGACAGGGTCGACAGCGCGGCCAGCACGATCGAGTGCCTATCGACCTCGAAGAAGCCGCGCAGCGCCGGGCGATTGTCGCTGCGGCCGAAGCCGTCCGTGCCCAGCGCCACAAAGCGTCCCTCGACGTAAGGGGCGATGAGCCGCGGATAGGCACGCACGTAGTCGGTCGCCGCGATTACCAGCCGCGCGCCGGGCAGCTGCCGTTCGACGTGGCTGCGCCGCGGCGTCTGCAGCGGATGAAGGCGGTTCCAGCGCTCGACGTCCGCCGCCTCCCGCGCCAGCTCGCTGAAGCTGGTCACGCTGTGCACTTCGCTGCCGACGTTCCAGTCCTGCGCCAGCAATTCAGCCGCGGCGATCACTTCGCGCAGGATGGCGCCGGAACCCAGTAGATGCACCCGCGATAGCGCCTGCGCCGGCAGCTGACTCGCATAGCGATACATGCCCCGGATGATGTCGTGCTCCACGCCCGGCGGCATCGAAGGCTGGGCGTAGTTCTCGTTCATCATGGTGATGTAATAGAACTCGTCGACCTGCTGCTCCATCATTCGACGCATGCCGTGGCCAAGAATCGTCGCCAGCTCGTATGCGAATGCGGGATCGTAGGCGCGGCAGTTGGGCACCGTCGCCGCGACCACGTGGCTGCTGCCGTCCTGATGCTGCAGGCCTTCGCCGCCGAGCGTGGTCCGGCCGGCGGTGGCGCCGAACAGGAAGCCGCGCGTGCGCTGATCGGCCGCGGCCCAGATCAGATCGCCGACGCGCTGGAATCCAAACATCGAGTAGTAGACGTAGAACGGCAGCATCGCAATGCCATGCACGCTGTACGCGGTACCGGCGGCCACCCACGATGACAGCGCTCCGGCTTCAGTGATGCCCTCTTCCAGCAGCTGCCCGTTCCTGGCTTCCTTGTAGAACAGCATCGAGCCGGCGTCTTCCGGTTCATAGAGCTGGCCGACCGGCGAGTAAATGCCGATCTGGCGGAACAGGCTATCCATGCCGAAGGTACGGGCCTCGTCGGCGACGATCGGCACAATGCGCGCGCCGAGCGTCCGGTCGCGAAGCAGGCTGCCGAGCATGCGCACGGCGGCCATGGTGGTCGACATCTCCTTGCCATCCGCGGTGAGCGCGAATTGCGCGTAACTGGCCAGCGCCGGCACCGTTACCGGCGGGCATTCGCACCGGCGCGCCGGCAGCGGGCCTCCGAGCGCGGCGCGGCGTTCGCTCAGATAACCCAGCTCGCGGCTGTGTTCAGGCGGCTTATAGAAGCGCAGCGCCCCGACGTCCTCGTCCGATAGCGGCAGCTGGAAGCGGTCGCGGAAGGCCTTGAGGGCGTCGACCTCCAGCTTCTTCGCCTGGTGCGCGGTCATGCGCGATTCGCCGACACCGCCCATGCCGTAGCCCTTCTTGGTCTTGGCCAGAACGACGGTCGGTTGGTCGCGGTGATTCTTCGCCGCGGCGAAGGCGGCGTAGAGTTTTCGCGGATCGTGCCCGCCGCGTTTGAGAGCGTCGATCTCGCCGTCGGTCATGTGCGCGACCAGCGCCTGGATCTCCAGGTCCTTCTTGAAGAAGTGCTCGACGTTGTAAGCGCCGTCCTTGGCGCCGAGATTCTGATATTCGCCATCCACGGTTGCGGCCAGCCGGCGCAACAGCGCGTGCTGCGTATCGCGCGCGAACAGTGCATCCCACTCCGATCCCCACAGCACCTTGATCACGTTCCAGCCGGCGCCGGCGAACAGCGACTCCAACTCCTGAATGATCTGGCCATTGCCCCGCACCGGCCCATCGAGCCGCTGCAGGTTACAGTTGATGATGAAAGTGAGATTGTCCAGATGCTCGCGGGCCGCGAGGCTCAGCGCACCGATCGATTCCGGTTCGTCCATTTCACCGTCGCCGAACACACCCCAGACGCGGCGATTCCCGGTATCCGCCAGTCCGCGGTCCGCCAAGTAGCGCAGGAAGCGCGCCTGGTAGATCGCGCTGATCGGACCGATTCCCATCGAGCCGGTGGGAAACTGCCAGAAAGCCGGCATCAGCCACGGATGCGGGTAGGAGCACAATCCATCGCCCTGCACTTCCTGGCGGAAGTTGCCCAGCTGCCGTTCGCTGAGCCTGCCCTCCAGAAAGGCGCGCGCGTACACGCCCGGCGCCGAATGCGGCTGGAAATAGACCAGATCGCCGCCGCCACCGTCGCGCGCCGCCTGAAAGAAATGATTGAAGCCGACCTCGAAGATTTCCGCCGCCGAGGCGTAACTGGCGATGTGACCGCCGAGCTCGCCGTAAGCCTGGTTGGCGCGCACCACCATCGCGAGCGCGTTCCAGCGCATGATCGCGGTGAGGCGTTCCTCGATCGCCAGATCCCCGGGGTAGATGCCCTGGCGCTCGAGCGCGATGGTGTTGCGATACGCGGAAAAAGGCGCCGCTGCCGCGACCAGCCCAAGTTCCTTGGCATGCTCGTCGAGCTGGCGCAGCAGAAACAGCGCGCGCGCCGAGTCCTCAACGCGGATCACCGCGTCGAAGGCTTCGAGCCAATCGCGTGTTTCCTCAGGATCGCTGTCGGGCGCCTCGCCTCCGGTCGGCGATGCCGTGCCGCGATCCAGTCCACCCATGTGCGTCTCCCCTGTGGATTGATGTGCGCATCCTCAAGCAGGCGCAGGAAGATGCCAAGATCCCGGGGGAGATGGCGGAGATTGATTAGCGTGGCGTGCTGCAGCGTGCAGCGCCGGCCACCCTGTGAAAGCGGGTGTTCCCGAGTGCGTCCGCCGGTGATCGCTATTCGGGAGCGCCGCACCTATGCCGTCGCGGCAGTCGAGCGCTGTTTCTTGGTCAGGGCGCCCGCGAGCTTACCGGAGAACGGGCCGGAAAAGGCTTCGATAACCAACGAGACAATGAGCAGGATCAGCAGGTTAGCGAATGAAGCTGAAGTCGGCTTCTTCAGCGGACCGACGCCCGGATCGGCCGACGGCTGATGCAGCGAATAGGCAACGATCGCGGCATAAGCGTAGACATTGGCCGGCACCACCGACAACAGGTCGATGGAGGCCGCGATGACCAGAAAGAACACGGTCACGCCGACGAGGATCGCGGGCCAGGCTACACCGAGGGGCGGCATCGACGTATTCACCATCAGCAGCAGGACAATCCAACCAATGAGCGCACCGAAACAAGTGCCGGCGATCGTCTTGGTCAGTGCCTTGCCGTCGGCACCGCTGTGGAACTAACAGCCCCAGGCGATGAACCCCGCCCACACCAGCACGTAGCCGCTGAGTGGTCCGAGTGCGAGATAAGCCCAGATCGCCCCCGGAATAGCGATACTGGGCGAGAGCGCTGCCAACGGTTTCATCTCTTTGATCTGCGGATCGCGAGGAGTTTTTGATTCTTTACACGGCACTGCGGATGAAGTGCTACCCCGCTGATATTGTTAGACTGCGACTCATATTAGCGAGCGCGTGCATGGCCTCCTATTTCGCCTGCGCCGCGCGGAGATCTCCACTCATCAACCTGCGTCGCGCATGCGCAATGCCGCTGAAATCGGGTCGATACTAATTTCCCGACTGGCACGCAGCAGCGGTCATTGTGTTGCGCATCGACAACGTTTACCGGGCTCCCGGTTACACCGGCCATGGCGAGTTCGACTCATCATCCGTGCAATAGCATATGCTGGCACTGGACTGTGATCAGACTGCCTGCCCGCTCCACAGTTGAGGTCCGTCGGAGTCCTGAAGGCTGCACAGCAGGCGAATGAGCGCGGTTTTGGCCGCATTTCCGCATCGTCGGTCCAGCCGCCGCCGAAACCAGGCGATAATCTATATTCGAAGAGAGAAATGGATTGACCCAAGTGACTCCGCCGACCCAGCCGATTGGCAGCGTCCCGCGTCCCGCTGGGGCTGATTCAGGCTATCGGCGTCCGTGACGACGGCACGGATGCGGAGCTGGAGCTGGAGCCGCTCTACGAAGCGGCCATCCGCGATACCATCGAGTGCTTCGAGGCCACGGGTTCACCGGTGATCACCACATGCGCTATGCCGATCAGTATTTCGATATGGCTCTTCGCTATGCAGATGTTTCAGTCAAGCAGGCGGTCATCTCCCCATCCGCATTGAGCCTGATGTATCCGCCTGAGGGCATCGCCGGCTGCCCGCGGACTCGGTTCATCCACGATCCGCGGCGTGAACACGAGAGCGAGGTGCGTCACTGTCTGCAAAAAGGCGCCTACATGGTACAGGTGGACTTCACCGAAGGGCGGCTCGGAACGACCGATGACTGCGGCTTCTCGCCGTTTTGCGACGACACTTCGACTTCGCGGGTGACCGCCTTCGCAAAGATTCGGCCCCGCGTCGCCGGCACCAGCCTGGCTGACGAAATACTCGGAGTCCGCTGATGGACTCGGATGACAAAGAGGAGGAGCTGCTGCGCTCCGTTGCGCTCGAGAACGCCAGTACCATACTCGAGAAGCGCCAGCGCGCGGAGCGTCACCTGATCGCGATTAAGGACGCGCTCGAGCAGAGAACGCAACAGCTTGCCCGGTCGGTAGCCATGATGCAGGCGACGCTGGAGTCGACCTTCGACGGCATTATCGTGACCGACGGCAGCCGGCGAGTGACCGGCTTCAACGAAAAATTTACCCAGATGTGGCGCATTCCGCGCGAGGTCATGGACACCGCGGAGCATCCGCGAATACTCACGATGTCCGCGCAGCAGTTTGCCGATCCGCTGCGCTTTCTGGCCCGCGTCGAAGAAATCTACGCGACGTCGCCGCCCGAGAGTCTCGATGTGCTGTCGCTCGCCGACGGCCGTGTCTACGAGCGATTCTCAAAGATCCAGTATATCGAGGGTTCTAACGCCGGTCGCGTGTGGAGCTTTCGCGATATCACCGCTCACACGCGCAGCGAAGCGGAGCTGAGAGAGCAACGCGCATGGTTTGAGGTGACGCTGTCCAGCATCGGCGACGCCGTGATCACCACGGACGTCCGCGGCCATGTGACTTTTCTTAACCCCATCGGCGAGGCTATGACCGGTTGGACTTTGCCGGATGCCCGAGGTGTGCATCTGGAGCACATCCTCAAGATCGTCAACGAGGATACGCGGCAGCCGGTCGCCAACCCGGTCGCCAAGGTCCTGCAGGAAGGAATCATCGTCGGGCACGCCAATCACACGGTACTGATGGCTAAAGACGGTAAAGAAGTGGCGATCGAGAACAGCGCCGCCCCGATCCGCGATGCCAACGGCCGGGTTTCCGGGGCGGTCATGGTGTTCCACGACGTGACTGCCCGGCGGCGTGCGGAAACCGCTATGCGGGATACCGATCGGCGCAAGGATGAGTTCATCGCCATCCTCGCACATGAACTGCGTAATCCGCTGGCTCCGATCAGGCAGGCCGCGCTGATCTCGAAGGCGCCGTGGACGACAGATGCGCAGAAGCGCTGGAGCCACGACGTGATCGACCGTCAGGTCCAGTACATGTCGCTGCTGCTCGACGACCTGCTCGACATCTCGAGAGTGACGCGTGGAACGCTGGTGCTGCGTATGCAACCCACCGAGCTCGTATCTGCCGTCAACGTGGCTATAGAAACGGCGCGTCCGACTATCGATGCCAAGCGCCACGTACTGTCGATCGAGCTGCCGCACGAGCCGGTGCAATTCACCGCCGATCCGCTGCGCGTGGCTCAAGTGCTGTCCAATCTGCTGACGAACGCGGCGAAATACACCGACCCTGAAGGCCAGATTCGTCTTAGTGCAAGCTGCGAGCCGGATCAGCTAGTCATCCGCGTATCGGATTCTGGAGTCGGTATCAACCCCGAGAACCTGCCGAAGATTTTCGAGATGTTCTCGCAGGTGCAGCCCACGATGGATCGATCAGAGGGTGGATTGGGAATCGGCCTGGCGCTTGCGAAAGGACTGGTTGAGCTTCACGGCGGAAGAATCGAGGCCAGCAGCGCCGGTTTGGGACACGGCAGTGAATTCACCGTGCGGCTGCCGCGTAGAGTGAACCCTGGCTCACCCGAGGTGAAATCCAATACCGCGGCAGCGCCGGCCAAGATCGCACGCCGGCGGATCCTGGTAGCTGACGACAATCGCGATTCGGCAGAGACTCTCGCCATGCTGCTGCGAGTGGAGGGTCACGAGGTAATGATTGCCCATGATGGCTCAGCGGCGCTCGCGGCCTTTGGCGGCTTTGCGCCGGATACAGTATTGCTCGACATCGGCATGCCTGGCCCAAATGGTTACGAGGTGGCGCAAAAGATCCGGCAAAGCCGATCCGGCGCGGAGATCAAGCTCATCGCCATCACCGGATGGGGTCAGGAGAACGACAAGGAGAGAGCTTTTGCCGCCGGCTTTGATCACCACCTCACCAAGCCGGTCGATACCCAGCAGCTAAGCGACTTGCTCCGATTGTGAGCGCGAGCGACTTAAGACAGGTGGGTGGGCATGCCGTGGAATGCGATCGGCGCGGCGTGTTCGATCAGCGCCGCCCGAACTGCAGCGCGCATAATGGGAAGCCTTCAGAGCTTGGATGAAAGCGGCGCCCAGCAATAGGTACAAGGCACGGCTTGCGCGCCCGCAGCAGGGGCTTAAGCTTTTCACTGAGCGATCATCCGGAGAGCTCTGTCGGCAGCTCAGTTTCTATTTGCTCAACTTACAGGTGTCCCATGGACCTGCAGCAGGCAATCCGCTCGCGGCGCGCCGTACGCGAATTCACGACCGAATCGATCGATAAAGCCACGCTTCGCCGACTGATCGATGCGGCCGTCCAGGCGCCGAGCGCGGTGAACGAGCAGTCCTGGTCGTTTAGCGTGATCCAGGACAAAGGCCTATTGGGTCGGATATCGAATGAAGCCAGAGCCCACATTCTCCGAGCGCCGCCGACAGGGGTCCCGTCGCACCATTTTCAGGAGATCTTGAGCGATCCCAATTTCGATATCTTCTACCGGGCGCCTGTGCTCATCGTGATCTCAAGCGTGACGCAGGGCCAGTGGGCCATTGAGAACTGCTCCCTAGCCGCCGAAAACCTGATGCTGGCGGCCTGTGCCGAAGGGCTCGGAACATGCTGGATTGGATTTGCCCAGACATGGCTCGGCACCCCGGAGGGGAAGACAGTGCTTGGGGTTGCGGCAGGCGCGCTGCCCGTGGCTCCGATTATTGTCGGCCATCCGAAATCGGCGCCGCCGCCGGTCCCGAGAAAAGAGCCGCAGATACGGTGGATCGGGCCATAGGGTCCCCAGCGCTGTGCAATGCGACGCCTCCGAGGGCCGCAGACCGAAGTTCTGACAATCGGAAAAAGAGGATGGTCGTTGCACGCGGGCCCTCGCGGGTTGTCGCCTCGACGCCCACAACCCATGCGCCATGCGGCCGAAATAGTGTGACGGCCGTCACTTCCTGTCCGCGTCCCAAATCATCCATGGCCGATCTGAGATTCGGGCAGCGGTCGGACTCGCGACAATTATGTACGCTTGATTGATGACGATACGCCCAAAGGTCATCGCGCTGTTCGCGTCCATGTTCGTGGTCCTGGGCATCGTTCAGATTTTCGTAGAGCAACGCGTTTTCATGCCAAGTTTCGCGGATCTTGAGCATGACGACGCCCGCACGGCCATGCGCCGCATCAACTACGCGTTCGATCTGACGTTGGACCGGCTCGCACTGTCCGCCGCGGATTGGGGCAACTGGGACGACACCTACCGCTTCGTAGCAGATCACAACCCCGACTATGTCCGGGCCAATGTAACCACCGTCGGGCTGAGGCAACTCCAGGTCAACGCCCTGCTGGTGATCGATCTGGACGGCAACATTGTCATGTCGAGCGCCCTCGATCTCAACTCCGACCAGCCCCTGGACATCGATTTCACCGCCCGCAAGGCGCTCCCCGCTGATTTTCCCTGGCGCGCCGATCTGCGCGAAGGACGCCCGGCCAAAGGGTTCCTGCAAACGAATCGCGGCATCATGATGATCGCCGCCTCGCCTGTGCTCGATGGCAACGGCCGTGGGCCGCAACGCGGTATGGTGATGCTCGGGCGGTTACTGTCCGCCGCCGAGATCGAGCGTATTGGCGCCCAAGCTCAGACGCTGCTGTCGATGGCACCGGCCAATGATGCGCGCGTCCAGGGTGAACTGACCGAGACCGAAGACGTTACGCACGTTTTCCGCACTCTGAACGACGTCTACGGCCGTCCACTCATGGCTCTGCGGATCGACGTGCCGCGACGAATCACCCAACGCGGCAACTCCGCCATCGCCTATGCGTCTGCATACCTCCTTGGGACGGCAGTCGTGGTGCTGATACTGCTGGTGTTTGTCCTGAATCGACTGGTTCTAAGGCCGCTGGCCCAAGTCACACGGCACGCGGTGACCATCGGTGAAGGTGAAGACCTTACGGCTCGCCTCAACTTTCGAGGCACCGACGAAATTGGCCGCCTGGCACGCGAATTCGATCGAATGGTGGAGCGCGTTGCCGACTCCCGCCGCCAGCTCGTCGATCAGTCCTTTCAAGCGGGATTCGCCGAACTTGCCAAAGGCGTGCTGCACAACCTTGGCAACGCCATGACACCGATCGGCGTGAGATTGTCCGGATTGAGCCAGCGTCTGCGACAAGCGCCGACGGCGGACGTCGAACAGGCGGCCGAAGAGCTCAAGCGTGGAACATCGGATGCCGCGCGACGTGCGGACCTCGAAGAATTCATTCGTCTGGCATGTGGCGAGTTCGCGATCACGATCAAGTCCGCGGAAGAGGATGTGGCGGTGTTGACGCGCCAGACCAACATAGTGCAGAGCGTGCTCTCAGAGCAGATGCGATCGACGCGCAATGAACACGTCATCGAGTCGGTACGCCTTCCGGAACTCGTTGCACAGTCGCTGGAAATCGTGCCCGACGCCTGCAGGCAGCGTCTGGTAATCCACATCGATGAATCGCTCAGAAAGGTCGGCGTGGTGCACGTGGCACGAACGGTGCTGCGTCTGGTGCTCCAGAACCTGATCATCAACGCATCGGACGCGGTGCGGGATGCCGGCAAGGAAAAAGGAGTGCTGCGCGTTACCGCGGAGATTGTCCGCGCCGCAGGCCACGAACATCTGCACCTGCACTGCCAGGACGATGGCGTCGGCATCGCCCAAGGCAATCTTGATCGTGTATTTGAAAAGGGGTTCTCCACCAAATCCAGGGGCACCAACTGCGGTATCGGGCTGCACTGGTGCTCCAATGCCATCGGCGCGCTCGGCGGCCGGATATGGGCCGCAAGCGACGGTCCGGGACTTGGCGCATCTTTGCACTTAATGCTGCCGCTGGCCGCTCGCAAGAGCGAGCCATGCGTCGAAGCCGCGTGAGGTAATCCGTGTCAAAGCGAAGCCGAGTGCCGATTCGAGTTCTCGTCGTCGATGATGAAGAAGACGTACGAGATGCCTATCGACAGATCCTGCTGGAGGCGGACGTGAACCGCGATCTCGCGGCGTTTCGCGATCTACGCACACGCCTGTTTCGCAAGGCCGACTCCCAGCCGCCGGCGGCGGAATCCGCGGCGCGTGGCGCGACATTCGAGCCGGTGTTCTGCGACGGCGCCGAAGCGGCAGTCGCGGCGGTCAAAGACGCGCTCGCCCAGGAGCAGCCCTTTGCTGTCGTATTTCTCGACATGCGAATGCCGCCCGGTCCCGACGGTGTATGGGCGGCCGCGCGCATAAGAGAGCTGGATCCCGCCATTGAAATTGTCATTTGCACCGCCTATTCCGATGTCGATCCCTGCGAGATCGGCGGCATCGTGCCACCGGAAGAAAAGCTGTCTTACCTGCAGAAGCCGTTTCACCCGCACGAAGTCCGACAAACGACGATTGCGCTCGCCAGTAAATGGCGTGCGGAACGAACCGTGGTCAAGCTGGCGTATTTTGACGCACTGACGGGTCTCCCGAATCGGGAACAATCGCGCAATCGCCTGGTGGGAGCAATCGAGGCGGCCAAGCAACACGATCGTTCCCTGGCCGTCCTATATCTCGATCTGGACAACTTCAAGCGAGTCAACGATACGCTGGGGCACGCTATTGGCGACGAGCTGTTGCGTGTGGTCGCCTCGCGGCTGAGCAACTCACTGCGATACGGTGATACCCGGGGCAGGGAATCGGGTTCGATGGCACGTCCCGGGGATCTGGCGCGTCTCGGCGGCGACGAGTTCATGGTGATGTTGCCCAACATACGCAAGCCGGGCGATGCCGGCATGATCGCCGAGCGGATCATCGGCGCTCTTCGAGAGCCGATGCAACTCGCGCTCAATTCACTGGTCATCACACCCAGCGTCGGCATCGCGATCTTTCCGACTGATGGGACTGACGCCGACACGTTGCTGCGCCACGCGGATCTGGCGATGTATTTCTCCAAGCGCAAGAACCCGGGTACCTACTCATTCTTTGATGCCGCAATGAACGCCGCCGCGCTTCATCGCTTCACCATCGAGGACAAACTAAGGGGGGCGCTGCAGCGAAATGAATTCTCCCTGGACTACCAACCGCAGTTCGACATTCGCACCGGGCACATATCCGGCATGGAAGCGCTGCTGCGGTGGACCAATGACCAGCTTGGTGTTGTGCCGCCGTCGGAATTTATATCGGTAGCGGAGGAGACCGGCCTGATACTGCCAATCGGCGAATGGGTGTTACGAAGCGCCTGCGCCCAGGCGAAGGCCTGGCACGATGAAGGACTACCCCGGATCCGGATGTCGGTGAACGTTTCCAGCCGGCAATTCGCGCTCAGAGAGTTTCCTGCCCAAGTTGGCACGATTTTGAGGGAGACAGGCCTGGATGCCTCAAAGCTCGAACTTGAGATCACCGAGACGCTGATTATGCAAGACGAGACCTGGGCGGAGCAGGCAATCGAGCAGCTCAAGACCCTCGGCGTAGCCGTCGCTATTGATGATTTCGGAACCGGTTATTCCAGTCTCTCGCGCTTGCGTCGCTTCGCCGTGAATCGGCTCAAGATAGATCGATCGTTTGTAAGGAATCTTAACGAATGTAGCGACGATCGCGCCATCGCGTCGGCAATCATTGCCATGTCCCGATCATTACACATCGACGTGACGGCGGAGGGCGTTGAGAACCTGTCACAGTTGATGTTCCTGCAGGAACACGAGTGTCACGAGGCGCAGGGATATCTGCTGGGTGAAGCGTTACCCGCAGCTGACGCGGTGCAGTTGCTACGTCGAGTGGCCGCTTTTATGGAAGGCAGTCGATCGCAGCGGTTCAAGGCGCTGATCGGATAACCTCAAGGGTGCAAAAAAACGGTGCCCAAACCAAGTTTGGGGTCGCGGCACCCGATCCCCGGCTCGGCAAGCAGGAAATGGAGCGGGTCGAGCAGCTGCGGAGGCGATGTCACCAGGCGATGTCACCAGGCGATGTCACCAGGCGATGTCACCAGGCGATGATCTTGGTCCCGTACGCGATTTCAAGCGGCGTCGCCACCGTCATTTCCTACAGCTGTCCCGCTTCGACGGCGCTGCTAAGATCGCTTCAGGCAAAGCATTCAATGCCGCTGCGTGTAGAGCCATCCAGCCGTGCCTCCCATCCCGCGAACGCGACCGCAGCGCACAGGCGCCTGCAACTGGCCATCAACGCGGCCCTTGGCGATGACTATCAGGTGGATTGGCTCGGACCCAGCTCCGCCAAAGGACTGCATATTCTGCTGCTTCAGCATGCGGTTCGCAGCGCGCAGCGGCGCTCGTGTTCGACGACATCGACACCTGCGAACGCCTATCGCTGAAGGACTACGCGGAAGCCATATCGGCCGCAGACACATGCGTCGCTGAAATCGCCGCCGCCGCCTACAAGCTATCCCCAGCGTTTCGCAATCTCGTCCAGCCCTGCTTTGCCCAGATCGGCCGGCGTCATGCAGATGCGGATGCGACAATCCGCATTGAAATTAAGAAAGAACGGTTCGGCCAGTGCGGGGATCCTCGAAGGATCGGCGACTTCGGCGATCAACACGACGCCGCGGGTGCCTTCCAGTTCCGTGAAGTAGGTCGCCTCGGGTTTGAGTTCGTCCAGAATTCTCTTCAGGATCGGACCGAGCTTGTTGCCTCTGATCAGCGTGTTGCACGGCTCGTGGGGAATGGTGGCGGTCAGCATCATGCGCATGGCTCAGCCCCTCCTGGTACGACGAGTATTATTAGGAATCGGCGCACGAATATACCGCAGGTTCGCCGCATGGGTTAGCCTTGGAATGAGCTTCCGGCCGCGATGCGAACGAGGTCTGCGCCGTGCACAGGATTGATAACAGCGCTGTGCCCTTCACCAAGGGCTCCGCCTATCCCTCGCCGTTCGATGAGCCGTGTCGGGAGCGGGTGCGGCAGGCTCTTGCAGACGCCGCCGATCTAACCGATTTCGGCGTCAATTTGCTGCTGTTGCCTCCAGGCGCGTGGTCGAGCCGACGCCACTGGCACACATCCGAGGACGAGAGCATCTGGGTCGTGCAGGGTGAGCTGCTATTGGTCACGGACCATGATGAGCGAGCCCTCCGGACGGGCGACAGCGCAGGATTCAAGGCCGGGGTCGCCGATGCTCATCACCTGCAAAACCGCTCCGGCCGCCCTGCCCTGACCCTGGAAATTGGCTCGCGCCGACCCGATACAGACCTCGCCGACTATCTCGATATCGATCTGCGCTGGACGCCGAGCGGGATTACTCACAAAGATGGCACGGCGTATTGAGCGGTTCTCGTCCGGCACATCCACGCACCAGCGCGCCGCGATGTTCATGCAGCGGCAGAGCGCAATCGCAAGATGCGCGAAATCGCGACACGCACCGCTTCGGTCGTTGAACGCCTGCAGTGCCGACTTGGTCGGTCTCGCAGTACCAGCTGCTCAACAGGAACAGCAACGTGTCCTCGGGCAGGGCTTGAACTGACCCCGACAATTAACCCGACCTGCGGGTGCTCGCATGGACAATGGAACCGGGTGATGTCGCACGTCGCCGCCTGAGCTCCTCGCCTGGACTCATTGCGGGGGCGCCAGCGAGCCCTCATAGAAGACCTCGCAGTGCACGCCCATGAGATGCTTGGCTTTGTTGAGCAGGTGCAGCGCCGGCCCGGCGAGCGAGGTCACGACGTTCGGCTTCTCCACAACCGGATGGCTGAATGGTCCGTGGACCTTCTGCTCCATCGTGGCGCAACCCTGCTTGCTGAGCACGGCCACGGTCACGTCCTGGAAACTCTCATTGACGAAGTCGAGGTTTCCCTTGAGCGCGATCCGATTGGCCTTGGTGGTCATCGCCACATCCTTGGCCTGCGCTACACCGCGCTCGACATGCCACTCGGAAATGAACGTCTGAATCTGGCTGCTGCCGCCCGAGCTGCTGAAGACTTTCGCGTAGTCGTAGCCCTTGGTCACTGCCAGGCCGATCGGGCCGGCCAGGAGGAACGCACCCAGGTCGACCAGGCTGAAGCGCTGCGTGGACTTGTAGTGCGACAACTCATCGTCCAGATCGCCGCCTTCGAGCGTCAGGCCCGTGCCATGCAGCGACGCCGCACCGGAGCTGGTCCGGGTCATCTCATCCGCATTCTTGCCGGTCATCGTCAGGTCGGTCGAGAGATCCAGCAACCCTTCGCCGATCTTTTTCTGCGAGAAATTCTTCGAGAACTCTGCGAGGCGAAACTTCGACAACACAGCGTGCACGCGGTAAGCCGGCACGGACCCCGAAAAGTCCGCGCGCACGGCGGCGGTTCCCTGGCCGCCGAAGGCGCGCATCGTGACATTCCTGGCCTCGAACACGCCCTTGCTCGCGTCGACTGCAAACCTGACGTCGGTCATGGGCAAATCCTTGGTCTTGATCTGCTCGCAGGACACCTTCGCCGACATGCTCATGCTCTTCACTAGATCGCCGGCCGTTGTCGCCGCGACTCGCAGGTCCGTCGCCTCCACATTGCACGAACCCGCATGCACGCTCGTGCCTGCCTGTCGATTGGTGTAGATGAACGTCAGGTCCGTCAGCGACACGTCGGTCGAATCGATGTTCGGCAACGTGCCTGTGCCCAGAGCCGGTCCCCCGAAGTTGAGCTTGCCGTCGCGACCGCGCTCGACCGAGATGGTGACGTGCTTCAATTCGATCGTCGGGATCCGCACCTGCCGGCGCAGCAGCGACACGAGCTCAATCCCGAGCCTGACCTCCTTCGCCGCGACCAACTCAGCGTCGTGGCTGCGTATTCGCGCGTCCTCGAGCGTCATGACCACGCTTGGAAAGTATTGCATGAGCAGCCGGCCGCCAATCTTGACTTCCATGCCGAGGCTGTCGGAGGCGGCAGCCTCCAGTTGCGGTTTGGCATGCCCGCGCCACCAGAGCAGCATGATCACCGCGCCGAGGATCGCAATTCCCAGCAGCCCGCCGACGGCCAAGAGCGTGAGCTTCAATGATTTCGACATCGTGATAGGCTCGTATCCTTACTCGAGCTGTAGCTCATATCCCCAGGCCGTGAAGTCTAAACCACCTTTCGCCTCCGACGCCGTGCCCGCTTCGATCAGCCAGAATATCGAGGCCATCGCCGACTACTACAAGCGGATGGACCAGAGGATAGGGCGCGCGCAACGGCTGCTGGAACGCGTCGGCACCGCCATCGGCAGGCCGGTGTTTCTCGGCGCCTTTTTGCTCTTCGTGGCCGTGTGGATCCTGGTCAATGCCATGGCGCCGCGTATGGGCCTGGCCGCGTTCGATCCGCCGCCGTTTTCCGCCCTGCAGGGAATCGTCAGCCTGTCCGCGTTGCTGATCACGACCATCGTACTGATCGGGCAGAACCGGCTTGCCAAACTCGAGCAGCAGCGCGGACAGTTGGAATTGCAGGTGAATATATTAACGGAACAGAAAACCACGATACTGATTCGCTTGCTCGAGGAGCTCAGGCGCGATCTGCCGATGGTGCACGATCGGCACGATGCCGACGCCGCGACATTGCAGTTGCCGACCGATGCCAATCAAATACTGACGGCCCTGGAAGAGAAGCAGCGATCCGATGAACAGGATGCCAAGACCTAGCCTTCGCGGCGCCTGCCCGCTTCAATGCCCTCCCTGGACAAATAATCCTTCGGCTCGCAGCGCTTGCGCGAGCTGCTCTTCGATCCTTGCGGCTTGCACTCGCCCGATATGCTGCAGATGCAGAGTCGGTCCGGTCAGCACTTCGATGCCGCGCTTCAACACGCTGCCGGCGGCCCGAATGCCCGCCTTATGCTGATCAAACCGCGCTGCCGGCGCATAGCGACTCATGCCCACATACACGCCGTAGGGCTCATCCCGGCTATCGCGGTAATCGAGCAGAACCAGATAGATGTTGCTTCGACCGCTGTCCGCATGAAATCGACTCGCCACCTCATACGCCAGCGGCAACCAGTCGAAGTACCGCATCGGCAGCCATTCCGGAATCGAGGCCGCCGCGTGCTTCCACAGCCGCTCAAGCGCCGCCTCGATATTGAGTTGCATCTCATCGCGCATCCACAGTTCGTGGATGCAGTGCGCTGCGGCGGCGCCGTCCGCTGCAGCCAGTGCGGCGTTGAACATCGACTCAATGGCGAGCCTCGTGCTCAGGCGCAGCGGCCGGTCGGCCGGCGATGTGATCAGCGATTCCGGCTCGACCCTGCCCGGGCTGAGTCTGCGCCGGCGTCGAGTCGTTGCGGTCACAGCACCCGCTGCAGAAACGCAGCTATCGCTGCGATCTCCTCGGCAGACACGGCATGCGCTATCGGATAGCTATGCCACTGCACCGGGTAAGCGGCGGCCTCGAGCAGCGTCCGTGTCTCCTCGCCGAGACGCGGATCGATCACAGCGTCGAACAAGCCGTGCGCCAGAAAGATCGGCGTGGTCTGGTTCGCCGTTTGACGTTCGAGGGCAAAACTGGCAGCCAGCAGCAGATAGCATGACAGCCCGATGATCCCGGCGAGCGGCTCCGCAAACCGCGTGCCGGTAAATAGCGCCATCGCGCCGCCCTGGGAAAACCCGGCGAGCACGATGCGTTTGGTGGCGATGCCACGCTCGTTCTCACGTCGGATCAACGCGCGTATCGCGGTGTCGGAATCTCGCACCCCGATCTCGTCCTGCGCGGCGTGTCGCTCGAATCCACGAATGTCGTACCAGGCTCGCATTCTGGCGCCGGCGTTCAAGGTGACAGCCCGAACCGGGGCATGCGGAAACACGAAGCGCAACGCGCGAGCTCCGGGGCGCACCAGAGCGGGGACAGCCGGCTCAAAATCGTGACCGTCGGCTCCCAGACCGTGCAGCCAGATAACGGAGCCCGTGGGCCTGGGCCCGGTTTCCAATTCAACCGTGGCCAGCGGCGGCGGCGGCTTCACCGGCGGGCTGGCCATGCCGGCGCTTCGGCGGGAACCCGGCGGATTCGCAGCTCATATTCTTTAGCGATCATCGTTCCAATCCTTTGAAAGTTAAGGACCATACTCGCCCGTGATCTCCGCCTTCGGTTGCCACTCATAGGATAATGCATTGCGATATCCTTGGGCCGTTGGCCGCGCAGCATCACTGGCCGATCCCAAGCCCCGGCGGCATACAATAATCTGCGGAGGCGGATTTATTTGGTTCGGCGGGCAGCCCGCCACCGAGCAGAGGGACCCCCATTAATAGCAATCCCGATAATAACAATCCCCGACGACTGCACGCCGCACCGGAATCGCCGGGTTCGATCGCGGCGACTGCGCCGACTGCGGTGACAGGATGGCGCCGAGCCCGAGTGCGGATTCGATTTCTATTCAAGAACCTGCGCCACCGCTCGCGTGAATACCTTGGATGGCTGCTGGCTCGACTGGTCGGCGGACACCGCTACGCCACCGGCTTGCGGCCGGAAGAAGTGTCCACCGTGTTGATCTGCCGCATCAATGGGCGCATCGGCAACACGCTGTTTCTGACGCCGCTGATCCGCTATCTGCACGAACTGCTGCCGAACGCAGCTATCGATCTCGCGCTGGCCTATCCGCAAGCCCAGGAATTGCTGCGCGGTATACCCGGGGTACGCCGCATCATCGTATTTCCCCATGGCAAGCCGCAGAAGATCGGACGCTACGTGGCCGCGCTGCGCAGTCTGCGTGCCTGCCGGTACGACCTCGCGATCGATCCGACCGAGTTCTCCACCAGCGGCCGGGTGATGCTCGCATTGTCGCGCAGCCGTTATCGGCTTGGATTTGCCAGCCGTGCCCAGTGGGCACCGTTGACGCACGCGGTGCCGCTGCCGCGGGAAGCGATGCACCAGGCCGTTCGCCCGCTCTACCTGCCGCACCGGATATTCGGCGCGCCACTCCAGCCGCAGGCTGTGCGTCTGTGGCTACCGCTGCCGGAGGATGAGCTCGCGGAGGGCCGGCGCGTAATTGCACAGGCCATTGCTCCCGAGCGCATGCAGACACCGAGCAATGCCTTCGGCTTCTTCGCGCACGCTGCAAACTTGAAATTCATCGATCGCGCCTGGTGGCTCGCGTTCTGGGAAGCGTTCCTGAGGTTGGAACCGCAGGCAATTCCGGTCGAATTTCTTCCGTCCGCGGAGCTTACGCCGACGGATGCCCGATTCGCGTCGCTGCACATTCGATCCACGCGGGGCCTCACTGCCGCCATTGCCGCGACCCGCATGTTCATTTCCACCGATACCGGCCCGATGCACCTGGCGAGCACCACGGCGGTACCCACCGTGGCTCTGTTCCTTGCCTCGGACCCAGGGCTCTATGGCCCATTGAAGCCGGAGGATCTCGCAATCAATATCACCCGGTGTTCGCCTCGCGAGGTCGCGCAGCGCTGCCAACACATTTGGGCGGCGGGCGGCTCAGCGGCGAGCGCTTAAGCCGCGCATGGTGCGCGGCGGTGCGCGCTCATCGTTAGCTCACCGATTCAATTACGGCGCGCCAGCAACCAATCCGATAGCAGCCGCAGCGGCTCGGCCCGCTCGCCGAACGGGCTCAGGGCTTCGAGCGCGCGCTCGTGCAGTGCGCTGACGCAGGCTCGCGATGCGGCGACGCCCGCCACGGCCGGATACGTGGGTTTGGCGAGCGCCTGGTCGGCACCGGCGGTCTTGCCAAGCACGGCCGTTTCGCCGATGACGTCGAGCAGATCGTCCTGAATCTGAAACGCCAGTCCAATGGCGCTCGCAAAGCTCGTCAGCGCCACCTTCAGACGCGGATCGAGGGCCGGAACACACTCCGCGGCCATGAGCACGCTGGCGCGTATCAAAGCTCCGGTCTTACGGGCATGCATCTGCTCGATACCGGCCAGATCGAGCGTTCGTCCCTGCGCGGAGATGTCAATCGCCTGCCCGCCCGCCATGCCGAAGCTGCCGCTGGCTTCCGCCAACAGGCCGACCAGCTGCAGGCGCACGCTGCTCGAAGCCGGTAGCGAGGCATCGCGCGCCAGCAGCTCAAAGGCCAGGGGCTGCAGCGCATCGCCGACCAGAATCGCGGTCGCCTCGTCGAAGGCCTTGTGGCATGTCGGCTGGCCGCGCCGCAGATCATCGTTGTCCATCGCCGGTAAGTCGTCGTGCACCAGCGAATAGGCGTGCACCAATTCGATGGCGCAGGCAGCACCCTCGACCTCGTCTTCATTCAAGCCGAGCGTGAGCGCGGTCGCAAACAGCAGCGCCGGGCGGATGCGCTTGCCGCCTCCGAGCACGCTATAGCGCATGGCCGTGTGCAACTGTGCCGGCACCGCTGCGGCGCTGGGTAGCCTCGCAGCGAGCGCCCGCTCCATACGCGCCTGCCAGGCGTGCAGCTGATCGCGAAAGGCCTCCTCCGCGGGGCCGACACCGCCGGATGCGCTGGCCGCTTCCAAGGAGGTGCTCCCTATGCGCCGCTAGTCGATGCTGACGGCCGAAGCTTCACGCGCACGGCGTTGTTCGCGCCGCACGGCGCTGATCGGCACGACCACGGCCTGAGGCGACGGGCGTTGCTCTTCGTACACGAACGGCAGCTCGGGGGCCATCGGACCGGTCAGCCGCGGTCCACGCAGGGCCACCCGCAAAGCCTTCAGCGGGTGCCTGAGCAGGTCGTTGACCGCCGTGCCCTCGAACCCGCAGTGGGCCATGCAATTGTCGCAGCGCGGATCCCGGCCGACGCCGTAGCGCTGCCAATCCGTGTCCTCCATCAAGGAGCGAAAGCTCGGCGCGTAGCCCTCATCCGACATCAGATAGCAGGGTCGCTGCCAGCCGAAGATGTTATAGGTCGGATTACTCCAGGGTGTGCATTGATAGCTCTGGTTGCCCGCCAGAAAATCCAGGTACAGGCTGGAGTGATTGAACAGCCAGCGCCGTCCGGCGGACGCGCCGCGCGCGAAGATTTCGCGGAACAGGCGCTTGCTCTCGAACCGGCCGAGAAACACGTCGTGACGCGGTGCGTGCTCGTAGTGATAGCCCGGTGATACGGTGATCGCCTCGACGCCCAGGCCCATCGCGAAATCGAAGAACTCGGCCACTTCGTCCGGGTCCTCCCGCGCGAACAGCGTGCAATTGACCGTAACGCGGAATCTTCGCTCCCGTAGCAGCCGAATCGCTGCCACCGCTTTGTCGAACACGCCCTCCTGGCAGACCGAGGCGTCGTGCTGGCGCTGATTGCCGTCGAGATGGATGGAGAACGTCAGATAAGGCGAAGGCTGGTATTCGTCGATGTGCTTGGGTACCAGCAGCGCGTTGGTGCACAGGTAGACGAATTTCTTGCGCGCGACGATGCCCTCGACAATCTGCGGCAGCTCCTTGTGGATCAGCGGCTCGCCGCCTGGAATCGACACCACCGGAGCGCCACAGTCATCGACCGCCTGCAGCGCGTCGGCGACACTCATCCTTCTTTGCAGGATGTCCTTCTCATAGTCGATCTTGCCGCAGCCGGCACAGGCCAGATTGCACTGGAACAGTGGCTCGAGCATCAGCACCAGCGGGTAACGCTGCTGGCCGCTGAGCTTACGGCGCAGCAGATACAGACCGAGCCGATACTGCTGGATCAGAGGAATGCTCATTCACGAGCCTCGGGGCGAGGAACACTGGACACGGGGACAGACAAACAACACCTCCACGCTTTCACCAAGGGTACCTAACTGGCTGAGCTGGCGCGAGCATTACATTCGGCAGCCGTTACAAAAAAAGCACCGTTGACGCGATAATACACTGGCTGCGCGTTGTCTATAGGCTGGCGAGGTGACGATGCATGCTCTGTTGACAGGACTGGGCCTGATTCTGGCCGGAGCGACCGCCGCCTATGCGGTCCTGGCAGCGATGGCGGTGGTGATCGCGGCAGCGCGCTGGCGTCGGCCGGCGTCCTACGCACGGCCGGCCAGGCCCGCGGTCACGGTACTCAAACCGCTGTGCGGTAAAGAATTTGAGCTCTATGAGCAGCTGTGCTCCGTCTGTGCGCAGGACTACCCGCACTTCCAGCTGATCTTTGGACTGCAGAATCCCGGCGACACCGCCCTGCCCGCGGTCCGGCGCGTGCAGCAGCAATTTGCCGCGCTCGACATCGACTGCGTGATCGATTCGACCCGCCACGGGGTCAACGCGAAAGTCAGTAATCTGATCAACATGCTGTCGCGCTGCCGGCACGATCTGCTGATCATCGCCGACAGCGACATCGCGGTGCCGCCCGACTATCTCTCGCGGGTGCTGGCGCCGCTGACCGACCCTCGGGTCGGTCTGGTCACCTGCCCCTACGCCGGCCGCGCTCGCGCCGGATTGTGGTCGGCGCTGGGCGCGCTGTTCATCAACGACTGGTTCATGCCTAGCGTGCGCGTGTCCGCACTGTTCGGATCGCAGGCCTTCGTGTCCGGAGCCACGATCGCGCTGCGGCGCGACGTGCTGGCGCGCTCGGGCGGCCTGGCGGGGCTGGCCGATCAACTGGCCGATGACTACAAGCTCGGCGTACAGGTGCGCGGCTTAGGACTGCGGATCGTGCTGTCCGACCTGTGCGTGGACACCATGGTCGACGAACCGACGCTGGCGGCGTTATGGGGGCACACGCTGCGCTGGTTGCGCACGATCAGATCCGTGCAGCCCTGGGGCTACGCGTGCTGTTTCATTACGTTCAGCCTGCCCATGGCCGTGCTCGGCACGGCGCTGGCCCGATTCCAGCCCATGGCTCTGATGCTGCTGGGAATAACCCTCGGGGCCCGGCTCGTGATACATTTGGGCCGCCACCCGGGCGGGTGGCGGCAGCTCGGACTGATCCCGCTGCACGATGCGCTGCTGCTCGCGCTGTGGTGCTGGAGCTTTCGCAGGCGTGAGGTCAGCTGGCGCCAGGAGCGTTTCGGCATCGGCCGCGACGGCTCCCTGCATCGCGTCCACGAACGGCGCGTGCCATGCCACAGCGGAGATATCGCAGAATGAAGACGCTATTTTTGCACCCGCCGTCCTTCGATGGTTTCGACGGCGGTGCCGGCTCGCGTTACCAGGCCAAGCGGGAGATCCGCTCGTTCTGGTATCCGACCTGGCTGGCCCAGCCGGCGTCGCTGGTGCCGGACAGCAAATTGATCGACGCCCCGGCCGACGGAATGACGGTGCAGGATGTCGTGCCGCTCGCCGGCCAGTACGAGCTGGTGATCATGCACACCAGCGCTCCCTCGTTTCCGACCGATGCGCGGATGGCCGAGCTGCTCAAGGCGGAGAACCCCAAGCTGCTGATCGGCATGGTCGGCGCCAAGGTGGCTGTTGATCCGGAAGGCTCGCTCAAGGCCTCGACCGCGATCGATTTCGTGGCCCGCGAGGAATTCGACTATACCTGCAAGGAAGTCGCCGAGGGCCGCCCGTTCGGTTCGATTGCGGGCCTGAGCTACCAGACACCTGCCGAGGGCATCCGCCACAATCCCGCGCGCGCCGCGCTCACCGACATGGATGAGCTGCCGTGGGTGGCGCCGGTATACCAGCGCGACCTGCGCATCGAGAACTATTTCATCGGTTATCTGAAACACCCTTATGTTTCGTTCTACACCGGGCGCGGCTGCCGTTCGAAGTGCACCTTCTGCCTCTGGCCGCAAACCGTCGGTGGCCACCGCTATCGCGTGCGCAGCGTGGCCAACGTGCTCGGTGAGGTGCAGTGGATCAAGGAAAATCTGCCGCAGGTGAAGGAGATCTTCTTCGACGATGACACCTTCACCGACTTTCGTCCGCGCGCCGAGGAAATCGCGCGCGGCCTGGGTCGTCTGGGCGTGACCTGGTCGTGCAATGCCAAGGCCAACGTGCCCTACGAGACGCTGAAGGTCATGAAGGACAATGGACTGCGCCTGCTGCTGGTGGGCTATGAATCGGGCAATGATCAGATCCTGCACAACATACGCAAGGGCCTGCGCACCGATATCGCCCGTCGTTTCACCCGCGACTGCCGGCGTCTGGGCATCACCATCCACGGCACCTTCATCCTCGGGCTGCCGGGCGAGACCGCGCAGACCATGCGCGAGACCATGCAGTTCGCGATCGACATCAATCCCCATACCATTCAGGTGTCGCTCGCCGCGCCCTATCCCGGCACCGAGCTCTACGCCCAGGCGATCGCCAACGGCTGGCTGCAGGAGGACTCATCGCTGAACCTGGTCAATAACCAGGGCGTGCAGCTCGCGCCGATCAGCTATCCGCATCTGAGCGCCAGGGACATCTATCACGCCGTGGAGATGTTCTACCGGCGCTTCTATTTCCGGCCGCGAAAGATCGCGGAGCTGACCGCCGAGATGATGACCAGTTGGGAGATGACCAAGCGGCGCCTGCGCGAGGGCGTGGAGTTCTTTCGCTTCCTGCGTGCGCACGCCGCCTGAGCCGCCCTCAACGCCCGATCGCATGCGTCGCGATCGCTTCCTGATCGTGACCGCCGACGATTTCGGACTGCACGAGGCCGTCAACGAGGCCGTACAGCAGGCCAGCCGCGAGGGCATCCTGACGGCCGCCAGCCTGATGATGGGCGCGTCCGCCACCGCCGATGCCGTGCGGCGCGCCCGCGAGTTGCCCGGGCTGCGGGTTGGCCTGCATCTGGTGCTGGTCGATGGCGTCCCATTGCTGCCGGCCTCGGAAGTTCCGCTGCTGCTGGATCGGAGCGGCCAGTTTGGTAGCCGGATGGTTCTCCATGGTGCGCGCTATTTCCTGTCACCGCGCGCACGGCGGCAGCTCGAGGCTGAGATACGCGCGCAGTTCCGCGCCTTCGCGGCCACCGGCCTGATGCTCGATCACGTCAATGCGCATAAGCATTTTCATCTGCACCCGACGCTGCTGACGCTGCTGCTGCGCGTCGGCCGCGAGTATGGGATCAAAGCCGTGCGCTATCCGCATGAGCCGGCGCGGCTGCTTACCGGCGCATCCCTGCCCGAGCGCGCGGCCGCGGCGGCGCTGAAGCCCTGGCTGCTGCTGATGCGCCGGCGGCTGCGCAACGCCGGGCTGATCCACAACGATCAACTGTTCGGGATGGGCCGCAGTGGTGCTATCGATGAGGCGACGCTGATCGACGCACTGCGAGCGCTGCCGCCCGGTGTCACCGAGATCTACCTGCATCCTGCCACGCGTTCCGGCGCGGCCATCTCCGCATCGATGTCGGCTTATCGGCACGCCGACGAACTGAGGGCGCTGCTGAGCCCGCGGGTCGGTGCGCTGCTCGCAGAGTCGCAGACACCGCGCGGCGGCTACAGTGACTGGCTGCGGCTGCTCAACGCCCGGCACGCCCCATGAAACGCCTGACCCGCATCGTCGGCACGGTCGGCCTGCTGCTCATGATCGGGCTGATCGCGCACGAGGGCGCGAGCGCGATCCTGGCGCTGCTGTCGCAGGCCGGCTGGGTGCTGCTGTGGCTGGTGCCGCTGCACGTGCTGCCGCTGCTGCTCGACGTGATGGGCTGGCGCACGCTGCTCTGGCGCGCCGATCCGCACAGGCGCGCCGGTCTTGTAGCCTTGTTCAGCTTCGCGGCGGTGCGCGAGGCGGTCAATCGCCTGCTGCCGGTGGCCAACATCGGCGGCGAGATCATCGGCATTCGCCTGCTGGTGCTGCGCGGTGTGCCGGGCCCGGGCTCGGCGGCCAGTGTGATCGTCGAAACCATGCTGGCGATGATCTCGCAATGCATGTTCGTAGCGCTCGGTCTGCTGTGCCTGCTGCGCGTCACGGCGGCGCGGCCTTGGACCGGCAACATCCTGCTGATGCTGGCGGGCACGCTGCCGATCATCGTCGCGCTGCTGCTGCTGCTGCGCTATGGCTCGGTGTTCGAACGCTGCGCCCGCTGGATCGAGCGCCTGCTCGCCGAGGATTCGCAGTGGCGGCCGCTGCTGGCCCAGTCGGGCGACCTCGACCAGGCCATCCGTCTGCTCTACCAGTCGCGCGCTCGCCTGCTCGCCGCCGCCGGCTGGCAGCTCAGCGGCTACGTCGTCGCGACGCTCGAGACCTGGCTGGCGCTGCGCTGGCTCGGGCATCCGGTCACGCTCGGCAACGCGCTTGCGCTCGAGAGCGTCGCCCAGGCAGTACGAAATTTCGTGTTCGTCGTGCCCGCCGGCATGGGCGTGCAGGAGGCCGGACTGATCGCTTTCGGTGCGATGCTCGGCATCAGCGGGCCGGCCGCGGTCGCGCTCTCACTCGCCAAGCGCCTGCGCGAGATCCTGTTCGGCCTGCCGGCGCTGCTTGGCTGGCATTGGTTCGAGGGCCGGCATGCGCGTGCGCTCGCCGCGGCGCCGGCCACCGAGGCGGAATCCCAGGGGCAGCGTCTGGAGTGACGAGCGCCGCCTGGGGCTGTATGAGCGGCGCCTGTTACGCGCGCGCCTGGTCCTTCGATCGCGCGACTGCCGGATCGCGTGCTACCCGCGAGCTTCCAGAAACCATCGCACGGCATCGTCGATTGCCTGCTGCGCCGGACGCCAGCGGTAGCCGAGCTCGCGCACCGCCTTGGCGCTGGAGAAATACATGCGATGCCGCGCCATGCGAACGCCATCGACGGTGATGCGTGTCTCGCGCCCGCTCAGCCGAGCCACGGCTTCGGCGGCGTAGGCTAGCGGCAGCAACAGCGCGCGCGGCAGACGCAGCCGCGGCGCCCGCCGTCCCGAGGCTACGGCGATCATCGACAGGATCCGCTGCAGACTCAGATCGGTGCCGCCCAGAATGTAGCGCTCGCCGACGCGGCCATGCTCGTACGCCAGCAGATGCCCGGCGGCGACGTCATCGACATGGACGATGTTGAGGCCGGTATCGACGTAGGCCGGCATGCGGCCGGTCGCGGCATCCAGGACCAGCCGGCCCGTGGGCGTGGGCTTCACATCGCCCGGACCGACGGGCGTGGACGGATTGACGATCACGATCGGCATGCCGCCACGCGCGGCCTCGCACACCCATTGTTCCGCGAGAAACTTCGAGCGCTTGTAGTGACCGATCATCTCATCGAGGCTCGCTGAATCAGTCTCATTGGAAGGCCTGCCGTCCGATCGCAGGCCGATAGTGGCCACGCTGCTGGTATAGACGATGCGCTTGACCGCGCTGCGCCGCGCGGCGCCGACGATATTGCGTGTACCCTCGACATTGCTGCGATAGAGCGACTGTGGATCGGGCGTCCAGAGTCGATAGTCGGCGGCCACGTGGAACAGCGCCTCGCAGCCCTCGAGCGCGCGCTCGAGGGCTGCGATATCGGCAAGGTCACCGAGCGCGGGCTCGACCTCCAGACCCTCGAGATTGCGGCGATTCGAGTGCTCGCGCAGCAGCACCCGCACCTGAGCGCCCGCTGCCAGCAGCGCTCGTACGACCGCAGCGCCGACGAAGCCGCTGCCGCCAGTGACCAGCGCCCGCATCAGCGGCCTCCTGGGCGCTGCGTCAGGCGTGTCGGTTCGGCGCGCCGGGCGCAGTCGCTCAAGGCCCGCCGTGCGACGCGATACTGTCCTGCGAGCCGCAGCAGCGGGCCCCAGTCCGCCGGCGCGTTCAGCAGCGGCCGCAGCAGCGGCCAGGCACGCCGCAGCCCCGAGCGGCCTGCCGCTGCCGGCTCGAACGCGCGCATGATGCTCTCGGGCAGGCTGACGCGCGCGGTGTCGAGGATCACGCGCAGAGCCATGAACGGCAGACCATGATCCGCGGCCACCTCGGCCACCGCCGCGCTTTCCATATCGACTGCCACGGCCCGCGTCTCCTGGAACATCCTCGCCTTGAGCTCGGCCGCCGCCACCGGTACCGCGCTCGTCAGCAGCGCTCCCGCCGCCAGTCGAGCATGTGTCTGCAGCGCCGCCCAGAGGCGCTCGCGCCATGTCGGGCAGGTCTCAAATCGCTGTAGCGGGGAGGGTCCGAGCGCATTCGACCGGCGCAATACCTCGGTCGGCAGCACGACGGTGCCGCAGCTTAAGGCCGGATCGAGCGCACCGGCCACGCCCCAGCTCAGCAGCGCGCCCACGCCCGCCGCGACCAACTGGCGCGCGGCCCGGGCGGCATTGTCGCCACCGATGCCGCTGACGCTGACCAGGGAACCGTCGGTCAGGCCCGATAGGCCGCCGCTGCGGCGCTGCCGCGTCCCCAAACCCTGCGCCTCGAATTCGAGCGCCGCGACGACGCCCGTGGCGCTCAAGCGTCCTTGCCGTCGCGCAGCAGACGGCGATAGCGAGCCAGGGCCCAGAGCGGAAAGTAGGCGCAATAGCCGTGATACTTCAGATAGAACACGCGTGGAAAGCCCGGTGCGGTATAGCTCGGATGGTCCCACAGCCCGTCGGCCTGCTGGGCGCGCAGCAGAAAATGCACGCCGCGGCGCAGGACCGAGGCGTCCACACCGCCGACCGCCATCAATGCCAGCAGCGCCCAGGCGGTCTGATACGGCGTGCTGCCCAGGCCGCGGCCCGCCAGATCGCTATCCAGATAACTGTCATTGCTCTCGCCCCAGCCGCCATCGGCCTGTTGGCAGCTCGCGAGCCACGTCATGGCGCGCCGCACGGCCGGATCGTCGGCACCGATACCGGCGGCCGCGAATGCGACCAGCACCGACCAGGTGCCATAAATGTAGTTCGTGCCCCAGCGCCCGAACCATGAGCCGTCCGCCTGCTGCGCCGCGCGCAGATAGGCGATGGCACGCTCGAGCGCTGGCCGATCCTGCTCACGGCCGACGCGGGCCAGCACCGTCACCACCCGCGCAGTGACATCCTCGGTCGGCGGGTCGAGCAAGGCGCCGTGATCGGCGAACGGAATTTCATTCAGGTAGTAGCAGGTACCATCGACGTCGAAGGCCGCAAAGCCGCCATTCTCGCTCTGCATGCCGACCAGCCAGTCGAGCGAGCGCGCGATGGCGCCAGCGTAGTGCGCGCGCTGCGGCGCTGCGTGCATGGCCCAGGCGACTGCTGCGGTATCGTCGAGGTCGGGATAGTAGCTGTTGTTGAATTGAAAGGCCCAGCCGCCCCCGGGCAGTTCGGGACGCCGCTCGCGCCAGTCGCCCGCCGCCTCCAGCAGCTGCAGCGGCCGCAGCCACTCGAGCGCCTGGAAGGCCGCGCTACGGCCGGCGCCGCTGCCTTCCTCCTCCAGCGCCAGACAGCTCAGCGCCGTGTCCCAGACGGGTGATACGCAGGGTTGGCAATACGCCGTGCGCTCGCCCACGACCAGCAGCTTCCACAGCGCACGCTTGGCCTGCACGCGGCGCGGGTCATCGGCCGCATAGCCGAGCGTCACCATCACCTCGAGCGCATTGACCATCGCCGGAAAGATGGCGCCCAGGCCACCCTCGCCGTTGGCTCGAGCATTGATCCAGTCCTCGGCCCGCTGGAGCGCCCGCGCCCGCAGTGACCGCGGAACCAACGGATCGATCAGACGGCCGACCCGATCGAGCAGCAGAAACGCCCGGTTGGTGAAGCTGCCACGACGAAAGTAGTGCCGCTCGAGCTCCGGAGCCACGCTGAACAGCTCGCGGATGTGCACCGCGCGCGGGTTCTTCGCCGCGACTTTGCGCGAACACAGGATGAACAGCGGCACCATTACCGTCCGCGACCAGTAGGAGACCTTATCGAGATGAAATGGAAACCACTTCGGCAGCAGCATGATCTCCACGGGAATATAGGGCACGCCGCGCCACGGCAATTGGCCGAAGATCGCCAGCGTCAGGCGCGTGAAAACGTTGGCGCGCGCGGCACCGCCGTACTGCAGGATGGCGCTGCGCGCCCGCACCATATGCGGCGCCTGCGGATCGTCACCGACCAGCTTGAGCGCGTAGTAGGCCTTGACACTGCAGCTGATGTCGAAGCTGCCGCCGTGATAGAGCGGCCAACCGCCATGTTCGGCCTGCCGATCGCGCAGGAACGCTGCGAGCTTCGCTTCCAGCGCGGCGTCGATCTCGTCCAGGAAATGCATCAGCAGAATAAACTCGGCCGGGATCGTACAGTCGGCTTCCAGCTCGAACAGCCAATGGCCGGATGTGTCCTGCCGCGCCAGCAGGGCCTCGCGCGCACTGATGATCGCCCGCTCAATCGCCGAGCCGCCGACGGCGTGCACCGCCGCGAGATTTCCGACTACCTGGTCAATCGACATCGCTCAGCCTCTCCTGCAATTCAACCGCGCAGCGCGGAGCGCGGATTGGCGTCCTGCTGCGCTGGCAGCGAGTCCTGCAGCACCACGCGCAGCTGCGCCGGGTCGCTCGCCTCCGATTGCTCGATCAGCGGCAAACCTCTTGCGGCGTAGGCAAACAGGCGCCGCAGCAGGCGATCGCTGCGCGCGGACAGGTTGCAGATCGTCCTCACCATCATGACCGCGCGGCGCGACACCTTGACCTGCGCGCCGGCCGTGAAGCACGGATTATCGTTGATCTCGCGCAACGTCAGCAGCGCGAGTCCGATCGACCACAGGCAGAATCGGCGGATCCCGGTCTGCGTTGCCGGGATCAGCAGCGTGAACGACAGCGCGTTGCGCAGATGCCCGTGGGCGATGCCGATCAGCTCCTGCAAGCCGTCGCGAAAGCTGCGCTCGTGCTGCCTGCCTGCAACTTGCTCCAGTTTCAGGCCGCGGCGCTCGAAGATCTCCCGCGGCAGCCAGCAGGCGCCACGGCTGCGATCCTCCCACATGTCCTTGAGGATGTTGGTCATCTGCAGCCCTTGCCCGAACGAGGGCGCCAGGCGCCGCAGGGCCGCCGCGTGTTCCTGCACTTCGGGAACTTGCGCGCAAAATAAATCCGTCAGCATCTCGCCGACCACACCGGCGACGTGGTAGCAGTAGCTATCCAGATCAGCCAGGCGATTCAGGCCCCGCACACTGGCGCCGCGCTGGAAGAAGTGCATGCCGTCACACATGACCTCGATGCAGCGCTGGATCGCCGCCTGCTCACGCCTGTGCATGCGGCGAACCGTGCCGACGACCCGCGCGAGGTTGCGCGCCAGATCGCGCTCATGGGCGGAAGTCCGATCGGACAGCCGCGGCGCCAGTTCCGCGGCCAGCAGCTCGGCGTCGGCCTGTCCGCCGACCACGTTGCTGAATTGCCGCAGAAATCGCAGCTTGTCCTCGGGTGGGAGCGTCGGCTCATCTTCAATCGTGTCGGCGATCCGGCACAGCAGGTAGGCGCTCGTGACCGTCTCGCGAAGGCCAGCCGGAAGCTCTGGAATCGTCAACGCGAAGGTACGCGAGACATAGACGAGGATGTCGCTCTGATAGTCCTTATCGGAGCGCGTGTCACGCTGGGGTACGGCTCGGGACATGGTTGTTCAATCGCCGGCTAGGAAGTCAGAGCGGATGCTGCGCTGATAGGTGCTGGCGCGCAACATGGTTTGATCGGTGACGTTATCGCTGGGAAATTGCAAGGTTTATGGCGCCCTCCGGGGCACGATCGAGGGCAATGTTAGCAATTTGCGCGCCCAACGGTGCGCGCGTGGCGCCTAGCGGTGCTCAGGGCTAATTCTCGCCATTCTCACCATCCTCGCCATCCGGGGCGCGCCTGCGGTCCGGGATGATGCGGGACAGCCCCGTGGTGCCCGGCGTGCGCATCCCCGGGCCGCCGACACCCCAGATCCCCGTGTCTTCGTTGTCCTGTCGGCTGCCGCCAGCCACCCGAAGCCCGGCCCACTGAGCGCGCAGCACCCGCACCCAGAGCCACAGGCCGATCAGCGCCAGAATGCCGATCAGGCCGGCTCGCAGTTTTCGCTCCCATGGCAAGCCCTGGCTCACCAGCAGAGCGGCGACGGCGATCACCATCGCCACGTACAACAGCGTCGCCAGCACCAGCGCCTGCCTGGTGCGTCGCGGTCCCAAACGCTCGATCAGTCGACGCCAGCGCGTGTTCCGATCGGTGCTCCTGCGCTTCACGATTCTTCCGTCCCCTCAGGCCTTGCCGGTCCTCGGGCCGAGGAAGGCCCAGAGCACGAACCCCAGCACGGGCAGCACGATCACGAGTACCACCCACAGCACCTTCTTACCGGTATCCGCGCCGCTCTGCACGATATTGACAATGGCCCAAACGTCGCCAATCAGGACCAGTAGACCCCACAGACCTCGGTATTGCACGCCTGTTCCCCGTTAAGCGAAAGATCCCCGCCTATCCTACCAGTGGCCATAGCGCCACCTATTTTCGTGACTGCACGCTCTGCAGGATAGCAACGATGAACCAGCACAGGCCGCCGATCACGAGCAGCGCGGCCAGCGTGGCGGCCAACCGGCCGCCGCGTGGCCGGTGACTGACGGCGTCGGCGGCGATCACGCCGAGCACGAGCGTCAACGAGGCCAGTGCAAGCCGCCAGCGCAGCTGCCTGGGGGTCAGTGGCGGCGTGATCGAAGGCTTGGGAACCAAGTTGAAGGCCGACGGCGATCCAAGCGGAGCGCCGCAACCGATGCAGGCGGCGGCCTTGTCGCTCACCGCTCGTCCACATTCGCTGCAATGGATGATCGCCATCAGCTCACCCTATGTTGCGCCGGTAGGTCTGCAGGAATGGCTTGCGGTTGTGCGCGACCTTCGGGTGGCAGGCGGGTGCAGCCGGCTTTCGAAGCCCATCGAGAATCTTTAGAGTATTATCCAATAATATATTGATAATAAACATTATTATAATGTGCATGCGACGCCGAAATCCAGAGTCCTTGCGCGCGCCAGCAGGGCCGCGAAGTTATGATGTGCCTACGCAGTAACGCCGACAAGCTCGGCGCCGGTTGCAAGGACGCCATTCCGTGGCCCTAAGGCCGGTGATCGGCGCTGCCAGGCGCGATCGATTCGTGCGCTCGATACGGCGCGCGTCGGCCTTGACACGCCTCATTCCGCAGCGCGCAGGTTATCGAGCCCGGCTTCGCGCAGATCGAGTTCCCGTTCGATTCGGCGCCGCGCCTCGTCCTTCAGCTTACCGTCCCGATACAGATCATTGACCACCTGCCGCTCGACTTTGATCAGCGTCAACTCGATGTCGTCGTAGAGCTCGACGAGCTTCCGGTGGCCGTCGTGGCCGTCGATTCTATGCTCGAGATTGTTGAGTCGATCGTGCAGACCCGCGAGCAGCGGCTTGACCACGGCTTGCGGCAGCGCTCGCCCCGCCGCAAGCTGCTTGAGCCGTTCAGTCGCTGCGCCGACCGCCTGCCGCCGAGCCTCAAACTCCTCGGTGGCGTCGGCGTGATGCTCTCGGCGCCCGGCATTGGCCAGGCCCAGCGCACGGATCACCGCGGGCAGCGTCAGGCCTTGGCCCACGAGGGTCACCAGGATCACAGAGAACGTGAGAAACAGGATCAGATCGCGATCGGGGAACGGCTGGCCGCTCGCGGTCTCCAGTGGAATCGCGAGCGCCGCCGCGAGCGAGACGATTCCGCGCACGCCGGTGAATGCGAGCGCGAATGGCGCCTGCCACGGCGGCGACGGATCCTTGCGCCGAACCGCAGGAATCAGCCAGCGCGGAAGATAAGTTGCCGGATAGGTCCAGACGAAGCGCGCAACGATCACCACGGCGCTCAGGGTCGCGGCCGACACCGCCAGCTCGGACGGGGAATAGCCGCCGACACCCGCCAGCATCGTGCGCGCCTGTAGGCCGGTGATCAGAAACACCATGCCCTCGACCAGGTAGATCAGAAAATCCCAAAAGAATATGCCCTGCAGCCGCGTCGCGGCGCTGATCAGCCGCAGGCCGTTCCAACTGATATAGAGTCCGGCCGTCACCGTGGCCAGCACGCCGGAGCCGCCCAGTTGCTCCGGCGGCAGATAGGCAATGAACGGGGTGAGCAGCGACAACAGGATCTCTACGCGCGGATCCCCGACCCAGCGCCGCAGGCGCAGCATCACCCAGCCAACGCCGATCCCCCAGAGAATTTCCCCGGTAACGATGGCGACGAACATGCCCGCGGCATGGCCTAAGGAGAATACGCCGAGGCTCACGGCTGCCGTCGCGAAGCGGTAGAGGATCAGCGCGGTGGCGTCATTGGCCAGGCCCTCGCCCTCGAGGATCACCAGGATGCGCCTTGGCAGCTGCATGCCGCGAGCGATGGCCAACGGCGCCACGGCATCCGGCGGTGAAACGATGGCTCCCAGCACGAATGCGACCGGCCACGCGAGACCCAGCATCCAATGCATTGCCGCAGCCGCTGCGATCGTCGTGAACACGACGCAGCCCACGGCCAGCAGCGAGATCGGGCGCAGATTGAACCGGAATTCACGCCAGCTCATCGCCACCGCGGATGAATAGATGACCGGGGGCAGCACCAGCAGCAATACGAATTCCGGAGCGAAGCTTACTCTCGGCAAACCGGGGACGAGCGCCAGGATCACGCCGGTCAACACCAGCAGAATGGCTGGCGGAATCTTCAGCCGCCTTGCCACCACGGCAATGGCCGCGACCACGACCAGCAGAGCTACCAGGACCTGGATCGTTGCAATCACGCGCACACCATTCGCCAGGAACGGCCCTGAACCCGATCCACTCTAACGAAAAAATCAGCCCGACGGCTGCAATTGCCGCACTATCCTAGCGGCGCTGTTGGCACGAAAATCAATAGGGGACTTTAAATGACGATGTTGATCGGCATATCCGGCAGCTTGCGCCAGCGCTCCTTCAATACCGCGCTGCTGCGCGCAGCAAACGCGCTACTGCCGGGCGAGACCTCGCTGCAGATCAGCACACTGCACGGCATTCCGCTCTACGATGGCGACCTGGAATCCGCTGCGGGCGTGCCGGGCAGCGTCGCCACGCTCAAAGAGGCTGTGGTCGCGGCCGACGGCGTGCTGTTGGCGACTCCCGAATACAACAACGGTATTCCGGGCGTATTCAAGAACGCGATCGATTGGCTGTCGCGACCCGCCGCGGACATACCGCGGGTCTTCGGCGGCAAGGTGATCGCCCTGATGGGGGCCTCTCCCGGGGCCTTCGGCACCGTAATGAGTCAGGCAGCCTGGCTGCCGGTGCTGCGCACGCTCGGCACGAGTCCATGGTTTGGCGGCCGGCTCATGCTTTCGCATGCAAACGACGTGTTCGATGCCGCACTCGCCATCAAGGACGCCGCCGTGCAGGAGCGGGTCAGGCGGTTTCTCGCGGGCTTCGTCGACGCCGTGCGGCGTTCGCAGCGCTAAGCCATGGACTTTGAGGCCGTCGATCTGCGGCAGGATCCGAGCGCGTCGTGGTACGTGAAGGACGAGATCGTGGAGGTCGTGTTTGCGCGCAGCGCCGGCAGCATCGCCAGCCGCGAGGGTCCGAACCGTTATCGCGCTGGGGATGCGTTGGTCATCGGCTCCGGCGGCGATCGCTGGAGTGTGTCGCGCGATCGCTTCGATGAACGCTACCAGTCTGTGCCGCCGCTGCCGCACGGCGCTCACGGCGCCTATCGAAACCAGCCGCTGCCGGTACTCGCCAGGCAGATCCTCGACGCCTTCACGGTGCGGCGTTGCGCCGCGGGTGACCTGCTGCAAGGATGCGCTGGCGACTGGCTGCTGCAGTACGCGCCCGGGGATTGGGGCATTGTCGATGACGCCAAGTTTCGGCGGCTGTACCAGCCCTATAAGTCCGCGACGGCGGCAACGGCGCCACCAGCTCGGCGCTGACTCGCTACCGCGGCTTCGTGAACCGCCGTGAGCACATCGGCGCGCCCGGCGCCCGTTAGTGGCCCGTTGGCGTTGGGGGAGTTGGCGCGGCTGGGGCCGTCGCAGCTCCCGGGGCTCCCGGGGCTCCCGGGGTTGTGCCCGGTCCCGGCGCCGGCGGCACAATCGCGACCAGCTCGATGTCGAATTCCAGGCTCGCGCCGGGCATGATCTTGGGCGGCGCGCCACGATCGCCGTAGGCCAGTCCCGCCGGACAGACGATGCGGCTCTTGCCCCCCACCTTCATGAGCTGCAAGGCTTCGGTCCAGCACGGAATGATATTGCCGACCTGCAGCGTCGCGGCCTGACCGTGTTGGGCCGAACTGTCGAATACCGTGCCATCGATGAGTCGGCCCTCGTAATTCACCGTGACCCGATCGGTACGCGCCGGGCTGGGCCCGGTACCCGGAGCGACCGGAATGTAGAGCAGGCCGCTGACGGTCTTGGTCGCCCCTGGGGCCGATGCGGCCTTGTCCAGATACGCCTGCCCGGCCTCCTTTTCACGGGCCGACAGCGCTTGCACACGGCTGCGTTGCAACGCTTGAATCTGCGGCAGGGAGGCCTCGGCCGATGCGGCCGCGGGTTTATTGTGGAAGCCATCGACAAGGCCTGCTTTGACGTGAGCAAACTCGGCTTCCGACAGCTGGAACGAGTCGAGGTTGCGGCTCAGTAACACACCCAGGGCGTAAAGAGCCTTGTCCTGGTCCGTATTCGCCGATCCGGATTTGGCGTCAGCCCCATGAGCTGCGGCGGACTGCGTGGTCGCGCTCTTGGGCGCTGCGGCCTGGGCCGACGCGGCTGGAGCGGAGTCCGCTGCCATCGAGATGCCGGCGAGCACGAGGCTGAGCGCCGGCACCAGCCCGCGCGTAACAAACTGATTCATACAACACTCCTATAAGGGATACTTAGATCAACGGATTGGGGATCCACCCCGCCGCGACCAAGCTGTCAATGATACCGTGCCAGCTGCCGCCGCGTGCGACCGGTGTCGGCGGCGCCCACCATCGACCGCCGCCGACGATGCCGACGTGGTCGGCGGATCGCGGCCTGCCGCGAATCTAGGGACCCTGAACGAGGTAGCCCTCGGCTCGAAACTTCGCCAGCGGCCCCTCGCTGTCGAGCAGGTCATAGATCGGCCGCATGGCAAAACTGACCCGATTGCGACTCAAGAGCGACTCCGCCTCGCTGCTCCACGCCTGCGCCACGCTATCCACCAGCGCCTTGATACGCGGCGAATTCGACAGCGCGTTGATGCAGACTTCGCGTTGATTCGGGTACGGTAGGGCGCGCAGTCGATCGACGTCACCGATCGCCCAGGCCCGGGCACGCTCCTGCATGCTCGGCAGGTCGGTTTCAATGCGCGCCACCGTGGCCGCCAGACAGTCCACTTCCACGGTCGGGGGCAGCGCGCTGACTTCCTTGAGCGCGCCCGATGGATCATCGACTTTGAGCATGGCGCGTAGTATCGGGACACGCCGCCGTTTGGCCAGCTTGATAACGACCTGCTCCACTTCATCGTGTGCGGTCATTCCCGCGGCATCGACGGCGTGCTCATACAACCGTAGCGCCGCAAAGCTCGGCCGCAATTCTTCGATGCTGTCATCGCCGGCATCAAAGCGAGCCTTGAGCGCCTCAAAGCGCGCATACAGCAGCGCGGGCAACCATACGTTGAGCCTGAGGCGATCCGGATTTTTCTGTGTCCGGCGCCACTGCACGTATAGCCGGATGGCCGCGATGGGCCCGATGCTCGCCGACACCGAGGGGCCGCTGGTCAATAGCTGCTGCGATTCGGCCAGCGCGGAATCGACTTCGCTCGAGCGCCAGGTCATGCGCTTGGGTAGATGATTGAGCGTGCCGAGCAACCACAACACGTGATCGCCCTTGGAAACTCTCCATAGTCGCGGCCCCGGCCGCTCGCCGATGATCGCGATCTCTTCGAGCTGCTGCGGCCCCGCGGCGGCCGAGACCGGCCCGCCGGCGGGAGCTGTGGTCGAAGTGCCGGCGGGCAGCCCCGCGGATCGAGCGATGGGGCTGCTGACCAGCGCCCCAAGGAGAATCAGTGCGGCCGATCGACCGCCCATTTCTTCACCGCGGCGAGCGTGTTGGCGACATGCTGGTCGGGGTTCAGAGCCGTGTAGCTGTAGATGATCTTGCCGTCGGGCGAGATCACATACGAGGTGCGGTCGGCCAGGGTCGGCTTCATCTTCAGCACGGCGTCGTAAGCCTTCATGATGTGCTGGTCAGGATCCGCCGCCACGGCAAATTTGTTGCGGCACTCGGTGACCGAGAACTTATTGAGCGTCTCGATGTCGTCGTGCGACACACCGATCACGGTGGCGCCGAGGGCCTGGAATTCGGCCGTCGCCTCCGCAAACTGGTGCGCTTCAGCCGTGCATCCGGGCGTGAAGGCGGCCGGATAAAAATACAGCACCACCGGCCCCTTCTTCAGGGCGTCGGCCAGTGAGAACTGAAAGGCTTTGCCGGCGAGCGTGGCCTGAGTGGTGAAATCCGGCGCGTGCGCGCCCGGCGCCAACGCCGCCAGCGCCGAGCCCATGCCCGTGCTCAGCACCAGCAGGACCAGGAATCGTTTCATGATCGCGTCACCTCGCCGCGTAAGGGCCTCGATTATGGGACGGCGCCGTGTGCGCCGCAAATCTGTGACCGGACGCTCAATCCACGCACGGCCGCTCGGCACTACCATTTGTCCGACATCGAATTGTGACTCCAGGCGCTGCCCGACCTTCCTCAAGACACCACAGTCGCGACTCCTTACCGGCGCATGCGCTGCCAGAAAGGCCGATGAAGCCACGACTGCAGGATTGGACTCACTTTGCCGATGTCAAAACGGCTCGCACCCGTCGGACCGAATTGCTCATAGTTTCCCGGGACACCGACTTTCTATTAGAACTGGGCTCGATTCTCCATGGCCATTACCGCGTGCGCACGGTCGACAGTGCGCATCCGATCGCCCCGCCGGGCACAGCCTCGCATTGGCTGGCCATCATCGATACCGTCTCGCCAGCCGATGGACGCGCCGACGTGGCGATCTTGCAAGAGCAGTACCCGCTCGCCCCGATAATCGTCATCACGAACGCTCCCTGGCAGTGGAGCGCGGCGGTCGCGCGCGGGAACATCATTGCGGCGATCGCGCGCGAAGAACTGCGCGGCCCGCGCCTGACGGATGCGCTCAGCGCGGCGGAGCGGCGGCTGTCGAGCGAGCATCGCGTGCCGACGGTCGCTTCCACGCCGGCTTCACTCACCCGCTCCGCCCTGCCGCTGCTGGGGCTGCTGCTGCTGGACATAGCGTTCGCCGCGTGGTGGTTGCTGGCCGAGCCCAACAGCGACCGCGGCCTGCGCGGCCTGCTGCTGGGCGCCAGCGCGGTGGCCACGCTGCTGCTACCGATGATCCTCTACCACTTACGGCGCGCACGCGAGTTGGCCGCCGCCGCGGCCACGGCGCAATGCCAGGCCGCGAACATCCTCGGCTCCATGCGCGAAGGATTGTTCCTGATCAGACGCGATTTGCGGCTGGGCGCGATCTGTTCCGGGTCGTTGACCGAAATGCTGCGTCTGGCCGCGCCCGCAGGCCGCCGCTTCGAGGATGTCCTCAAACCGCTGCTCGATCCACAGACGCTCGCCGCGGCGCTGACGTTCCTGCGCCTGTTGTGGAAGGACGAGGCCAATGAGCAGGCAATCGAATCGATCAATCCCTTGAGTCAGGTCGAGGTGTCCTTTGCCAACGCTCACGGCGGCAGCGAACTGCGCTATCTGAGCTTCGCGTTCCGGCGCGCGCGTGGCACCGAGCCTGCCGCTGATTGCATCCTCGGTGTCGTCGACGACATCACCGATCGGGTGCTGCTGGCGCGCGAGCTCGAATGTGCGACGGCCGACGGCGACTCGCAGGCGGGCTTGCTGCTGCAGCAGATGCGGCTCGATCCGCTCACGCTGCAGGCCTTTCTCAACAGCGCCGACATCGCATTTCGCAAGAGCAATGCCATGCTCACGGCGTCCGGCATCGGGCAGCAGCAGTTGCAGAAAAAGCTCCATGGCGTGCGGCGAGAACTGCAAACCGTCAAAGCCGAGGCTGCAGCGCTCACTCTGGCGAGCTTCATCGCGCGCCTGCAGCGCGTCGAGGACACGCTCTCGGGGCTGTGCGCCAAATCGTTGCTCAATGGCAATGATTTGCTGCCCGTCGTCGTCGGTCTCGATGAGCTCATAAGCCACGCGGCCACGACGCGCGCGATCCAGGCGCACATCGCCGCGCTGCGCGCGCCGCCGGCGGCCTCGGCGGTGCGGCCGCCACGCAGCGAGATGGAAGGGCTCAACCGTCGGGACACGGCGAGTAACACCGGGCCGGTGGTGCTCGAACGGTCATGAGCAGCGAAGCCGAAGTCAGCGTGTTCGTGAACAGTGTGCTGCATTATTTCGAAACCACGGTGCAGCATGACGCTGCATGCGGCACACTGCACCTGGCGCTACGACGCGATTCCGAGCTCTCCGACTACACCGGCATCGTCACAGGATCAGCGGCGAGCGCGACGGCGTGGTGCGGTTCACCGCGCCCAGGAGCGTGTTGTGCGTAATGCCCATGTGCATGCAGGACACCGACATGAGCCACGACAATCTGTGCCACGACAATCTGTGCGAGCTGGTCGGCGAAATCGCCAATACGCTCTCGGGCAATGCGCGGCGCAGCTTGCGGCATCAGTTCAGCGTTGCCGTGCTGTCGGTGGCGCATGACCGCGATGCGCCGATGGGCTATCCACGCAATTCGCACCCGATCATGATTCCGATTGTCTGGCACAGCTATCACGCCCGCCTGGTGGTGTGTCTCGACAGTTAGACGGCTCGGCGCGTACTCGAGGCGAGGGCGCGATACTCGCTGATGACCGGCGGCAGCGCAGCGGAATTCAGCGGCGCCATCAGATGCACCCCGGCTACGCCCGGTATCTGCCGCATCTGCTGCATCAGCTCGACACAGATTCGATGACCCTCGAGCTTCTCATCCGCGGCCGCCTCCATCCGCCCGATCAGTGCATCGGGGATAATCGAACCGTACAGATGCTGGCGAATCCAGCGGGCCGATCGCGCCGAAGCCAGCGGCGCCAGGCCGATCAGGATAAAGAGCCGCTCGGTGAGCTGGTGCTCGCGCAGGCGCTCGATGTAGCGGCGCACTACGCCGGCGTCGAGGCAGAACTGCGTCTGCACGAACTGGGCTCCGGCCTTGAGCTTGCGCTTGAGCCCGACAGGCTGCCAATCGGGCGGCGGATCGATCGGTGTGTCGGCTGCCCCGAGAAAAAATTCGGCTTTGCCGCCCACCGCCCGGCCGTGCGGCAATTCACCGCGGTCGCGAATCGCCATCGCCGTGGCCAGCAGCGTATTGGAATCCAGATCGAACACCGGTTTGGCTTCGGGCTGATCGCCCGCCCCGGGGTCATCGCCCCTGAGCACGAGGATATTGCGCAGCCCTTGAGCGGCGGCGCCTACCAGCATGCTCTGCAGTGCGATGCGATTACGGTCGCGGCAGGTCAGCTGCAGCACCGGCTCGATTCCCGCCCGCCCCACAATGGCGGCGGCAGTCAGCACGTCCAGCTGTGCCCTGGCGCTGGCGCCATCGGTCACGTTGACGGCGTCGGCAACACCGCGCAGCGGCAGCGCCACATCGAGCACGGCCTGCGGATCGGCCGACAGCGGCGGCGTAATTTCGGCAGTGATGACAAATTCGCCGGCGCGCAGCCGCCGTTCCAGAGCCACGCTGCTCATGCTTGCTCGACTCGCCCGTGGATGAGATTCAAGGGCTCAATCTATCAATCTCGAGCGCGCGCGGGCCGCTTTTGCCGGCCACATAGTCGATCTGTCCATACAGATCGCCGCTGTGCGTGAGTGGGCTGCCGGAGGCGGAAATGCGCGCGATCACCGACACCGTCTGCCCGGGCTGCACCCCGTGGCCGGCGATCATCGAGTCGGCCGCCGATAGATCCACGTCCTGCGGCAGGCTCGCGGCACTGCGCTTGGCGGCCAGCGGCGGGCCGCCGGTCGGCGAGCGCACGAAAACGAATAGCGAAGCGTTCGCGGGCACCTGGGTGGTGAGCGTCGGTGCCAGCGTCACGTGCAGATGAATTGCCGTGGCCGCATCGACCCTCGGATGCTGTCTGGCGTCGATCGCGTCAATTTGTTCCTGCAGCGCAGCGCGCACGTTTTCGGGCGGCGACAGCGCCAGCATGGCCGAAAAGCGCTCGCGCGCCACGTCGAGCCGGTCCTGGCGGTAGGCGATCATCGCACCGTAGAACAGCGCCTTGGGCGATCTGCCGTCGAGCTGCAACGCGCGTTCGATGAATTCGGCAGCCTGCGCCGCCTGCGCACTGTCCCCGCCGAGCAGCATCGCCTCCCCCATGCCGGCGAGCGCGGCGGCACTACCGCCTTGAGTGAGGCGATTGGCGCGCTCATAGGCGCGCAGCGCCAACGTATATTCGCCGATGTCGCCGTAGGCTTGACCGAGCGCCAGCCAACCCGACTGATCCTGCGGCTGGCCCTCGAGGTGACGCGCGAGCGCGGCAACCGTTCCATTGCCGTCGCTCGCGGCCTCCGGACGAGTCCAGGCACGATTGCCGATCAGGCCATAGAGGATCGCACTGGCAGCGACCACGGTCAGCACCGCCACCGTCGCTGTGATCGGCGCCGACGGCGCATCCTGCCGCCGTCGCAGCAGCGGCAATCCCAGGAACAGCCCCGCGAGTACAGCGAGCAGCAGCGCGGCGAGCAAAAATCCGGTCATGGATCGAGCGACTCGCCTTTCGAGCCCGACTCGTCGCTATCGCTCAGGCGCGCTCGCGCACGCACGATGCGCCACCCCACCACCAGGCCGATACCCATGAGCACCGCCGGCGTGGCCCAGAGCCAGGCATTGCGCCAGGTCATGCGCGGCCGAAACAGGATGAATTCGCCGTAGCGCGCGACCATGTGATCGCGGATCTGATCATCGGTCTGGCCCGCCACCAGCAGCTCGCGCACCTGCAATCGCAGATCGGCGGCCAGGCTGACCTGCGAGTCGGCCAGGGCCTCGCTCTGACACTGCATGCAGCGCAGCTCGTGCGTGAGCGCGTAGTAGCGCTGCTGCAGCTGCGGATTGGGCAGCGGCGGCGAGGTGTCGACTGCATCGGCCGGGCCGGCGATCACCAGCCCGCCACACAGCAGTGCGAGGCCGCAGACCCATCCAGGCAGCTTCATGCGCCGGGGCCCGCCGCGGCAGGCGCGCTCGCCGGGACGCCGGGCATTACCGGCTTGCCTATCGTGGCGCTGACGCGCGGCAGAAATTCGCGCTGCCAGACTTGTGATGTCATGGCGCCAATGTGCTTATAGACCACGGTGCCGGACGGGTTGATCAGAAAACTCTCGGGTGCGCCATAGACGCCCCAGTCGATCGCGACCCGCCCCTCGTGATCGGTGCCGACGCGCTCGTAGGGGTTGCCGAGCTGCGCCAGCCAGGTCAGCGCATCCTCGTCCTGGTCCTTCCAATCGATGCCGATGATCGGCACCCGCGCTTCCTGCTTGATCTGCAGCAACGCGGCATGCTCGGCCCGGCACTCAACGCACCAGGTGCCCCAGACATTGACCAGCGACCAATGCCCCTTGAGCGCCTCGGAACTCAAGGGCTGGGTGGTGTCGAACAGATTCGGCAGCGTGAACTGCGGCACCGGCTTGCCGATTAGCGGGGAAGGCAGGTTGTTCTTGTCAGGCGCACGCTTCAGGCCGACCAGCAGCACCACCAGCAGCAGCACAAAGGCCGCGAGCGGCAGCACGAAGCGGTTCAAGGTGCGCCGCCTTGTTCGCGGATTCCCCCGGGCGCGGTCGTAGCGAGCGGCAGCGCCACACCGCTTGCAACCAGGCCGCGCTGGCGCCGGCCGACCACGGCCGTGACACCGCCGATCGCCATGATGAGCGCACCGACCCAGACGAAGCGGATCAACGGTCGATATTGCAGTCGCAGGCTCCAGGCGCCAGCCCCCACGTCCTCGCCCAGTGCGGCCAGCAGGTCGCGATTGAATGCCGGCGCGATCGCCGCCGTGGTCTGCACGGTGCCCTGCACCCAATAGCGGCGCTTTTCGGGGTAGAGCACACTCACCGGCTCGCCGTTGCGCGTGATGCTGACCTTGCCGCGAAATCCTTCGTAGTTCGGACCCACGATGTCCTGGCCACCGTCGTAACGAAATCGATAGGCGCCGACCGGTGCCGACTCTCCGGGCTTGAGCGCGATGTCGCGCTCGATCGTGTTCGACTGCACGAAGGTGATACCGAGTACGAAAATTCCCAGACCGATGTGCGCGATCGACATGCCGGCCACGCTGGCCGGCAGGCTCAGGCGGCGGCGCAGCCGGTCGACCGGATCGATGAGCGCCGAGAGGATGATCCAAAAGCCCACCGTGGCACCGACCGGCGTGAGCTTGAACGGATGCCCGTAGACGCCCAGGCTCAGCGCCAGAGCCAGCACCAGGGACACGCCGAGTGCGAGCAGTAACGGGCGCCGCGCCTCACCCAGGCGGCCGCGCCGCCAGCGCGCGTGCATGCCCAGCGCCACAAGCGAGAGCATCGGCAGGATCGGCACCAGAAAGCTTGGGTTGAAATAGGGCGGACCGACCGACAAGGTTCCGAGCCCCAGCGTGTCGGCGATCAGCGGCGCCAGCGTGCCGCCGAATACCACCGCGGCCGCAATCGTCAGCAGGATGTTGTTGAACAGCAGGAACGACTCACGCGAAAGGAAATCGAAACCGGCCGCCGATTTCATCAGCGGCGCTCGCCAGGCGTACAGGCCGAGCGCACCGCCGATCATCAGCACCAGCAATACCAGAATGAAAATGCCGCGGCTGGGATCGGCGGCAAACGAATGCACCGAGACCAGCACACCGGAGCGCACCAGGAAGGTCCCGAGCAGACTCAATGAGAACGCGGTCACGGCCAGTAGCAGGGTCCAGCTCTTGAACAGCCCGCGCTTGTCGGTCACGGCGAGCGAATGGATCAGCGCCGTGCCGACCAGCCAGGGCATGAATGAGGCATTCTCGACCGGATCCCAGAACCAGAACCCGCCCCAGCCGAGCTCGTAATAGGCCCACCAGCTGCCCAAGGCGATGCCGCAGGCCAGGAACGCCCAGGCCATCACGGTCCAGGGCCGCATCCAATGCGCCCAAAGCTGATCGCGCCGCCCTTCGATCATCGCTGCGCAGGCCAGGGCGAAGCTGACGCTGAAGCCGACGTAGCCCATATATAGAATGGGCGGATGCACCGCGAACGCGGGATCCTGCAGTACCGGATTGAGATCATTGCCGTCGGGCGCCGCGGGAATCAGGCGCACGAAGGGATTGGAGGTTGCGAGCGTGAACAGCAGGAAACAGCAGCTGATGATGCCGAGTACGCCAAGAGCGCGCGCGGCGAAGGACGGCGGCAGATGGCGCATGTTGGCGACCAGGGCCATTGTCCACAGCGACAGCACCAGAATCCACAGCAGCATCGAGCCTTCGTGCGCGCCCCACAGGGCAGTGACACGGTAGAACAGCGGCAGCACCGAGTTGGAAGTCTCGGCCACGTAGCGCACCGAGAAATCATTGTTGACGAAGGCGTGCACCAGCACACCGACCGCGAGCGCGACGAACACAAACTGACCGCACGCCGCCGAAGGCACGACCGCGAGCCAGCGTTCACGCTTGAGTGCCGGGCCGGCCAGACCGAAGAACGCCTGCGCCGCCGCAAGCATCAGGGCGAGAATCAGCGCGTAATGCCCCAGTTCGACGACCATCAGCGCGCACCGCCGGATGTGGCTGCGGCTGCGGCTGCGGCCGCGGTCTTGCCCGGCTGCGCCGGCGTGCTCGATGCCGTGTTCTGCCGCAGCGAGCGCGCGACCTCGGGCGGCATGTATTTCTCGTCGTGTTTCGCCAGCACCTCATCGGCGACGAAGGTGCCGCTGGCATCGAGGCGACCATGAGCGACCACGCCGGCGCCCTCGCGGAACAGGTCCGGCAGCACGTTGGCGTAGCGCACCGACACATTGTGTTTGAAGTCGGTGACCACGAAACGCACCTCCAGCGAGCCCGGTGTGCGTTGCAGGCTGCCCTGCTCGACCATGCCGCCCAGGCGGAAGCGCTGCCCAGGCTTGACCTCCCCGGCCGCGATCCGGCTCGGGTCGAAATAGAACATGACGTTCTGCTGGAAAGCGCGCAGCGCCAGGCCGCCGGCGATGCTGACACCGGCGAGGATGCCGAGCACCCAGAACAGCCGCCGCCGCCGCGGTGTCATGAGGCCACCTTGAGGCCCGCCAGGCGCCGTCGCGCTTCAGCCTGGGCGGCGCGCAACGAGCGCCGCGCCCAATGGATGTTCAGGCCGACGACGGCCGCGGTCAGCGCATAGCACGGCCACAAATAGCGCGCGTAACCACCCATCGCCATAAACTTCAGCATATCTACCCCTCTCCTGTCGCCGTGGCGCCCAGCGCCTTGGCAATCCAGTGCGCATTGCGCTCGCGGCGCAGCAGCTCACCGCGCGCCCGGGTGAGCAGCAATGCGACAAAATACACGGTGAATCCTGCCAGCATCAGCAGCAACGGTATCAGCATCGCGGCCGGCATGGTCGGTCGCCCTAATTTTAGCACGCTAGGCGCCTGATGCAGCGAATTCCACCAGGTCACGGAGTAATGGATGATCGGCACATTAACCACGCCGACGATTGCGAGCACCGCGCTGGCGCGGTCCGCGCGCCCGATGTCATCGATCGCATTGCGCAGTCCCATGTAACCCAGATACAGGAACAGCAGCAGCAGCTCCGAGGTCAGCCGCGGGTCCCATACCCAATACGTCCCCCACATCGGTCGGCCCCAGAGCATACCGGTCGCTAGCGCCACCGCGGTAAAAGAGGCCCCGATCGGCGCGCAGCTCGCCGCCACGGCATAGGCGACCGTCATGCGCCAGATCAGGCCGACGGCGGCGCTGCTGGCCATCACGACGTAGATCATCAGCGACAGCCAGGCCACGGGCGCATGCACATAGATGATCCGAAAGCCGTCGCCTTGCTGATAGTCGGGTGGCGCCAGCCCGAGGCCCCCGATCAGGCCGGCCAGGCACAGCGCCGCCGCGGGCCAGCCAAACCACGGCGCCAGCCGGGTCGCCAAGCGATAGAAATGCGGCGGTGAACCGAAGCGATGAAACCATACCCAAGCCACGTTGACTCCCGGCCCTATTCCAGACCAATCCGCACTGCAGCCGCCAGCGCCCAGGGCGCCAGCGTCGCGCTGAGCACCGTGATGGCTGCCAGCAGATACAGCGGCGCCGCGAGCGGCTCGCCGGCGATCGCCAGTGCGGTCGCGCGTGCGCCGAATATCAGCACCGGCACCGCCAGCGGCAGCACCAGCAACGCCAGTAACGATCCATTGCGCTTCAGACTCATGGTCAGGCCCGCGCCCACGGCGCCAATCAGGCTCAGGGCGATGGTGCCCAGCAGCAAGGCGGCCAGAATGCCCGGGATGGCCTCATAGGGCGCGCCGAGCGCGGTCGCCGCCAGCGGCGCAATCAGCACCAGGGGCAATCCTGTCAATAACCAATGCACCGCTGTCTTAGCCAGCAGCAAGCCCTGAAACGGCAAGCCGCACAGTGCCAGCTGTTCGAGCGCCCCGTCCTGCGCATCTTCACGAAACAAAAGATCCAGCGCCAGCAGCGAGGATAACAGCGCGCCGACCCATAGGGCAGCCGGGGCGATGTCTCGCAGCAGCGAAAGCTGCGGATCCAGCGCCAGTGGAAACAGTGCGGTCACCACCACAAAAAATCCCAGCGGCTGCAGCGTATCGCCCGAACGCCTCAGCGCGAGGCGCAGATCGCGCGCGATCAGCGCCCCGGCCGCGCCCGCGAACCTGACGCGCTGCCCGCTCATTGCAGCGTCAACGACTGCAGCTGCGCGGCTGGCAGATCCAGCGTCCGGTGGGTCGCGACCACCGCCGCGCCACCGGAGCGCAAGTGCCCATCAATCAGCTCGACCAGCAGGGCCTGTCCGCGCTCATCGAGGTTCGAGCCCGGCTCATCGAGCACCCAGAGCGCTCCGCCCGTGAGCGCCAGCCGCGCCAGCGCCACCCGGCGGCGTTGGCCTGCCGACAGGCGTCGCAGCAATTGACCGGCCGCCTCGGCAACCCCGGTGCGCGCCAGGGCGGCGGCGATGTCCCGCGCCTGCACCCGACGCCGCAGCGCAGCGGCGTAGCGCAGGTTCTCGGCCGCGGTCAGATCGGCCTTGAGGCCGTTGTCGTGTCCGAGATAATTGAGCTCGCCGTGGAACGTGGCCGGATCGTCCACGATATCACGGCCACGCCAGCAGATGCGGCCGTGCTCCAACGGCACCAGGCCGCACAGCGCGCGCAGCAGCGTGGTCTTGCCGGCGCCGTTGGCACCGGTGACCTGCAGGCACTGCCCGCCCGCCACGGCCAGGCAGATGCCGCGCAGGACATGCTGCTCGCCGCGCCATAGTTGCAAATTATCGGCCGTCAGTTCATCCATCTGGTGCGGACGGCGGGACTCGAACCCACACTCCCTGTTAAGGAAGCAGATTTTAAGTCTGCTGCGTCTACCGGTTTCGCCACGTCCGCGTTTGTGACGCGGTCTCCAGCCCTGCCCCGCATTATGCGTTAACGCCCCGGACCGCGTCGTGGCAACTCGTTCGGCGCTCGCCGGAAGAACTCAAGCGGTACTGGCGTGTGGCGCTGCCCCGCGGCGGCCGATCCACCGAGCCACGGTTCCTCGGTACGCAAGGTACTGCGCGCCGAAGAGCTGACCCAGCGCCTGTTCCTCGGGAATGATCTGCACGACAGTGATCACCATCACGAACAGCGGCGGCATGAGCCAAGCACTCGCGCTACCGAGCCAGAGCGCCCACCCAATCAGCAGCAGCAGCAGTCCCAGATACATCGGATTGCGGCTGATGCGAAAGACTCCGTCCGTCACCAGTCGCGTGGCCTTGCCCGGATCCATGGGATTGACGGTGGTGCGCGCCTGATGGAAACGCCTGAGCGCGGCCACGTCGATGGCAACTCCGACTCCGCCTGGAAGCCCGGCGAGTCGGTTCCACGGCGGAGCGATCCAGTGACCGAGCGGCAGCCAGCGATGCAGCGCCCACATCGACGCGGCTGCGACCAGCATCACTATCGGTGGCGGAATGCGGGGCTTCACGCGATCGACTCTAGACCCCGGTGGCGTACAGCTCAACAATCCGCCATGCAGCTCCAGCGCAGTGCGGCCCTGCCTCAGCGCGATCCGATCAGGGCGGCAGGACAACTCGCCATTCGGCAACAAATTGCCATGCGACGGCCTTAAGGTGCAAAGCTGACAAGGATGTGGTATCCAAGATTTGTCATCGTTCCCAAGGACTAAGTTGCGGCGCCACGGCGTACGGATAGACCGCCGCAGCGGAGGAAAGCCATGCAGTACGAGCGCGTTCGCCACATCATGACGGAGCCGGTGGTTTCTATCGGTGTCCACGCACCGGTCACCGAGGTGCTGCGTCTTTTCGCCAAACGGCCTCTGCATCATTTGCCCGTGGTCGATGGATTGGAACTCAAAGGCATGCTGAGTTCAGCCGATGTGCTCAAGCTCGACTTTTTCGTTGCTAAGTCCGGCACGCAAGCATCTGCGGCGCTGTCGAACGATCGATTCCGGATTGACACGATGATGCGCCGGCCCGTCATTACGGCAAGGCTCGACGACACAATTGCTGATGCGGCATCCCGCATGGCAACTCACGGCATCCATGGGCTGCCCGTGATCGACGAAAATGGCCATCTGGTTGGCATCGTCACGACTACCGACATCATGCAAGCGCTTCTGCATGGCATAGGCATCAAGCAAAGCCCAGAGCAGCACGAGGCAAAACGCAAGCCGACCGAACTCGAGATGCGCCGCGCGATCGAGGCGGCAGAGTCCGCGACACTGGACGGCACCGATACGAACGGCGTCGCAGCGTCCATGCTATACCTCTACGAACGTAACTCACTGCTGGAGGCGTTACGGCAAAACGTGGCTCGCTATGTGCACGGCGGGCAGGACGCACGATTGCACTCGCGTCTCGTCAAAGAAATCGACCAGCTAGGAGAGCCAGGCCAGGAGATCGAACTTTCGATTCCGCTGTGAGCGGGTCGTTGGTTGGGGGGCCGTCGTGTCCATCACAAGCCCCGGAAGCACCGCGAGCCGGCGCCTGTCTCAATCGAGACGCGCGCGGAACGCTTCGCCGAGCGAAATCGCTCCCGTGCGCGCCAACGCGAGCGCCTGGACGCTGAGTGGCACCATGCCCTCTTCGACGGCCTGGGCTTCGAGCTGATCGTGGCCGGCGCCGGCCTGCACCAACTTGCGAAGCTTGGGGCTCATCTCGAGCAGTTCGTAGACGGCGACTCGGCCGCGAAAGCCGGTTCCGGAACATTCCTCGCACCCGCTGCCGCGCCAGAACGTCTCGGCATCGCCAATGTGCAGAGCCTCGCGAGCTTCCGAATTGGCCTCCGCAACCTTGCAATGTTCGCAATTACGACGCACGAGTCGCTGTGCCAGAACCCCGGCCAACGTGGCATTGGCAAGGTATGGCTGGATGCCAATCTCCACAAGGCGCGCAACAGTCTGCGCTGCGCTGTTCGTATGCAACGTGGACAACACCAAGTGGCCGGTGAGTGCGCTCTCGACCGCGATCTTCGCAGTATCAGCGTCACGGATTTCACCGATCAGAATGACATCGGGGTCGTGACGCAGGACGTGTCGCAGCGCCTGGGCGAAGCCGAAATCGATGGCGGGGTGAACCTGGATCTGCACGATGCCGTCGAGCCGGTATTCGACCGGATCTTCGACGGTCACGATGTGATACTCGCCGGTGTTCAGCTCCTGCAAGGCCGCGTACAGCGTCGTCGTCTTGCCGGACCCCGTCGGTCCCGTGACGAGCACCAGCCCCTGGTTGCGGTCGATCAGCGCACGGAACCGGCGCTCGTCCGCCGGGGAAAAGCCGACGTCGGCAAGTCGACGTAGCCCGACCTTGGGGTCGAGAATGCGGATAACAACATTCTCGCCGTGCACTGCGGGCATCATCGAGACGCGCATGTCGACGAGTCCTTGCGGCGTACTCATGTGGATCGCGCCATCCTGCGGCAGGCGATGCTCCCCCAGATCCATGCTCGCGAGAACTTTGATTCGCGCAACGACGGCCGGAAACAGCGCCCGATTGAACTCCCCGACCGCCACAAGCGAGCCGTCAATTCTGCATCGCACATCCGCGCACCGTTCGCGCGGATGCAGGTGGATATCCGATGCGCGCCGCTGCACGGCGTTGAGCAGCAGGTTGTTCACCAATCGTACGATCGGTTTCTGCTGCGCGAGCCGCTCGACGGCCGGCTCCGTCGGGTCAATATGCTCTCGCAGAAGCCGCTCAGCCTCACGATCCAGTGCGGCGTCCTCGATGAGCGGGTAGTGCGTCGCGATGGCTGTATCGAGATCCGCCGGACTCGCGAGCACGACCTCCATGGGCATTTGTGTCCGGAATCGCAATGCAGAGAGCTTTTCGATGTCCGCGGGATCGTCCGTGGCGATCACCAGCTGCCCCTCGTGGATCATCAGCGGCAGCACGCGGCGCGCGCGTGCAATGTCCGCGGGGACAGTGGCAAGCGCGGCTGGCTCAACATCGAATTCGCCCAGGCGCACGTAGACGACGCCGAGCTGTTCGCTGAGCGCACGATAGAGCTCGTCCTCATTGATCTCGCCTGTTGTGAGCAACACACTGCCGAGTCGCGCAGCGGGTCGAACCTCCTGCGCGGCAAGCGCACGATGCAGCCCCGTGTCATGTACAAACCCCGCGGACGTCAACAGCGCACCAATCGGCTGGCGATGTGGGGGACGGGCGGCCGCGAGCGCGGCACGCAAGCGCGCGCACGTCGTTGCAGGATCCGCCGAAGTGTCGGTCCCTTGAGATCTGAGGATTGGCTCGGCTAACTGGGGATTGGTCATGGCCTGCTCCATCGCACACGACCGGATTGCTGTGCCGTGCAAGTCATTATCGGCGCACCTGGGATAGGTAGCTGTGTGCCTACTCACAGTTAGGAGTAGTAGGTAGGAGATGATCAATAGGACTGTGCAAAGGCCGCACGCAGATCCTGCGCGGAGAGGAATGATTGCCAAGTCAGTGGTCTGCCGCCTGGGGCCGCCCGGCGGAAAAGACACCGTTTATGTACAGCAAGCCCTTGCGTTAGGGCAGCGGATGCTGCCGGATGCTCAAATGGAGGCTAGGGTCACTAGGGTGCTCCGGATGAGTCGATGCAGGTCGGGGACGCAGATCTAGTGGCGGAACAGAAATCACTGCGTGCTAAGCATCAGCAACACACGGATGTGGAACCTAATCGCGCCGATTTATCGGATACCGGCGAAGGGTAATTGCGCTCTAATTGTATATCATTGATTATTCAGGTTGTGCGCCGTTGATGCCGCGCAAAGTTATCCCTTTGAATACTACGCGGAACTCGATGGGACCTTTTTGCAATGACTCCACGCTCCGCCCTATGCTTGGGTAGCAACATCCGACGGGGTTGCCATGGCGGCGATAAATTCCGGCAGCGATCGAACGCCAGGCGCGATGACAACATCACTTCGCGCGCATTGGTTGTTTTTGCGTCGTGGGAATGATCATACGTAGGGGGGTGCCTGTGAGCTCAACCTGCTTTTCGGTTTCCACGCGGTGATGCGAGAGCGCAACGTCGCCAAACGCCGGCCGGCCATCGCCATCGCCTTCGCTTACCGGACGGCGGGGACGCGATGACGGTGTCCGTGGCAGCGGACAGCGCGCGCGCGGTGCCGCAGCCCGTCGCGGCGCCGCTAACCGGCGCGGCGATCTTTCTCGTCGTCACGGTGAACCTGGGTGTCGAGCATCGCGCGGCCGTGCGTTTGTTCTGCAGCGACCTCGCGAAACTGGTGCGCGCAGTGGGATTCCGCGACCTCGACGGCGGCCTGACGTGCGTCATGGGGTTTGGGTCCGACGCCTGGGATCGGCTCTTAGGACCAAAACGGCCGGCAGAGCTGCACACGTTCCGCGAGTTCGGTGCCGGCGCGCGTCATGCAGTCGCGACGCCCGGCGACCTGCTGTTCCATATCCGCGCGCGACGTATGGATCTGTGCTTCGAGCTGGCGACACAGATATCGGCGCAGCTCGCCGGCGCCGTCTCGCCCGTCGATGAGGTGCACGGCTTTCGCTATTTCGATGCCCGCGATCTTCTGGGTTTCGTCGATGGCACGGAGAATCCAGCCGGTCAAGCGGCGCTCGACGCCGTGCTGATCGGCCCAGAGGACGTCGATTTCGCCGGCGGCAGCTATGTCATCGTGCAGAAATACCTGCACGACCTGGCGGCGTGGAATGCGCTGTCCACCGAGGCGCAGGAACGCATCATCGGCCGCACTAAACTCGCCGACATCGAGCTCGACGACGCGGTCAAGCCGACCTCGGCGCACAACGCACTCACCACCATCGTGGAGGGCGGCCAGGAGATCAAGATCCTCCGCGACAACATGCCCTTCGGTCAGGCGTCGCAGGGCGAATTCGGGACCTACTTCATCGGCTACAGCCGCTCGCCTCGTACCATCGAACAGATGCTTGAAAACATGTTTGTCGGCCGACCGCCGGGCAATTACGACCGGCTACTGGACATCAGCCGCGCCGTCACCGGCAGTCTCTTCTTCGTGCCGTCGGCGACATTCCTGGAATCGGTGATGGTCAGCGAGCCGTCAGACGAGCCCGCGCGGTCCGTTGCGTCGATCAGCGATGGTTCGCTCGGCATCGGCACCCTTAAACGAGACCCCCGCTATGAATAATCTGCATCGCGAACTGGCCCCGATTTCCGCCGCGGCGTGGGCGCAGATTGAGGAGGAGGCGTCGCGAACCATCAAACGCTATCTCGCCGGGCGGCGTGTGGTTGATGTGCAGGGGCCGGGTGGCACCGCCCTGTCCGCGGTTGGCACCGGCCACCTGCGCACGATCGAAGCGCCCGCGAGCGGCGTGCTCGCTCGGCAGCGCGAGGCGCGGGCGCTGGTCGAGCTCAGGGTGCCTTTCGAGCTCGATCGGCAGGCCATCGATGATGTGGAGCGCGGCGCGAATGATTCCGAGTGGCAGCCTGTCAAGGACGCCGCTCGCCGGATCGCCTTTGCCGAGGACTGCGCGATCTTTGAAGGCTATGCGGCCGCCGGCATCGAAGGCATCGGCCAGGGAACCAGCAATCCGGTCGTGGCGCTCCCCGTCGAGGTGCGCGCCTATCCCCAGGCGATCGCCGAATCGTTAAACCAATTGCGCCTCGTCGGCGTCAACGGTCCGTATTACGTACTACTGGGTGCCGAGCCCTACACCGCGCTGAGCGAGGCCAGCGATCAGGGCTACCCTGTTCTGCAGCATATCCACCGTCTCGTCGACACCGAGATCGTCTGGGCCCCGGCCGTCGCCGGCGCCTTTGTCCTCAGCACCCGTGGCGGCGATTTCGCCCTGCACATCGGTCAGGATGTCTCCATCGGCTATTCGAACCACACCGATGCCATCGTTCAACTCTATTTGCAGGAGACTTTCACGTTCCTGCTGCTGACCGCCGAGGCCGCCGTAGCGCTGGCACCGGCTCCTAGACTGCCGGTAGCCGCGCGTTGAGCCACGATTTGATGTCGTCCATCACGAGCTCCCTGTCGAAGTCGTTGAGCAGATCGTGAAAGTGGCCTTCGTAGAGCTTCAACGTCTTGTCTATGGAACCGGTGGTGTCGTAGAAGAATTGACTCCCACTGGGCCTTGTCACCTTGTCCGCGGTGCCGTGAAGTATGAGCACTGGCAGTCTAATAAGCGGAAAACTCCCTTCTGCGGCGCTCATCGGCACGGGCCATCTGGGCTACGGTGCTCGTAGGCTGCAATTCGTTGGCAATAAGAGGATCCTCATTCATCGATTTCACCAGCATTGGATCACGAGAGAAACCCTCGTTCTTAAGGCGCAGCACGTGGGCATAAGGCGCAAAGTGACTCAGCCCCTGTAAGAATGGAGATGGCAAAATCGGGCGCCGGTAACTGAAAAGCAAAACTCTCGCATATTGAGTCCTGCAAGTTCCTCCTGATGCTCAAGCGCGTAGGTGCAGGCGACCCCACCGCCAGCGCTATGACCCAGAAGATATATCGGGAGTCCTGATTCCCTGGATCTCGCCAGCGCCAAAAGGGTCTCTGACCTGCCGTGCAGAATCCCAACAACCAACAACGACAATGCGGCCCTGCTCGACCCGGTAGAAAACCCCAAACGGGAATCGACGCAACAGTGCTGGTCGTGCCGTCCGATGTACGAGGCTTGTACGCAACGGGAGAGCGCGACCTGGGTTTGCTCGAGAAACTGCTGCCCGAGACCTGGCCGCTGGCTCCTCATAGCACGCTGCCGTGTCCGCTGGATCCGGCTCTGGCTCTGACCTAACGCGGACTTCGGCCGTCATGGCCTTCGGCGGATATCCGCCACGACCTAGAGTCGGAATCACAGGTTACGCGCAGGTGATTGACTTCAAAGGGCAAGTTGATGGCATGTTGCCTTCCATACCTCCGACCATGAATGTACCCCAGCCACCCGTCACGGCCACGCGCAATGCCGCTCGCACTTTGTTGCGCTCGATAATTTCCCACTCCGATGGCCGATCCGGGACGGCGTCGTATTCCAGATGCCCATCGCCCAACTGGCCAGCGCAATGTCAATCCGATCAGAGCAGAAGCCAAGCTGCGTAAGACCGATGATCAACGTCAGCGAAAAACACAATCGTAGGTGCCGACGGATCGACGACCGCGGCAAACAATTGCTCGACGATATGGCACGACTCGAGCATCGTCCTTTACATCGCAGCGGAACATCACGGCGGGTCGGCAGGCGGCAATTCGACGCGCCCGCCGGCGGCCAGCAGCAGCTTCACCGCATCAACGTAGCGCTGGCTATTCGCCTGCACTTCCCCGAGTTGTGCCTGCTGGTGCAGCCGCTGCGCATCCAGTACCTGTACAAATCCGGCGTTGCCCGCCGCATACGCTTGGCGCGTGAGCCATAGCGATGCGCCTGCGGACTGAAGTGCGTGCTGCTGTGTGCTTAACAATGCTGCGTCGTTACCCAAAGCTTGCAAGGCGGCGGCGACTTGACTGAACGCCTCCAGCACGGTTTGTCGGTATGCGGCAAACGCCGCCCGGTACTCGTCCTGGGCGACACGCCGCTCTGCCGTCAGGGTACCGCCATGGAACATCGGGGTTGTCAGGCCTCCCAGGATATTCCAAGCGGTTTCCGATGGGCCGCCGCCGAACAGACCCTGCTCGCCGATGGCAGCACTCAGCGTGAAATGCGGATACAGGTTAGCCGTGGCGATGCCGAGGGTGGCACTGGCCGCGTGCAGCTGCGCTTCGGCCGCGCTGATGTCGGGTCGACGATGTACGAGTTCGGACGGCAACGCTACCGGCAGATGCTCCGCGAGCTTCAGATCGTCCAGATCCACATCGGGCGCTGTCCAGTCCGACGGTGCCGCGCCGATCAAGCTACTCAATACATCCTGCGCCACATTCAACTCCTGCTTCAGCGGCGGCAGGAGCGTACGATCGTGATCGGTCTGGCTTTGCGCACTGAGCACGTCCATGTGAGACACCGCACCGGCTTCGAGCGCGGCACGGATGAGCGTCAGGCTGTGCTCATCATCGGCAATGATGCCCTGGGCCACGCGGATCTGCGCGCGCAACGCGGCAATCTGCAGCGCCTCGATCACGACATTGCCACTGACACTGAGCGCGACAGCGTCAAGCCGCGCGGACTCGTATTGCGCGTTGGCGGTCGCCTGTTCGACACGTGATCTCGTGCCCCCGAACACGTCGAAGTCGTAATTGACTGTCGGGCCAGCCGCGTAGGCGGAATAGGGCGGAAAGTCCTTTGCCAGCGAGCCCAGCACGGGGGCGCCATAGCGAGTTCGCTGCGCCTCGGCCGTTGCGTCCACCTGGGGATACCACGCGCCACGCGCGGCGCGAATTCGCTCGCGTGCGGCGGCCAGGTGCGCCTCAGCGCTGGCGAGCGATTGATTGTTCTTAAGAGCCAGCGACACCAATCGATTGATCTGCTCCGATCCCAGCAGTGTCCACCAGGCATCCGGGGGACTGTCCCCGAAGGACACCTGCGGAATGTCTTCCGCGGTCCCAGTGACAGACGTCTTCATGCCCGCCGGCGCTTGAATATACTGGGTTTGGGAGGGGTCCGCCGGGCGCACATAAGCGATGCGTGACGCACAACCGCTGCCAAGAACGGCTGTGACTAGCATTGTCAGCGCACCCGCTTTGCGCAGGGTAATTGGATTGCGGTTACTCAATGGCCATGCCCTCCTACGGAGACCTGGGACACCTTGCGCACGAACAAGACTGCCACCAGCCCAAGTCCCAGCACAGCGCTCTGCATGATGATGGTGTCGCTGAACCCGAGCAGAAACGCCTGATGCCGGATATCTCGCCCTACCGCCACTACCGCATCGCGGTACGCCACGGCGGTGTCACTGAGCCCAGAGTTTAGAAATTGGGCGGCCAGATGATCGAGTCGCTGCCGAGTGCTCTCATCGAGCAGGGTTACCTGCGAGGATAGGATGGCCGAGTGGAACTGCTCGCGCTTGGTCAGGAAGGTCTGGATCACGGCGATCCCGACGGCGCCCCCCATGTTGCGCATCGCATTGAAGAGCGCCGACGCGGACCCCGCATACTCGTGCTCGATTCCTGCAATCGCGATCGCCGAGAGCGGCGCCATCGTCATGACTTGCGCCAAGGCGCGGACCAGGCTTGAGCTTAAGAACTGCGGGCCAGAAAAGTCATCCGACAATCGGGTGGCGAGCAGGCTGCCGGCGATGAACAGAATATAGCCGACGATGACCAGCCAGCGACTATCGACGCGTTGCATGATTTTGGGAAGGAACGGAATGAGCAGCAATTGCGGCAGCCCGATCCAGATCATCACGCCGCCGATCTGCTGGGAGCTGTAACCCTGCATGCGCGACAGGTACTGCGGGATGAGGTAAATCCAACCGAACATCGAGAATCCGAAAATGAAGTTCGCGCAAGTGCCCAGACCGAAATTGCGCCGCGCCAGCAGGCGCAGATTCAACAACGGCGCAGTGCGCTTCAGCTCCACGCAGATGAAGGCGCCGAGACTCAACACGGCGATTACGGCGAGACGCACGATGAACGGCGAGCCGAACCAGTCATTCTTGTCGCCTTCTTCGAGCACGGTCTCCAGACAGCCGAGTCCGACTGCCATGGTAAACATCCCCAGCCAGTCACCATGACGCAGCAGTTGCAATTGACGCGGCGCGGGTTCGAGGGAATACCAGAGCATCACGACCATCACCAAGCCGGGGGGTAAGCTGAGAAAGAAAATCGACTGCCAGCCGAACGTGTCGCTGAAATAGCCGCCAAGCGCCGGGCCGATGGAGGGCGCGAAGACCACCGCAATGGAATAGATCGCAAGGCCCGCGGGGTACTTGGAGCGCGGCAGCTTGGTCATGATGATGGTAAAGGCCAGCGGTATTAGTGCGCCCCCCGCAAAGCCCTGGGCGGCCCGGATCAGGATCATCTGTCCGAGCGTCTGCGCAGACGCGCACGCCGCGGTCAGCCCTAGGAAGAGGATAGTGCTGGCGAGCAAATAGGTGCGCAGCGAGAGGATGCTGGCGAACCAGGCGCTCAGTGGGATCACGATGATTTCGGCGATCAGATAAGACGTCGTGATCCATCCACCGTCGTCGAGGCCGGCGCCGATGCCGCCCTGGATGTCAGCCAGTGAAGCACCGACCACCTGAATGTTGAGGATGGCCAGAAACGCTCCGACCGTTGAACCGACCACGGCTACCCAGGTCTTGAACGACACGTCATCGGCAGTCTGCGCCCCGGGCCGCAAAGGGGCGTCCCGGTCGAGGGTACTGGGGGGCGACAGCGTAGCCGAGGCGGTGGCCATGACGTGTTCCGTGCCTCAATGAGCCCGAGGTGACGAGATCATCGCAAGTGATGAGACCGCGGAGGCTGCGCAGGTCGCAACCAGCGCCGAGCCTGCCCCCGGCTTGGTGTCGATCGACGCTTCGACCGACATTCCAGGGCGCAAGCTGCCGATCAGCGTCTGGCGGGAATCAAGAACGATCTTCACCGGAATGCGCTGCACGATTTTAGTGAAATTCCCAGTGGCGTTGTCCGGCGGCAGCAGGCTGAACTCAAGTCCGCTCGCCGGCGCCAGGCTGTCGACGCAGCCGCGTAACTGCACCCCCGGAAAGGTGTCCACGCGCAACCGTACCGGCTCGCCGGCGCGCACACGAGTCAGTTGCGTTTCCTTGAAATTGGCCGTGACGTATACCTCGGCGAGTGGCACGAGCGCGGTCAGCTGCGTACCCGCCTGCACGTACTGGCCCAAACGAACGGTGCGCGCCGCAACCACACCATCGATCGGCGCGCTAATTATCGTGTAGCCAAGATCCAGGGCCGCCCGCCGTTCGATCGCTTGCGAGCGATACCCGAGCGCCTGGGCCTGCGCCAGCTTCGCCCGCAGAACGTGCACCTGCTGCTGCACCGTGGTAAGCGCCGCCTGGTCTCGCGCGAGATCAGCGCTGCGCTCGCGCTCCTGGGCATCGGCTTCCTGCGACTGCTGCTGCGAGCCGAACCCGATGCCCGCCATCTTGTGATAGCGCACCCGATTGAGGCGCGCCAGTTCCAATGCCGCCTCGCTGGCCGCCACGCTCGCACGTGCTATGGCGATCAGCGCGTCCTGCTGCGCGAGTTGCGCGTGGAGATCGTCGACCCCGGCTTGAGCCGCCTGCACATCGGCCCGCGCCTGATCCAAGGCCGCACGAAAATCTCGGTCGTCAATGCGTGCGAGCACCTGGCCGGCGCGCACCGGCTGATGATCTTCCACGAGAACGGCCGATACATAGCCCGATACACGGGAGGCGACGATAGTCGAGTCGGCTTGCACATACGCATCGTCCGTGGAGACAACGAAACGGCCCGACATGGAGTAGTACACCGCCCAGGCTATTGCCAGCGCCAGTCCCAGCGGCGCCGCGATCGTCAGCAGGAAATGCTGGCGCAACCACTGCCCGCCCGCCCGCAGCCGTCCTTCGATCGAGGGGATGTCTGCCGGCGCGATTTGGGATTTCATCAACATGGATAGCTACCGCAGCGTTTGACCCGCAGTGGCGGGAATGTCAACGGACTCACTCTGGACTTCGTGCATCTGAGGCCGCCGCCCAGTTGTGATTCCGGGAAGGGACAGGTGCGGGTCCGTACCGCTCCCAAGGTCCGTAGCCGCTGCAACATTGACTTGCTTCTGCGCGCCTCGGGCCGCCTGGCTATTGAAGACCAGAACTTCGCACAGAGTGATCAGCAGCGCTGCAACGAGAGTGAGCCATCGGTAGGTTTTCACGAGTGCCTCCGCGAATGTCGTCTACAACTATTGTCGGAGGAACTCTATCAATGCCCCGTAGAGCGAGTATTACGTCTACCAGTACGCGGCATTTCAAAAGAAATGCTCCTCGCCCGCATCCTGGACCGCGAGCGCTGCGCGCGCCCGCAATGTCACGGATGTCCGGTAGGCGTTACCACCGCGCCCGATGGCTCATTACTGGTGACTGACGACGGCTCAAACTCGGTCTGGCGGATCAACTACGTCGGCAAATAGCCGCGTGTCGAGGTTTGGGAGACATTTCCGCGAACCCGGCACTGCCTATGGGTACTGCTCCGGGTTCATCGCCATCGCCTGGCTGCCCTGTACCCTCGCGGAATCCTTCCAGCCACCGCCAAGCGCGCGGATCAGGTCAACGCTGGCGCGCAGCTGCACGGTATCGAGATTGAGTGCGTCCAGCTGCGTCTGCAGGACGGCGGTCTGGGAGGTGACCACGGTGAGATAGTCGGTCGCACCCTTGACGTAGAGCGTCATGGAGAGGTCCAGCGTACGCTGCGCGGCATCGACCGCGGCCTTCTCCTCCAGGGCGGCGTCGTGGTAGTGATTGAGTGTGGCGAGGCTGTCCTCTATCTGCTGAAACGCATTGACGACGGTGCTGCGGTAATTGGCGGCTGAGGCGTCGAACTCGGCGCGCGCTTGAGCGACCTGTGCCCGGCGCCGGCCGCCGTCAAACACGCTGAGCAGGGCGTTCGGTCCGATCGCCCAGAAAGAACTCGGCGCGCTCAGCCAGTTCGAGAAGGCGTTGCCTTGGAAGCCGCCCTGAGCGCCGAGTGTGAGCGTGGGAAAATACGCAGCACGCGCGACTCCGATGTTGGCATTGGCCGCCATCATGCGGCGCTGAGCGGCCGCAATATCCGGACGGCGTTGGAGAAGCGTAGTCGGAACACCGCTGGGAATCTGCGGAAGTGTGATGTCGACGATCTCCGGCTTGATCGAGAACGTCGAGGCCGACACGCCGAGCAGGGCCGCAATAGCGTGTTCCATCAGCGCGCGTTGAGCGAGCGTCTGCGCGGCCTGGGAGCGTGCAGCATTGAGCTGGGTCTGCGCCTGCGAAACGTCGAGGCCGGGGGCGATGCCGGCATCGTGGCGCTGCTCGGTGAGGCTGAGCGCGCGCGAATAAGCACTCACCGTCTCATCGAGAATCGCGCTGTCGCGATCGAGGCTCCGCAGCTGAATGTAATCGTCGACCAGCTGCGCGATCAGCGACAGGCGGGCATTTTCAAGATCTGCGGCGGATGCGGCGGCGTTGGCCTCGCCTGCGGCGACCTCATTGCGAATCTGGCCCCACAGGTCGAGCTCGTAGCTGACGCTGCCGCCTACTGTGTTGGCGTTGTAGTAGGTTGGCGTGGTGGGTCCTCTGAGCGGCGCGTTGAGCGATTCGCGATCGCGTTCGACGCCGGCGCCGAGACCGAGCGTTGGAAATAAATCCGCTCGCGCCTGATCGCTCAGCGCCCTCGCTCGCGCGTAATTGGCCAGAGCGGCGGCCAGCGTCGGGTTCCCGGCGATCAGCCTTTTCTGCAGCTCGTCGAGCTGCGCGTTGTCGTAGAGCGCCCACCAGCTATCGCGCGGCAGGCGGTCGGCCGGCTGCGCCTGCGTCCAGGGCCCGATTTCCTTATAGGCGACCGCAGTTGGAATGTCCGGGGTTTTCAGCGGCGGCGCGAGCGAACAGGCGCCGAGCAGCAGCGTCAGCGCCGCGCCGTAGCAGGGTAAGCCCTTAACCCTTTTCATTTTCATGCTTCCCTTGGGCCGCAACCATGCCACTCGACGCTGCGCCGGCGAGGCGCACGACGGCGCCGTTGCCGATTCCGTCGGGAGGGCTTTCGATCACGCGGTCGTTCGGTGACAGACCGGAGGCGAGTTCGACCACCGCACCCAGGTCGCGTTCGATCGACACAGGCTTGAGCAGTACGTGGTTGTCAGCGCCCACAGTAGCGATGGAAAGCCCCTTGGCGTCGAAAATCACAGCGCTCGACGGCACGCTGAGTACATCGGTGGCGTCAGCGATTTGCAGACGGATGCTGGCGTAGTCGCCCGGCATCATCTCACCGGCGCTATTGTCGACGATGAGCTGCATCAGGGTCGTGCCGCTACTCGGGTTGACGGCCTGGGCCGAAGCCTCGACCGTTCCGCTATAGCTCTTGCCGGGATGTTCGGGCACTGTGATCGTGGCCATGGTGCCCGGCGGCACGCTAGGTACATCGTTTTGCGGCACGTTGACATACACGCGCAGCTTGGTCGTTTCGGAGACTACGAACAGCTCCGCACCCCCGGTGGCTCCGACATTGATGAGCGCGCCGATGTCGGTTTCGCGTGCGGTGACGATGCCGTCGAACGGTGCGATCAGGCGTTTGAAGCTTTCCTCCGCGACCAGGCGGTTGACGTTCGCCTGCGCCGCCTTGACCTGGGCGATATTGGCATTCCAGGTGAAAGTGCGCTGGTCGACGTCTTGCTTGGCGACGGCGTCGGTGCTGGCCAGCGACTGCCAGCGCTCCGCGCTGATTTGCGCAAGTTTCGCATTGGCCTGAGCGACGCTGAGATCCGCGCGCGCCTGCGTGAGCTGCTGGTCGAGATCGGGCGTATCAATTTCGGCCAGCACGTCCCCTGCCTTCACCTTCCCGCCGATATCGTGCTTCCAGCTCTTCAGGTAGCCCGGGACGCGCGCGTAGATGGGTGCACGGATGTAGGCTTCCAGACGTCCGGGCAAGTCCAGGCTCGCATGATCCTGCACATTGGTCGGTGCCACGATGGCCACGGTCGGCACGGACTGTGCTTCGGTCAACTCGTGCAGGCGAGAATTTTGTGCCGCGCGGGAGACCATACCGTGGGCGACGACGGCGACGGCGAGTAGCGCGAATGCGCCGCCGACCAAGCGCAGCCGGCGCAAAACGGAACGGCCGGTATTTTGATCAGGCTGGGACATGGCTTGCTCCTAAGTTGGCTTCGGGCGTCGGCTTTGGGCTGTAGCTCCGATGAATGATGGTGAACACCACAGGGACGAAGAACAGTGTCGAGACGGTGGCGAAGATCAGGCCACCGATTACGGCGCGGCCGAGCGGCGCATTCTGCTCACCGCCTTCGCCCAAGCCCAACGCCATTGGCAGCATGCCGATCACCATCGCCAGCGCCGTCATCAACACCGGGCGCAGGCGCACGAATCCAGCCTCAAGCGCGGCTTGTGTCACATCACCGATCTCGTTGAGCTTTTCGCGCGCAAAACTGATCACCAGCACGCTGTTGGCGGTCGCCACGCCCATGCACATGATTGCGCCCGTGAGCGCCGGCACCGACAGCGTGGTATGCGTCGCAAACAGCATCCAGACGATGCCGGCGAGCGCGGCCGGCAGCGCGGTGATGATGACGAATGGATCACTCCACGACTGAAAGTTGATCACGATCAGGAAGTAAATCAGCAGGATCGCGCCGAGCAGGCCGAACAGCAATCCGGAGTAGGCGCTGTTCATGGTCGCCGTTTGGCCGACCAGGGCGACGATCGAGCCCTTCGGCTTGTCCTTGTCGTTCTGGGCGATGATCCTCTCGATGTCGCTCGAGACCGCCCCGAGATCGCGCCCTTGAGTCGTCGCGTAGATCTCCACCATCGGGGCGATGTCGTACTGCGAGACCACGGCGTCGCTGTGGTTACGGCGGATATCAGCGATGCCGCCGAGCACCGTGGTCGGCGCGCCGGCGGCGTTGATCGGCAGATTCTTGAGCTGTGAAAGCGTGTCGATCTGGTATTGCGGCGTCTGCAGCGCCATCGGATAGCTGACGCCGTTCTTCTCGTTGAGCCAGTAGGTGGGCGCAACCTGACTGGAACTGGCCAGGTTGACGACCAGGCTGTCGGTCACGTCAGCCGCGGTCACGCCGGTGTATTGGGCGCGCGTGCGATCCATATTGACATCGATCGTCGGCAATGCAGCCGACTGCTGAATGCGCGCATCGGCCACGCCGGTGACGTGGCGGATCTGTGCCAGGAGCTTGTTGGCGTAAGTATAGTCGGCGCCGAGATCGTTGCCGCGGATCTGCAGATCGATCGGCGCTGGGGCGCCGAAATTGAGGATCTGGCTCACGATATCGGCGGGTAGAAACGAGAAGGTCATGCTGGGGAAACGGCGCGGCAGCCGCTCGCGCAGGACCTTGACGTAGTTAGCGGTCGGCGCGTGCCCCTGGTTGAGCGAGATCTGGATGTCTCCGTCCGACTCACCGATCGTGCCTGTGTTGTTGTAGATCGTATTGATCGCCGAAATATAGGTGCCGATATTGTCTGCCACCGCCGCCACCTCGCTCGGCGGAATCATCTGGCGAATCGCCTTCTCCACTTCGTTGAAACGCGCCGCGGTCTCCTCGATACGCATCCCGACCGGCGCCCGCACGTGAAGCAGTATCTGACCGCCGTCGACCTGCGGGAAGAAATTGCGGCCGAGAAATGGCACCAGCAGGAACGAGACGACGACGAAGCCGAGAAAGCCCGCGACGAATCGCCTGTGATGTTCAATGGCGAGCGCCAGCAGATCATGGTATGCGGCGCGCAGCCGCGCGAAGCGGGCCTCGAAGCCCCGCTGAAAGCGAACCAGCGGGTTGCTCGACGGCGCCGGTTCGATCACTTCATCGTGCTCGCCGACGTGGCCGACGTGCCTACGCAGCAGATATTTCGCCAGCGTCGGCACCAGCGTGCGCGAAAGCAAGAACGAGAAGACCATCGCGAACATCACGCTCTCCGCCATTGGCACAAACAGGAAGCGCGCCACGCCGTTCAGAAAGAACATCGGAATAAACACGATGCAGATACAAAGCAAGGAGACGAAAGCTGGAACGACGATCTGCGAGGCGCCGTCGAGGATCGCGGTTTCCACCTCCTTGCCCTGTTCGAGGTGGTAGTTGATGCTCTCGATCGTCACCGTCGCCTCGTCGACGAGTATCCCTACGGCGAGCGCAAGACCCCCTAATGTCATGATGTTGAGCGTTTCACCAATCGCCGAGAGCGCTCCGATCGCGCCGAGGATCGCCAGCGGAATCGAGGTGGTCACGATCAGGGTCGAGCGCGCGCTGCCCAGGAACAGCAGGATCATCAGGCTGGTGAGCGCCGCGGCGATCACGCCTTCGCGGATCACGCCCTGGACCGAGGCGCGCACGAAGATCGACTGATCGCCGATCGGCTTGATGTCGAGTGCGTCCGGGAGTGAGGGCTTGATGACTTGCAGCATCTTCTTGATGCCGCTGACGATGTCGAGCGTCGAGGTGGAACCGTTCTTGAACACGCTGAGCAGCACCGAGCGATTGCCGTCCACGTGGACGATATTGGTCTGCACCGCGTTGCCGTCGTGCACCTGGGCGACGTCGTGCATGTACACCATGGCGCCCCCGACGCTCTTGATCGGCAGATCTGCGAGCTCGGGAATTTTCGACGGCGCGCTATTGAGGTTGATGGTGTATTCGTAGTCTCCGATCTTTTGCGTCCCTACCGGGGTGATGAGGTTCTGCGCGGCGAGCGCATGGGCGACGTCGAGGCCGGTCAAGCCGCGCGACTGCAGCGCAGCGGTGTCGAGGTCGAACATCACCTGCGGCGCCTTGCCACCGAATGGCCAGGGAATACCCGCGCCCTGTACCGTGACCAGGCGCGGGCGCACGAAATTCATGCCCAGATCAACGAGATTCTGCTCAGTCAGTCCGATACCTGACAGCGCAAGCTGGATGATCGGTACTGTCGAGGCGCTGTAATTGAGGATCAGCGGTGGCGTCGTGCCGGCCGGCATCTGCTTGAGCAGGCTCTGCGAAATCGCGGTGACCTGCGCGTTGGCGGTGGCGATATTCACCGACGGGTGAAAGAAGATCTTGACGATACCGAAGGTGTTGTACGAATTCGCCTCGATGTGCTCGATGTCGTTGACCGTCGTCGTCAGGGCGCGTTCGAACGGAGTGATGATGCGCCCCGCCATCTGGTCTGGGGGCAAGCCCTGGTATTGAAAGGCCACGGCGATGATCGGAATGTCGATGCTCGGAAAAATATCGACTGGCATACGCAGTGCGGCGAGCGTGCCGCCGAGGAGAATAAGCAACGCCACCACGACGAATGTGTAAGGCCGACTCAGCGCAATACGAACTATGGCGAGCATGTGGGCAGGCTGCTTAGTTGGCAGAGGACATCGACGATGTCATGGAGGCTTGACGACCGCTGGCATCCTGAGTCGCCAGACCGCCAATCGCAGACCAATCGAGCTTTTCGCCGTCCTGAGCGAAGAGCCGCAGGAATCGGTCGTGCAGCAGGCTGGCAAGCGGCATCGGCACACGCAGACTCTCGGCTGCGGCCAGCGCAAGGCGGATGTCCTTGTATCCGAGCGGCGCGGCGAACGCGGCCGGCTCAAACTTGCCTCGAGCGATGAGAGTGCCGTAGGTTCTGTACGCCGGCGCGTCGAACACGGTGGAGGTGAGGAGCTCGATATACGCCTGCCGGTCGATGCCAGCCTCGCCGATGAGGGCGACGGCCTCGCCTAGCGCCTCGATGGCGGAAGCCGTCAGAAAATTGCCGCTGAGTTTGACGAGATTCGCCGCCGCCGGCTCCGTACCTATCGGAATTGCTTTCTGTCCCATCGCACGGAACAGCGGCTGACACTCAGCGATCGTCGCCGGCTCACCCGCGGCGACGATGAACAGCTTGCCGGCTGCCGCCATGTCCGGTCGCCCAAACACCGGCGCGGCAACGTAGCGCTGTCCGGCTTGCGCATGCGCCCCAGCCAGGCGCTTGGAGAGCGCGACACTGATCGTGCTCATCGACAGATGGATCGCACCTTTGGGCAGATGGGCGATGAGACCTCCGCCTGCCAAGGCGATGTCGGATGCCGCGTCATCATCCGCCAGCATCGTGATCACTGCTTCACCGTCGCACACTGCGGCAACACTGGTTGCCTCGTGCGCACCGAGCTCGATGAGCTGACCGGCCCTACCGGGACTGCGGTTGAATACGCTGACATCGTGTCCGGCCTTCACGAGATTGGCTGCCATGCCGGCGCCCATGTGGCCGAGTCCGATAAATCCGAGTTTCATAGGATCCTCTCCGTATCTGTGGGCAATCAGGCGCGTTGCAGCGGTGCCATGAACTCGGGACCCACGGGATCGACGATCGTCGTGTTCACGATGCGATCGATCAGCTCCCGGTCCGCACTATCGAGCGACCAGTCCGCAACACCGAGTGCTGCTTGCACTTGATCCGGGTGACGCGCGCCCCAGAGCGCAACGCTGATCCCCTGGTCGAGCATCCAGCGCACCGCCAGATGGATCACGCGCCGGTGAAAGCTGCGCTGTGCGAGCTCATCGAGCCGCCGCACGGCGTCGAGGTACTGGGCGAAGCGGGGCGGCTGGAACTTTGGATCAATGCGCCGCAGATCGTCACCCTGGAAAGTGGTGTCCGGCCGCATGCGCCCGCTCAGCAATCCACGACAGAGCGCGCCATACCCGAATGTCGCGATGTTGTTCGCGCGGCAGTAGGGAAGAATCTGCCCTTCGATCGCCCGTTCGAAGAGGTTGTAGGGTGATTGCAGTACGTGCAGAGGCGCAACGCGACGGAAGCGCTCCATCTGTGCCACCGAGAAATTGCTCACACCGATGGCGCGGATCTTGCCCTGCTCGTAAAGCGTGCGCATCGCCTCGGCGGTCTCCTCGATGGGCACGAGCGGGTCAGGCCAGTGGACCTGGTAAACGTCGATGTAGTCGGTACGCAGTCGGCGCAGCGAATCATCGATCTCTTGCATGATTCGGGCCCGGGTCGCATTGCGATAGATCTTTCCATCGCCCCATTCCAGACCGACCTTGGTGGCGATCACCGCGTGTGCGCGCAGACCGGCAACTCCCAGTGCCTGGCCGACAATCTCTTCGGACACCCCAAACCCGTATACCGGCGCGGTGTCGATCAGGTTGATCCCCTGCTCCAGAGCAGCCCGGATGGTGGCGACCGATGCGCTCTCGTCGGTCCCGCCCCACATCCAGCCGCCCATTGCCCAGGTTCCGAGCGCTACGCGCGCGACACGTAGCTGCGTGCCTGGAATGTCAACGGACTCGGTATCGACTTCGCGCATCTGAGTCTGGACTGACTGTTGCATGGGTGGCGTGCTCCTCTTTGGCGAACGTATACAGCCTGTGCGCTCTGCATTGCTGTGGGTGACGACCTGGATTCCTAGATGGCTGCCAGATTGCACCGCGGGTTTTGCGCGCACATTTCTGCGGGTCGCGCCGGCGTTTCAATTGCAATGGCGGCACGATCGAGACGTGCGTGGGCCGCTTGCGGATCCTCAGCGCGAAGGGCGGCTGCCGGAATTGGCAGTCGCCCTTACGGCGACTATCCGCTGTTGATGGCATTTATTCTTTGGGAGCGCAGGTGGCGCTGCCCAGCTCGACCTGCTCCAGGGAAGGCAAGTCCGTGGCAGGAAACGGCTGCCGCCGGTGTCAGGAAGAAGCGTGATGGGCAAAGATTTCGCGTTGCTTTTGCGACGGTCGACCGGCGTTTCAGCCGTAATGCCCTCGGCAATGCGGCCGTACGTTCAATACAGGACTTCGACCGCACAGTTGAACGTATAGCCCACCCCGCGTTCCGTGACGATGAAGCGGGGTTGCGATGTATCCGCTTCAATCTTCCGGCGCAGCCGGGTCACCTGAACGTCGATCGAGCGGTCGTAGACCTCGTTGTCGTACACGCGACTCGCCTCGAGGAGCTGGTCGCGCGTGAGGACCCGTTGCGGGGCACCGAGCAACGCGGCGAGCAAGTTGAACTCGCCATTCGTCAGACCAATGGGTCGTCCGTCGCGCTGCTTGAGGCGCCTCGTTCGCAGGTTGAGTTCGAACTCGGCGAACCGGTAGGCACGAACCTTTCGCTCGCGCGCTTGCGCCAGCGCCGCGCCTTTCGTTCGCCGCAGCACTGTTCGAATGCGCGCCAGAAGCTCGCGCGGACTGAAAGGCTTGGTCAGGTAGTCGTCCGCCCCTAGCTCAAGTCCCATGACACGGTCGGCTTCGTCGCGCACGCCCGTGAGCATGACTATCGGAATCGCTGAACTGTCGCGGAGCGTCCGCGCGATCGCCATGCCGTCCTCGCCGGCAAGGCGCAAGTCGAGGATGACGAGATCAATCGCTTCATCCGCGAGAATCTGCGACATCTCCTGACCGCTCGCCACCACGCTGACGCGCAGCCCGTTCTCCTGAAGATACTCTTCTAGCAGCGCACGGATCTGCGCATCATCGTCCACCACCAGGATGTGCGGCTGAATTGTTTCCGACATGCCTGCAACCTCTCTCGCCGGGGCCCGCGCAATCTAGCACGAAAGTCACGGGCCCGATTCGCGTTAGCATCGCAGCAGGGCCCGCTGCGTTGCAGTTGAACTGCCTCAGTAAGCCGCGCCCAGCACTCGCGCAAGTGACTCGGCAAGGTCGCGGCCCTGCAGCGGCTTGCGCAGTACCTCTTGTGCGCCGACGGCTGCCGCTCTCTGCGCGAGCTGCGCACCGCCGTGGCCGCTCATCAGGATGATCGGCAAGGTAGGCTGAATCTGCCGGATTTCCTGCGCAAGTTCAGTGCCGACCAGGTCCGGCATCGCTTCGTCGGTGAGTACGAGATCGAAGCGCTGCGGCTCGGCCCGAAATGCCTGCAGTGCCGCGCTGCTCGATTCGAAGCCCACGGGCTTGTAGCCGAGCTCGGCAAGCATTTCCTTCGCGAGCGCAACCAGCGCGTGCTCGTCGTCGACGATCATCACCGTTTCGCCGTGTCCACGTGGCAGCTCGCGGACAGCCTCAACCACGGGTTTCCCGGCTTCGCCCGCGACCGGCAGCCAGATCTCGAACTTGGTCCCTTCTCCCGCTCTCGTAGCTACGTCAATGGCGCCCCCAAGCTCGGAAACGATACCGTGCACGAGCGACAGGCCGAGGCCGGTGCCTTCGCCGACACGCTTAGTAGTGAAGAAAGGATCGAACATCCGCTCCAACGCCGCAGGTGGGATGCCGGTGCCCGTGTCGCTGACGACCAGCCGCAGATACGCCCCCGGGGAGAGAGTACCCCGCGAAAGCGAGCGCTGCTCGCTCAATTCGACGCGCTCGAGAACCACGCTGAGTACACCACCGCGCTCCATTGCATGGAGTGCATTGGTACACAGGTTCATCGCCACTTGATGCAGATGCGTCGCATCTCCGATCACTGCAGCGTCTTCGGCTTCGAGTGTTTTCTCGAGGCGAATCCCCGCCGGCAGCGAGGCTGCGAGCAGCTCAAGCGTTTCCTCGATCACGGACTGAACATTCACGGGTACGCGCTCACCGAGCCCGCTGCGGCTGAAGCCGAGAATGCGGTCAACGAGCGTCTTTGCGCGCCCCGCCGCGTGCATGACATTGTCGAGGTAGCGCCGCAAGGCGCTGCCGGCTGCAGAATGCTGGTACGCAAGCTCGCCGTACCCCAGGATCGCTCCGAGGATGTTGTTGAAGTCATGTGCGATACCGCCGGCCAGCGTCCCGATTGCCTCCATCTTCTGCGACTGCCGCAATTGCGCCTCCAGGTGTTCCTTGTCAATTTGCGCCTGCTTTTCCGCGGTGATGTCGGTTGCCGAGCCGACGAACCGACACGGATTGCCCGTCGCGTCGCGCAGACAACGGCCACGGGCGAACACCCAACGCCACTGGCCGTCAGGTTGACGGACGCGGTATTCGCACTCGTAGCGAGGCGTACGCCCCTCGAAATGATCTCTCAGTGCGGCCTCGAAGCGCGGTATGTCATCGGGGTGAATGACGATTTGCGCCAACCACGCGCTGCGAGTGGTGATGACACTGTCTCCGCGCAGCCCCGCCCACGTAATCATCTTCGGCGAAAGGAACAGGCGATCCGTCGCGACGTCCCAGTCCCAATGCCCCTCGTTCGCTCCTTCCATTGCGAGCGCATAGCGCTCCTCGCTTTCACGCAGCGCGCGCTCGCCGGCCTCGACTCGCCGTAATTGCCGCAACAGACCCGCAATGGTTAACACTCCCAGCAGTGTTACGATGAGCGTGCGCAGGCCTAGGCGGAAGGCCTCGTCGCGCCACGGTTGTAGCGCGACGGCCTCTTCGCGGGTGACCGTGACATCCAGGGGCGCGTCCCTCACGTGTGCAACGGCGATGAAGTCCCGCTTGCCGTCGATGGGATTCACGAGTTGCTTAACCTGCGCGATCGGTGCAGAAATGAGCTGCGGGAATTTCTGCCCGATCGCGCTCGGCGTCGGCGGGTTACGCACGAGCAGCGTCCCGTCCTCACGCAGGAGCTGCATCGCGCTGCCTCCACCGAGGTTCACGGCTCCATAGAACTTCTGGAGATCTTCGAGGTCGACGATCGCCGTGACGACGCCTGCGAATCCTCCTGTGTCATCGTCGAGCCGGCGCGAAAGCGCTACCCCCGTGCGGCTTTCGGAACGCGTCACGAACGGTTCGCTCATGAAGAGCCCCGTCGTCGTGCGGTCGCGCTGAGCTGTGAAGTACGAGCGGTCAGAGACGTCAAAATGGGGTGGCGAGTATCCGCGCGAGCGGTAACGCTGTATGCCCTGCGCATCGACGATCGTGAGCAAGCGCACCTGCCGCACCCCGGCCGTACGGTTCGCGAGAATTTCGTCCAGACGCTCCGGCGCGATCTTGCGGCCATCGTTTTGATACCAGCCCGCCGTATCGCGCAGCAGAAGATCGATACCTTGCCAGGTCCACGCGGTTTGCTCGGCGAGCGCGTTGGCCACGTTGCCGAGCTCGCGATCCGTGGAGGCAAGCGAATTGCGATACGCGCGCCAGGCGTCGTATGCAGAGGAACCCGCAAACGCAAGAATGACGAGAACGCCGAGCACGATGGCCCCGAGCCGCAGCCGCTTGAACCGGAGTAAGCGGCCGCGGGGGGAGGCAGAATCGTCTAGTGAGGGCATGCGGTGCGGTCGCGCGCTCAACTCGGTGCGCCCATGACAGCACGCACCGCCTCGAGCAGATCGCCGCGGGTCAGTGGCTTTGCAAGGACCTGCTGGACACCGAGCATCTGCGCTGTCGTGCCCGCGGCCGAGAGACCGGAACGAAACTGCCCCGAGATCGCAATCAGCGGTGTGCCAGGATGCGCGGCCTGAACTTCACGCAGCAGTTGCGCGCCCGCTTGTTTGGGCATGTAAACACTGGCGATCACGAGATCCTCTGTGCCTCCGCGCTGCACCCCGCGCGGCACGGCGTCACGCACCCGATAACCTGCCTGGCTCAGCCACTCCTTGAGCAGAGCGCGCATAAGATCATTTTCCTCGTATATCACAATGCCTGACATGGTTCTGATGCCGAACGTCCTGGGGCCCTCTTGCTCGCGTCGCCTGATCGCTTTGCCCGGTCGGGCGGGCTGCTCAGCGCCGAGGGCGAGAAGAATGTGCGGGACGCAGTCTTCGGCGTGATTTCGCGGCTTTCGCCGTTCGTTTCAATCGTAATGAGCGCAGGCGTCGGTAACGCTGGCGAGGACCAATGTCAGCTGAGTCGCCCGCGCAGCTTGACTGACGGCCTTTTAGAAGATCGCCACGGAAAACCTGCGGCGGCAATCGTCTGTGCTGGCCAGGGTGGGAATCACAGATTTCGCGCAGGTAATTGAACTCAAAAGCCAAGTTGGTGCCATTTCGCCTTCCGTACCCCATCAACGGACCCCACCCAATCGGCATGCCGGCGCGCACCTGTGTAATGCCTACAGACTCCATTGTCCTAAGTCTCAACTGGTCCGACAATCGGCACGCAGGTCACACGCGCAGCAGGTTCCACCGTAAGGACGCAGCGGTCGAGATGCCCGTGTGCCTCGACCCGGAGGTGCCCAAAGCGCACGGTGCCCTGATCGGCATTGAGCCTTTGATGTCGGACAGCGCCAGAAGCCATTGATGGGCCCGGGTGCTCCAATCAATGCGGGCGTCGCACGAACTGTGCCGCCGAGTTGGCCCACGGGATAACCCCACCGGAACCCCGCGTTATTTCGTTTCGAAGTTGATCGCCAACTGCGCGCAGCCAGACACGGGCGGCCCGTTCGACGAGCTGTCTGGCCGGTAGTAAGCAGAACCCGATGCTGCGATTCTCACAGCGGCCTGATCCAGAGACGCCTTTCCCGAAGAGCGGACGATCGTCGGGTCCTGTTTGAGTCTTCCGGTTTCATCGACGCAGACACGCACAGTCACGCTGTTAGCCTGGCCACCGGAGTCATCCTGTCTCGCATCGGCCGCTACCTGCGCCGGCGCTCCCGCGATGGGTTCGGATGCTCGACTTGCCCCCGATAACGGGTTTTGCGAGGTCATCGCTCGCGTCTCATCCGCATTGCCTTGATTGGCCCACCTCAAGGCAATCTGCTTCCACGAGTCGATCGGCTCACCGTCGCCGAGCCGGGTTGCGGGTGCGAATCGAAGCCTGGAGACGCAGCTGATCGCCGCGGAATCCAGAGCATTCGAACCCGAAGACGACTTGATGGAGATCTGTGACGGGGTGCCACTGCTAGGGAGCCAGAAAACGACCACTGCTATGGTTCCCTCATCAGCGATCCGCAGATCCGGACACCGTGTCTTGGGATTGAATCCCAAGGCCGTTTGCGCCCGCGACGGATTGTCGGGAACGGGCTGGGTCTGAGCCGCACTGATGTCTACTCGAACGCTCAGAACCACGCACGTGAGAGTCACACCAAGCCAATTATGCATCAGGACCGCCAATGTTGCGCACGGATGTCGCGATAGGTTGAGAGCATTCCCGAAGACGCGGTGTTGGTGCTGTACATGCTGTTTCGTGGTCCGAAGTGAGCGCCGTACGTAACTTAAGTGCGGCTGTTCCTATTGTCTAGTCTGCGCTGCGCTAGGCGCGTCGACCAGAAGAGGCGCATCATCGGTCTCGGGCAGTGCGCTCTCGAAAGGTCCCAGGGCAATGCACAGTGATGCAGATCGCAAAGCCGTTGAGAATGAGGTCGTCTTAGCAGTCAGACCGGATCCAGCAGTTGCCGCGCAACAGGGCGATACACTTCGTTTCACCTGTGTTTTAGCGCACTTGGATATAGCAAACCAGCGGGCGATTGCGATGAAAGAGTGGCAAGTCTTCGAGGGTATGCTCCTCGCGCTCTTTTTCTCGCACGATGGGTCCATCACTGTCTTTGGCTCAGGTGTATTGGTCGCTCCTGCAATCGCGCTATGCGCTTCTCATGTAATCGCACCTCACATGAATGGGCTTCTGGCGGGTCAAATACCAGTTCTCTGCTTTGGTGTTGCATCTCACGGGGCACAGGGATGGCGGGTGCGGCACATTAGGCTTGTGGACCGCTGCGACATCTGCTTTCTCTGTCTCGAATATTGTGCGGAGCTGCCGCCAGACAAGACCTTCTACCACGCCAGCATAACTACGAGACTCCCGGCGATCGGCGAGAACGTAGCCCTCACTGGCTTTCGTGCACCAGGGAGTTCGCTTAACGCAGCGGAACGCACGGAAGTCCGCGCCAATGTAATTGTTTCCTCTGGAGCAGTGACACAGCGCTTCCCTCTTGGTAGAAATCGACTCTTGGCCCCATGGCCCTGTCTAGAAATCGATTGTCCGGCCTGGGGAGGTATGAGCGGTGGTCCTGTATTCGACTCCAGAGGATATCTGATAGGGCTGGTGGCCAGATCCATGGAGACCGCAGATGAGCCATCCCCCACAGTAGTATCTCTGCCGTGGCCGATACTTGGGCACAAGGTCCAGGCAGGCTGGCCTCCATCGCCTGAATTGACGAACCGATCGCTGTTGGAAATCACCGACACACAGGCTTGCCGAATCGAGCGAGCAGATGCAGTTTCGATTCGAGCTGGCGAGCAAGAGGGACAAATAATTACGGAGTACACTCCTTGGACCTAACTATCGCAAGGCTGCCGTACATGACACTTTTCAAGATGCCATGAACTTGTTTAGGCGTGGCCGACTGAGAGACGAAATCCGCCAATCCGCCGGCAGTTCGGTCTCCCCAAGCCTGTGCGAATCGAGTAGCTCCAATTGCCCCGGCTACTGAGTGTGGCCGGGGTATTCTGATGGCAACGGTCCGTGACGTTCAGGCCATTAGCGCCTTTAGAACGTTCCTTGGATCTCTCTCAATCGCAGTCAACAGCGCCTTCGCTGGCCCTGTTGGTTCGCGTCGTCCCTGTTCCCAATTTCGCAATGTGCCCAAATCCACTCGAAGTAGATTGGCGAATTTGGGTTGACTCAATCCCGTGCTCGCTCGCAGCTTCTTTATCGAATCTGCGTCAATGTGAAATTCCCGAGCCGGTGCCCGCTCTCCTCGAACGATCTCACCAGCCTGCCTCACGCTTTCTAGCAAAGCGTTAAAATTTGCCTTCTTCACTGCCTCTCCTGAAATATACCGTTATTGCCTTAGCTACTATTTCAATGCCTCTGCTGCCCGCCTTAACTGCCTCTTTTCCGCGGCAGTCAAGTCCGTCTTGACGCCCTTCCCGTAAACCATCACGAAGATAATCTGATCGGCGGCAATCCGCCAAAAGTAGATCACGCGCGCACCGCCGCGCTTGCCTTTTCCGCCGAGTGCCCATCGCACCTTTCTCATGCCGCCGGTTCCCTGAATCAACTCGCCCAGATCCGGATCGTCCACCAGGGCCTGCTGTAGCATCGCGTAGGCTTCGTCCGGCATCAGCGCGGTGATTGCCTTGTAGAAGTTATCGGTTTCCATAAAAATCATGGCCGAGACTGTACGCCACTGACGTACCATACGTCAATAGCGTACCCCAGTACCGCCCATACAGTTTGCTGCACCGCAGACTACGGGATGGACCAGAGCGCAAGCCTCCTCGGTTACTTTTTAGACCCGAACTGCACGCAGACTTGGCGGAGTTTCTCGGAAAGAGAAGTGAAACCCCGGCTTCCCAATGAGGCTACGTACACGCAATCAGTTGTGGATTGCTGACATCGTGCGCTCAGGGAAGAAAATTCGAAGCATCAACCTGGTCGAAGAACTCGACGCACTGTGCGCTGTGCTTGAAAACGCTGAGCACAACCATGCGCGCGTGCGCGGTGTCCACGTAGAGCAATGCCACCGTGACCCCGCATTTGCAGACATGCGTAGTCGGACGGGTACTCAGAACATACCGAAAGCCGTTCGTGTTCCTGCTACGCTTCTACGGTTGATTCCTCAAAATGCATACGTAATCCAAATTGTGAGCCTCAGGTTCTTGGTTCCGGGCGACCAGAGAGGTACTTCGTGTGAGTGACCAGTGCAGCAGAATTGTCGGTGGGACGCAGGACGTCTTCTACTCCCGCGCATCCAGCATGCCGTTACCGATGATGGCGCGTGCCGAGGGGGTCTGGTTTTGGGACGAAGACGGCAAGGCGTACATCGACGCATCGTCCGGCCCTATGGTCAGTGCGGTTGGGCATTGCAACCCGCGCGTCATCGACGCGATGATGCGCCAGGCGCGTACGCTCGATTACGCATATACGATGGTCGCACGAAACCGCGCCAATCTAACCTATGCGAACCGGCTGGCTGCGCTGGCAGGGCCCGGGTTCGAGCGCGTAAGCCTTTGCTCCGGCGGCAGCGAGGCCATCGACAATGCGCTCAAATTCGTGAGGCAGTATTGCCTCGCGACGGGACAAGCCACCCGCCACCGGGTGATTTCGCTCGATCCGTCCTACCACGGTGCAACTATCGGTTCGCTCGCCGCCGGCGGCAATATCGCGCTACAGCCGTTCTTCGATGGATTTGCCGTCTCGGCGGTGACCATACCGGCGCCCCTGTCGTATCGAGTTCCGGATGGGCAGACCGTCGAAGAGTACGCCGGCGATTGCGCTCGTGCCCTCGAGACAAAGATCGCAGAGCTCGGCCCAGAGAACGTCCTCGCCTTCGTGCTTGAACCCGTCGGCGGACTCTCGACCGGTGCCGTCGTACCGCCGCCGAGTTACTTTCGAGCGATACGCGATATCTGTACGCGGCACGGCGTGTTCCTGATTTTCGATGAAGTGCTTTGTGGTGCGGGTCGGACGGGGCGATTTATTACGGCCCACCATTGGGCGAACGACTTACCCGATATCATCGTGCAGGCAAAGGGCATCGGCGCCGGCCACGCTCCGCTCGGCGCCATGTGGGTGTCGGCCAAGCACGCGGACCAACTGGCGGCGACCGCAGGATTTGACTTCAGCTATTCCTATAACGCAAATCCAATCGCATGCGCGGTTGGGCTCGCGGTCCTTGACGAGTTCGAGCGGCTGGATCTATGTTCGAATGCGACCGCGCGCGGTGCGCAATTGCGAGCGGGACTCGAGCGGCTCAAAGAGCGGTACCCTATCGTCGGCGACGTACGCGGCAAGGGGTTGCTGCTCGCGGTTGAACTCGTCGCAGATCAAGCAACTAAAGCCTGGCTTCCCCTGGGGTTTGCGGCGACGAAGCGCCTGCGCATCCATGGCCTCAATCACGGCATCATGCTCTATGCCCGTGCGTCCGCGGGCAGCCGCTTCGGACAGTGGTTCATGGTGGCCCCACCGCTGACGATTGCTGAGGCAGAGATTGACGAAGTCCTGGATCGAACAGAAAAGGCCGTGAGGGCGCTTTGCGCCGAGGTCCAGCTTGCTGGATTGTTAGTGTGAAGCTGTCGCCAGTGGCCGGATCGAGAAGGTCCTTCAACGGCTGCTTAGGGTACGACACATCTACAACGCGACCGACCGGTTCTGGCCGATCAGCGACCGTAAGTCCAGCGACCATCAGCAATTGACGCTTCCTGACCCGGAGGAGACAAGCGCGTGCGTCCGCTATCGGGAAAGCCAGTGCGTGATTAGCAATGCGAGGGTCGACCTGTCCGACTTGCATTCTTGGTTTTTCGCGGTAGCCGACGTTGATATGCGACCGGCCGGTTCGCACTCCTGGCCGAGCGCTATGAGCGCAAGAGCGTGATGATCACCTCGAACTTGGTGTTCTCCAAGTGGGATCAGATCTTTAAGGATCCGATGACCACGGCAGCTGCAATAGATCGTGTCGTGCATCACGCCGTCGTGCTCGAGTTCAACGGCGACAGTCTTCGCGCTGAAGTCGCCCAGAAGCGCGCGGCTCAGGCGGCCAGCACGGCGGCTTCAAACCATGGACCCAAAACATGATGCGAGCCGTCCACGGCACCATCGCGCAGGATACTCAATGCGTTCAGAAGTTAGCGCCAGAGCTGCTGCCGCCTTCGGCGGCAGACGGCGCTACGGTGAGACCGATTAATGAAGTCCTAAAACCGGCAAGAATAAAAGTCGTCACCGGCAAATGTAGTTGACGTCAGCCACACTTACTTGGTTTACAGCTCTGGTTGCATTGTTTTAATTCTTTCTTATGCTGGCTGACTTGACCGGGCTTGGGGTTTCCGCAAATGAATTTTTCATACTCGAAGTAACATCTCCCGCGACAGTTGTCTTTTACCGTGCTACCACAGGCAGTTGTCAGAGTCAGGGTTGGGCATGGGGTCTTTTGATGAGTTCCATTGGCCGTAGCGGAGTGCGCTATGGGCGCAGCGAGAAACAAAGATGCTGCGAAGACGGCCACGAACGGGAATCTTGCTTTCATCACATATCCCCCTTACTGCTGCGAGACTTTTAGTATGACCGAACCCATTGGCGGCAAAACATGCGTCCCGGGTCGCTCGCAACGGTCTCAGACAAGCGTCCCGCGCTTATCAAAAGCTTGCCCTTAGGTCGGTAAGAGTATTTGAGAGTATCGCAAGTCCGACTCTGCGCTTCAAGTATTTGTCAATGGTTATCGGGACCAACTCGGATTCGACCCACACGAGTTCCTGTGCGGTCTACGAGCGGCCGCTTCGCGGTAATCACTTCAAGGCAATCACTGACCGGACATGGCCGGTCAGCGACCCTGTAACGCCGACCGCGCCCGCAACGGAAACGGCTAGCAAGGCCGCCACCACGAATCGTTTCATGAACGTCCCCGTTTATCCCGATGGGATCTATGTTGGACCTGCCCCCGTTTCAATGGGTGGGTAGTTGTAAGAGCTTTCGCTGTTTTGTAGATAATGCTCCTTTCCTGATTTTCAGGGAATTGATTTGTCGCTGCGGTGCTGATTGATGTTCTTGATGATTCGGATTTTCTGTTTCGGTTTTTCCCCTTTGTGATTTGTCCGAAGTAAGTCTGCTGCGCAGCCGGCAGAAGATTTTCAGGTTGTGTGGAAAATCCGACCGCGTAAGAAGCCCCAGGCGCCACGATTGAAGGGCACGCCTTGCCTCGGGTCAATCCTGCGTTAAGGTTCCGAAAGACTGTAGCCGGCCGTGGGTGACCGCTTTCGGGCGGGCATTTCAACGGCGCGAACGGCTCCTGTTGGCCGGCTATTGCCGCTTCGATTGAATAGCCGCCCCCAAGCGGGCGGTCAAGTCGGGCCGCTTCCTTGTAACTTCGGGATACTGTGTACGTGTGTAGGCACGTGGAAGTATCGGCGGAGCTAGAGGTCGACGCTAGGTTTCTTTCAGGGCTTTTGATGCGCCGGTTGAATATTTCATTTACCCTGCGGTCCCTCTCACATTAACTAAAAGCCGGAGAACAAATTGGCGAACTACCTGACGGTCATTCATGAATGCAAGGATTATCCGACCTGGAAAAAGGCATATGACGCGGATGCGCCGAATCGCGCAGCGGCCGGCCTCACCGACATCCATGTTTTGCGCGAGCACGCCAATGCCAATCTGGTGGCACTTATGTTCGGAGTAAGCGATGTCGGTCGCGCCAAGGCATTTACCACGTCGCCGGATCTAGCTGCCACTATGAAAGCGGCGGGCATCATCGGAACACCAAGACTGAGGTTTCGACACGGTGATTACAAGCGCGCGTCCGCTGCCAATTACGCCACAATGACACTGACTGTTCGTGACTATGAGACCGCGCTCAAGGCTTATGCGATGGATGCGGCGGACAGGAAGGGCGCAGGCCTGACAGACCTCGCGGTGCTCCAGCTGGACGATGATAAGAACAACCTGCTGATCCTTTGGGGGGTCAGTGATGTCGCCCGTGCAACAGCGTTCTTCGATTCGCCCGCCTTGGCCGCACATATGGCCAAGAATGCCGGTGTAGTGGGTCCGCCCGAACGGCATTTCTGGAAGGCCTGAGGGCACACGGGTCGGATTAGCGAGGCGGCCGGCCGTTAGTCTCACAAGCAAGTCTTTCAGCGGCCTTCCTGGACCCGTCTAAGGGTCGTGCGTTTGTTTGGCATTCCATGGTCGGCTCCGATTGTTTCAGGGACAACCAGCGTGCCATCCCCCTGAACGGGCGCTGTTTGACCCGTTCCGGTCAGTCATCAGTGACCGCTATCGGAAGTGTTCGGAGCGGCTTGCGGCAGTTGCAGATGTTTTGCTACAGAACAGCTCGATGCTCGGGGCGAGGCCTGGCGCTCGCCCAAGGTGCGATCCATCGTGCGATGTCGCCGGTCATGACAGACAAAGAGCGCATTGCCCCTGGCGCGACAGGCGACTTCGCGGGCTTGCCTCGCTTGGATGGCGAGGGGCCCGGATACATGATGTGCAGTAGGCTGAGCTTCATCGGACAGCGTGGGCTGACCGGGTTCGAGCCAAGGAGGCAGGTCATGAAAGCAGTGCGATTCGACAGGTACGGTGGGATCGAGGTTCTGCAGGTCGCGGATGTGCCGATGCCTGAACCGTCTCACGGCGAAGCGCTGGTGAAGGTCAAGGCCGCGTCGATTAACCCCGGCGAGGCGAAGATCCGCGAGGGGCTGTTGCACGCCATGTGGCCGGCGACGTTCCCTTCGGGCGAGGGCAGCGACTTGGCCGGCATGGTGACGAAGGTCGGCCCTGGGGTCGAAAGCTTCACGGTCGGCGACGAAGTGATCGGCTTCACCGACCGGCGCGCCAGCCACGCCGAGTACGTCGTCGTGGAGGCGCAGAATCTGACTATCAAGCCGGCGAAGGTGCCCTGGGAGGTCGCCGGGTCGTTGGCGATTGCCGGCAGCACGGCTTATGCGTCAGTGCGTGCAGTATCCCTGAAGAGGGGTGACATCGTGGCGGTGTCGGGCGCCGCGGGCGGGGTGGGGTCGATCGCCGTGCAGCTCGCCACGCGCGCGGGCGCGGAAGTGATCGGCATCGCCAGCCCCGCCAACCACCAGTGGCTCGCCGCGCACGGGGTCAAGCCAGAGTCGTACGGCGCGGACCTCGCCGACCGGCTGCGCGAGGCGAGAATCGATGCGTTCATCGATACGCACGGGGGAGGCTACGTGAAGCTAGCGGTCGAGCTCGGCGTCCCACGGGGCCGGATCCAGACGATCATCGACTTTGCCGCGGTGCGCGAGTACGGGGTGAAGGCAGAAGGCAGCAACGCGGCGAGAAACGCTTCGGTGCTCGCGGAATTGGCTGCGCTGATTGCCTCAGGTGATCTGGAAGTGCCGATCGCCGCGACATTCCCTCTGAATCAGGTTCGAGCGGCCTTCTCGCTGCTCGGGCAGGGACATATCTGCGGCAAGATTGTGCTGCTGCCGTGAACGCTTGCTGACGAACATGCTGGTCGGGACGTGACGCTCTGCCGCCGGCCGTGACCGTCAGCTCTGGGGCAGCGAGAATACGCCTAAGAGCATATAGCGTGTCATATCACTTGCTTTTTACTCAAGCTTCGTGCGTACCGATACTTAGCGCCAGACTTGGAATGTCGGATAACCGTTGCAATGATGGGGTGGAGACGCCGCTCTGCCAACGTCGCAAAGTCTCGTTCCAATTCGCGATAGTTTTTAATCAAGGCGTCGCCAAATTCGGTGACTAGCATCCCGCCTCCGTCCTTGCCTCCCGTGCTTGCCACCGTCACGGGCTCCCGGAAGGATTGATTCAGGCTCTCGACCAAGAGCCAAGCACGACGATAACTCATCCCAACGTTGCGCGCCCCTTGTGACAAAGAACCGGCATCTCGAATGGCTTCGAGAAGACAAATCTTCCCCGGCCCAACACTGGAATGTTCTGCGAAATCGATCCTGAATCGAACAACAGGAGCAGCCATAGAGATTCCTCCTCACGACATCATAGCGAAGGCGAGTCTTCTGCAACTCATCTTGCAATCGGCCCCTCTTGCAGTGACCTCCATCTGCTAGCTCGCCCCCATCGGGACTTTGCGCTTTGCGACGTAGCTGTGTTATATATGGTCATATATAACGAGTTCTAATAGCGATCGCCGTTAGCAAGCGCAACCGTGAAAAGTCAGTCTTGGCTTTGGTAGTCATGAGCGCAATCGCGGGCATCGCGCGCCGGCGGCGGAAGGCTCGATCGACCATCGCGCTCGTTATATTGGTCTGAATATTTCGCTGTTGTGACGGCTTCTTCCGGGGGAAAGTAGAATGCGGTCTGTCTGGTGGTGCGCCCTTGCGGCGCTTGCTTCAACTTTCGTTTTGAATCACGCGGCGAACGCCACCGATCTTCCAGCCGCCGAACCGGCTCCGGCTGCTCCACCCAGCCCCGCAGGCTGCGCGAGCGAACATGACTTCTTCTCCACCGATTGCCCGCTGACCTGGCACGGTATCACCCTGTACGGCGTTTATGACGTCGGCGTGGGCTGGGTCAGCCACGGCTTACCGGAAAATGGCTATAACTATGAAGGCGAATCGTTGGTGAACCGCAACGGCAATCACTCTCAATTCCTCATTGCGCCGAACAATCTGTCGCAGACGGGTCTGGGCATCAAGGTCAGGGAAGAGTTTCTGCCCGGCTGGTCCGTTGTGTTAAACGCTTCGACCGGCATCAATCCGCAGTCCGGCCAGCTCGCCAACCTGGCAGCCACCAACACCAGCAACGCCGGCCTCCCCAGGGGCAGCTACTCGTTCGCCGGCGACGGCGCGCGCGCCGGCCAACCCTTCAATGACGAATTCTATGGCGGTGTATCGTCCGCGCCTTTCGGCACGCTGACCTTCGGTCGTCAGCGCGCTCTCGGTACCGATGCGATGCTCGCTTACGATCCGGCCGGCGGCGCCTATTCCTTTTCGTTCATCGGCTATAACGGCCTGATGGCCGGCGGCGGCGACACCCAGGACACCCGTTGGGACGAAGCCATGAAATATCGCGTCACCTATGGCCCGGTCCATTTCGGCGCGATGTATAAATTCGTCGACGGTCAGGGCGGCTGCTACTCCGCCTCCGCCGCCTGGACTGCCGCCACCTGTACGGCGGAAACGCCGCATAACTCCGCCTATGGATTCGACCTCGGGGGAGCCTACGGCAAGTTCTCCGCCGACGTCGTCGTCCAACGTATCAACCAGGCGATCAGCGTACTCAACCCCTTGCTGGGGCCTGGGAGTCGGTCGGCGCCATATCAGTCGACCCTCAACAGCATCAATACAAACCCCATCAACGGCGCCAATCTGATCGGGACGAACAACACCGAATATGGCATCGTGACCGACAACACCGCCGTAATGGTCGCTGCCAGATATACCTGGGACCCGTTTAAGTTCTTTGGCGGCTACGAACACATCCGGCAGACTAACCCGGCGAACCCGTTGGGCATTGGCGCCACGGCCCAGGGCAGCTATCTCCTGAGCGGCGTCGAAGACAACAATCTTGATTCTCCCAAGATCCTGCAGGTCATCTGGACGGGCGTGAAATACGCTTACGACAGCAAAACCGACATTACTTTGTCCTACTATCTAGAGTTGCAGAACGACTTCCGTGTTCCGTCGACCTGCTCGCCCGCCGCCGGTTTCCGCAGTTCCTGCTCGGGCAACCTCAACGAGGTTTCGCTCTATGCAGATCATCACTTCACCAAGCGTTTCGATGTTTATGCCGGATTTGCGTATTCCGAGGTCAGCGGCGGTCTGGCCATCGCCATTCCTCACGGCCCCGGCGTCCGCTATTACTACAACAACAACCTTGCTCCGACGGTCGGTGGTCGGTTCACCTTCTGATCGTTTTCCGCGGCGGGCTCAATCGAGAGCCCGGACGGGCACCTGAAGCGCGCGATCGGCGATGCGCAGCTCTCGCGCGGCAATGCAGATAACCTGGCCACTTATGGGATTCCGTTCATGGCTGTCCGCTTTCCGGCGGTGAATAACGTATGATCAGCGGCCGGTCGTGGCCGGTCAGCGACAGTCAATCTGGCGTTCCCCCAAGTTCCCAGACACCCAGTTAATGGCGGGTCAGCTTGCCGTCCTTGAGGTCACAGTCGTCGGGTGGACCATATTGCTGCCCATCAGCTAAATGCCCCTGCAGCTCAAGCCATCGTGGCCCTTTCAGGGTCTGACCCAGCCGATCTCCCGGGCGGTCAGAGGCCCGACGCGCTCATCCTCAAGACTGTCGGGCAGGCGTGCTTCCGTGGCGCTGAGCGGCATCCGTCCGGCCATGATCTCCGCCAGCTGCTGCGGGTAGCGCGGCGCGAGCTGCGGCTCGGCAAAACCCTCAGGGTACTGCGGCAGACCCGTGGCCAGATCGTATTTGTCCGTGGCCCCGAAGGTATGCAGCAGCTCGTGGGTGATCACGATGCGGTTCTGCGCCTCCTGCGAGCGGCTGGCAAACAGGTGCACCACGGCGGTCAGCCCGCGCTGCAAACCCGCCGAGTGCGGGAGGCTTTGGGTCAGCGCCGGATCATGGTAGAGCAGGAACAGCGCAATCTTCGGGCGGGAGCGGGAAACCGCGGCGAGCGCGCGGGAGCGATAATAGCGCAGCTTCAGGCTCCAGAGGATGCGCGTGAATACGCCCGCGCCCGAATCGAGCGCCGGGGGCTGCAATGTCAGGGTCGGGTAGAGCTTCAGCTCAATCGGCTCATCGACACCGACTCCGTAGCGCCGGGCCTCGGCCTTCAGGAAGCCGCCGACCTCATCGATTTTCCCCTGATCGAGCTGCGCGAGGTAGCGCGCGGTGGCCGTGCTCGCATCGGCACTAACCGGGAACGCACCGACGAAGACCGTGCGCTGCCAACGGGTGGTGCTGAACCGGTCGAGCCACGCCTGGCCGCCCACGACCAGCAGCACCAGCAGCAGAACGGTGATACGCAGGGCTCGCCACATGGAAAGGGGTGTACCCGCCGCCGTGACGGGTTCAGGGCTGCAGGCGCGTGACGGTCGACGGCCCCGGAATAAACTGCCCGGCTGCGGGGTTGAGCGCGCGCATCTGGCTGACGAATGGCCTTAGTGTTACGTTGGTGAGGCGTTGCTGATCACCGCGTACATTATAGTGGCTGATACGCACATCGCCTCCTTGACCTGACCGACGGGAATTTCAAAGCGGCGATAATACGGCAAGCGATGAATGGCGCACGAACGACGGGATCGAACGTCATCTTTGTAGCCGCCTATCTGTACCGCGACGCCCTCGGCCACAACTTCCGTGAATTCATTCTTGAGCGCGATTAGCCAATCCCTGTGTGTTCCCCCGACTATTACGAAGGACGGAAGTTGACCCTGTAGCTGCCCGTTGCGAGCGGCCGCTTAGCGGCGTTTGAAAATTGCCCATAGCCGTAACTGGCGAATGGCTTTGCAGTGCTAGAAGGTGTCCAATACGGGACGGGGAAGCAGTCCGCCTATTTTACGGCGCTTTGAGACGGGCCGCCCATCCAGGCCCGGGTGGCGCCGCGATGCCCGTTTTGCGACAGGTGGATGAGTGCGCGGCGTATTGATGCCGCAAGGGCGAACACATGAAGCGAAAGTCGGAGAGGGCTGCGGCAGGACGGCAATCAGAACCTTGGCATGCCGTGAGCATCGTGTGCCCTGAGGGAAGCTGTGCTGCGGCGATCACATACCTTGAAAAGCGCTTCCTGTCAGGCAAGCACCCCGCCTGCCGCTGCCGGAGTGTAGCCAGGCGCAGTCGTGCCAATGTACTTACCGGCACTTCAACGATCGTCGGGTCAAGCCGAGGCGCGCGGGCGAAACAGGCAGCCCTCCGCGTGCCGCCACGCAAGTGGTGCAACGACGTGTCAAACCTGGGCGGCGTCAGACAGACTATTAAGATTGCAGCGTACGCTGCTGTGTCTTTCAATGCCCGGGCTCGGTTGCGGTCGGAAGTGGGTGCGGATCACGGCCAGATCCCGCCGGACCGGGCGTTGTGGGGAGTCTTCCCAATGGAGCCCGGCGATGCGCCAAAACGCCTGCACTCTGTTATCAGACTATTTGGAATAAGGATGTTTGCTATGACTGCATCGTATGCACGCTCGATCGCCCTGACGGTGCTACTGAGCTGCCTTGTTGTCGGACCTGTTTTCGCCCTGGGGCTTAACGATCTGACGAACCAGGACGCCGCTCGGGGTATCAAGGGGGCGCTTACCGAAGGAGCCGCTTCGGCCATCGCTAAGCTTGGCGTTCCGGGCGGATTCTTAAACAATCCCAAGGTCAAGATCCCGTTGCCGCCAGCACTCGATGAACTCGCCAAGGGCATGCGCATGATGGGGCGAGGCAAGGATGCCGACGAACTCGTCGCAACCATGAACCAGGCGGCCGAACAGGCCGTACCTGAAGCCAAGGCGCTGATGCTTAACGCGGTCAAGACGATGTCGGTAGAGGACGGCAAAAAGATTCTGACTGGCGGTGATGATTCCGTGACCCAGTTTTTTAGGGCCAAGACCGCTGCACCATTGGCGGTAAAATTTCTGCCGATCGTCAAGCGAGCAACCGATCGGGTGGGCTTGGCACAGAAATACAATCAGTTCGCCGGAGAGGGAGCCAAACTCGGTCTCATCAAAGGCGACGCAGCCAACATCGAAACCTACGTCACCGAAAAAGCGTTGGATGGCCTGTACCTGATGATCGGCGAGGAAGAGCACGCCATCAGGCAAAATCCGGCAGCGGCGGGCAGCGCGATTGTCTCGAAGGTGTTCGGCGCGTTGCGCTCCTGACGCAACACTGCCGACAAATGCTAACTGTAGAGCCCCCTGGGCGCCGGCCGCGCCTAGACTGTCGCTTCTGACCCGCTGCCGACTGTCGTCAGCGTCCGCTTCGGGGAAGTCTAGTCTAATTAGCTCTTCTGCTTGTCAACTGCCTCACGAGCCTCCAGGAATTCGCTCTTACCCTGCATGAAATTACATTGTCGCGCCATGGCGGCGGCCAGCGCTAGCGCCCAGCTCCTGCGATGTGAGTTCGCTCTGATTCCTCGGCCCGGCAATTGTACGGTGCGCAGCCCGCCTACAGCGGATCACGAGCACGGCTTCACCCTTCATCGTTGCCAGAAAGACGGCGTGGGTGCAGCGGTGACCTAACAGAGGCTGCAGATCCGTCACGAAACCGCCACGAAGCCGCCACGAGACCGCCAAGATCTCGCATTAGCTTACCTCAGCCGTCGGCAAGTCATCTTAGCCGCGGCGAATCACACCACGTGAGGAGAAGCTAAAGTGACATACCGCGGAATCATTGCCGGCGTCGCCGGCGCGCTGATTGGGTCGGCGGCGCTTGCGCCAAGCGCTCAAGCCTGGAACGAACAAGCGCTGAACGTGCAGCGTGTGCTGCTGATCAGCATCGATGGCATGCATGCCGTCGACTACCAGGTTTGCGTGCAGAACGGTTTCTGCCCGACACTGGCGGAACTCGGCGAGCATGCCGTGAATTACTTACGCACCACGACCTCACGCCCGTCTGATTCATTCCCTGGAATTACGGCGATCGTCTCGGGTGGTTCGCCGAAGACGGAAGGCGCCTACTACGACGTCGCCTATGACCGTGTGCTCGCCCCGCCCACCACCACCACGGGAAATGGCGTGGCCGGCGGCAACTGCGCGCCGAATCAGCCGAACGGCACGACCACGGAGTACGAAGAAGGGATCGATCTTGACAAGACCGCACTGAACGGCGGTGCCCCCAAGGCGAGCCTGACCGACGGCGGCGTCAATTCCATCGACGCGAATAAGCTTCCGCGCGATCCCTATAATGGCTGCAACCCGGTGTATCCCTGGAACTTCGTGCGCACCAACACGATCTTCGGCGTCGTGCACCAGGCCAGCGGGTACACCGCCTGGTCGGACAAACACCCGGCCTACTCTTCGGTCGCCGGCCCTGGCCCGACCTCAGCCAACGTCGATGACTACTTCAGCCCCGAGATCAATTCCACTGTCGTAGCGCTCCCGGGCGTGAAGACGCCGGGCCAGATGGAATGCAGCAGCATTCCAGACCCGAGCTCCGACTTATCAGCCTGGACGAATTCGTTCCAGAATATTCAGTGCTACGACACGATCAAGGCGAACGCAATCGTCAACGAGATCTACGGGTACGATCACCTGGGGATGCACCGCACGCGCGTGCCGACGCTGTTTGGCATGAACTTCCAGGCCGTCAGCGTCGGCCAGAAGCTCATCGATACGACTAAGAAGCCGGCAGTGGTCGGCGGATATCTTGATGCCAAGGCCACGCCCTCGCCGGTGCTGCAGGGCGAGATCGCTTTCGTCGATGCGAGCATCGGGCGCATGGTCAAGGCCCTGAAGCATCAGGGCCTGTACGACTCGACACTGATCGTGATTACGGCCAAGCATGGCCAGTCGCCGATCGATCCGGCCCGCTACGTGCCGCAAGCCAATGTCGGTTCGACGCCGGCTACGGTGCTGCAGAACTGCCTGCCGTTCTCCGAGTCGCCAGCCAACCCGACCGGCATCGGCCCGACCGAGGATGACATCTCGCAGCTGTGGCTCAATCAGAGCCTTCCGGGCTGCGACACCGAGAGCGCCGTCGAGACGCTGCAGGCCAATGCCTCGCAGATCGCGATCGATGAAATCTTCTACGGCCACACGCTCACGATGCTCTTTAATAACCCGGGTTTCCCGCCTGAAGGTGACTCGCGCGTGCCGGACATCATCGTGCAGCCGAACATCGGCCATACTTATACCGGCAGCACCAAGAAGCAGGCTGAGCACGGCGGCTTTGCGTTCGATGATACGAACGTGATCATGCTGGTGGCCCATCCTCAACTGGGTAGCAAGAGCGTGACCGCGTTCGTTGAGACCACGCAGGTGGCGCCGACGATCCTCAAGGCCCTGGGCCTGAATCCGTCCGCGCTCGAGGCTGTGAGCATGGAAGGTACGCCGGTACTGCCGGGCCTGTTCTAAGGTACTCCACCAGGCGCGCTTCGGCGCGCGGGGCGGGCGGCATCCAGGCCGCCCGCCCCTTTTTGTTTCCTTTCGGTGTTCGAGCGCAAATGGCGCGCCGCTGTGACGCCGGGCCGGCGGCGCGCACGCTCTCGCTACTTTACGTTCTTCAGAATGACCACCCGCAGAAGTTAGAAATTTGCGGGTCCCAAAATGCCGGGATTCGATCAGCATCGCTCAACCGGGCGAGTTCGGGCACCAGCTGCAGAGTCCGTGCTGTCCAGGGCACTGATGACCAGATGCTTGGCATCGTCGGGAAGATTCTCGGCCTCGACGCGAAACCACGCTCTGAGTTCGTTCAAATGGCGGCGTGACCAAATTTGACCCCGTGAAGCTGGCGGTCGCAAACGTCGGCTTTGCGGCAAGGAATTCACAGGGGCGTACGGCAGGTCATGGCCGGACTCGGTCGGTGGGATGATCTACCCCTCTCAACGCAGCCACGTCAGCCAGTCGTCACCGTCAGCTGCACTCCGAGGGAGTCGAGTACCTTCCGCACTGTGTCGTAGCGGATGTTGGCACCTGGCGCGAGAGCTTTGTAAAGGCTCTTTCGCCTCAGTCCTGCGTCCTTGGCCACCTTCGAGATGCCGCGTGCCTTAGCGACATCCGCTATGGCATGCAGAAAGACATCGGTATTCCGGTCTTCCAACGCAGCCCCAAGGTATTCAGCAATGACCTTTCGATTATCTAGGTACTCGGAGGCATTAAACGGAGCAACTCCCAGTCGACTCTTTCTCTTGGCCATCTTAATCCCTACCTTTATGCCGCCTCACTTTCCTTGGGACGACCGCCGCGCTTGCCGTTCTCTCGGGATGCTTTCGCCTTGGCCGAACTGCGACTTGAGCCCCCGAGTTTGCCGATCTGCTGCATCCAGCGATGCGATCCGAAGGCGCCCTCGATGAGTCCAGGGACATAGAGATCTGCGTCGAGGAGCGGCCAATGCAGTCCGAGGCCGTTCGGACTAATTTTGATTTTCGTCAGTTTTGAGCGCGGAGCATCCGCCAGCCCTTCCGCCAGCGCCGCCGGAAAGGCGAATTCGCAACCGCCCTCGAGCGTTATCACGATCAACCTACGTCGAGAATCATAGCGGGCCGACCGCGCTACCGGCCCGCGCGCAATCGTCGCAACGCCTCGCGCGTTGGCTGCTTTGAATTGCTCTCTAGTAATTGCCATGAATCGCCCTCCATGCCGCGCATAGGACTCGAATATGCGTCTGCAGTGAGCTGGCCAGCCGATTTAGTTCCGGCCAGGAGAACCCATAGTTCTCACGCAATTCGAGCGGACCGTCCGGACAGTTCAAGTTGAACACTACCTGACGCCTACTATCCCAGACATGCGCGTGAGCGGGACGATGATCGTTGGTATAAATCATGACCCGCAGCCGCCCGAATCGAAGAACAGTAGGCATATTATAACCCAAGCGTGGTTAGGTTTATACGGCGGCCGTGCGAAGGCCGTCCAGATAATCGGCCCACGCCTGCATCATCTTGCGGCGCTCGGGAAGCCGCTGTGCCTTGTTGTACGCCGCACGCACTTTGTTGCGCTCCGTATGCGCCAGTTGCAGCTCGATCACGTCCGGCGGGAAGCCCTGCTCGTTGAGCAAGGTGCTCGCCATGCTGCGAAAGCCGTGTCCGGTCTGCTCCTCGCTGCTGTAGCCTAGTCGCCTCAGCGCGGCATTGATGGTGTTCTCCGACATCGGTCTCTCGCGCGTGCGAAGCGACGGAAACAGGTAGCGCCCTCCCCTGGCTAACGGCTCGAGCTCGCGCAGAATCGCGATCGCTTGGCGCGCGAGCGGCACGATGTGCGGCTCCTTCATCTTCATGCGGGCGGCAGGGATTCGCCATTCCCCATTCGGCAGATCGAACTCCGACCATTCCGCCGCGCGCAGCTCGCCCGGCCGAACAAAGACCAGTGGCGCGAGCTTCAGGGCCAGCGCGGTCACCGGATATCCGCTGTAGCCATCGATCGCCCGCATCAACTCGCCAACGCGCGCCGGATCGGTGACCGAGGCGAAGTTGCGTGATTCCACCGGCGCCAGCGCATCCTTGAGATCCGCGGCGACATCGTGCTGCGCACGGCCGGTGGCCACGGCGTAGCGCAACACCCGCCCCGCCAGGGCTCGCACCCGGTGCGCAGTTTCGTGCCGGCCGCGCGCCTCGATGCGCCGGATCGCGATCAGCAACTCCTGCGCCGTGATCGATGCCACCGGTCGGTTGCCCAAGTAGGGGTACAGGGCGCTGTTCAACCGCGCGCCCAGGATGGATATGGTTTCTGGCGCGAGCGACTTACTCTGCAGCGCAAGCCACTCCTTGGCCACCCCTTCGAAGGTATCCAGCAGCGCCGCGCGCTGCGCCTTGCGCTGGGCGCTCGGATCGATGTCATCGGCGATGAGTCTGCGCGCGTCATCGCGCTTCTCGCGTGCGCGCTTCAGTGTGACATCGGGATAGGCTCCCAGGGAGATCAGCTTTTCAAGCGCACCGATCCGATAGCGCAGGCGCCACAGGCGCCCGCCGGTGGGTGTCACCAGCAGGAACAGGCCGCGTTTATCGAAGAGCTTGTAGGGCCTCTCCTTCAACTTTGCGGCGCGGATCTTGGTCTCGCTGAGCGTAGCCACAGAGCACCCATGTACCCCAGTTGCCCCTAAGATACCCCAGCTCGTACCCCACTCCAAGTCAGGACACCCGCAGACGCCTCCGGACGGCCTTGAACAGGCAGTTATTTATATTTCAATAACTTAGGTTTTGTTTGGAGACAAGGCCAGACGCGGGAGGACAGCGCTGGACAGGGTTCTGGAGGCTAGGGTCGGAATCGAACCGGCGTACACGGCTTTGCAGGCCGCTGCATGACCACTCTGCCACCTAGCCCCACGCGATGGCTCAGAAAAAGCCCTTAGGGCCATGACGGCCTTAAGGGCTTCAGGATACTGTTCATTGGAGCGGGAAACGAGGCTCGAACTCGCGACCTCAACCTTGGCAAGGTTGCGCTCTACCAACTGAGCTATTCCCGCACCGTGGCAAGGTGGGAATCTTAAGACCACGGGCCGCCAAGTCAAGGTGAGTTCCCGGCCCTGGCCGAGACATGTCCGTCAAAAACAGTGGCAAGATTCGCATAAATACCGATGCGCGCGACCACCGCGTCGGCGGCTGCGAGTCAAGCGCCAGGCACAACCGGTCTGTGTGCGCGCAGCCGTACAGGTGACATGAGCTTTTCGTTGCAACGCTTGCTGCCGCTGTTCGAGCGCGAACGCACACTGCATCAGCCGATGGTTCTAGCTACGGTGGTGCGCTCCGCCGGGCCCACCTACGCCAAGCCTGGCGCGCACATGCTGTTGGCCGGCAACGGTGAATATGCGGCTCTGGTCTCAGGCGGCTATCTCGAGGGCGACCTCGCGGAACATGGACGCGCGGTGCTCGCGGCCGCCTGGCGCGCCCAGCGTGCCGCGCGGCTGTTGCTGGTCGTGAACTCTGACGATGCCGCGTGGCCACCGGGGGCTGCGGTGTCCGCCGATGATGGCGAGCCATTCGACACGAACGCCATGGCTACCGAGCGCGTGGCCGCCCGCGGACGCGAGGCGGCACTGGCGGCGCTGCGCGCGCTGGCGGCGCGGCTGACGCAGGAGCGCTGCAGCCACTTCCTGCCGCAAGCGGTACCAGGCATCGACGTGCTAGCCTTGTCGCAGCCCCCGCCGGTACAGATATTGCTGGTTGGCGCCGGCCCTCGCGCGCCTGCTGGCGGCGCCACCTGGGCCCGGCACCCTCGCGCGCACCCGCCTGGGCTGCGGCCATTATCATGAGTCATCACCTGGCCACTGACCTCGGCTACCTGCGCACGCTGGCCAGCAGCGATATACGTTATGTCGGACTGCTGGGCTCCAGCGTGCGCTGCCATCGATTGCTCGTCGACCTCGGTGCCGATGCGGCGCGCCGGGGTGCGCGGCTGCGGGCGCCGATCGGGTTGGATCTGGGCGCGGCTGCGCCCGAGGCGATCGCACTGTCGATCGTCGCACAGGTCTACGCCGCGACCTCCAGCCGTGCGACCATAGGCCCCATGAGCCGGAAGCTGACATGAGCGGCCGCAGTCGAGCGACGCTGCACGCGATCGTGCTGGCCGCCGGCGCATCGAGCCGTTTCGGCTCGCCGAAGCAACTGGTGCGCTTCGAGCGACAGCCATTGATCCAGCGCGTGATTGCCGGCGCCACCGAGCTGGCGGGAGCCGCGGTCACGGTCGTGCTCGGCGCGTATGCGGCTGAGATCGCCGCCAGCCTGCCACCGGGCAGCGCCAGCGTCATCGTCAACCGCCACTGGCAGGAAGGCATCGGCAGTTCAATCCGCGTGGCGGTCGCTCGACTGCCCGGCGCCTGCGACGGCGTGCTGCTGCTGCTGGCCGATCAGCCCCTGGTCGGCAGCCACAGCCTAAACCGTCTCGCGGCCGCCTGGCGCCGGCAGCCGCGCAGCATCGTCGCGTCACGCTATCGGGCGGTGACCGGCGTGCCGGCAATCTTTCCGCGTTGGTGCTTCAGCGATCTCGGGGCGCTACGCGGCGACCACGGCGCGCGCATCCTGCTGCGCCGCTACGCCGATCATGTGGTGCTGCTGGCGCATCCGGAAGCCGAGGTCGACATCGATTACCCGGAAGACCTGCTGGAACTGCGCAGCGCAGCCACGCCGGTCCTCGATGTCGGACAGTGAACGACGCGGCGAGTCAAGCCGATGCGTCAGAGCTGAGCCACGCCATCGATGCCCTTGGGCGCCGCCGTGACCGTTGGCTTGGCGCCCAGATATTCGCTGTCAGCGCTGGCGCTGGGATCGTGGGTTCCCCAGAGGGCGGGGTCACAGGGCTCAGGGACATCGATGCACATGGCGACGAGGCGCTCGGCCCGAGCTCCGCAGCCGCAACTCGGCGTTGCCGCACGCTATTTTCTGTCGCCGGGTCGGCCCTCTTGGGCCACCAGCCATTTCACCAGCTCGATGGTCTGCTCGTAACCGCCGGCGGAGACCGGATTGAGTCGATACTTGCCGTTGACGACGATGCTCGGCGTCTCGCTGACGCCGTAGTTCCTGATGAGCTCATCGGCCTGCCTGATCCTGACTTCGACTGCGAACGACATGGCGGTCGCGATAAAAGTCTCCGGCTTGACGCCAGCGGTCTGCGCATAGAACCTGGCGGCATCGGTGATCGTCGGGGCCGGCCGCTTGGCACGCTGTGTGGCCGGATCGAACACTGCCAGCTCGCCGCTCTTCCAGACTGCATCGAACAGCGCATCATGGGTGCGTTTGTCGATGCCCATCTCCTTCGCGGCGAAATAGGCGCGCTGGAACATCGGCCAGTCCTCATCCGGACGGAATGAGGCCGGCAGGTAGTCCATCACCGCATTGGCCGGCAGGCTGGCCTGGAGCCGATCGGCCACCGGATAGAAGCGGTTGCAACCGGGGCAGGCATAGGAAAATATCTCGGTGACTTGGATCTTGCCCGCAGGCAAGCCGGTGGGCTGCGCCGGATTGATCACAAAATAATTCATGCCGGCAACCCAGCGCGAATCGCAGTAAGCCGCCGGGGCGGCGCCGAGGAGCGCCAGCATCATCGTCGCCGTCATCGCCAGCAATACGAAACTGCGTCGTTGCATGGATCTCTCTGATGGCACAGTCTGGCGGCGTCGTGCGCCTACGGCCGCCGCCGCCAGCGCCGCGAGTGCCAGCAGATACCATTGACCCGTAGCTCCCGGGGTGGCGACGAACAATGGATCATTGCGAGCGGCAACGGCGTAGCGACGCTGATCGGGCTCCCCGTATTCCACCTTCGGGTCCGCGCGCAAGCGCGTGAGAATTGCCTGCAACGATTCGCCCGAGGTCTGCGGCACGATATTCATGACGTGCAGCCCGGGCAGGATACTACGCGTGCTCCCCACGGTGAGGTTGTTGCGCCCCGCGAGCGCGGCAATCGCATCCGACCCCGGCGCCGACTGACGCAGCGCCCGCGCAGCGGACGACAGCGTCGCGCTAACGGCGCCGCGCAGCTTGACGATGATGCGATGGAGCGTGGTCGGCTCAACCGCGGCCTGCGCCCTTGGCGGATTGGTCGGCGCGGCACTGGTGCCGAACGCCAGGCAGATCGCCGCTGACAAACCCAAGACCATGGCCCGTATGCGCATCTGCTCTCCCCGTCGATTGTTCATGGATCTTAAGGGTTCAGCCGGCATCGTGCTCGCGGCGCTGGTCGACCTGTGCCGAGCGCAAGCGCGAATCGCGGCGCAGGTAGCGCAACTCCACGCCGTTGGCAGCCGCCAGCTCCTGCGCCCATGTGGCATCGGGCGGCGGCGGCATCGCTTGCACCAGACCGAGGACAATCCGCACCTGGCAGGCAGAGGCTGGCGCCGCCTCGGCGCCGAGGACGGGCGGTGCGGGTGCCAGGAACGCGCAAACCAGCAGCGCCGAAGCGACGCACATCCGAGCCGAGGCTCGGTTCGAAGCGCGTGACGACAGGCGAGACCCAGCATATGGCATCAGCAATTGCGCCGGTGATGAGCCGACCGGCTCAACACTACGTAGCTCGGAATTATTTAATTTAGTATAGGGCATTCGCCCCATGCCTTTTCAAGATTCGCGGTTCACCGAGGGGCACCGGAGGCGGCAAAGCCGCGTCCTGCTCTGCCCTCTCCCTGCGCGTTTTGCTCCTGAATTGGAGCAGGTTTCGGTGTTCCTCGCCGTGCCCAAGCGGTGTGGCAAGCATTGTGCCGAACACGGATTCGAAACGCTCAAGGCTCGAAGCCTCACGCAATTTCCAACGCGTGGATAGCTCGCGCAGGTATCGGTCGGAGTGTTGGACGCTGAACCGGTGCCACACGCCGATGGTCGCCCGCTTGATCGTCGCGTTGAACGCCTCGACCGTGTTGGTATGCGCGCAGGTGATGGCCAGCGGATCACGGCGCAGCCGCTCGCCCGCCGAATGGTTGATTCGCAGATGCGCCGGGAAGCGCCGACCAATGCGCCGGTATGCCGGCTGCTCGTCATCCTCGCCCAGCAGCGCACGGATGTGGTGCGTCAGAAACCACGCGCACTTGTACGAGATTCCAAGCCGGCGGCCGACGGGCATGCCCGGTCAGGGATCCCACCAGTCCGGCTGCAGTTCCGCCTGCAGCTGCGGCTAACGCGTCGTCCCGCTGCAGTCATCGCCGCAAGCCGCGGTTTCTATCTGCACTGTGGCGTGCACGATGTTGAGCTGCGCACGCAGAGCCCGCTGAACGCCGGCCAGGCAGGCCATGTGATCCGCGCCCTCGCGAACCACCACGTGCAGCGTCAGCATCGGCCGGTCGTCGGTCAGCGACCACGCATGCACGTGATGAACCGCCGTCACCGCCGGCACTGCCGCTTTGATCTGCCGCTCGACCGCGGCGGCGTCGAACGCTGCCGGCGTGCCTTCGAGCAGGATATGGGCCGATTCACGGATGATGCGGTAGCCGCCGCGCACGATCAGGACTGCCATGACCATCGATAGGATCGGATCGATCGGCGTCCAGTGAGTCCACCAGATCAGCAGCCCCGCCAGCAAAGCACCGACGTTGCCGAGTACGTCCGCGGCCACGTGCAGCAGCGCACTGCGCACATTGAGTGTGCGCTCCCCGCGCGAGAGCACGAAATAACTGAGTAGGTTGGCGACGATGCCGAGCGCCGCCACCGCCATCATGGTCGGCGCCTGAATCGCCGCCGGCTTGAGCAGGCGATGTGCCGCCTCGACCACGATCCACGCGGACAGCAACAGCAGCGCGAGGCCATTGACGAATGCCGCCAGTACCTGCCACCGGTGATGACCGTAGCTCATCACGTCGGTCGCCGGCCGGCCCGCGGCTCGCACGGCGGCGTAGCACATGGCCAACGCCCCGGCATCGGCGAGCATGTGCGCGGCGTCGGCGATCAGTGCGAGCGAACCCGCAATCCAGCCGCCGATCGCTTCCGCGACCATGAATCCGGCCGTGATCCACAGCGCCCACAGCAGCGCGGTCTCGCTGGCACCCTTGCCATGGCCGTGCCCGGCGTGCGCATCGTGGTCGTGAGCATGAGCATGACCATGACGATGGTCATGCTCATGCTCATGGTCATCGTCGTGATCGTGTGGGCGCACTGTGCTGCGTATCGACATTGCGCGGCTCCCCCGGCTGCAGATTGCAGATTAAGAACCCTATAGCTACTATAGAGTCAAACCCATTCGCCGGGCGAGTGTCATGAGTCACGGAATCAATATCGGCGCCCTTGCTGAGCGCACGCAATGTCAGGCCGAGACTATTCGCTACTACGAGCGCGAAGGGCTGCTGCCGCCGCCGGCACGCTCCCAGGGCAACTACCGCCAGTACGACACCACGCACGTCGAGCGGCTGTCCTTCATTCGACACTGCCGCTCGCTGGACATGACGCTCGATGAGATTCGAGCGCTGCTGGATTTTCGCGATGCGCCGACGCGCAATTGTGCCGAGGTCAGCGCCCTGCTCGACGAACACGTTCGCCACGTCGCCAATCGCATTGCGGAGTTGCGGCGACTGGAGCGGCAACTCAAGCACCTGCGCGGCCTGTGCGCGAGCCCCGGGCAGGCGGAGCGCTGCGGCATTCTCAAGGAGATGTCGCGAGCCTCCAAAGGCGTCAGCCGGGTTGCCCCATCCGGACACGTCCAGGGCTCACACAGCCGGCGCCGACCCGAGCGGGATCGAATCAGACCAAGATAAAGCTCTTATAAAACAATCTATTTTAGCGTTATCCTCGAATTTACTGCAAGGAAGTGCCCGCCGCATCCGCTGCGATCTCGTACTCGAGCTAGGCGAAGTGTTGTGAATCCGGCGCCCAGCAATTCACATTGATCGTTCCCTGCCCGCCGGTGAAACTCGCCAGGGTCTGGGGCTGAGCGGGCTCGTGACGCGATCCGGCGATCAGCAGTAAACGCAATCGCGCCTGCAGCGATCGGTTCTCATGCCCTTGCGTACCCGGCGGCAACGACAGCATCAGTAACCACCTGCCGCCGGCACCCGATAGATATCGAATTGCTTGCCGTCGCGTCGCGCGACGATGACCCGATACTTGCCGTCGGGTGGCTAGCCATGAAAATAGCTCGGCGCCGCGCGCGTGATCAGCTGCGGGTTCGAGCCGTCGGCATTGGGCACATGCACCTGCGATTGCGATGAGTTCGGCGACGCGGCTGAAATCGCCATAGGGCATCGCCGCTGCTGACCGTCGTCACACATTCCCGCGGTTTCCTCCCTTGCGGCTTGTCCAAGGCCTGCCCCTCATGCATTGTCACGTATGCACAGCTCAGCGCGCCCGGGAAGGCATCGGACAACCCTTAACAACTGCAGACGATCAGCGCCAGCGCCAAAATCGCTCCATACCGGACATCGGAACGCGGCATCGCGGACACCGGCGGATCGCAACCGGAGAAATCGAACGTCTGGCAAGCGGCTGCGCACTCTGGGAGCGGGAACGGGGCGCGGATGAAGAGTGATGTGTGCCGGGCAATTTGTGTGGCCGATACGAACCTCGGGATGGACCTTCTCCCGTTGAAGCTCTGGCTAGTGCATCAATTCCACCTTCCTGATTGGTCCGGTCGACGGGGGCTCGTTCCCCGCGCTGCAGCATTGCAGCGCGGTTCGACATGCGCCGTGAAACGATCGAATAGCTATAAGTATTCGCCCTTACCTCATTTAGAAAGGATTTCATTGCCTATTGTTTACAAAAACCATCAGGATTACATTGCCTTGATATTAAGAATTCTTCGGTCATATGGGTTCCTGGCGAATTGGTCGTCGACCGGGCGCCCTTGGTGCTGAAGCCATTTAACCCTCGTTCAGGGAGATTGCTATGAAAAAGATGATCATCCGGCTGACGCTACTGGCGGCGGTCTTCGCGCCGTTTCTCATGACCGGCGCTGCCCTTCTTGTCCTTCCCCACCCTTGGGAGACTTTCCGCGATGCCCATGGCGAGGACTGGATCTGGCTCATCCTGCTCGGGGCCTTGATGTTGGGCTTGTACTACTTTTTTGCGGTGTTCTTGCTGCACGAGGAAGATATCGCCGAGGAGTTCTTGCGCCTTGATACTGATCACGATGGCTTCATCAGCCGGGAGGACGCAAAGAATTGGCCGGAGCTGAGCCGCGTATTCGACAAGCTCGACAGGGACCATGACGGGCGGCTGTCGCACGACGATTTCAAAGCGTTCGACAAGGCCTAGCTTGCCCACTAGGCATAAGGGACCCAGGCGAAGAGAACGGCTTCCCTCTTGGCTTCGCGTCGATTGTTGGCATGTGATGACCGAGAAGGCCCGGCTAATTGCGCACAGTTCACCAAACTTCCCGAAAGCACAGGTAATCGGAAGGAGCTGTGCCAGGTCGAGGTCGCCATAGAATCGTCGGTTGTCACCTGCGAAGGAGAGAGTAGATAACGTACTACACCGGATTGGATGTATCGCTGCACTCTGTGTCCGTCTGCATCGTGGATGACGAGGGCGCGATTAGACATTAAGCCAACGTGGAGCAGGACCATGACAGTCGTAGATTGGTTCGGGATTGGGATTGTTGGGGGCATAGCGCTGTTTTTCATTCTCCATCGCCTCGGCGTGATTGATAAAATGATGAAGAGGTGAGAGCGGCGGGATCATCCGCTTACCACAGCATCGAAAGACCGGTGAGGGTCAAATCCAGCCGGATGATGATCGATACAGGTCCACTGCCGGAGCAGCGAGCTCGCCCATCTATGCCTGAAGACATATTTTTGAGGGCTTTGCCGGCATGGCACACGGGAGGGCGTAGCTTTCGCGCCAAAAGTAGCGGTTGTAACAATTCAACCTCGCGGAGTAGGTCACCTGTGCGATCGCGATATGCCGGCAATTTAAGATTCCCAGCCAAGTTTCATGACGCAAGCAATCAATAACTTGGGCATAAATATGATGCGCTGCCGAAGAGACATCGCTACTCTTTGACATGAAAAGTACGCCTATCCCGCTGGTCGAGATCATTCCGGTGAAGACGCTGCCGATCGCGCTCGAGCTGCTCGCCGTGCGCGCGGTGGTATAGGTCGAGGACCAGGCCAGGGCGACGCTGTCGCCCCAGATGGATGGTCGTCGTCTCGGCCGGCGTGGAAAATGCCGAGTTCGGCGCGGGATTCGAGGGCGGCATATATCCCCCGGAGCCGTAGCCATCGCCGCATGCGGAAAGGATAGCGATGCATACCACGGGCACGATAGCGGCCAGGCCTGCATGCCCGGTAACCGGCACGCGATTCGCAGCCGCAGCAATGCACGGCATTGGCCGGCCGAATGCGGAAGTGACCCCGATCACTACCGACCCTGCGGGCGCAGAAATCAACCCGGCCCCGTGAACCCGGTCGCATAAAAAAAATGGATTTCGGTTAACTATTCGCGAGGACAATGTGCGTGCGGAGCTGATTCGGCGATGACCAAAACCTATAGCCTCTATGAAGCGGCAACCGGCCTGTTTACCGGCAAGCGTCTGCACTGCGACGATGAAGGGCTGCTGGCCGTCAGATTGCCGGCCGGGACGCTGGCGATGGAAGGCGCATTCGACCACCGCAGCCAGCGCGTGGATCTGGCGACCGGCGCCGTCCTCGCCTATCGTCCGCCCGCACCGTCGGGCGATCACGAGTGGGATGGCGTAGCCAGGCGCTGGCAAGTCAAGGCCGCCGTTCGCGGCGCTGAGGGCCGGAGCGCGGTGATTTACGCGCGAATTCAGGCGCTGGAGGCGACGCAGGGCCGCGCGGTACGCGAGGCCACACTCGGTGATGCGTCGGCAATGAAGCGATTGAAAGAAATCGATGCCGAGATCAGCGATTTGCGAAAGGAACTGGGCCGCTGCTGACCGGCGCGTGAGCGGCACGGCCCTGGGCTCATCCGGACGCCATACGCCGATCGAACGGTCATTGCCGACGATGTCGCCGCGTCCCTGGGCTTCGTGGCGCGGCGAGCTGGTGATGCTCAAAGGCATTGTGCGCACGCTGGCGGCCGAGACGGTGTCGGTTCGCGATTTTTCTTTAGGGCCGGTCCGGCGCCAGCACCTGGAGATGCCGGTGATGCCCCGTCCCATGCTCGGGGCCGATGGCTATATCGGTCGGGACACGATCGATGGCTTTCGGGTGACCTTCGATTTCAAGAATCACGCCCTGGAGATCGGCCAAGGGCATTCCAGGTTCGCGCGTCGTATCCGGTTCGGTCGAACGAAGCTCGCCTTCGCACCTATGGCTCGTCGGGGCACCTGCGAGCGGTCGCCTGCGCGATCGCCGGCGTCCCGGCGACTGCCTTCATCGACACCGGCGCCGAGGTGTCGGCCGTCAATTCGCGGCTGTTTGCCGCATTGATCGATCTTCATCCCACTCACGTCAATCTCGGCACCCTGCCGCTGACAGGCGTCACCGTGGCGAACTCGTCGGGCGCGTGACGATGATCGACAGGATCCGGCTGCAGCGCCTGAAGTTCACCGACTGTGCACTGGTGATCACCGATCTGCAGGTGTTCGATATCTGGGCTTCAGTCGCAAGCCGGCACTGCTGACCGGGATGAATTACCTGCGGCAATTCTCCAGGGTGTCGATCGATTACGGGCTCAAGGAAATCCGCTTCGATCTGGCCGGTCTGCTCATCGCCGAGCCCGCCTGATCCGCCGCCCGCTAGCGCGGCCTACGCGGAGGAAATCCGTGCAGCCCCACGGGCCGCTCCGACCCCATCGCCTCGTGGAGCATGCCGAAGAACTCCAACAGCAATCTATCCATCGCGGCCTCATCGTCGCTCTTCAGAGTCCGCCGCAGCGTGACCTCGGCTTTACGCACCGGACCGCGAATATCATCGGGGGACAGACCCACATACAGCCCCAGGATGCCCACCAGGCCGCATTCGACCTGCCACGGGGGGCTCAGTGACAGCGACTGCTGTGCGAAGGCGATGAGCGCCCGCAGATGGTCATAGAAGACGCGCTCGAACACCACCGACGCCAGGAACGGCAGCTTGATCCATGCCGGACGTTCGCCGCGTTCGTGCGCAATCAACGCGGCACTCAGGCTCCACAGCTCGCCGGTCGGCAAGAGCTGAGTGGAAGCGGCAAGTCTTCCACGACCGCGCCCCGGCTGTGAGCCGACCTCGAAACCTATGGCTCCATAGCTGTTGCTGCCGCTCAGTGCTCCGCCGGGTTGGCGACTGAGCAGCGGTGCGAGGCGGACGACATCCGACAGTCTCGCCAGAGGCAGTGCCCTCTCGAGCTTCGGCATCGGAATTAACCGCAAATAACAGAAAGTGTCGGTCGAATACGAGTACGAGGCCCCACCCGCATGGGACTCGCCCACCTGGGCCAGGACTTCCCCGGCCTGGAAATACACCGCCTTGTTGAAAGTCGACGGCGTGGCTGCTGACTGCTCCGGGCCGGGCACCGGCTCCTGAATGCATCGGTCTATCGCGCCCACCAGCCGGGCGGTCAATTTCTTTCTCTCCGACTCGATTTCCGGACGGCCGGCATTCGGCGTCAGCGTGTAAACGATGGCATCGTGCCGGTTACGCACATCGAACGGCAATTCGTCCTGCCATCCATAGTGGGCATTGAATACCATGATCAGCTTCTGATCGCTCAACGCGCGCAGCGCGTAGCCCAATTCCATCGCCACGTTCGAGTTGATGAGTTTAGTGCCGGCGCTCTCCGGCTGGATATCTGTGCCGCTTCCGACCTTGCCCACGGCGGTCACGTCGGCCACGAATACCGCCGCTGCATCGATGCTTCTCAGAATCTCGCGCACCAGCCCGAGGCCACCCGAGATCCGTTCCGGATCGTGATCAATCTTCGCCGCGTCGCGCTCCGGTTCGTCGATGTCCGCTGTGATCTTGAGTTGCTCGATCGCCTCCCTCAAGGCGTCGCGAACAAAGATTCGCCCTATTCTTTGAGGCGTTTCCGATTGCCATGACCAGAAGAGCTTTATCGCCACCGCAGCCTTCCCGGTCGGTCCATCCCCATCGTTTCAGCTCCCCTCTTCGCGACCCATCGCACCAGGCGATGTCGCGCCGACTCGCCGGATTATCTCGCTGCCAATAGTGCCGGGGACTCGGGGCCAGCGTCCAGATATCTTTAGGACAGACCGGGCGCAGTTGCCCTCAACGTCGCCCCCTCACTCGAAGCGGTACGACACATCGGTCGGCGTGAGCTGCGTCATTTGATTCGTCGTTACACGCTATAGCCTTCCCTGGTCAGTGGTAAGGTCCGAACCCGATGGCCGGTCGCGGCGTAGATGGCGTTGCACACGGCCGGAGCCAGCGGCGGCAGCGCCGGCTCGCCGACGCCAGTGGGCGGGAAATCCGACTCGATGAAATGCACGTCAACCACCGGCGCATTCGGCATGCGCAGCGGCCGATAGTCGCCAAAGTTCTGCTGCTTCACCCGGCCCTGCTCCATCGTGATCTCGAGCGCGAGCATCGTACTCAGGCCATCGACCACGGCACCCTGGCACTGATGTTCGGCGCCGCTCGGGTTCAGCACCGGACCAATGTCGGCCGCCACCGTAACTCGGTGCACCGTCAGCTTCTTGTCGCGTGTCACGCTGACTTCGGCCACCTCGGCGAAATGTCCTGCGTGACTGAAGTAGAACGCCAGTCCGAGAGCGCGCCCTGGCGGCAGCTTGCGGCCCCAGCCGGCTTTGTCCGCCGCGAGCCTGATAACGGCCGCCGCGCGCCCGGTGTTGAGAGCGCGATCGTTCTGTGGCGGCAGCCAGCGCGGCTCGCCCATGATCTCGAGCAGGAACTCGAGGTGATCGCGTTTAGCTGCCACCGACAGCTCGTGCAGGAAGCTCTGCAGCGCAAATGCAACCCCATTGGACCCGGGCGCGCGCCACGGGCCGCAACGCGTGCCCAGCGGCAGCAAGGTCTGACTGATGTGCACGTTTGGCAACAGCGGTGCCGGGAATTCCTCGCCGCTGAGCCCGCCGCCCGCGACTGGCCTCTGGCCGTCGGCACTGAAGCTCACGAAGTGATCCTGCCAGGCCGACAGCTTGCCGCGCGAGTCGATCGCACCCTTGAACGCGTGGAAGCCGGCGACCCGATAGTAGTCGTGCGTCATGTCATCTTCGCGCGTCCACATCAGCTGCACCGGCGCCTGCACCTTCTGCGCCACGAGCGCGGCTTCGGCCATGTAGTCGATCATGAGGCGGCGGCCAAAACCGCCGCCGACGCGCGTCTGATGCACTGTGACCTTGCTGACCGGCAGAGAGAGCATTTGCCCGACCGTGGCTCGGCCCTGATCGGCCATCTGGCTCGGCGTCCACATTTCGATGCCGCCGTCGTGTATCCATGCGGTCGTGTTCTGCGGCTCGAGCGGCGCGTGCGATAAAAATGGATAGGTGTAGAAGGCGTCGACCGTATGTTTCGCAGCCGCGAAAGCCGTCGTGACCTCGCCGGCCTCGAGGATCGTCCGTGGGCCGCGTTCGGCCGCAAGCGTCCTGGCCTTCTGCTGCGCAGCACTCCAACTGTCGGCAGACGCCCGGCTCGCATTCCAGCGCACCTGCAGCGCGCGCTTGGCGCCGAACGCCGCCCAGGTTGAGTTTGCCACGATGACCACGCCGGGCGGCGCATCGCCGCGCGGATCACCATCGGTGATGAAGACGTCCTTGACGCCGGCCCGCTTTCGCACCTCGTCGATGTTGGCCTCGGCGACGCTGCCGCCGTAGGCCGGACTCTTCTCATAAACCGCGTACAGCATTCCTGGCAGCCGCTGATCGATCCCGAACAGTGGCTGGCCAGTCACGACTTTGGCATTGTCGATGCCGCCCACACGCCGGCCGAGGATTCGGTAGTCCTTGCGCTGCTTGAGCGGCACGCCGTTGGGGTCGGGCACCGGCAGAGCGGCCGCCAGTTCGGCCAGCGCGCCGTAACTCGCGCGCCGGCCCGAGGAGTCATGCGTCACCACACCGGCACTGGTGCTGCATTCCTGCACCGGCACGCCCCACTGCTTCGCCGCCGCGGTCATGAGCATGAGCCGCGCCACCGCACCGGCCCGGCGCAGCGGGTCCCAATTGTTCGGTATCGAGCGCGAATCCCCGGCGCCCTGCGGACCGTAGACCTCGGGTTTGATCAGCGCCTGCTCGATACGCAGCCTCGACCAATCAGCGTCGAGCTCCTCGGCGACGATCATCGGGAACGCCGTCTTGATGCCCTGGCCAATCTCGGGACCCTTAGCGTAGATCAGCACCGAATCATCCGCCGCGATGCGCACCAACGGATTGGGCGTAAACACGGGGCTGTCCTGAGCGCCGACTTCAGCCGCTCGCAGGCCGCGCGCGCGCGGCGCCAAAGCCAGCATCAATCCGCCGCCCGCCAGGCCGGTGTATCGCAGGAACTCACGGCGCGACAGCGACACCAGCCGCAGCGGCACCCCCGAGCCATCGCACCACCCGCCAGCTTGCGCGCTTACCAGGGCCGATCGCGCCAACTCGTCGCCAGGCAGCACGGAAATCCCGGGCGCACTGTCCGACACCGCGGGCGCATCTGGAATGCTGCGTTCAACCGTCGCCATTCGCGCCCCCCGCAGGGCGCAGCCGCGCCGTCATAATTTCCACCGCGCGGTGAATGGCCGCGCGGATACGCTGATAGGTTCCGCAGCGGCAGAGATTGCCGCTCATCGCGGCATCGATATCCGCATCGCTTGGATTGGGCTTCTGCCGCAACAGCGCCGCTGCCGACATGAGCTGTCCAGCCTGGCAATAGCCGCATTGCGGCACGTCGATCTCGATCCATGCCTGCTGCAACGGATGCAGATGTTCATCCGATCCGGCCAGACCCTCTATCGTGACGATCTCCATGCCGCCAACCGCGGTTGCGAGCACCGAGCACGAACGCATCGGCGTGCCATTGACCTGGACGGTGCAGGCACCGCAGAAGCCCGCTCCGCAGCCATACTTGCTTCCGACCAACCCCAAATGGTCCCGCAGCACCCACAGCAGCGGCGTCGCTGAATCCAGCTCTTCCTCGACGACGCGTTCCTGACCATTGACCCTCAGGCGAAGCATGGCTGTCCTCAAGTTGCGACGCCTCGACTTTCCTCCAACTTCACGCCCAGCTCAAGCCTGCTAACGCGACAGTAGCGCCACGCCACGCGCCCCTAAAACTGTGGCTGCTGCACCCCGAGCGATACGGAGGCAGCGCTGCTCCGCTGAGTTCTGGGGAAGCATGATATGTGTGTGAGGCGCTCATGACGCGAGGGAGGTTTTTAAAATCCGAGGGCCAGAAGTGCGGCATTGCCGGAATCAGTCGGCGTTGCGGCTTAGCCGGAAAAAGGGTATCCGCGCTTCGACATGATCCTGCCCCGTGAGCGGTAGCCTGAGAACAAAGATGGTGTCGACCCTTACTATCGGCAGTACAGGCTGCGGCTCCGTATCTGAATTCCTGGGCGTAAGTTCATCGTTGTCGGGACGCGGTGTCAGAGGCTACGCGCACGAATAAGCTCTGGAGAACGGAGTCTTCTGCATGACTGGATCATCGATGCACCGTCGATTCGCATGCTCACTGTGGTCGAACATGTAAGTCGGAAACTGATGTTGGTCGATGTGGGGCTGGGTGCTGCTCTGTCGGACAGTCAGCTAAGCCCTAGCGCAGGAAATTCAAATTCCAAGTATATCGAACATACTCAGCACAAGATAAACGCACTTCGAACGCGGTGCTTCCTGGTCTGGCAAGTGCAGTGACTGATGATCGACCGACGCTTGAGAGCCTACAAATTCAATCGACGCGGCTCTACCCTTGATGAATGCATAACCGCAGACATCAGCAGTCGTTGGTTCCAGTGAACTGCGCTGCGGTTACTCCGTCACATTGCTGGTACCGGTAATGCCCGCGGTCGCTTGGCTGGTGCCGGTAATGCCCGCAGTCGCTTGGCTGGTGCCGGTAATGCCCGCAGTCGCTTGGCTGGTGCCGGTAATGCCCGCAGTCGCTTGACTGGTGCCGGTAATGCCCGCGGTCGTTCGGCTGGTGCCGGTAATGCCCGCAGTCGCTTGGCTGGTGCCGGTAATGCCCGCGGTCGTTCGGCTGGTGCCGGTAATGCCCGCGGTCGTTCGGCTGGTGCCGGTAATGCCCGCGGTCGTTCGGCTGGTGCCGGTAATGCCCGCGATGGCTATCCCTCCTCGGACACCGGTACCTGCCAACGCTATTTGTACTTCCGTAGTTCCCGCATTAGTGGTCGTACCCAGAATCACTCCACCCAATGTTGGCTGGATTCCGGTTACGGCGATCATCTCGCCCACAGCAGGGGCAGCAGACTCTGACCCGGACAACGTCGCCGTATAATCAATCTTGCTATCGCCGATGGTCAATCGGCCAAACGATTCATTGACGCCGGTAACTACGCCCGTTTCGAACACAGGATCCGATCCTGCCGTATACGCACCTAGCGACTCCGCCCAAGCATTCATCACGGAACCGTCCGGCTGCAAGGATCCGTGCACGGCTACCTTATCGCCGACAACAAGACCGGCCGTGTCATTGATGCGATAAGACCGCGCGAGCACGGTTACACTCGTCGCCTCCACTAGCTCCAATGGCCCAATCGCAACAACGTCATTGGGGGTCTCACCGTTGGCGGTACATCCGAGGCCCACCATCAAGAGAGTCGCGAAACCCTGTCCAATTACTGTAGATATTTTAGCCATTGCGAATTCCTTTCCCCTCCCCATTAATGATTCGCTGCCGCCTGAATCTCGGTCGTTGCCGAAGCTTCCATTGGCGCGTCATACATAAAAAACTCGACGCCTACTCGCTGACCGCTCGACGCTTCTAACTCTGCTTTGCTCGACGTCATCCATGCGTCGAGCGTCTCCAGAAACCGAGTGCCGTCAACGACAAGCCACTCTCGTATAGCGCGCCGGCCATCATTCGAAACCGGAAAATCCGTCTGAACAGCGCGCTCCACATATCCAACTGGGGATTCCTCCAGGAGATTGTGAGTCAAAGTCGCCGCGAGTGCGCCCAGGGCACTTCCCATCCTCGTTATGCGCTCGACACTCACCCCAGCAGGGATATAGGCTCGGTTCGTACAGCGGACGAAATCTTGCTCGTGCACTTCTACGCAGCCTGCCGCTAGCAGTTGATCAAGCATCGAATCTGGGTCGGTGTCAGGTGCGGACGCTGTTACAAGATCTGCAAAAGTGCGTTGGCGTCCCGACGGATTAAGGGATAGATCAAGCGCTACACCGTATGGCGTGGAAAATCTTGCATCTGTATTCCAGGCTGTGAGTACTGCCGCGGGGGTCATTAGCGCCGATGCTTTCAGCGACCGCCGCTTTATCCCAATACGCCGCTCAGCCAGATGTTTCTCAGTTTCTCCGCGCGTCAACCCCGTCATTAAGGCTAATCGACCAACGGTCGTTGGGCGTCCTTCCTTTTGGAGTATCTCCGCCGTGTCGTACACAAACAGCCGAGCAAGCATTTGTGAGAGATCGTGGTGCGTGGCCCCGAAGTTTCGGAATAGCGGCATAAGCGGTCGAAGCACGGCTTCGATCGCATCGATCACGGCAGCTCCCTGTTCGTCGCTCGTATCCACTCGCCCTCGCGGAGCGTTTCAATTCTTATAGCAACGTTAAGGTAAATCTTGTCGCTGCTTATGTCAATTCAAAATATGTTCATTGGTTTCTGGCTAACCTCTTGATTATTGCGAGAACTTTAACATAAGGGGACAAAAGTCCGAGATCTGCGTCACGGTTGTCTATAATGGAAATATCAGATATGTCGCGCAGATGCAACAAAACATCCTCGAAAGAGCCCAAGAGGATGGCGCACAGGTTTTGTTTGATTAACGGGATGTTGGGAAGAATGTATATGAAGCTAGGAAAGTTAACGGCATCGTGACCTGCCTAGCTGCGATTTTCGGACCTGATCGAACTTTGGGAAAATGGCTCCCGGGCAAGCGAGGAGTCATGAAGAAGGTACGGTTCAGCCAAGAACAGATGGTCAAGATCCTGCGCGAGGCCGACCAGGCACCGGTGTCGGAGGTGGCCAAGAGGCATGGGATCAGCGACGTCACGATCTACGCCTGGCGCAAGCGCTTCGGGCAGCTTGAGCCGGTGGATGTGAAGCGGCTACGCCATCTTGAGCAGGAAAACGCCAAGCTCAAGAAGCTGGTGGCGGAGCGGGATCTAGAGATCGAGCTGATGCGCGAGGTGGCCGCAAAAAAATGCGTAGGCGCGCCCGTGCGCCGGCGACAGGTAGTCTACCTTCGTCAAGGTGGCCTGTCGGTACGGCGACCGTGCGCGCTGATGTCGGTGGCTCGATCGAGTTTGCGTTATCAGTCGCAGCTGACGCGGCGGGATGCGCCGGCCGTAGCGGTGATGCATGAGCTCGCCGCGCAGTATCCGCGCTACGACTATCGACGCATCCAGGTCTTCCCGGCGCGTCGTGGCCACGTGATGGGCACAGTCCGCGCTCATCGGCTCTGGCGGCTGCATGGGCTGCAGCTGCCGAGAAAGCGGCCGCGGCGACATGTGGCCACAGGTCGCCCGCGCCCGTTGCCGGCAACGGGCGCGAACCAGGTATGGGCCTATGACTTTCTGTTCGATGCCTACGCCAATGGGCAGCAGCTCAAGTGCCTGACGGAGATCGATGAGTAGACGCGGGAGTGCCTGGCGATCGACGTGGCCGCAGCATCCGGTCCGCCCGAGTCATCGAGGTACTCTCCAAGCTCGTGAGCGTTCACGGAGCGCCCAGATACTTGCGCTCGGACAACGGACCGGAGTTCATCTCCAGAGCGATTCTGCGCTGCCTCACCCAGGCGAACATCGACACAGCCTGCATCGATCCGGGAAAACCGTGGCAGAACGGCTCGAACGAGTCCTTCAACGGCAATTTCCGTGACGAGTGCTTGAGCATGCAGTGGTTCAAGAAGAGGATTGATGCAAAGATATTGATCGAAGACTTCCGGCGCCAGTACAACCCGTCTTCATACTGCCTCACCTCGCTATGTCATTGATTGATCGAACAGTAGCTGCTGATCGGCTGGTACCGCCGGGCTGCCACGCCGTGCCCGGGCGCGCGCGGCGAGCTCTGTGGCTTCATTTGCCTGCAGAGTTTGCCGATTGAAGATCCACGGGCCGTCGGCCAGAGGATGCTCGGCGGCCAACTCGCCGCGCTCGACGGCAAGCCGCAGCGTGCGAGCACTCACACCGATGAGGCGCGCTGCTTCCGTGAGATTCAACCAGCCGTCTCGAGTGCGTTGCTCGGCGGAGTAGACCGGGATCTCGTGATGACTTCTTAGCGCGGTCACGCGCTCACGTGTCCAGAAATTGCCGCGCCCGGTACGAAGGCCGTTGCGGTTGATCATGTTGGCGATGAACGCATCGGGACAAATGCGCGCGAGCCCCCGCACCGCATCAAGCGTGGCCGGTGCGGTGTGCGTGCTGTTTTGCCCGCGCCGCCGTCGCGGCACGCGTATCTGCGTATGCAGGCCCCCTTTCCAGTGGATAACGAGCACAACCTCGCTCGCCGCCGTGTCTAGATCAACGATGACCTCGTGGATCAGCGACCGTACGATGCGTAATTCACAACGCCTATCACTTGGACTTAAGCGGTGAGTCGATCCGCAAGCTCAAGGCGCTCCGGGCCAAAAACGCCAAAAATGGGGGTACCCCGACCTACCGGGTCGATCGAGATCGCCGCTCCTGGAGCGTTATAGGAGGCCGCCGTGTTACAGAAATCCCAGAAAAGCCCAAAACCCTCCGATCCCGCTCATCCCTTCCGGTTACCCACCGTCCCGCGCGCATGGGCTTTAATAAGCCTGCGCGCGGGCCCGTGGATAACCGCTGCACCGTTGACGGGGGTTCAGCACTGAGAGAAAGTCACACACGTCCTGCATCACGAGCAATGGACCGACATGGCGTGAAACCATGGACCGCCTTGCCGTGAATCGCTGGCCTTCCTTGCGCGAAATACGCACGTACGATGCGCTTGCGCAGTCGGGCATCGGTGTCGGGGCTGTCCCAGAGCTCTTCGAGCCGCTCGGCGAGACTTGAGAACTCCTCAGCCGTCGGGACCGGATCGGTGGCGTGCGCACCCATGTGCAGCGCGATGCGTTGCTCGATCTCGCGCACACGCTCGAGTGCCTGGTTCCAGCGCCGTTCGAGCTCATCGGCAACCAGCCGGTTCTCGGGATCAGCAGCGTCGTACTGGCGCTGGGCGCGCTGAGCGGCGTAGCGGGCAGCCTCGAGATCGCGCTCGAGAGCACCGCGCACCTCATCCTGCTTCGTCGCTTCGTCTCGGTATGCCAAGATTGCTGCCTCGATCGCGACCGGTTGCACCACGCGCAATACCTCGGCGGCTACCGCCACATCGACCCGCGCACCGCCGAAGCTGATGCAGCGAGGCTGACCCTTATCGAGCCATGCACGGTGACAGGCGTAGCGTGCTACATCGCCATGGGGGCCAGTGTACTGCACCGTGAGCTTTGCTGCGCAGCGCCGACAACGTAGCAGACCCGCCAATACTGCGCTGCCAGTGCGAGCCGGCCCGTGGTGGCGGGAGGCAGAGGGCAGCTGCAGGTTCGCGCGGATCGCATGCCCGATGCGCTCGAAGCGTCCCCAGTCCACGTAGCCCTCATGGGCTTGAGGGATCAGCGCCAGCCACCGCTCGCGCGGCTTCCTGGGGGCGCACTTGCATGCCTCCCCGTCCACGTAGTGCGTGCCGCCCTCACTCTTGCCGTACGCGTAGGCGCCACCGTAGATCGGGTTCGTCAGCATCTGGTAGAGGGTGCCGTAGGCCGGACGCTTCCAGTAGATCTCCCCGCACGCAGTCGTGGCCGGCAGCTGCAGGCCGTGCTCGAGAAACCACAGTAGAGTCTGGCGTACCGAGCCGATCCGCTCGAACTGATCGAACACCAAACGGATCGCCTCCTGCACGCGCCGATCCGGATCCTTCTCGAAGCGCTGATCCTCGCTCTTGCGGAAGCCGACGGGAGCCATCACGATCAACTCACCGCGCTTGGCCTTTGCGCGCCGGGCCTCGAGCGAGCGCTGGCGCAACAGGTCGAGTTCGTACTCGTTGAGGCTGCCCTTCAGTCCAAGGAGCAGCCGATCGTTACTCGCTCGTGGGGCGTACACCGCCTCTTGGTCAATCAACACTGTATCGACGATACGGCAGACCTCCACGAGCTGCTGCCACTCGCGGCTATTGCGCGCAAAGCGCGACACTTCGCGTGCGGCGACCGCTCCAACGCGCCCGAGGCTGACCTCAGAGACCATGCGCTCGAAGCCGCTGGGCGCAACCGTGCCGGCCGCCGAGCGGCCGAGATCCTCGTCGATGATCTCGATCTCAGCAAAACCCAGGTCGCGAAGTCGCGTCTGCATCGCGTACTGGAGTTTGCCGCTCTCCAGGTTGTGCGAGACTTGAAATGCCGAGGACTGACGCACGTATAGCATCGCCTTGCGCGACAGGTGCTGCGGGTGAATCTTCTCACTCATCGCGCACCTCCCGTGCGGCGCGGCGCCCGCCAGGTCGAGTGAGACGATGTGTGTGCAGAAGTCGTGCCAACAGCTTCAGAGTCTGCTCGCGAACCTCTACCGCAAGGCTCCCCTACTGCGGAGTCGTCGCCAGCGGATGAAACATCGTCAGCTGATCGCGCGGTCCTGGATCTCTTCGGTGTCGCACAAGCACCTCCCGCATCGGGTAACGTAGGGTGCTCGGCTTGTAGCACGCCGCTCTCGTTGGCGCCCATTGCCGCACGGATCAGCCGATCGAACTCGCGCAGGGTATCGACGCTGACACTCGCGGTCTCCACCAGGGATATGCGGCAGCATGCAGCCGCATCAAACATCCATTGCGGTACTTCGAGCGAGCGGGCGACTTCGGCGCACTCGAGCGCGCATCGAAATACTGCTTGCTCTTCCTTCGTGAAGGCGCCAAAAATGTACGCCGAGCGGCCACACCACGGATGCCATTAGTATAGGACTACTCGCGACTCGGTAACATGGGCGTTCTGTTGTGGACTTGTACAACGAGGTGCGACCACACTCGAGTCTCGGGCAGCTCACGCCGGCAGAGTTCAAACGGAAGCTATCCACAACCAGTCCCGATATGGCCATTTCCTAAGGGGCCTTAGGGCCGAAGAAACCCGGCAGGTCAGTACAGTGATGCAGATCTTCCAGCTTGGGCCCCGTGCGCGTGGCACTCGCGCAAACCAAGCAATGATCGCGTTTGCCAATTCGCGTTTACGGCTCCGTGCGCGTCCAATATCCACGAGTCACTGATCGCAGAAAAGAAAAGCCTGTACTCCTGCGATCTTCTTTCTTTTGCTCCCATTCTTCGACGGCTTTGCTCGCTGGCCTAACCACCGATTGCTCATTTCGACCATGTCGCTGATTTGCGGGCGCATCACTCGTATAAACTCGGAGAAATCCTTATCCGATATCTCACCGGAAGATGTGCGGTCAGGCCGTCCACTAGCAATCGCGATACGCGGATGTCGGTTAAAGTTCGCGGTGCTCAAGAATCGCCGCACCGTCCGTACCGAATGCGCGAGTATTAGGAACGAGTTCCCAGTAAAAACAACGCAATCGTTTAGTCTGGCGATCTTGTTTTGGCCAACTCTCTCCATCGCATTCGCTTCGCATCCGAAATCCACAACGTCGGATATCCCATATGTTGGAAAAAATTCAGTAGCAAGCGATCCAAAGGAAGATTTCCGCCCGTTGATGCTCAATACAGCCGGGCGCCCCGACGCGTCTAAAAACGCTGGATGTTCACCCCATTTGGCTATCATTTCCGCGAGCTGTTGAGCCGCCTCGAGTACAGCTCTTGCGCTATCCATGCGTGATGATTTTCCAATAACCGCTTCCCGCGCTAACTCGGCCAACCTTGTCTCGCCCAGCCCATAACTTCTCAACGCCGCCATACATGCAGTAAGAAGTTCAATCGCCAGCGCATCTCGCATCGCCATATCCTGTGAATCCCCCGGCCACTGAACATTCGGGAGATGCTGCTGTTTCCCTCGGTCTCTCTTCTCGCGCCCTTTTGCCCTTGCCACGACTGCCTCCGGTCATTCCTACTTTGGCCAGCGCTCCGTCTGATAGACTGTCAGCCCAACTTTAATACGTCCCTTTTGTTTAGCACGCCGAGACCTGTTCGCCTCAACCGCGAGTTCGTGCTCCATCCCAGCGAGAAACGTTGTGGCACGACGACTGATAATGTCGCGCACGGCCGGGATTCTCCCCCGTTCGATTTCTATCACGCGCATTGAGTCGCAAAAGCGACGAGAGTCCGGCTGCTGCACGTTGTGTTTCAGTGTTTCCAGCAGCTCGCGCGCCCGGCTTCCGACTTCTGCGATGCCACTCAGATTGAACCCGTGAACACGAAAGGTGCGCCCGCGCACGCGCACTCTATGCTCAGACAGCGTCTGCACCGATCCCGCTCGCCTTAGCTGATCTAATACGACTCCCGGAGCGGCGCCAGGCACGTAAGTTGTCGAAAGCGATTGAAAACTCGGTCTGTTTCCTTTCTCCGGCAAGTCTCGCGGCTTTCCGCTAGTGTCAAGATAAACGGGATCGGAATACCAGGCTTGAAGCAGTCGGTTGGCACGATTGCTTTTTTGTTCTCGCGCATCTGCAATCTTCGGTGGCTCAGCGAGAATGCGCCGCACAAAGTTCCGATGCACGCCCGTCACCAACGATATCCGAACGTCCGATGGCTCAGAGGTGCTAGCACTTTGCCGCGCCAGCCATTCGCGCGTTTTATGGACGAATACGCCGCGCAGCAGACTTTCCGCTTCCGGGCTAGTCACCCGCAATTCAAGGAGCAATTCGACAAGCGGCTCCACAGCGGCCATTGCGGCCTGCGCGACGGCTGCCTTGCCGGAGATACTCACGGCCGTATGCCTCTTTCTATCCGGATATGCCTAGATAGCCATATGTTGACCGTGAGCACCATATCGGTTTCGAATGGACTATTGCACATCGTATGGGACAGAACTACATAATATCTGCCACAATTGTAGCATATACATCTGCTACAATTGTAGCAGGATATGGTTTCACTCTGATCTCACAAAAACCTATATGAATATCAACTACGGTGCGGTAGTCCGGGGCTCGCGCAATCTGGATCGATCCGTTGTGGTGCCTACTGTACTGATCGATTCCCCTCCGTCACCTCGCAAGGAATCGCAATCCATCGGAATCGATCGCCGTCGATCATCAAGTCGACAGGCGCAATCGAAATGCGTCCTCCGGAATGATGACTTTCGTTATTTCATTGATCGTCAAGGACGCCAGCATTTTAACTTCAGACAGCGGGTCTGGCTGGACGCGTCCGTACAGATGGCCTACACGCCCATCTATAGCATCGCGCTGAAGACGCTCGCTGTGAATCTACTAACTCTGGTGACTCGCAAGCGCGATTATCAAGCTGCGGTGGGACACACTTCGCGGCGCGTAGTATTGTTGGCTCCGTCTTTTAGTCGGGAGTGCCTGCTGGGGGCGCCCGATGAGGCTTGGGCGCTTCCGAAGACCACCATTAAGGCTTGGCTAGAGTCACGGTTGCGCGTGCGCACAGCGCCACGACCGAGATGATCCGACGCCCGCTCCAGCGCCCAGCGCCGCGGGTTGATAGCGGGTTCAGACCGTCGTCGGGGCCCTGCTAAATTCATCCAAGCGGGTCATTTTTTCGCGCACCAAGCGCGGTGCAAGTTATTGGCCACCACACTTCAAGAGTATCTGAGGGGCTTCTAGATCCGGCAGGACCGACACCGCTCTATATAATCCATGACGCTTGACAATTTCGGCACCCACCGACACGCGACAACGGGCCAAATATTTGTAGCTTTGGTCGCTTCCCCCCATGCTCTTTCATTCGAAAGCCGAAAGCGGGGTAGCCGACATAGATAGACCTTTGATTGCATTAATATTTGTTAGTCGAACGCACATTTCGGCCATCCGGGTAGTGGTTCGTCGTGAGTTCCTCGGACTAAACAACTCTCGCCTATGAAACGAGGCTTATTCCTCGTGGATTGTAAATCGACTGTCGTCAGCAACTTGTTCGCCTTCTTGCTCATCGATGTATTGCTTGATAATTTCATCCGTAATGGTACCAGAGCTGATTGCCAGATATCCCCTCGCCCACAGGTGCCGACCCCAGAACTTCTTCCTCAGATGCGAATACTCCTGCAGCAACATCCGCGAACTCGTCCCCTTGAGCCACCGCATGATCACGCTGATCTTCTGCGTCCGACGATAGCTCACGAAGACGTGAACATGGTCTCGTGAGACCTTGCCGGAGATAATCTCCAGCTCATGTTCCACAGCAATCTGCCTGATCGGGTTGCGCACACGTATCGCGACCTCCCTGGTCAGCACCTCTTTGCGGTATTTTGGGATCCACACGAGATGCACCTTCAGGTCGCTCTTCGTGTGCGCTCCCAGGCAGTAGTGTCGCACTCGACCACGTTACACGATCCTCCGCTTCGCCTGAAGGCGAGGGGTTCCCACCATCCCCGAAGGGGACTCTAAGCTCGCGGCGTCCCCGTGCATTGGGAATGCAGAGCCACTTCTATTCACCGTGAACCATCGCTCCACGTCTTACTTCCGGCCTGAGACCACTTGAAGTTAGCTACCGCCGCTTACGCAACAACTCTCGGTCCAGTCATAGACCGCCGCGAAGTGACTTTGGCCGCCGGCGCGCTATGCTCTCTAAAAGAGGATAGGTTATGGCGTATCAATTCACGTTATCAACCGTACTTCCTGCAACGCCGGAGGCGATCTACAGGGCGTGGCTCGATACTCGCCGTCATAGCGCCATGACCGGCGGTGCAGCAGTGATGTCGAGCCAACCCGGCGCGCAGGTCACGGCTTGGGATGGTTACATTTCGGGTACCAATGTCGAACTCGTGCCCGGCGAGCGCATCGTTCAGACTTGGCGCACGACTCAATTTGCCCAGGCCGACCCCGACTCCATGGTTACGGTGCAACTGCAGAGCACCGCTGAAGGCACTCGGCTTACGCTGATCCACAGCAATGTGCCTGATGGCCACATGAGCTATGAGCAAGGCGGTTGGGAGCAGTCCTACTTCGAGCCGATGCGCCGCTATTTCTCGCGGCTGGCGCATTTGCGCGCCGCATCCCGGAAGACCAAGCCGCATCGGGCAAAGAAAGGTTCAATCCGAAAAACTGCTGCCGCACGAAAAAACACCGCGAAAGGCAGGACCATCAAGCGCCTGCCGAAGAAAGGTGCATCTAAGAGACGCCCGGCACGCAAGCGTGTCCAGGCACGCAAACGGCCACGCCGGTCGTAGCATCCTCAAGTCTCCTCCGCTGCTCCGACCGGCCAGCGGCAGCCGGGCCCATCTCAGATAGGCGTGCACGACGTCGATCAAATGCTTCGCGCCTCTAGCGCGCTCGCGATCCCGATCGCGCGCCGCATCCGAAACGTGCATGCAAATGTGATCCTCGAGCGGCTCGGCCATCAGGCTGCTAGCGGCGCCGCGCCGCGACACGGCCAACTACATCACTTTGGCGCAATCGGCGCCAGCCTTCAGTGCGCGCTCGATCGCCTCGACCTGCCCGCGCATACGGCGCTCGCGCATTCGAGTCTGCGCCCGTTTCGGTGAAGTCGAGAATTAATACACGCATGCTATAGCAGGCTTGCCAGGTATTTGAGCGAGATAGAATGAACAACAAGGCCACCGCTCTACTGCGGCTGCACCTGTGCTGGACCTTCGGGCTCGGGCTGATAGCCGTGCGCATGGTCTGTGCCGCCGATTCCGACGGCACAAATGCGCCCATACCCGCGGCGGTGGCGGCGCCGTCGAGTACCTGGCCGATGCTGCTTGGGGCGCAGTACACCCTGGTCGATCAGAATCAGTCGCGGCTGTACTCGCCCTATTCCGGTCCGCTGAGCCGGAATCCCAACGGCGACACCGAGGCAATCAATACGGTCGGATTCTATACCGGATGGGCGCCGGTGAGTTGGGGCAACTCTACCTGGACGTCGAAAGATTCGTCGGTGAGGGTATCGCGGAAGCTCCCCGCCGAGCGGCCTAATCGGGATTGCCCTTCCGAGCACTGGCAACGCAGCCTACCTTCCGCCGAGATTGGAGGCCAACTGGATTAGTGGTCATCAAAATTGCTACTCCCGCTGCTGGACAGCACCAACCTCTGCGCAGGAACTGGCTCTCTGGATCGAAGACGCGTTCTCAGCCCGGACGAGCCGTGCTGATTTGATTCAGAACCCTTCAGAAATGATGAAATACAACCGCGAATGCCGAGTGCACGGGGTCACACATTGAGCGAATCGCACATCGAGCGTCTCCTGTCGAAAAACTCTACTCCCAAGTGGTCCTGTCCGTCAGGAGTTACACCCTACGAACCCGCCTCAACGTCTTTGGTTTGAAAGCGCTATACGCGCGGTGTGACGTACCCGTGTCGGGCGTCCGGTCTAATTGATTGAGGCGGATTTCGGCCCCAACTTCTCTGCCCGGATCCAACCATCAGTCCGGGATTCCAACAGGTCGAGCGGCAGGACACCGCCACTCAGCATCTCGTCGTGAAATCGGCGAATGTCGAACTTCGGTCCCAATTCTTTTTGGGCGCGATCGCGAAGTTCGCGGAACTTGAGTTGGCCCAGTTTGTAAGAGAGCGCTTGCGCCGGCCAAGCGATGTAGCGATCCGTTTCAGACTGGATGGTGGGTTCGTCGATGGCACCGGACTTGCGGAGAAAGTCGACCACCTGATCGCGGCTCCACCCCTTGGAATGGATGCCGGTATCCACGACGAGGCGCACAGCGCGAAACAGCTCACTGCCGAGGCGGCCGTAGTCGCTGACGGGGTCCTGATAGAAACCGACCTCTTTGCCGAGTTGTTCGGCATACAGCGCCCAACCCTCGACGTATCCGGAGTTACCCCCGTGCTGGCGAAACTTTGGCAGGCCGGACAGTCGTTGCGCCACCGACAATTGCATGTGATGCCCGGGAATGCCCTCATGATAGGCAATGGCTTCGTCGTTGATGAGCGTGCGTTGTACGAAGTTGGAGGTCGCCACGACCACGCGGCCCGGGCGTCTGCCATCGGGCGTACCGGTTTGGTAGTGCGTGGCCATGGCCGCCTGGAATTCGGGGATGGCCTCCACAGTGACCGGCGAGCCGGGGATAAAGCCGAACAATTCTGGAAGCTTAGGTTGCATCTGTGCGATGTACTTGCGGAAATCATCGACGATCTGTTCGGCGGAAACAGGTATGTACTTGGGGTTAGTCTTAAGCGACTCGCGGAAGGATGCCAAATCCGCGAAGCCTTCCTGCTGCGCAATGCTCAGCATGTCGGTCTGAATGCGATCGATCTCGCGCAGGCCGATCTGGTGAATCTGCTCGGGAGTGAGATTGTCGACGGTGGTGCGGCTACGGATGTCGTTCAGATAGCGCTGCTCACCCCCCGGCAGCGACGTGACGGCGAGCATGGTGCGACCGTAGGGAGCGTACTCATTGGTGATGAAACTGCCAAAAGCCTGGTATGCGGGCAACACTTCGTTGACGACTACCTCGGTAATCGCTGCGCTCAGGCGTTGCTGCTCTTCCGGCGAGATGCTGGCAGGAAATTTCCTGGTGGGCAGCAGGAACGGGTCTGCCGCGATGACGCCCCGGCACTGCATGCGGACTTTCTCGAGGAGGAAGCGCACCGGCATGAGATGATCCTTCATGCCGGCGCGCAGGACTTCTTCGGTCTGAGTGAATACGCGCGGAATCTGATGGAGACGGGCGATATAGTCTTCATACTGCTTCACCGAATCGAAAGGGACGGCCAGCGGGAGATCGGCGAGGTGGACCTGCGGGCCGTCCATCTGGCTCACGGGCATCTCGTATTCCTTGAACCGATAGTTTTTGACGCGCTGCTGGAGCGTATGCAGCAGAACCTGGTGCGATAGTGTGTCTTGCTCCGAGAAGCCCGCGGTCGGAATCGCCTTCAGGCGCGCGAGAAACGCCTCGTCGCTGGCGTGCTCGTTCTCGATGGCCGCAAGGTGTAGATGGCGGTCAGTAACCGTGTAAATCTGGCGATGAGGTGCGGATTGTCCCCTCAACGCTTTAAGTCAACCGCCGCTGATTGATCCCTATCAGAGGACCGTCCGGTCCCTTCTTGTTGTTCGTT